>Ga0315339_1000322_pt1 | contig 66688 bp, 58 predicted proteins | sample ASW17metaG_FD_204514 | JGI IMG/M metagenome (GOLD analysis project Ga0315339, IMG submission 204514) | Ammonia-oxidizing marine archaeal communities from Pacific Ocean, United States - ASW #17 | ecosystem: Environmental > Aquatic > Marine > Oceanic | place: USA: California | collected 2016-12-05 | reverse complement strand
CCCGGGTCACGATGAAAAAACATCCGATGATCTTCCGAGCTGCTGCGCTCTTGGTCTGCCTAGTCAGTGTACTTGCAACCAGCAACGCAGCACAGGCCATACTGCCCGATCGACTTGCCAAATTATTGAATGAGAAGGGTATACCCCCTTCATCGATCAGCATTTTGATCAAAGAAGCAGGGGCATCGATACCCCTGGTATCGCACCTAGCTGACACACCGCGAAACCCTGCGTCTACGATGAAACTGCTCACGACCATCGCTGCGCTGGACCTGCTTGGCCCGAGCTATCAGTGGGAAACAAAAATTTATTTAAACGGTACGTTGAAAGCGGGAACGCTTAAAGGGGATCTGGTCCTTAAGGGCAGCGGGGATCCCTGGTTTGTGATTGAACGCTTCTGGAAGTTACTGAAGAACCTGCAAGCACAGGGCCTTAAACACATCGATGGCGATCTCGTCATCGACGATCATCTATTCGATCAATCCGCAATCGACACGCAGACTTTGGACGGCCAGGCGTTCCGAGCGTACAACACGCCGCCGGGCGCGGCACTGATTAATTTTTCTGCCACCCGGATCGTGATCCGCCCTGCGCTGAACCGACTGACAGTACGGGCCGAGCCCCCGACTAGCACGCTGCAGATTAAGAATAAGGTGCGTGTACTTCCAGGCGCGTGTAATGGGCGCAATGGGGGTATTACGCTTGCCGTCACCGCACACAGCAATAGAACAGAGGCCACCGTAAGCGGTCAACATCCCCCAACTTGTGGTGAAGTTGTTCTGGTGCGGTCGGTACTACCACATAACCAATATGTCTATGGACTCTTCCGTTACTTGTGGGAGGAAATGGGTGGCAGCCTAACGGGGACTTTTCGAAAAGGTACTGCAGCACCTGGTGACATCGAATTCTTGAGTTTTCCATCGGTACCACTAGGACAGATCGTAACCTACATCAACAAATTCAGTAATAACGTGATGAGTCGCAACCTGCTGCTGACCCTCGCAGCAGAACACAATGGTGCCTCCGCCAAACCAGAGCAAGGTGTCGCCGTCGTGCAAAGATGGCTGAATACACAGGGCTTGAAGCTGGAGGCGCTTAACATGGTCAACGGCGCCGGTCTTACCCGTCAAGCCCGACTGACCGCTCGCGGTCTCGCTGATCTGCTGGAACACGCTTACTACAGCGCCTTCGCTTCCGAATTTAATGCCTCGCTCCCGCTCGCAGGGTTCGATGGGACGGCACGGCGGTATTTTCGTGATGTGGCGACTAAAGGAAAGCTGCGTTTGAAGACTGGACGACTGAAACATGTTCGCGCAATAGCCGGCTTCGCCGAGACCCCCGATAACAAGACCTGGATCGTTGTCATACTCCACCATCACAGTTCAACCGAGCCCACTCCGGGTTTTGCTGTTCACGAAAACATTGTCAAATGGCTATATTCACAGCGTTAGACGCTGACCTTAACCTCGCTGCCTGGTCGATTTGCACCGCGTTACGGGACATCACCAATCTCTAATTAACAGCAGATAACTCTGGTTATATTGAAGCAATTTCGCGATCTTTCCCATAAACAATTGTAATTTCGAGTAAAATAAGAAAACAGGCGCGATTCGCAGAGCCAGTTTATGACCGAGCGAGATCACATTCGCCTGTCAAGGTTTTCTTTTGTCCCCACACGCGTATAAATAACGTCTGGGGCGGATGACTCAGTAATACTGAACTCATTTATTCATCTCAAGAATTTGGCAGGACTGGGGGCTACCATGACAGAAGCGACACAGCGTAAACGGATTGGACCCGCACAGGCGGTCAGACATTCGTTTACCCTTACAGACAATGAGTCCGGCGAAAGCTGGGAGTTACCCACAATTCACGGTTCGATTGGCCCAAAGGTCATCGACATCCGAAAACTGTATGGGCAAAGTGGTGTATTCACCTACGACCCCGGCTTCACCTCCACTGCCTCATGCTCATCGGAGATCACCTATATCGACGGTGACAAGGGCATTCTCCTGCACCGGGGTTATCCGATCGATCAGCTCGCCGAAAAAACAGATTTCATGGATGTCTGCTATCTGCTGCTGCACGGTGAACTGCCGTCACCTGAAGAAAAGGCTGATTTCGATACAAACATCAATCAGCACACGATGCTGCATGAGCAGCTGGTTCGCTTCTACAGTGGTTTTGTTCGCAGCGCTCATCCTATGGCTATTATGGTTGGAGTCGTCGGTGCACTGTCTGCGTTCTACCATGACAGCACTAATATTAAGGACCCCATGCAGCGTATGGTCGCAGCCCATCGACTGATTGCAAAGATGCCCACAATTGGTGCCTATGCCTACAAGTACTCCCTGGGACAGCCATTCCTTTACCCAGAGAATAAGCTAAGCTATTCGGAAAACCTGCTGCGCCTGATGTTTGGTGTACCCACCGAAGACTATGAGATCAACCCTGTTATAGCCAGAGCACTCGACAAAATATTGATTCTGCACGCTGACCACGAGCAAAACGCTTCTACATCTACAGTACGGCTCGCAGGTTCGTCGCAGGCGAATCCTTTTGCGTGTATTGCGGCCGGCATCGCGTCGCTCTGGGGGCCCGCACATGGGGGGGCTAATGAGGCCGTGCTAAATATGCTGGATGAAATCGGAACTCGTGATCGGATATCAAAATATCTCGGTAAAGCACAAGATCCCCAAGACAATTTCCGCCTGATGGGATTTGGCCATCGAGTCTACAAGAACCACGACCCCAGAGCCCAGGTACTGCGGGTAGCATGCCATGAAGTGCTCAACGAACTCGGCGTGCAGGATTCCACCCTGGAATTGGCAATGGAATTGGAGCGAATTGCCTTGGAGGATGATTACTTTGTCGAAAAGAAACTTTATCCCAATGTAGACTTCTATTCCGGAATTATCCTCCGGGCAATTGGATTTCCCACCAACATGTTTACTGTACTGTTCTCCATCGGGCGCACCGTCGGCTGGATCGCTCACTGGAAGGAAATGCTCGAATCTTCAGAGAGCAAAATCGGGCGGCCACGACAGCTTTATGTTGGCAACGAACAGCGCGAGTTCACAGCAGTAGCCCAAAGGGAACACACCGAACAAAAGAGCAGCTGGTCGTGGCTCTGGGGTGGAAACAGAAATAGCAACTAGCCTGTAAGGCGAACTGCTCACACCGATGAAGTGTGTTGTTTATAAGGGTGCCAGAAAGTCGGACGCTTACCTGTTCGTAAAGTGCGACTCTGATATTTCCCGGGTACCCTCTGATCTATTGGAAGCCCTGGGCACACTTGAAAAGGTCATGAACCTCGAGTTATCGCCGGATCAGACACTGGCTAGAGCAGACCCTGATACCGTCCGGCAGCAATTACATGACAAAGGGTTCTACCTACAGCTGCCACCAGCCGAAACCGAATCACCTCTGTGACGACAGCACCACAAAAAACCAACTGCACCTGACATGCTGATCAAAATAATTTTCACGCTGGCAGTGATCGTCATTGTGGCGCTGATATTCCGGACCAAAGCACAGCCAGCGCGGCCCCGCCACCCTATAGATGACGATAAAAACTCAGGTGGTGTCTCAGCTCGGTTCGTTGCCTACACACTACTCGCCCTGGTTATTGCAACGTCGGCCCTCGTGTTTGTTCTGCATTGGAACGAACAACATCGAATTATGAATATTCAGGTTACTGACAGTCAGGGGCAATCTGTGACCTATCAGGCCTATAAGAAATCTATCGATGGTCGGCGATTTACCACCCTGGATGATGTGGCGGTGACACTGGGAGCCGATGACCGCATAGAAATCCTCGATGAGAAGAACTAGCTGGCCATAACCAGACAGTCAGGCTTCAATTCGAAAATCTTTCAGGTTAATACCAAGCTCCGCATCACTTTGTAGTGCAACCAGTCGCCTGGCCATACGCGCATCATTACGCCCTTCGTTAATCTTGTTACCAAGACGTCCAGGTATCTTGGCAGCAGCAGACAGCACCCCCTCTAAATCACCGTAATCGTGTAGCAGCTTCACTGCGGTGTGAATTCCAACCGACCGCACACCCGCAATACCTAGAGACCTGTCGCCAGCCAGGGCAAACAGATCCACCAGTTGTCCTGGCTCTACCCCAAATCTTTCAGACACCCAGTTGTGATCGTGTTCGACGTCAGCAAAATGATCGTAAACCTGAACTCCGAACTCAAGTAATTGACAAAAACTCTTGTCCGTAGAAACAACCGTCACTGCACCACCTGCCTGAGCAACACGGCGGGCGATAGTTGCAATTACATCATCTGCTTCCAGGCCATCGACCTCCGCTGCCCTCACCCCGATATTACGGAATGCATCAAGAATTTTAGGCAGATAGTCACGCAACTCATCAGGCATCGGTGAGCGGTTCTTCTTGTAATCGGGATAAGCTTTCAGACGCCAACTCGGACTACGGCTGTCCATTACACAAACAACATGTGTCGCCGAATGAAGCCGCAAGGCTCTTTGCAGGGATAACACACACGATTTGACAATGGCTTCGTGCCCGGACCCTGGATCATCTGCCACCGGTACACCGGCGTAGACTCGTCGAATTAGATTCAGTCCATCAATCAGCAGCACACGCATTCTGCTGTCCTCCCGCTATGGGTGGACAGCCCAGTATACGCTTCAGGTAGCGACCGTGTAGGGAAGGTTTAACTGGACCACATACCCGGCAGGGACTACCTCCGGGAATAGGTTAAAGGATGTAGCGTGACAAATCCTCGTCACCGGCCAATTTTTCGAGGTGCTTGTCGACGTATTCCCGATCTATCGTCACATGGTCACCCGAACGATCTCCCGATTCGAATGAGACTGTTTCGAGCAGACGTTCCATAACCGTATGCAGCCGACGTGCACCAATGTTTTCAGTCGATTCATTCACCTTCCATGCGACTTCGGCAACCCGCTGTACACCGTCTGCGACAAACTCCAGGCAAACGCCCTCTGTTTGCATCAACGCGGTGTACTGTTCAGTTAGTGAGGCATCCGGCTCTGTCAGCACGCGTACAAAATCTTCTGTGGTCAGTGCATTAAGTTCTACGCGTATCGGCAAACGTCCCTGCAACTCAGGCATAAGATCAGACGGTTTGCTCATCTGAAAAGCACCTGAGGCAATAAACAACACATGATCCGTGCGCACCATGCCATAGCGAGTGCTGACGGTGCAGCCCTCAACCAACGGCAGTAAGTCACGCTGGACGCCCTCTCTGGACACATCCCCCCCCTGGTAGTCGGTACGGCCAACGATCTTGTCCATTTCGTCTAGAAAAACGATACCGTCCTGTTCGACCCGCTCGACTGCTTCATGCTTCAAGTCATCATCGTTTACCAGCTTGGCGGCTTCCTCCTCCGTGAGCAGTTTCTTAGCCTCGGATATTCTGACCTTGCGCGAGCGCGTCTGCTGGCCACCCATGTTCTGAAACATCCCCTGTAGCTGACTGGTCATCTCTTCCATTCCGGGCGGACCCATAATTTCCACGCCCACGGATGGGCCGCTTATCTCAATTTCTATCTCTTTATCGTCCAGTTTCCCCTCACGGAACAGCTTGCGGAAGCGCTGACGACCAGCACCATCTGTGCTCGCCGAGTCATCCGTAGCGGACACCTCACTGCCAGCATCACGTGCGGGTGGCAACAATATATCGAGTATTCGGTCCTCTGCAGCGTCCTCAGCGCGTGGCCGGACCTTTTCAAACGCCTCTTCTCGGGCCATTTTGACAGCCATGTCCGCCAGGTCACGGATTACGGAGTCGACTTCACGGCCTACGTATCCGACTTCAGTGAATTTGGTCACTTCAACCTTGATAAACGGTGCTTTTGCCAGTCGAGCGAGCCGCCTTGCGATTTCGGTCTTTCCCACCCCCGTGGGGCCGATCATCAGAATGTTCTTGGGCGTGATTTCGTTACGCAGAAATTCATCCGCAACCTGGGCGCGCCGCCATCGATTTCGCAGGGCGATCGCAACCGCCCGTTTAGCATCGGACTGGCCGATGATGTGCTTATCGAGTTCTTCTACGATCTCGCGTGGGGTCATCTGAGACATCAGCTTGAACCTCTTTTAATATCAGCACCCATAGACTCGCGCTTAATCCACTGAACAGTATGATGCCCGCCTGCTGCTGGTTGAGTAGGACCCAACGTGGCGAATAAACCGCTCATCAACCGCCCAGTTCCTCGATTGTGACTTCGTGATTGGTGTAAATACAGATGTCAGCCGCAATCGTTAGCGACCGCTCTACGATAGCCCGTGCGTCCATATCGGTGTTCTCCAGCAGCGCAACCGCTGCCGCCTTTGCATACGGACCGCCGGAGCCGATCGACATAATGCCTCCCTCGGGTTCGATCACATCACCTGTTCCAGAGATAACCAGAGATACAGATCTATCGGCAACCGCCAGCAACGCTTCCAATCGACGGAGCATCCGGTCGGTCCGCCAGTCCTTTGCCAGTTCCACTGCGGACCGCAAAAGATTACCCTGATGTTTTTGTAACTTGCCTTCGAAGCGCTCAAACAAAGTGAACGCATCAGCGGTACCTCCTGCAAAGCCTGCAATCACTTTGTCTTCGTACAGGCGGCGTACCTTTCGGGCATTACCCTTCATGATAGTCTCACCCAGAGTAACCTGCCCATCGCCGCCAATGACGACGTGTTCACCTCGGCGTACTGACAATATCGTTGTACCGTGCATCTGTTGCTCTATGGTCACAGCGTTACCGTTATTCAACCAACTTGAGGTTAGGGCGGCCCGGATTCTTGCCAGCACCGTGTGCCTGTTCGGGGTCGAATCTATCTTCTTGCGTGTTCCGTGTGCTGACATCCTGTAACAAAAATGGCTGATCAGGTTTTTCTTGTGGATAAATTGCCATAACGCTGGAGACAGGCAGCAGTACTTCCATCGATTGACCTTGGAAACGGGTCTTGAAACTGATCTGGTCGTCGCCCAGATAAAGATCTACGACAGCGTTGGTGTCTATGTTCAGTACGATTCGCCCATCTTTAACAAACCTGATGGGTACCTGTACACCCTCTACTTTGGCATCCACCAAAAGTTGTGGCGTCAATCCGTTGTCCACTACCCAATCGCGGATTGCGCGAATCAGGTAGGGTACGTTGGATGTTAAACGGACGTTATCCTTTTCCATATCCAAAATCCAAACATCGCCAGGCCCGTTGACGCCCATCGAAACAGTTAAATGCCACGGATCTCCTTCTCCGGTTCACTTAAGCTCTTGGCGAACGACGGCCGTGCAAAAATTCGGTTACCGTAGTCTTCCAGTCGCTTAGCCTGTTTTGGCAGTTTCAGGTTAAACATCGGCAAACGCCAAAGCAAAGGACCCACATAACAGTCAACCAAGGTAAATTCTTCTCCAAGTACATACTTTTTCCCTTCCAGCTGTATAGCCATCGCTGTTAGGCCATCACGAATCAAATCAGTGGTTTTTTTGTCGAGCTTGGTGCCCAAATCCATGCTGCGCTGAACATTCTTGAGCCAGTCCCTGTGGATATCAGCTATCACCAGACGTGCCTTACCCCGACCCACAGGATCGATTGGCATCAATGGCGGATGAGGAAGTCTTTCATCAAGGTACTCGTTGATCAGTGACGCTCCATATAGGACGAGATCCCGATCCTGCAGTATCGGCGTTTCACCATAAGGGTTTAGCTCAGCCAGGTGTTCTACCATCTCACCTGGTTTGGCGTAAACGGTTTCGTGTTCAATGGTTTTTTCCTGCATCACGATGCGGCAGGCATGTCCAAATATACAAAGTGGTCCAGAGTAAATTTTCATCACTATATTAAGTTGTCCTTTTTATGGAGCGACGTACCGTACCTGACAATCCATATGCCAGACGACGAAAAGTCACAGCTCCAGCTGTAGAATTAGTCAATGTACGTCGCGCCAGTATTCCTTCTTTGTGGCATAGGTCAGCAAAATCAATACGCCCATGAAGATCATCACCCAAACTCCGATCTTATAACGCACGAGCTTAGCCGGTTCGGCCAGATAGACCATGAAGTTAGTCAGATCCCGCATAGCTGCATCATACTCTTCGTTACTCATTTGACCCGGTGTTTTCTCAACGTAACCGGCGAAGTGTTGGAGGCCACCGGCGGTGCCTTCGAACTCTGCCTCGCGATATCCCTGCAAGCGATAAAGCACGTGCGGCATCGCCACATTGGGGAACAGGGTATTGTTCCACCCGGTAGGGCTAGATTTATCCCAATAAAAACTGCGTAGGTAGGTATAGATCCAGTCAGGACCCTTCGAGCGTGCAGTCAGACTGAGATCCGGTGGAACCACACCAAACCATTTTTTTGCACCATCTTCTGACATGGTTACAGTCATGGTGTCACCCGGCTTTTCAGTTGCAAGCATCAGGTTCTCGCGTAACAACTGTTCGTTTATTCCGAGATCGGTCCCCATGCGCTCGTAACGCATGTACGCGGCGCTATGACACGACAGACAGTAATTGACAAAGGTCTTCGCTCCCCTTTGTAGGGATGATTTGTCCGCTAAATTTATATCTACTGGATCCAGCCCCTCATTGCCGCCGCCCGAAGCCATTGCCAACACCGGCAACAGAGACAGAACTGCTATTTTGATGAGATTCTTCATCACCCTGTCAGCCTGTCTGGTTCTGGTTTTGTACGATCAAGTCGAGTGTAGATCGGCATAAGAAGAAAAAACGCAAAATAAATGACCATGCCAATCTGTGCCCAGACTACATTCTTGAACCAGATCAAATCAATGTGACCAGGATTTTTAGTCCCAAGGTAGCCCAATACCACAAAAGTAACCGCAAACAGTCCTAACATGAACTTGTACATCCAGCCACGGTAGCGAATCGACTTTACTTTTGATCGGTCGAGCCACGGAAGAAAGAAGAAAAGAACGATAGCGAGACCCATCGCCATTACACCCCAGAGTTTCGCGCCACCGGGCAACCATTCGAAGGTCACCGCACGCAGAATCGAGTAGTAGGGAGTCAGGTACCACAACGGCACGATGTCTGGAGGTGTCTGTAGTATGTTCGCAGGTTCAAAATTATCTTTTTCAAGAAACCATCCACTTAGCTCTGGCGCGAAAAATACAATAGCGAGAAATATGGCCATAAACACCGCTGCACCAAAGATGTCTTTTACCGTGTAGTAAGGATGGAATGGAATTCCATCTAAGGGGACGCCTTTATCATCCTTTTGTTTCTTGATCTCTACACCGTCTGGATTATTGGAACCGGTTTTATGGAGCGCAACAATGTGCAGGTAAACCAGCAGAGCCAAGAGCAATGGCAGCAGAATGACATGAAAGGCAAAAAACCTGTTTAGAGTAGCATCCGAGACTACGAAATCACCACGTATCCACTCGGCAAGGCCTTCGCCGACTACAGGGATAGCACCAAAAAGAGAAATGATGACCTGCGCTCCCCAGTAGGACATGTTGCCCCATGGCAACAGATAACCGAAAAATGCTTCGGCCATCATCGCGATATAGAGGATCATCCCCAAGATCCAAATCAACTCGCGAGGACCTTTGTAGGAACCGTACAACATTGCCCGGAACATGTGCAGGTAGATCGCCAGAAATAGCATCGAAGCGCCAACAGAATGAAGGTAGCGAATGAACCAGCCAGCAGGAACATCACGCATGATGTACTCAACCGACGCAAATGCCAGATCGGCGTCCGGCTTGTAATGCATTGTTAAAACGATGCCGGTAACGATCTGCAGGACCATGACCAGCATCAGCAGCGAGCCAAAGTAATACCAGAAATTAAAATTTTTCGGAGTGTAGTACTTGGAGACGTGCTCCTCCCATACCTTGGTGGCCGGAAAACGTTCGTCGACCCACTCCATCAATCTCGCCATCAGGCTGTCTCCTCCTGATCAACTCCGACAAGTATGCGATTCTCGGACAGAAAGCTATGGGGCGGCACGACCAAATTTGTAGGCGCTGGAACGTTTCGAAAAACCCGTCCTGCAAAATCAAATGCCGAACCATGACAGGGACAGAAAAACCCACCGACCCAGTCGTCACTGATGCCCGATGCGGCGCCGGTTGCGAATTTTTCGGTCGGCGCACATCCCAGGTGTGTACAGACGCCCAGTACGATCAGTATTTCAGGCCTGATTGAACGATATTCGTTGTGTGCATAGGTCGGCTGCTGGTCCAATACCGTGGAATCAGGGTCAGCTAATCGATCGCGAATTTGGGCCAAATCATCGAGCATTTTCTGGGTCCGGCGAATAATCCACACGGGTTTACCGCGCCATTCCACTGTCAGCATACGCCCTTCCTTCAGTGTGCTGATATCCACTTCGACAGGGGCACCGGCTGCCTTCGCGCGGGCACTGGGCGCCATGCTCGCAACGAATGGCACAGCCATCGCGCCGACACCGACCAGACCGACGCCTGAGGTTACTGTCGTCAGCATACGCCGGCGACTGTTATCAACTTCCTGGGTCATAGGTTCCTCACGCGGAAAATCGAAAGAGCGACTGAAATGATAGAGCACCACACTGGCCACGCCACTGGTGGCCTACGTATCATGCCCCAAACGACGCCGAAGTATAACAAATTCAACCTAAATAACGTGGCCCAACAAGACTCGAGTGACAACTCAATCGACAGAACTGGTACGGGGGATCGGTACTATTACTCGGGTATGCTCATTCCTACCGGCAGAGACCAGGAACGAAAGCTACCGTTAGACATTGAGCCCCGAGTGTCGGAGGAAAGCATTAATAGATGGCTCTCGTCCCCTGAAAGCCCTGAAAACATCCAGCGGATCCTCAACACCTCCCGTCTCCAACACATGCTGCAAAAATTCGCGACCCGCGGTGGCACTGAAAACACCTTCTTGTTCGAATCGATTGTAGGCGTCAGCCGAGAGCACTTCAGACCACAAATAACCGTAGTAACCGGCGGCATAGCCGCCTGCAAAAATATGCGAAAACGCATGGGGGAATCTATCGAAAGGTGGCGGAGTAACCACTGCGACCTGCTGACGAACATCATTCAGGATACGCAGAATAGCATCGGCTGAAATCAGGGTAGTACTTGCATGTAGTCGAAAATCAAACAACGCAAACTCCAACTGACGAACCATCTGCATACCTGACTGAAAATTTCTTGCTCCACGTAATTTCTGCAGCAGTTTGTCAGGCAATGATTCTCCCGTGTCCACATGGCTCGTCACAAGATCCAGTGCACCTCGCTCCCAACACCAGTTTTCCAGAAACTGGCTGGGTAGTTCGACCGCATCCCACGGTACCCCACTGATACCGGTCACTGACGGTTCCTCGACCAAACTGAGCAGGTGATGAAGGCCGTGTCCAAATTCGTGGAAAAGCGTGATGACATCGTCGTGCGTCAGTAACGCCGGTTTGTCGTCCAGTGGCTGTGTGAAATTGCAGGTCAGGAAGGCGACGGGGGTTTGCACTACATCATTCGGCTGACGATACCGACCCACATACTCTGCCATCCACGCACCACCGCGCTTGTGTTCTCTGGCATACAGATCCAGGTAAAAGTGACCCCGGAGCGCACCGCCTTCATCGCGAATCTCATAGAACCTCACATCCGGATGCCAGGCATCTGCAACGGCTTTGGTCACCTTGATCCCAAACAATCTATTCACAATCTCAAATAGACCACCCAATACTCTGGGCAGCGGAAAGTAGGGACGCAGTTCCTCTTGATCGAAATGGTAGGTCGCCTCCCGGAACTTTTCTGAGTGGTATGCGATATCCCACGGTGCTACAACATTGTCGCCTGTTGATCGGCCGGCAAAATCTTCCAGCGCTTGCAGTTCACGCTGTGCGTGAGGCCGGGCCCGTGATATCAGATCGATGAGGAAGTCCTCGACCTCAGCGACTGAAGACGCCATCCGATCGACCAGCGCATACTCAGCATAATTTGAATACCCAAGAAGCGACGCGAGCTCCTGTCGCAATCCAAGTATCTGCGTCATAAGGGTGGTATTGTCCCAGCGATCGGCCTGGGGGCCCTGATCACTCGCCCGAGTTACGAACGCCTCATACATCTGTCGTCTCAGATCCGAGCGTTCGGAATAGCGCATAAACGGTATGTACGATGGCGCCTGCAACGTAAATTGCCAGCCACTGTGCCCAGCTGACTCTGCCGTCTTTCGGGCAAGAGTGATCACCGTTTCAGGCAGCCCCGCAAGATCAGCTGGCACATCAAGCACAAGTGCCCAACCATCCGTGGCATCCATGACATTGTGTTCAAACTTGTTCGACAAGGTAGCAAGATCGGTGATGATGTCCTTGAACCGTGCCCGCTCCTCGCCCTCAAGTTCTACACCGGAGAGTTGAAAATCACGAACCGCATTAAGTATGACCTTTCGTTTTGCCGCATCCAGGCCAGGAAAGTTAGCGTGCGCCTGGATATTGCGATAACCCTGAAAAATCGTTTTGTTCTGCCCCAGCGCGGCCCGGTAGGCCGTCAGTTTTTCGAGACTGTTCTGGTAGGCCTCCCTGAGTTCTTCGGTGTCGGCGACAGCATTGAGATGCGTAACGGGGGACCACATCTTCCCTAACCGGTTTTCCAGATCTTCGAGAGGCTGTGCAAAACTCTCCCAATCGGTGCCGTCCGCCACTGTGCTTTCCAACTGACCGATAACCACTTGATTCGAAACAAGCAATTCATCGAGTGCCGACCCGACATGTTCAGGACGAATTGCTGTAAAACAAGGCAGTCCTTCGACATCTAATAATGGATTGCTTTGGGTCATCACGCAGCCTCAGGCCAAACACACAATTGCACAGTCACGTCTCCGGCGAGTGTTTATACACGTCCTCATGTAAACTGACTTTACTCTATCACTCGGCACCGAACTGTTGATTTTCGGTTATCTTGGATAGCACACAGGACACAACATGACTGAACGATACGACTTTCTAGTCATCGGCGGCGGCAGCGGGGGTATTGCTGCCGCCCGCAGAGCTGCGGAACATGGCGCGCGGACAGCGCTGATCGAAGCTCACCGTCTCGGGGGCACTTGTGTCAATGTCGGCTGTGTGCCCAAAAAGGTGATGTGGAACACCGCGCATGTCGCCGAGGTCATCCGTCAAGCCCCGGACTACGGATTTTCGATCGCGAGCAATAACTTCGACTGGCCGACCATAACACAAGCTCGGGATGGCTACGTTCAGCGCCTCAACGGCATCTATAAGAAAAACCTCGATGCTTCAGGGGTCTCCCTGTACACCGGGTGGGCGTCGTTTCAGGAGCCACATACCGTACGAGTCGATAACCATGAGTTACAGGCCGATCACATACTCATCGCAACTGGTGGACGTCCCACTGTCCCGGACATGCCGGGTGCCCGGCTGGGCATCACCAGCGATGAGTTTTTTGAACTTGGCCATCAGCCGCAGTCCACGCTGGTCGTCGGTGCCGGCTACATCGCTACCGAGCTGGCCGGCGTGCTGAACAGCCTGGGAACTGAGGTGACCATGCTGCTTCGCAAGAAGACTCTGCTGAAAGAGTTCGACGCAACTCTTGGCGAAACGCTCATGACAGAAATGCGGGCTGCAGGCATCAAAATACTGACCGAGGTTCGTTTGCAGGAGATCCGTGCTGAGCCAGACGGCACACTCAGCATATTGCACGATGCCGATCAAACCACCACTGGGTTCGATTCGGTCTTGTGGGCGATAGGGCGGGAACCATTAACGGCTGACCTAAACCTCGATCACGCCGGTGTACGGGTTGACACGGAGGGCTTCATTCCAACGGATAAGTATCAGTGTACCAATGTAGGCGGGGTCTACGCTGTCGGTGATGTCACCGGCAGACAAGCTCTGACCCCGGTCGCGATTGCTGCCGGCCGCCGGCTGGCAGATCGGTTATATGGCGGCCACGCTAATGCCCACCTTGACTACACAGATGTTCCCTCGGTAATCTTTTCACACCCCCCTATAGGCACCGTCGGACTGACCGAAAAACAGGCCAAAGCCCAACATGGTGAAGACAGCGTCAAGGTCTACCAGAGTCGATTCACCAACATGCAGTACGCAGTTAGCCAGCTGAAACCAGCGACAGTGGTCAAACTGATTGTCGTCGGTCCCAAAGAAAAAGTGGTTGGCTGCCACATGATCGGACAGGCTGCAGACGAAATCATTCAGGGGTTTGCGGTGGCCCTGAAAATGGGCGCAACAAAATCCGATTTTGACAACACTGTTGCGATCCACCCTACTGCGGCCGAAGAACTGGTCACTCTGCGTTGAATGTACGTAGAGACACCACTGAGGAATTCCATTTCAGATCTTATTCAGTACACTGTCATTTAAACAAAAGGTAAAAAGGGGAACTACGATGGCATGGTGGGGCAAACTGATCGGTGGAACGCTGGGTTTCATGATGGGTGGACCGCTCGGCGCCCTACTTGGCGGGAGTCTGGGACACCAGTTTGATGCGAACCGGCGTGGCGGCGGTGTGCGCGCCCTGCCTGGTGGCCAGGAACGAATCCAACTCGCCTTTTTTACGGCCACTTTCTCAGTCATGGGCCATATTGCCAAGGCGGATGGCCAGGTCTCCCAACAAGAGATCCAGATGGCGAAAAGCCTAATGGACCAGATGCGTCTGGATAAGCAGCAACGAGAAGCTGCTATTGATTTATTCGAACAAGGTAAGCACGCCGATTTTCCCCTGAATGACGTGCTCCATCAGTTCCGCAAGGAATGTCAGCGCCGTACAACTGTGCTCAGGATGTTCATTGAGATTCAGGTTCAGGCCGCCATGGCTGATGGCCGGCTCGACCCCCAAGAGAACTCAATTCTCCTTCATGCTGCGGACGTGCTGGGCTTTGATCAGTCAGAAGTTGAACATCTGATCAATCTAGTAAGCGGCACCGCGGGTCACGTCGGTCGTCAGCCCGCTCGATCAATTGAACAGGCCTATAAGATACTGGGAGCATCAAAGAACGATTCCGATGTCGACATCAAGAAATCCTACCGTCGTCTGATGAACCAGCATCACCCCGATAAGCTGGTTGCCAAGGGTGTTCCCGAAGAGATGGTCAAGCTGGCAACAGAAAAAACACAAGAGATCCGAAGTGCCTGGGAACAGGTACGAGACGATCGCAGAAAAGCAGCCTGAGCTCCAAGCCTTACTGATACCTCAGTCACTGGCAATTTGAGACCAAGGAGATTCCATGAATCTGTCGTTTCTGTTGAGCGAGAGAACCCGCAGTAACCATCCTATCCGTGTTGCCGTCATAGGGTGCGGCAAATTCGCCACTATGTATCTCACTCAGGCCCGTCAAACGGCGGGTATCCATATTGTCGGTATTGCTGATCTCGACCCAGCAAGGGCGATGAAACAGCTCACGACGGCTGGCTGGACCGCCGAGCAATACGCAGCCGACAACCCGGCCGACGCCATGACAAAGGGCTCAACCTGGATCACCGAGAACGCTGACCAGCTAATCGACCTCAGCGAAATCGATGTTGTCGTCGAGGCAACAGGCATTCCCACCGCGGGCATTCGCCACTGCCGGCGGGCGATCGCTGCAGGGCATCACATTGTTATGGTCAATGTAGAAGCTGATGTAGTTGCCGGTCCCCTGCTGGCCCGGGAAGCCCAAGCTGCGGGCGTGGTCTACAGCCTAGCGTGGGGTGATCAACCAGCTTTGATCTGCGAACATGTCGACTGGGCACGGACCTGCGGCTTTGAAGTTGTTTGTGCGGGCAAAGGTACACGGTATCACCCGTCCTACCATGAACTCACCCCTGATAGCGTGTGGGAGGTACTACAGCAGTACTTGGAAATTGACGATCCCACCAGCATCAATATGAAAATGTTCAATTCGTTTCTCGACGGCAGTAAGTCAGGCATCGAGATGAGTGCTGTTTGTAACACCACCGGACTGACCCCGCAGGATAACGGTCTGGGTTTTCCGCCCAGTTCCCGATTCGATTTGGCCAACATCTGCAAGCCTTCAGAAGATGGCGGCATACTCAGTCGGCGCGGCACCACCGAGGTGGTGTCATCCCTCACACGCAGTGGTGAACCGGTACCCCATCATCTGGCCATGGGCACCTACGTGGTAGTTGAAGGGGCTGGAGACTATGCGCAGCAGTGTTTTCGTGAATACCACATGCTACAGGACTCGACTGGACGCTACGCCGCCCTCTATCGACCCACCCACATGATTGGGATGGAGCTTGGCGTCTCGGTCGCTTCCGTGGTGCTCCGGGGTGAACCCACCGGCTGCCCCAAAGGTTTCTATTCAGACGTAGTCGCGACGGCCAAACACGCTTTGACTGCGGGTCAAATTCTTGATGGTGAAGGGGGGCATTGCGTATGGGGCCAACAAATGCCCGCTGCAGCCTCAATCGAACGGGGTGCTCTGCCGCTTGGGTTGGCAGCAGATGTCAAGATGCGTTGCAATGTTGCTGCAGGTTCAACCCTGCGCTGGGCAGACGTAGAATTCGATCACAACGACACCGCCGTTCGGGCCCGTCGGGAAATGGAAGTTGCTTTCTCGGATCGTCTTTAGAACGATTTTGCTGGAGATTTTCACCTGAACTGCGCCAGCCATCGTTGTGAACCGGTCATGCCGCAACGTTACAATGCGCACTAGTACGCCAATTCCTGTGTTTCTACCATCAACCTGACTGGGGCACGTACATGTCTACTTACACTATTGCACTGCTGGCCGGCGACGGTATCGGACCTGAAATCATGGACGAAGCGGTCAAGATACTGCGCCTCGTTGAATCCCGAAATGCAGTCACTTTTGATCTGAAACCCGCTTTGTTTGGGGCATCGGCCTATTTTGAGACTGGCAAATCTTTTCCGGAAGAATCAGTAGTCATTTGTGATCAGGCTGATGCCATCCTTAAAGGGACCATCGGACTGAACCACGAAGATTCAAAAAAAATTCCGGCGGATGAAGGACCTGAACGTGGCGCATTGTTACCCATGCGGCGGCGCTATGATACTTACGCCAATTTTCGACCGGTGTACCTGCCACGCAGCCTGGCTCATTTTTCCCCACTCAAGCCCGAAGTGATCGGTGATGGCATAGATTTGATCATTATCCGTGAACTGGTCGGCGGACTTTATTTTGGCAGCAAAAAAAGCGGAGTCGATGACCAGGGAAGACGCTATGTTCACGAAACACTGGAATACAACGAAGACCAGATCCGCCGAGTCCTCGAAGTAGCATTTCAGCTCGCCAGCAAACGCAAGAAAGTCCTCCACAATATACACAAGAGCAACGTGCTCAAATCGAGCATCTTGTGGAATGAGATCGTCGAGGAAGTCCGTCCGAGCTATCCCGATATCGAGGTAAAGCACGTTCTGGTCGATGCGGCGGCCACCTACCTGTGTCTCGACCCGGGCAGTTTCGATGTGATGGTGATGGAAAACATGTTTGGCGATATTCTCAGCGATCAGGGTGGCGGCATTCTCGGGTCGCTGGGGCTGATGCCATCAGCCTGTGTGGGTCCTGAAAAATCCTACTACGAACCCTCCCATGGATCGGCGCCGGATATCGCCGGCCAGGGTATTGCCAACCCCTATTCCATGATTGGTTCTGTCGCCATGATGCTGGAAATGAGCTTTGGCATGGATAGAGAGGCACGCAATCTCTGGCGGGCTATGCAAAGCGTCTTTGCTGCAGGCTATACGACGGCCGATTTGGCACGGCGAGGTAGATCCGAGAAAAAGATCAGTACTGCCGAGTTTGGTGACCGTGTGGTAACTGAACTCGAGAAACAACCAATCGGTGACTGACACCGGGGCCTGAGTAACGCACTCACTCGGGTCTGGCCAGTGGAGACGAGTGCTCCTTGCCTTCGGTCTGCCGATGCATCACTAGGTTCAGCATTCGAAGGGTTGCGTTAATACCAGCAAAGACCTGATTGGCATGTACCCCGCGTGTCTTAAAGCTGTCGTGACCGTCATCCCAGGTGATAAAACATTCGGTCAGGGCGTTTGAACTGCCCCCTTTGGGTATACGGACTTCAAAATCCGCTAATTTCGGAGGAGAAAGCCCGATAGGATCCAACACGCTTTTCATGGCGGTTGCAAACGCATCGAATCCACCATTGCCTGACCCGGATGCCTTGTGAATTTTATCGCCCACCCGAACCCGAATACTGGCTATCGATTCGATTTCAAGTCCACTGGTTATCGAACAATTCAACAACTCGATGTGCTGAAAATCCCTGCTTTCCAGAATATCGGCGATGATAAAAGGTAAATCCTCAGGGGTAATGGTCGCTTTGGTGTCTGCAATTTCGACAATCCTCTCCAGCACCTTCCGTTGATTTTCCGGGGAGAGTTCAAGGCCGAGGTCCTCCAGGTTCTTAAGTAAAGAAGCCCGGCCGCTCATCTTGCCAAGGGCGTAACTGTGTTTTCGTCCGAATCGAGCCGGGCTCAGTTCGGTCTGGTAGAGACCACCCTTATTGTCGCCATCGGCGTGTATCCCGCTGGTCTGAGTAAACACATCGTTGCCCACGACCGGTGAATTCGCCGCCACCCGTTTTCCTGAAAAGTTCTCGACCATCTGACTGAGTGCGTGAATCTTGGATTCATCCAGCCGTAGGCTCATCCCGAGTTTGTCCCGTAAGACCACCGCCACTTCTGCTAGCGACACATTTCCGGCCCGCTCCCCGAGGCAATTTACGGTCACGTGTATCGAGCGCGCACCCGCCTGGACAGCCATCATCGCATTGGCGGTGGCGAGGCCATAATCGTTGTGGGGATGGAAATCGAATGCGAGTCCAGGATAGCGGCTACACATATCGCCGACGCTTTCGAATACTTCTTGGGGACTCATTACCCCCAGCGTATCAGGCAGCATCACGTGCGCCACCTCGGATTCGGCGAGTGCTTCGGTAATTCTGTAGACATAATCACGGCTGTCCCGATAACCGTTCGACCAATCTTCCAGATAGACATTGACCAGAAGTTGCTGCGTCTTGGCATAGTCGATTGTCCGCTCGATATCAGCGATGTGTTCATCAAGCGACTTCCTGAGCTGCTCCCTGCAGTGTTTTTCGCTGCCCTTGGTAAGCAGGTTGAGCACGCGGCCACCAGCGCTGACCAGCCAATCCACGCTTCGTTGGTGATCTGTAAATCCAAGCACTTCAACCCGCTCGAGGCAGTCATTGTCAGCTGCCCATTCGTGAATCTGGGTCACCGCCTGTTTTTCACCATGGGACACACCTGCAGACGCGACCTCTATCCGATCCACCTTTAGGCTCTGCAGTAGCCCTCGTGCGATACTGACCTTCTCTTCAGGAGAGAAAGAAACCCCCTGCGTCTGCTCGCCATCGCGCAGGGTCGTATCCATCAGTAGGACCTGTCGGGACTCAGTCATGTCGGCTAATCATTATCTGGCAAAAGGGCGCATATTCTACACAGACTGTGGGTGTTTCATAACCAAAAAGAGACCTATAGTTGGTATATCAGCTATGTCACGCGAAAGTCCTGCGAAAATTTGTGTCAATTGAACGACAACCGAGGTACATATTTTGCCCTATAGATTGACCCGACTTAAGATAGCGCGCTTTGCGAGACTGCCTCTCCCAGTTTTAGCGGACAGGCTGATACACCAGCCCGCAGGTGAAACCTCACGCCTGAGTGGCTGGCCGCTCCATCTAAGTAACATCGGGTCCGCACACTATGCATTTTGATTATCGCCTCTGGGGCTTTACCCGCGGGGTCAGAGGCCGAATATTTTTTGCGGTCCTGATCGGCGTCCTGGCAACAACTCTGGGTGTGGCGCGACTTGCGCTACTTGGTTGGCTTATCGGTCTGGTTTTCGAAGGTCGTAGCGCCACCACCCTGGTCTTCCCTTTATTCGTAACTGCTTGTGTCATGTTACTCAGAGGCGTGTTCGAGCACTGGCGTACCCTGGTCGCGCATCAGACAGCGGCGATCGTTCAGAAAATGCTGCGTCGTCGACTGTATGACCAAATCGTCGCGCTGGGGCCTGGATATGCAGGAAGACAGCGGTCAGGCGAACTGGTCCTGTCGCTGGTCGACGGAGTAGAACAACTTGAAACCTATTTCGGGCAGTATCTACCCCAGTTGCTGGTTTCTGCGATCTCTCCAGTACTGATCTTTGCCTTCGTCGCCTTCCTAGACCTGCCCATAGCACTGACGCTGTTCATCGCCGCGCTGATCGCGCTGGCCGCCCCGGCGCTGTGGCATCAATTTGATACCAAGAAATCCCAGGAACGCCAGGATGCTTATGCTGATTTTGCATCGGAATTTCTGGATGCCGTACAGGGACTGGCCACTCTCAAGGCCTTTGGCCAGAGTCGCCCACGGGCTGACCTGTTGGCTGACAAAGCGCGGGATGTTTTTCGAACCACCATGTGGGTGTTAGCCACTAATTCGCTAGCCCGCGGCATCACTGATACGGCGATCGCCGTAGGTGCCGCGTTCGCGCTGGGTCTGGGGGCCCACCGGGTAGCGTCAGAACAGATGGAACTGACTGCACTGTTGATTATTCTGATGATGGGCGTTGAAATCTTTCGGCCGATGCGCGACTTGCGCACGGTGCTCCACCAAGGCATGGTCGGTCTGTCGGCCGCGCAGGGGATCTATCGGATTCTGGATGCGCAACCGCCCATCGTGGAAAAAGCCAACGCCATTAAACCCCTCGACCCCCAACCCACGATATCTTTCGAATCGGTGCGCTTCAGCTACCCTGATCAACGACACAGCGTTCACGATCAACTCGATCTTTCGATTATCTCCGGCGAGCGCGTCGGGGTCGTAGGGGCCAGTGGATGCGGCAAATCGACAATCGTACGGCTGCTGCTGCGGTTTTATGATCCTGACCAGGGCACCGTCAGGCTCGGCGGATACGATATTAAAGACCTTTCACTCGCTGCGCTAAGGGAACAAATGTCCGTGGTAAACCAGGATACTTTTTTGTTTCATGGCACCATCGGCGAGAACATCCGGTTAGGTAGACCCGAGGCAACTGATGCTGAGGTCACCAACGCTGCGAAAAGCGCAAACATCCATGAGTTCGTATCAGGCCTGCCCCAGGCATACGACAGCCTGATTGGAGAAAAAGGGATCAAACTCTCGGGTGGCCAGCGGCAACGCGTGGCGATCGCACGGGCGCTCCTACGAGACTCACCGATTTTGATTCTTGATGAAGCACTGTCTGCGGTCGATGCCGAAAACGAGGCTTTTATCCAACAGGCCTTAGACAGACTGATGAAGGGACGCACCACCCTTGTCCTGGCCCACCGACTTTCCAGTGTCATTAACTGCGACCGAATTCTGGTTCTGGACCAGGGCAGGGTTGCTGAATCTGGCAACCACAGTCAATTGATGGAGAGCAATGGCATCTACGCCGAGCTCATGTCTGAACAGGCGCATGAAGCAGATCGGGGACAGTCTGAAGAGCAGGCGTCTTCTGGAATCGAGTCATCGCCCTCTCCGCAGCAGGATCTGACAGAAGAAATAAGTAATGAGCTAACCGAGGGAATTATCAAAGCTGAAGGACTCAACTGGCGACAAGTTGTCAAAATCCTAATGGGTCACATCATGCCCTGGAAAGGCCGACTGACTTTAACCTTTATCTTTGGTGTTCTGCGCGTGGTTGCGTTCATCGGCGTAGGTGCACTGAGTGCACTGATCGTCCTGGCACTCAAGAACCACGCGCCTTACACCCATTACCTGATCGGTCTCGCTGTTGTGGCGCCCCTGTCGGGTGTCCTGCACTGGCTCGAATCGTGGATAGCTCACGACATGGCTTTTAGACTGTTGGCAGAAATGCGTGTCGGCGTGTTTCGCAAACTGGACCAGCTCGCACCGGCTTATCTGGTACGACGACGAACAGGTGACCTGATGGGTCTCGCTACTCAGGATGTCGAGTTGGTGGAATATTTTTTTGCGCACACAGTCGCACCGGCCTTCGTCGCAGTACTTGGACCCGTCGTAGTTGTGATAATCCTGGGTATGGCCAACGCATGGATCGCTGCCGCATTGGTTCCATTTTTACTTGCCGTCGGCCTGAGTCCGTTTCTAATGCGCGGTAGTGTCGATCGTCTAGGCTCCCGCTCACGAGAAGCAGCCGGCGAGTTGGCTGCACATGCGATCGACAGCGTGCAGGGGTTGGGTGAAATTGTCTCTTACCAGCAGGAAATTAGTCGTGGTAATCAGTTTGACACACTGGGCGAACATCACATTTCGCTGCGCCTGCCGTTCTTTGGTCAGCTGACCCTGCAACACACCCTGCTTGAGGTATTTACCGGATTGGGGGGCCTGGCTGTTGTGACAACAGGTGCAGTCCTAGCCAGCACTCAGTCAGTCAACGCTGGCCTTCTACCATTGCTTACCATTCTTGCGATGGCGGCATTTCTGCCGATCTCCGAGATCGCACAGGTGGGTCGACAACTCGCCGACACGCTGGGTGCCACGCGGCGGGTTTATGCGCTGGAAAACGAACCGGTGCCGGTGACAGACGGTCCCGGTGCTCAGGAGTCTGACAATTCGGCGGCTATCACACTGTCTTCGGTTAACTTCAGTTATCCCGGCCGACCACGGCGAGTACTTGCTGACGTGAGTTTCACGATTCCAGCCGGTACAACAGTCGCCCTGGTAGGACCATCAGGTGCCGGCAAGACAACTTTGGCACAACTGCTGATGCGGTTCTGGGATCCTTCGGATGGCGTCGTTACGCTTGGCACCACTGACCTACGGAATTACCAGCTGGACGATCTACGTTCCCGAATCGCTCTAGTTGCCCAGGACACTTACCTGTTCAACAACTCACTCAGAGAAAATATTCTCATCGCGAAACCCACTGCCAGTGATACAGAACTGGCACAGGCGATCGAGCTGGCAGCACTGTCAGAACTCGTGAAGTCACTCCCGCAAGGGTTGGATACCCCAGTGGGAGAGAGAGGCACAAGTCTGTCCGGCGGACAACGGCAGCGCGTTGCAATTGCCCGTGCGTTTCTGAAGGATGCACCGGTACTGATCCTGGATGAGGCGACTTCACATCTTGATGCCCTCAGTGAGCAGGGCGTACGCAAGGCATTGGATCAGTTAAAAGCCGACAGAACCACCATTATTATTGCCCACCGTCTTTCGACCATACGGGACGCGGACATGATAGTTGTTCTCGAAGACGGCCAAGTTGTTGAAACCGGCACCCACGCGGACTTGCTGAATAACCGACACCTTTACGCCCGACTGGTTTCTCACCAACTGGGCGGGGCGCGTACAACACAGGCTCTGTCAACCTAACATTAGTCTTGAATTGGCCGGCAAGGTTGCCCCCAGCGTACCAAGTCCAGCTGCTGTCACACCCACGGGGCGCATCCATGAGTTACATCATCACCAATTACAAGCAGTTCGGTAATCACTATGGTTGCTGATACGCTACCACGCCGGCTTGCAGCTATCCTCCATCTCGACGTAGTCGAGTTCAGTCGCTTGACGCATGACAACGAAGACGCCACCTATCGGACATTGCAGAACTATCTTCGTGATATGGATACCGTTATCGAAAACCGTGGTGGGCGAACCGTAGATAGGTCTGGTGACAATCTGCTGGCGGTATTTCCAGTTGCCGCCGATTCGGTCATGGCCGCTGTCAGCATTCAGGAACGACTGACTACAAAAAATGGGGCTCTGCCAGCTGACCGCCAGATTCATGCTCGTATCGGCATTAACCTGGGCGACATCATTGATGATGGCCAGAGAGTCTTTGGCGATGGAGTCAACGTTGCGGCCCGCTTGCAGGAAATCGCACCGCCGGGTGGCATCTGCATTTCCGACTCTGCTCGCATTGTGATCGGAAACGCGTTGTCTGTCAGTTTCCAGGCCGTCGGTGAACAACAATTACGCAATATCGCCTCAAAAATCAGCGCCCACCTGGTCATCAGCGATAGTGACCAACCCAGACAATCGACACACGAACCTGATGACCCTCGGCTCTCCATCGCTGTATTACCCTTTACCAGCCAAACAGGAAATTCGGACCTGGCTGGTCTGGGTATGGGGCTTACCGTTGATCTTATCAGTGCGTTGTCGCGGTTTCGGCAACTTTTTGTAATTGCCCAACATACCTCGCTGGCCCAGAAACGGGATAACGCAGGCACAATAGCACTCGGCCGTCAGTTGGGCACCCGTTACCTCGTAGATGGAAGTATCCGTACCGCTGGTAAGGGGTTCCGGGTGGCGGTTCAGTTGATCGATGCAGTATCCGGTGGCTACCTGTGGTCGGAGAGTTATGACGGAGGCAACCAAGAACTACTGTCCATCCAGGATGAAATAACTCAGCGAGTAGCATCGACTCTGGTCAGCAATCTCGAACACAGCGCCGCCCGTAGGGCCGATACCAGACGTACTGATGCTGACTACACTGACGTGATACGCGCGCGACAACTGGTTTACCGGATGCAAGAGCCACGGGACACTGAAATGGCCCGCACTCTGTTTCACAAAGTGATCCGAATCGACCCGCAGTTTGCACCAGCACTGTCCGGCCTGGCACTCACTCATCTCACCGACCTGCTGATGTCATGGTCTCCTGAGCCCGACACGTGTGTGCCCAGAGCCACACAGTATGCCCAACAGTCACTTGAGCTCGACTACACGGACAGTCTAGCGCACGCCGTGTACGGAATTACCGGGCTATGGCGAGGACAGCACATCGAAGCAGTGTCGCACCTGGAACAGGCTCTGGAGCTGAATCCAAACCACGCGGATGCGTTCGCAGGTATGGGACTGGCTTTGATATTCACCGGTGATCCAGTTGCCAGCATTCGACAGATCGGCCTTGCATTCGAGCGCAATCCATTTCCACCATCGTGGTACCGCTGGGCACTTGCCATCGCACAGTACAACAGTGCTCGCTACCATGAAGCAGTACAAACCCTGCAGGCAATCCCGGATTTAAACAGATTCCACCGGCGGGTCCTGTCTGCCAGTTACGCCCGACTCGGCGACTTAGACAGTGCACGGAGACAGCGCGAAATTGTGATGGCTGAAACTCCAGGATACACAGCAGCGGATAGCCGTCTGCATCAACCGTACGAAAATCCCGCGCACATACAACCTTTCATCGACGGCCTAGTGCTCGCTGGATTTCCAGCCGGCGACCCCAGCTAAATGACTATTTTGAGAAGCGACACACAGTCAAGCCATCAAGGCATCAACCCATCGGTCGCAGCCCTGGCGGACAGGATCAAGGACCAGACGTCCTGTGGCATCGGCAGTTTCCGATACAGCACGTTGCGCCTGATCATCATCTAAGTGTGCCGTATTCAAAGCAATACCGACGGTCACCGGCCGGGGATAAATACCACAGGCTGAAGCCACATCTTCGTAGAGCGCAATGACTTCATTTAGCGGTGGTACCTTGACGGTAACACCGACGGTATCGAGTTCAGTCATGCCAGCACGATGACACAGTATCAGATGGGTTGGACAGGCACCGCGCAGCAGTGGCAGTGTGGAGGAGCTGCCGGGGTGAAGCAAAGAGCCTTGACCTTCAATGATCGCGAGTGCCGCGTCGGCTGCATCCAGAACCATCTTTTCCACCGCACCGCCTGCATAATCTACGCGTATGGCATCAAGGGGTATGCCTTTGCCACTGATTGCGATACCGATCTGCCCAGTCGCCAAAAACTCAGCCTGTATGCCCTGCGCTCGAGCAGACTTCCAGATTTCTAGCCCGGCTGTCATTTTGCCCACCGCCATATCGCTGCCCACCAGCAGCAAACGACGGTTCGTCAATTCCGAGGCCCGGGCCCAGGCGATACCCAGACCTTGAGGCTCCTCACGAATATCCCAGATCCACTGTCCCGCCCTAAGATCGGCATACCGCTCTGAGATACGCTCATGCAGTCCATTGACCACACACAGGCCAGCAGCCAGTGCCTGCTCGACTTCCGCAACCATGGACTCGGGCAGGCGGCCACCTGAGGGCGCCATGCCGAGTACCAGAACCTCCCCGCCATAACCCAGCGCCTGCTCAACATTTGAGACCACCGGCACATCGGGACCGAACTCGAACAGATCACGAGTTGTTTTACCGCCCTGGTTAAAGTCAATAACACAAGCTATCGGATTCTCGGAATAACGCAGAATACCGTGACCCATTTTTCCATTCAGCTTGTCAATCTGCTCGTAGAAATGAACAACCAGTTTTTGTTCTTTTCTCAGCATGTCAGTGCGACTCCATGGCCATGTGCAGCTTCAGATACTGTGATTACACCGGATTCCATGTTCAACCCAGTAGCAGGATCGGGAAGGAGATTGAGATGAGAATCCAGATCGATGTGGTCGAACAGTGCCGCCATCGAAGCCCCCGCGGCGATCGCGACGGATGATTCACCCATACAGCCGATCATGGTGCCCAGACCACTAGCCCGGGCAGCTGCAACAATCCGCAGTGCTTCAGTAATCCCACCGCATTTCATTAACTTCAGATTGATCCCGTCCACACAGTTCGCCAGACGGGAAACATCCGTAGCATAGCGGCAGGACTCATCCACAAAAATGGGCAATGCGCGACCAGAATACAGCTCGGGCAGTTGATCGTCAGCATCATGATGCAGCGGTTGTTCGACGTAATCACAACCACGGTCCTTCAGCCATCTCATCATGACACTTGCACCGGCAAGGTCCCAACCCCCATTGGCGTCCACCCGAACCACCACATCACGGTTACGGGCGGCTTCGACGACCGCAGCGTACATAGACTGATCTGCGTCCAGGCCTTCAGGACTTCCCAACTTGACCTTGAGATAACAGGCGCCGGTTCGGTCCAGAATCTCAGGGACCCGTTCGCGTACTACCTCTGGAGGCAAGATCCCCACTGTTACCGATGTCGGTACCGAACGTCGTGGCAGGCCCAGCAGACGATAAAGCGGCAACCGAGCGCGTTTTGCAAGCAGGTCCCATAATGCAATGTCGACCGCTGCCCAGGCGCAGGAGGTAACCTCTGCACTGCGCGCGAGTTGCCATCCTTCATGGGGATTATCTAGTGCCTCCGGACAATCTTCGAGGAAAGATGTCAGTTCGACCTGGAACGACTCGGCCGTGTCCGTACCGATCAGGCTGCCAGGGGCGGCTTCTCCCAGACCTTCCAGGTCGCCGGATCCTACAGAAACAAACAGATTGACAGATCCTGAGAATTCACCTCGGCTGATCCGCAGCGGATAACGTTTATTGAGTGCAACACTGCGAAAAGAAACATCCATCTCCACCCCCAGCTTAATCGCGTTGTCCAGGCCTCGTCAGCCTTCTAGTAGCCAAAAGGATAGCAGATTCCCGAGTCCGGCCGCATGTGTGTCGCGCATTGGGTCAACTCAGACGCAACCGAGGCGCCGCTGATACTGCTGTTCACAACCAGCAAGTCCAGGTCACTGGCGGTCAGGCGACATCTGTTTTCATGTCTCGGACTTATAGGGTATTGTCTTGTAACGTGCCTTGTGAGTATAAAGTCCCGTCCCGTCTCCTGTGTGACTGCGAACAAGAACCAGAACACTTCAATACCAGATTCTGCCAACGCATTGGCTTCGAAGAATCCAATCCATCGAGCACATGACTTTATCCCCTTACCTACTCGCCATCGACCAGGGAACCACCAGTTCCCGCGCAATCGTTTTTGACCACCTGGGTAACAACTGCATTACAACCCAGAAGGAGCTCTCTCAGATTTATCCAGCTGATGGCTGGGTGGAACACGATCCCGAAGAGATCTGGCAAACCACGCTTGCTGTGTGCCGCGAAAGCCTTTCGGCCATCGAACAGAGTCCGGCCGCAATCGGGATCACAAACCAGCGCGAGACGATCGTGCTTTGGGAAAGGGCCACCGGCCGAACTCTGCACAATGCGATCGTTTGGCAAGACCGTAGAACGATCAAACGGTGTGAAGGATTGCGAAACAATGGACACGAACCCTTTATAAAGCAGAAAACCGGACTGTTGTTGGATCCTTACTTCTCGGCAACCAAGATCAGTTGGCTGCTTGATAACGTTGAAGGGGCGCGCATCCGGGCTCAAGCTGGTGAACTGGCTGTCGGTACCATAGATTCATTCCTGCTCTGGCGCCTTACCGGTGGAAAGGTTCACGCTACGGATGCAACCAATGCGTCACGCACTCTGCTTTTCAACATTCATTCGCAGCAGTGGGACCCTGAGTTGCTGTCACTGTTTAACATACCCGAATCATTATTACCTGACGTTCGCAATTGCGCCGACGATTATGGCTACACCAACCCGGACCTACTGGGCAGTACCATTCCGATCTGTGGTGTTGCAGGAGACCAGCAGGCCGCACTGCTTGGTCAGGCCTGCATTCAACCAGGCATGATTAAGAGCACCTACGGCACCGGTTGTTTTGCTATCGTCAACACGGGTCCGGTCGCACTCTCATCACAGAACCGGCTACTGACGACGGTCGCATATCGTCTATCGGGACAAACCACTTATGCACTTGAAGGCTCAATATTCGTCGCTGGCGCGGCAATACAGTGGCTTCGAGATGGCCTGGGTGTAATTCAGTCCGCTAACGAATCGGAAGAACTAGCCGCCGCACTGACCTCAAACCGGGGGGTCTACATGGTGCCTGCCTTCACCGGTCTGGGAGCCCCCTACTGGGACCCCCATGCGCGGGGGGCTCTGTTTGGACTCACTCGCGACACCGGGATCAACGATCTCGTTCGCAGCGCTCTCGAATCCGTCTGTTACCAGACCGTTGACCTGCTCGAAGCCATGATCAACGACAATGTTCCGGCAATTTCCACGCTCAGGGTAGACGGCGGAATGGCGAAAAACAGCTGGCAGATGCAGTTTCTTGCAGACATTCTGAATATACCGATTCAACGACCGGCAACAACTGAAACCACTGCGCTGGGTGCTGCCAGCCTGGCAGCGCTGCAAGTCGGTATTATCGGGTCACTCGATGAACTTGCAGATCGCTGGCAGGAGGACACGCGATTTGAGCCGACCATGAGCGATCTGGACCGGCAAACACTGCTCCGTCGGTGGCAACGTGCAGTAAGGAGTACCCGAACATTTGGTGAGAGCCGATAAGCACAACTGCTCAGCTGCTCTTCATAGCGTCCTGACGCAGACAACCTATCCGCTAACACACAACCGGACGATCCCGCACCGATAATCACATAGTCAAACTGCGTTTGAGACTTTGCGTCGATAGTTTGTTTTTTGAAGAATTCGTTTTTCACACTGCCGAGGATAGGTCTCTCCGTCAGCATAGACAATCATGCTGATCTTTAGCAGCGAGGCTCCGCCACGTCGACCAGTTACTGTTGGACAGTCAGTCGAATTCGAATCGATAGAACGATTCGTTCAGATATGCCACGATGTCATCGAGCTCGAATTCATTGAGTCCCGCACCGGCCTGGTCATTGCAGAAGGTGACCATGCCCATCAGCCCTTCCACTGTCTGCACCCGGCGATCCGCACGCGTGTAGAGCTTCGATCCATCACCCCCGAATAGTGCAACATGGCACCCGCTGCACTTGAGCTGGTGCAGCGGGTAACCGTTTTGAGGGTCTCCCGGTAACAAGGCAGACACTGCGATGGGTAACAGCACCGCAATGCTCAGAAGTGCAAGTCGTATCGTAATCATCCCTAACTACATGCGATCTTCAACACAGCCATGATGAAGTCGCCCTACACTTTCCGGGCGACAAAACGAATGCCACCCAGCTTGCCTGCGGTGAAATAACGCACCACCAGATCGTAGAAGTCGTCCATACTGGCGAACACGGCTTCACCGTGCACATCGATGTGCCTTGCTTTTTGTTCGCGGTAAGCGGCCATGCGCTCACGGGTAAACGCAGTCCATTCATCTGACATCTCCTGACAGCTGACCAATTCAAATCCAGCTCTTTCAAGATCCCGGCAGTAACTTTCATAATCAGGCAGGTAATTAGCGAAAAGTTCCGTGGCCAGCTCAGACCGTTCACTGTCCGTGAATTGCCCACGGGCGTAAAGATCCTCAGCATGGAGATAGCCACCTTGATCCAGGAGGCCATAACAACGTTTCAGCAGCACGTCTCGCTTAGGTATGTGATAGAGGGCAAGCCAGCTGACAATAGCATCGAAGTGCTGCCCAACCCAGTTGTAGGTCAAAAAATCACCACAGGCATGGGTCACTTTTTCTGCCAGCCCACAGCGGGCAGTGAGGTTTGAGGCAAGTAGATTCTGGTCGCTCTGGAGTTCCAATGCCGTAACCTGTGCACCAACTGTTGCGGCGATATGACGGGCCGGACCGCCCAGCCCCGATCCGATCTCGAGGACCGAGCTGGAGGCGCTAACACCGGTAGCCCGAACGGCATGATCGACTGCTTCTGTACCGTGATAATGCAACTGATCAAATGGTGTCAGTTCATCGACGGACAGCGGTCCCTCATCTTCTTTGCCCATCTGTCGAAGCTCAGTGAGTACCCGATCAACGTGATGGTAGAGCTTCATGCTCTTGATATCGGCATTGGCCCTGTTTGATTCGCTCATGATCATTCAATCCACAATGTGCAACTCGCGGGGGAAATGGGTCAGGCACTTACAACCTGTCGACGTGATGTGTACGGTCTCGCTCATTTCCATTCCCCAACCGTCCAGCCACATGCCCAACATGACATGGAGCACGGCATCTTGCGGTATGGTTGTCTGCTCATCAGCGCGTAAACTGATTGTTCGTTCGCCCCAGTCTGGCGGATACCCGACACCGATCGAATAACCGATACGGCTGGGTTTTTCCAACCCGTAAAGATCCAGCACGTCCTGCCAGGCTCGGTGCACAGTACCGGCTGTCACACCCGCCCTCAGTACACCCAGCACCGCATCAAGCCCCTCGTTCACAGCCGATAGTGTCTGCGTCAACTTAACCGGAGGCTTGCCAAGGTGCACTGTTCTCGCCAACCCGGCGTTGTATCTTTTCCGTGTGCCGCCGATCTCAAATGCAACAGTCTGATCTTTTTCAAAGCGTTCGTCGGTCCATAGCGGATGCGCTGTCGTTGCGCCTTCTCCAGCCAGAATAAGTGGACAGATCGCCGTCTGGTCACCACCAAAATCGTCGGTACCCCTGATCTGGGCCGCCATAATCTCTGCCGCAAGATCACACTGTCGTCTACCGGGCTTAACCAGATCCCAAGCTGTTTGCATGGCGTGTCCAGCAATTGCCGCGGCCTGTGCCAGCATGTCGACCTCCACCTGGCTTTTAACCGTACGTATCCAGTTCACCAATCGGTCAGCATCGGACCACCGGGCGTCGGGTAGTCCTGACTGCAATCCGGAAAGTGCTCGTGGAGAAAAAAAGTAGCTGTCGCTTTCGTAACCGATGTGCTTATCCCCCAGGCCTACATCGTGTAGCCACGCGGCCATGAATTCAGAGGGATGGGTATCGTCGCGCTGCACCAGTGCTTCCGGATAAGGGACAACGCTGCGTACATCCAGATGCGTAGTCAAACTCACTGCGCCCGCATCCATTTCCCGACCGATCCACACGGGTGGACCATCAGGAACCACGCACATCACCTGAGGCACATAAAATGACCAGGCGTCAAATCCGGTCAGCCAGTTCATATTCGCCGGATCTCCGATGATCAAAACGTCCAGCTGACGTTCGTCCATGGCGGCCCGTACCGATGTCAGCCGACGATGGTATTCGTCCGGGTGAAATGGGGCGGGCATCAGTTGCTCCCCAATGGGCGTTTCTGCAGCCCGGCAGGCTGAACAAGACAAGCGCGCAACACGACGTAGGCCCCCGCCAAGGCATCCCAGCCAGAGGAACTGCCTATTCGGTCAATGTGGTGCAGTCGAGTGGGAATCATCTCCACGTTGCCTTCGATCACTGAGTTGATAGCCAGGTGCAATGCCTCAAGCCCCTGGCCGGCACTCGCAGCGGCCAGATGCGTGCGACTGATCGGACCGGTCCTAGTCAACAAGCGCGGACATAAGTCGGCATAAAGCAACGCGGCAATATCCTGACGATGAACTAGAGAAAGTGCAATAAGAATACCCCCGAGAAAGTCGTCGCCGGAGGGCGTGAGCCCGGGGCCCAAGCCGATCAACTGTTGGGCCGATTCTGGCACACCCTCTAGACAGCGCATGTCAACCAACCGATTAAGCAACCAACTTTCGAGTTCGAAAACAGGAAGCGCGCCAACATGCGCTTCTCTGGTGTCTGATAATTCAGAACCACGGCCGTATAAAAACACACTCAGTCCCTGCCTCGGGGCCCGACCCCTGCTGATTGCATTGAGCGCATCAAGACCACGTATCAGCGACTCCTTTGTCCACTCGGAAACCAATGGGGGTAACCAGACTTTGGCCGCCGTCTCTATGATAAGAGGTCGCTTGCCAAGATGCACAGCACCAGCACAAACCCGCACAGGCTGGTCGACTACTAGATCGGCGAATACGCCCGAGTAAGGTGTGGGCTCAAGTAACAGGTTGACTGGCCCGTTACCAACCGTGGCATCACCGATACAGATCCACTGGCTGCCCAGATCAACGTAAACACTACGATCGAACACGGCAGCAATCCGTCCGGCTACCGACTGACTGATTTCACGGACAGCAACAGCGCCGATGCTTTGGGCTCTCAACACAGAGCCGAGAACTGGTCGCTGTTCTGTGGTCGACCAAGGAAAAGTAGTCCTTGCATCTGAGTATTGGGATACGCTGACTTTCAATTTCTGTTACAAGTCTTAGCCGATTTTTAGACAAGCCAGTGCCAGCTCTGCTGCATCCGCATTGCTGGGCGCAACCACAACACCCGCCCGCTCCAATACACTGACCTGTTTTGCCCGGACCTGCGGATCTTCGTCTGTACCCGTGACAGATGCAATAACGACCGAACCGGAACGACCGTGGCGATCTAACAGACCAGCAAGATGGCCAGCTGGATCGGGATGGGCACCAAAACCTATGACCACATCCAACAACACCGCGCCTACATCAGGGTCTGACAGCGCCGCACAAATAGGCTCATCACGTACAGCCGGGTCAATCATCGGGTGTGGCCGCCCACGGGTAAACCGGTCGTCGCCCAAATCAATCATGATGTGGTTTGCGCGCTCTGACGTAAACAAGCCTGCCCCGGGTACTGGCACATTCGATAAAACAGGCTGTCTGTGCGAAAGAAAGACGACCTGTGCCTCTGCAGCGAGCGTACCGCCGCTATAAAGCCCTCTAACGTAGCTGCCTGCCGCCGGTGCTTGCTGGACAACCGGCAGCGCTTCCAGTCCTTTGCTGTTTTTTACTGCAGCTGCCGCTGCATCTTTTAAAGTAGTCGTCAGCTTCGCATTGTCGGGTAACGCCAGGTCATCACTACCAACCAAACAGACGGTGTAGCTTTTTGAACTGCTGCGAATGAAATCAGTGATCTGGTCTACAACACTAGGGGCCGGTGGCTTGGCAATGAGCACGATGTGGTGGGTTGCAACATCTCTTTCGAGCCAGTCAAGCACGGTCAAAGTGCTGATAGCGCCAACCGCTTCGGTCAGATCTCGGCCACCAACACCTATTGCGTGCGAGATACCTTCACCGGCGCGGGCAATCAGGCAGGACACCTCCTGTATCCCTGTGCCTGAAGCGCCCACGATGGCAATATCGCCGCGCGGTACAACATTGGCAAATGCCAGCGGCACCCCGTCGATAATCGCCGTTCCGCAGTCAGGACCCATCACAATAAGTCCCAGATCGCGAGCTTCTCGTTTGAGCGAGATTTCTTCGGCCAGAGACACATTGTCACTGAAGATCATGACATTGAGACCGGCCCTGAGCGCTTTACGTGCTTCTGCCCCGGCGAAGTCACCGGGCACCGAAATCAAAGCGAGATTCGCGTCCGGCAGCTGGCGGCAGGCCGAGCGCAACGTCAGCGGACGAAGTTCTTGCGAAGTGTTGTTCTGTTGCGCGGGGCGTTCCATCAGTTCGGCTGCCCGCTGCAGTGTCGAATCGGCAATGGCCTGATCCTGTGCGCGCACCGCGACCAGCAGGTCACCGGGGCCGGCCATAGTGTCCTCGTCCAGAAGGCCTGCGTCAGAAAGAATATCCCAATTTGCTGGAGTCGCCATCATCAGGGCCGCATCCTCTACACCCTGAATCGCTGTCAATTCACGTGATATCTGCATTAGCACAACTGAGTCGAGAAAAACCCCGGCACGGACTATATTGACCGTGACACTCATGAAATCCCTAGCCTTTCTCCAAGCGCTCGAAGCGCTTTTTCAAAGCACGCCATCGGTGCTTTGACCACACCGGCACCGACCTGCCCGATCCCGGGTTCTCGATGAGCGATACCGGTATTGATCGTTGGTACGATCCCGGTCTCAACCACCAGTCGGATATCAATACCTGTGGGTACGCCTTGATAATTCTCACTCACGATCGTCCACTCGGGATGTTCGCCCAGCGTGATCTCCCGCATTCTGGCGGTAATGCCGGCCGCCTCGGCAACAGATCCTGCGCCCACAAATCCGGCAACCGCGGGCGCTGCTGCCATTGCAAAACCACCCAGTCCGATCGTCTCGACAATAGTTGAGTCCCCCATATCCGGGTTGGCATCAGCTGCGCTGAATCCTGGGAAGTAAAGTCCTGCCGGCATCTCAACCGGCGCCGTAAACCATTCGTCGCCCAGTCCACTGATACGAATTCCGAAATCAGTGCCATTTCGCGTCATTGCAGTGACCACAGTAGACTGTTCAATATTACGAACCGGGTCCATGATGGACTTACCCATGGCCATGGCGATGTTGAGGAAAAATTGATCGTTGCTGCCCATGAATGCCAGCATTTCAGACAGATCACTGTGGTCTGCCACTGCCGACGCCAGAGCAGGTGCCAGTTCGCGCAGGAGCAAGCTTGAACAGGCTACATTGCGCTGGTGCATTTCGTCTCCCATCGTCAGCCCGCGGGCAACCAGCGGCCTCAGTGGAATACCGCCGCAGCACTGCAGCGCGCTGCCCAGGGCCGGTCCCAGCGAATCGCGAATCCAGGCCAGTCTGTCCCGTACCGACTCGTCATTACCACCGAACCGCATCACTTTGCCCAAGCCCTCGTTGACAGTGCAATAGGCTCGGTTGCCCGCTGCGCGATTCTCGACCACCAGCAAGGGTTGGCTGCAGGTTGTCAGTCCTGTCATCGGGCCTACCGCAGAAAAGTGATGGTTTGGATGAAAGTCGAAGCACCCTTTTGACGCCTGAACGCCGGCTTCGTCAAGATCTCGAGCCCAGCCTTCGAATACCGCCACCCCTGCGACAGCACCCCGCATGGGACCGCACATCCTGTCCCACTCGATGGGTGGGCCAGCGTGCAAAATCGTGTGCTCTTTCAATTCCGGGATGAGATCCTTGGCCGGCACCACATCGATCAGTACCGGGTCACCCTGTAACAGAATCTCCAGCGCTTTTGAGTTGGCCCGCCGAATCGCAGGGGCGAGCGCCGCAGTGTCCACCATTAATCTGCCAGCATTGAGAGCAAGCGTGCCAGGTCTTCGTCCCCACCCGCCGGGGGGCGCCAATCAACGTGAACAACGTCGACATCCTGAGCATCCAGGTCGATTGCAAAAACAGCAAGCCCTACGTTGATGACCCGGGGGCGTGACTGCAGCAGTTCAGCACATACCCGACCGATGGCCGGTGAGTCGTTCTCGTCAGACACCACTGTAGACCTCATAAGCCGCATCGACAGCCGCCCCGGGAGTGGCCACATAGCCATTTCGCCGCAGTACAGTTTCCAACGCACTTAAACACCGCAGAACATTCGTTTTACGACAGCCGTAACCCATCGTGCCAATTCGCCAGATCTTGCCATGCAATGGACCAAATGATGTCCCTATCTCGATGCCAAAATCGTCCAGTAGCGCGGCACGAGCAGCGTCGCCATTCTCGATCGACTCGGGTATGTAGACACCGGTCACATTGGCCATTCGATGCTCGGCATCACCAAACAGGTCAAGCCCCATCGCAACCAACCCCGCTCGCAGCGCCTGCGAAGTCAGTCTATGGCGCTCGAAACCGGCTTCCAACCCTTCCCCGAGAACTACTCGAGCACATTCCCGCGCAGCGTACAGCATAGAAGTCGACTCGGTGTGATGATTCAGACGCAAAGGACTCCAGTAATCCATCAGCATGGCAAGGTCGAGGTAGTTGGATTGAATGATCGCACCTTCAGCGTCGACGCTTTCCGCGACTCGAATACCGGCCTCGACATGCTTGCGGGCGTTGATCCGATCCACAGCGTGTTCACTCAAAGTAACGGGTGATGTGCCAGGTGGTCCCGACATGCATTTCTGCAGTCCCGACGACACCGCATCCAGGCACCAGGCGTCAGTTTCCACCGGGCTACCGCCGAGTGTCGCGGTGGTGTCGGCATAAACCAGAATGCCGGCCTCACGACAGAAGCGTCCGACATCTCCCAGCGGTTGCAGCATCGTCGTTGACGTATCACCATGGACCATCGCAACCAACTTGGGTTGATGCGCGCGAATCGCGTCAGTGATCTGCTCGGGGTCGAATACCGTACCCCACTCAGTTTCTATGTTAACCAGATCACCACCGGCCCGCCGTACGATCTCGGTCAGCAGGTGTCCAAAACGGCCAAATATCGGTACCAGCACTTTGTCCCCGGGCGAGATCAGCGAAGTAAGACAAGCCTCGATCCCTGAGCGGGCTGTCCCGTTAACCAGCAGGGTCCACTGATTTTCAGTACGAAACACCCGTCGGTACAGCGCCATCACCTGATTCATATAGGTGGTGAACTGTGGATCAAATTGCCCAAGCATAGCTCTGGACATTGCTTGTAGAACCCGTGGATAGACATCGACGGGACCGGGTCCCATCAGCAGTCTTGGTTCTGGATCAAGTTCTTCAAACAGGGTGCTCGACCCCGGATGTGCGCTGTCACTCATGATTGTTTTCCAGATCTTTTAGGTTATCAGTCGTCAGCAACGACGTGGGTGCCGGCATCTCCCATCAATGCGGGCAGTGCTTGCTCGAGGTGCGCAATGATCGCACGTTTGCCGCCCCGCTCAACAAATCGTATTGCGGCTTCGACCTTGGGTCCCATGCTGCCCGGGGCAAAGTGCCCATCCTCCTGGTGCTGCCTCATCTGTGAGACCGAACATTGGGCAATCTCCTTTTCATTCGGCCCGCCGAAATCCAGCGCCACCCGCGGTACCCCCGTCAGGATCAACATGTGTTCGATACCCAGTACATTGGCCATGTGCTGTGAAGTCAGATCTTTATCGATCACCGCTTCTATCCCCCGGCGTATGCCGTGGGCATCTCTAACAACAGGTATACCGCCGCCACCGCCAGCAATCACAATCGTACCCCGACTGGCCAGTCCATCGATCAGCGAGATGTCGCAGATGTGTTTGGGTTCAGGTGAGTGCACGACCTGGCGCCATCCACGGCCGGCATCTTCGTGCATAACCCAACCGAGCTCAGTTTCAAGCTCCTTCGCCTCCTGCTCGGAGAAAAAATATCCTACGGGCTTGCTTGGGTGTCCGAATGCAGGATCTGCCGGATCAACCTCAACCTGTGTAACCAAGCCGATAGCATGTCTTGGGTTACCCGCACCACGCAGCGCATTCTCGAAAGCCTGCATCAACAGGTAAGCAGTTACCCCCTGTGTATTGGCAACACAGATATCAATCGACATGGGGGTAACCCGATGTCTTGCCAGAGCCTGACGCATCATTGTTTTACCGACGCCTGGACCATTACCGTGCGTAACGATTAGTTCACGTTCCAGTTCTAGAATGGGCAACAGCGTCTGGGCTGCACTGGCGGCTGTATCCATTTGCTCTTCAGGCGTGCCTTTAATGCCCTGAGGATGAATCGCGTTCCCCCCCACTGCGATCAACAACCGAGGAGGAAGTTCCCGTGAGCGGGTAAGTGAAGTCATTGCGATTTAACCGTCTGCATCGGTGCGCATAAAAGTAGCCGCTACATCTTTTTCAGCCGACAATGCCAATGAAAGCAGTAGTGCAGACTTGTGCGGGTTTAGGTGGCGCGAAGCGACGATGTGGTGCCCCTCTGTCAGGGTCATGGTTTCAGGCAACACCACAACGTCAGCGACACGGGACGATACAACAATGGTTATGCCGTCGTCCGCCAGCCGGTTAATCTCCGGCACCAGACCGTCAGGAATCTCTCCGCATCCAAAACCAGCTATCACCAGACCGCTGCGTTCTGTCCAGTCACGGGACAACAGGTCCGCGTGCGAATTGCCAGCGGCAACATAATGGATATCTACAGCCGGCAACGCCACGTCGTTGGACAGCGCACCACCAAATGCTCCAGCCAGCGCTGCTTTAGTCGAGTCAGAAAAAAATAAGGTGCGGCCGGAATAGACCCGCCCCAGCGGCCTGGCGGGCGATGAAGTAAATGCATTTGTGGCGATGGAATGGCGCTTGACAACATGCAGTGCGGGCAGGATCTCACCGTTCATCACCACCATGACACCCCGGCCACTGGCATTTGCCGACGCACACACCTGCACCGCATGAAAAAGATTGGCAGGCCCATCCGGGCTCAGTGCTGTTGCGGGGCGCATGCTGCCGGTCAACACGATTGGTTTATCGATGCTGAGCGTAAGATGCAGAAACAGTGCTGCTTCCTCAAGTGTATCGGTACCATGAGTAACCACCACACCGGCCACGTCTTTTCTGCTGGCTTCCTCGCTGATCGTCCTGGCGAGCAACTGCCACTGGGCAGGGCCCATATCCTTGGAATTCAAAGAAAACAGGTTCTGCCCACTGATCTGCGCAACGTTCGCCAGATCGGGAATGACCTCCAGCAGATCAGCGACCGACAATTGACCGGCAGTGTATGCGAGGTTCGTAGCCGAATCGGCGCGGCCAGCGATGGTTCCGCCGGTACCGACGATGACGACCTTAGGTTCTGACGGCATTTGCTCAACGCCCAAAAATTTAGGGTCAGTTTAATCCGACGATATTGGCGATCAATGACATACGCAATGGCACTGAGAAACCGATCTGCTTGAAATACAGTTCGTGTGCCGTCTGGTCGATTCCAAAGTCGAACTCTCCTTCATTACGTGGCAACGAGTGCATAACACCCACCGTCTTTCCACTTTGCTCGCGGATTTTTTCTAACCCGTCAACGGTGAAATAGTATTCCTCCATCTTTTTCATAAAGTCATCCCGCCCTGGATCACCTTTCTTGACTGAACAACCTGGCAGATACAACAGATCTATACCTTCGTCGGCAATCAGATCCTCCTGTTGCCGAATCGTCAGGTCATTGTGTTCCACATACGTCGCATCCATCCCGTCGAGTTTTTCACGGATGACATCCGGTGTACGTAGGCCGGTCGTACCGGAATACACAATCCTGGCACCCATCCGAGCCAGGCCCAGGGCAAAGGACTGCCCGGAACGCGCGCGCGACAGGTCGGGCGTGGCGATCATCACACTCATGGTCGAAAAATCACCGCCCAACACCCGCCACGCGGTGTACATGTCGAGGAGGCCCTGTGTGGGATGCGTCACATTGCCGTAACCCCCACTGATAATCGGTATTGTGTCATCCGCCAGAAGTTCTATATCTGCCAGCACCCTTTCATCATCGGGGTGTCTGAGTACAAGCACATCGGCATATTGCGAGATCACCCGGATCGAATCGTACAGGGACTCATTTTTTGCTGCAGACGAACTGACCAGCGGGTTTGACTCCGTCAGAACGTTGCCACCAAGGCGGTACATGGCCGTCTCATGACTGAACCGAGTTCGGGTACTGGGCTGAAAAAACAAAGTACACAAGATCCTGTGTCGAAGCAGTTCCAGACCGCTTCGCCAGTAAGGCTCGAACATTTCCGCGGTTAGAAAAACGTTGTCGAGTTCATCTGAAGACAGGTCGTCGATAAAAGTCAGGTGGCGACCTTTGATCGAGGTTTTTTCTACCTGTGCATAGATATCTCTCGGGCCAAAGTCCGGCGTCAATACCATAGTTGTGCTTCCTCGCTGATTCAAAGTTACTGTGCAGATCGCGGTGTTAACTGCCGTTAAATCCTGGGCCAGGATCGATTGCTATGGCAAAACCCCGGGCAGGTTGGAACATAAGCTGTATTCAGAAACGCTCTAAAAATTCAGCTGCAGCACTGTACATTTTAAGCGAACTCCCCCAGCAGTCACCACTTGACCTATTAGACAGCCCAATGTGTGCTGTGCTGTGCTCAGCATCTACTGTCAGTTGTAGCATTCGATCTCCTGCAGCCTGAGCCAGGCTATACGATGCACCTGTCTGAGCGCTTCGGCAAATTCATCGTCCCGGTCACTGTCGATTCGTTTGCGGAAATTCTCCAGCACCTGCTGTCTATTACGACCGCGTACCGCAAGAATAAAAGGAAAACCAAATTGTTGGGTATAGGACTGATTGAGGGACTGAAACTCCGCGTATTCAGCTTTTGTACACTGGTCCAGTCCCGCACCGGCTTGTTCAGATCGGGACTCAACTGTCAGGACACCACCCACGCCCAGTTTGCCGGTAAGATCAGGGTGTGCGCGTAGCAGCCTGATTTGAAGTTCCGGACCGGCCTCCTCGACTATTGCGACCAGGGTCCGGTGCAGTCCTTCAGGCGAATCTTCGGTACTCGCGAGACCTTGATCCCAGGCCTGCTCAACAATCCAAGGAGATTTCTCATAGATATGACCGAACACTGCGATGAAATCCTCGCGACCCATTTCACTGGACTTGCGGTGATTCTGCAACCGATCATCCGTCACTGTTAAACCGGCACAGCCGGGTGGTGTTGCCGCCAGTGCCGGGCGATATCGACCCTTCGACAGAACCACACCCCCTCGTGGCGCTGGGCGTGATCGATAAACCGTTCCAGCGCTCGAATACGGCCAGGTCTACCGACCAGACGGCAATGCAGACCGACCGACATCATCCGTGGTATACGGGAACCTTCCTGGTACAAGGTGTCAAAGGTATCTCTTAGATAGCTGAAAAACTGATCACCTGAGCTAAACCCCTGTGGCGTTGCAAACCGCATGTCATTGGCATCCAGCGTATAGGGCACGACCAGGTGTTGATGACCATTGACCGTTGTCCAAAAGGGCAAGTCATCGTTGTAGTCATCAGCGTCATAAAGGAAACCGCCTTCCTCAGCCACCAGGCGACGGGTATTCTCGCTGGTCCGGCCCGTGTACCAACCCAGTGGGCGTTCACCAGTCAGCTGCTCAATGATCTCGATAGCTTTGTGAAGATGTTCTCTTTCCGTCGCCTCCGGTACGTCCCGGTAGTCAATCCAGCGGTAGCCGTGTGAGCAGATCTCGTGCCCTGCACTAACCACAGCGTCGGCTACCGCCGGGTTCCGCGCAAGCGCCATCGCGACGGCGAATACTGTGATCGGAATCTGTTTTTGTTCGAAAAGGTCCAACAGACGCCAGATCCCGACACGTGAGCCGTATTCATAGATTGATTCCATACTCATATGTCGCTGGCCAGGCCATGGTGCAGCACCGACGATCTCTGACAAAAATGCTTCTGACGCCGGATCACCGTGTAAAATACTGTTTTCACTACCTTCTTCGTAGTTGACCACAAACTGAAGTGCCAGCCTGGCTTCATCAGGCCAGTTTGCAGCAGGCACAGATCGCCCGTAGCCAACAAGGTCACGTGGGTAGACATCCTTTGGGACCATCGCTTTTACCTGTCTCCTTTAAGCCCACCGCATTGTGATGGGATGTGATGCCTACTGGATTTCGTGAATTCCAAGTCAAACATGTTTAAAGTTGCAGAAAAGACACGGCTGGTAGCCAGGTTTCCAGTTACCTTGCCGTGCGTATCGGCGCTTCTTCGCAACCGATAGGACTGACTGTAGCCGGAGCAACTGAATGGGACAACTGACAACTCATGTGCTGGATACGGCCCGCGGAAAACCTGCGGACAATATGAACTGGGCCCTGTATCGTGCCGACACCGAACGCACCGTGCTTGCCACAGGACGCACCAATGCAGACGGGCGGAATGCCGGACCGATCTTAGCGGGTGCAGCTCTCGTGTCAGGCATATACGAACTGGTGTTCTATGCTGCGGAGTATTTTCGAGACGCCGGATTTGAACTGCCGGACCCAGCCTTCCTGGATGAGGTGGTTATTCGATTCGGCATTGCTGAACCGCAGAACCACTATCACGTGCCTCTACTCATTTCACCCTATGGGTACAGCACTTACCGGGGGAGCTGAACCCTCACCCCATCGGACAATCAGAACCATGCAACCCAGTAGAGATAAAGTCCGCTTTGTTCTCGGCAGTACGCCGCTTGAAATCAGTCTGGAGGATCCCGGTGTCACACTGTTGGATTACCTCAGAAACCAAGCCTGCCTGACCGGGACCAAGGAAGGCTGTGCCGAAGGCGACTGTGGGGCTTGTACCGTGCTGATCGCTGAACTGTACGACAACAGCCTCAAGTACACGGCAGCCAACGCGTGCATCCTGCTACTGGGCATGGTGGATGGAAAACAAGTGCTGACGGTTGAGCACCTGGCGTCGGACACCCTGCACCCGGCCCAACAAGCCATGATTGACCATCACGGCTCCCAGTGTGGCTTCTGTACGCCGGGCTTCGTGATGTCGATCGCCGCATTGCAACTCGATGTGCGGCACGGGGATTCAATCCAAACACCTGATCGAGAACAGATCGACCAGCAGCTCGCCGGTAACCTGTGTCGGTGTACGGGCTATGGGCCGATTATCGATGCGGCCCGCCAGGCCTGTACCCAGCCGTTACCGGACTACTGGTCACACCAGCAGACCGCCGTTCAGTCCATACTTGGCCAATGGCAAAAACAGGATGACACGCTGCATGTCGAGTGTGAGTCGGGCCTGTTTGCAGCACCCCGCACAGAAGCAGAACTCGTCACGTACCTTTCCGATCAGCTCTCACCCCCGACCCTGCTAGCAGGCGCCACTGATATTGGTCTTTGGATCACAAAACAGGGGCGGCAACTCGCTACGCTGCTCTATCTGGGACAGATATCAAGCCTTAAAACCGTCAATCGCCGAGAAGATGAGCTTGAGATCGGCGCTGCGGTTTCACTACAGCGTGCAGAGCCCGAATTGACCCGCCTTTCACCGGACCTTGGGCTCCTGCTACGCCGGTTTGGCGCACGCCAGGTCCGCAGCCAGGGCACCATTGGCGGCAACATTGCGAACGGCTCGCCCATCGGCGATCTACCCCCTGCACTGATCGCGCTGGGCGCAACACTGCGAATCGGCTGCGCTAATGGTCAACGAGAGATTCCGCTGGAAGATTTTTTCGTCGACTATGGACAACAGGATCTCGCAGACAACGAATATGTGGCGTCGGTCGTGCTCCCAGCACACCCACAGCCACACTTTCGGTGCTGGAAGATCGCCAAACGTTTCGACCAGGATATCAGCGCTGTTCTTGGGGCATTTTCCCTGACACTGGTCGACGGTGTTGTTCACAACGCCCGCTTTTGTTTTGGTGGAATGGCCACCACACCGCGCCGGGCTTGTCGTTGCGAAGCCGCAATGGAAGGACGCCGCCTGGATGAGGACACACTGGCCGAAGCGCAAAATGCGCTGCAACAGGATTTTGATCCTATTGCCGATCTGCGCGCGAGTGTCCGCTACCGCCGGACGGTCGCCGCAAACCTGCTCGACAAGTATTTTCAGTTTCTGAACGTGACCGACGTGCCATCTGTTTATGAGTTTTCTTCGCCACAAGCCTTCACCCATGTCTGATAGCGCATCGATACTGGGCGCAGCGCTCAGCCACGACAGTGCCATAAAGCACACGACCGGGGAGGCGCTATATATCGACGACATACCAGAACCCCGCGGTACGCTGCATCTGGTCCCAGGGTATGCCAACGCGGTTTGTGGGCAGCTACGCAGTGTAGATCTGTCTGCTGTTGAATCTGCACCAAACGTTGTTGCTGTACTGCGCGCAGACGATGTGCCGGGAATCCTCGACATCAGTCCTACACACGCGGGAGACGACCCCTTATTGGCCAAAGACCGCATCCGATTTTTCGGTGAGCCGATATTTGCGGTGGTTGCTCGAGGATACCAAGATGCCCGCCGTGCGTCGCGCCTGGCCAAGATAGAGATTGATTCACAAGACCCGATCCTGACGGTCGAAGATGCTCTGAATGCCCAGAGTTTCGTCAGTGAATCCAGGCAAATGCAACGTAACGACTGGCAGGCCGCCATCGAACAGGCACCCCATCGCCTGTGCGGCACCACCGTCAGCGGCAGTCAGGACCACTTCTATCTGGAGGGTCAGGTTTCTCTGGCGATCCCACAAGAAGATGGCGGCGTGCACATCTATGCCTCCACCCAGCACCCGTCGGAAATTCAGCATGCCGCGGCACAGATGCTGGGCCTACCGGATCACACTGTGACCGTGGAGGTGCGGCGAATGGGGGGCGGATTCGGTGGCAAGGAAACGCAGGCTGCCCAATGGGCGGTGCTCGCCGCTCTGGCTGCCGCCAAAACCGGACAGCCCGTGAAATGCCGGCTGGACCGGGACCTCGACATGATCATGACGGGCAAACGGCACGACTTTCACAGTGAGTGGGAAGTCGGCTACGACCCGGATGGGCGGATAGCCGGCGTTGACATTCACATGGCTTCTCGCTGCGGCTGTTCGCACGACCTCTCCGATCCAGTGAACGATCGGGCGATGTTTCACGCAGACAACGCCTATTTTTACCCAGCCGTGCGGATCCGGTCCGACAGATGTCAAACCAACACGGTATCCAATACGGCCTTTCGTGGTTTTGGTGGTCCGCAGGGAATGCTTATCGCAGAACAGATCATTCAGGCCATAGCTCACGAACGCCGCCTGGATCCCCTGGATGTGCGGCGGCTTAACTTTTACGAGCACAACGACCGCAACCTGACGCCATACCACATGCAGGTGGAAGACTTCGTGCTTGATGAACTCGTTAAACAACTGGAATCGACAAGTCGCTACCGTGAGCGCCGTCAATCTATAAAAGCGTTCAACAGTACAAACCCATACCTGCGGCGTGGGCTCGCGTTAACACCAGTTAAATTCGGTATCTCTTTTACCAATACACCGCTCAACCAGGCCGGTGCGCTGTTACACGTGTACAAAGACGGTAGCGTTCTTTTGAACCACGGTGGTACAGAGATGGGGCAAGGGCTCCTGATCAAGGTCGCACAAGTGGTTGCCGCTGAACTGCAGATTGACATCGGCCAGGTCCAGATCTCGTCAACACACACGGGCAAAGTACCCAACACCTCTGCCACAGCCGCATCGTCTGGGACAGATCTCAACGGCATGGCCGCACAAAATGCCGCGCGCACAATCCGTCGACGGCTCACTGCTTTTGCGGCCACCCGTTTCGACGTCGCAGAAAATGAGATCGAGTTCCAGAACGGGAAGGTCCGCATCGCTGACAGTTGGATGACATTTTCTGAACTTGTGCTTGAGGCTTATCTGCACAGGGTTCAACTTTCCGCGACCGGCTTCTACCGCACACCGAAAATCTGGTGGGATGCCGAAACAGCCCGCGGACGGCCGTTTTACTATTTCGCCTACGGCGCGGCTGTTTCTGAAGTGGTGGTAGACCTGCTGACAGGTGAAAACCGTGTCGTTGCAGTCGACATCCTCCACGATGTCGGCCGTTCACTGAATCCTGCAGTCGATGCCGGACAGATTGAAGGCGGTTTCATTCAGGGTATGGGCTGGTTGACCACGGAGGAAGTGTGGTGGGACAGTGATGGTCGGCTGATGACGCACGCGCCGTCGACCTACAAAATACCGGTGTGCAGCGACCGACCTACGCACTTCCGACTGGACATGTACACGGGCAGTGAAAATATCGAAGCGACCGTTTATCGTTCGAAGGCGGTTGGTGAACCGCCACTGATGCTGGCCTTGTCGGTACACCAGGCCATCGCGGATGCGGTCTCCAGTACCAGCGATCACGGTGAATTGCCACAGTTGCGTGCGCCGGCAACACCCGAAGCCGTACTGGATGCGATTCAGTCATTGCGTCCATCGTAACTACCAATGAATACCGTCAATCTTTCATCGATGAGTACGTGTGGGCCGATTGACTGGATCGGGGCGGCGCGGCGCCTGATCACAGAACACCGGCGTGCGGTGCTGATCATGATCACCGCGGATAAGGGATCGACACCCCGGGACAGTGGCACCTGGATGCTGGTCTCAGACGACGGACAGTCCGGCACCCTGGGCGGCGGCGAACTTGAACGACTGGCCGAAGAAGCGGCCCGTGCCATGCTGGCTGGACAGGGCGCCTGGCAGCGCTGTTCACTGCATTGTGCACTGGGCCCGGACCTCAGGCAGTGTTGTGGGGGTCATGTCACACTGATGCTCGAACCCCTCGACATGGCGGCAACTGACTGGCTGGCGCAGGCCGCTGAATCGGTGCGGATAGCTGACAACCAATACAGCGTACTTTTCCAGCCAAATGAGCCTGCTGCCACACCTCGGATCATCACAAACGATGGAACTATATCGAGTGCAACTGGCACGCATCTTCAGCCGCTCACCGACACCCGTATGAGTCTGTTTTTGTTTGGTGCCGGTCATGTCGGTCAAGCCGTCGCCGCCATATCGGCACAGCTGCCACTTCGCCTGACTGTCATCGATGGCAGAGCCAATCAACGAGCACTCATTTCGAATGCAGACAATATTGAAGTCATGGGTATGGACTCGGCCGAAGAAGCCGCGACTAGGGTGTCGTCGGGTTCGGCCGCGCTCATCATGACACACAGTCATGAACTGGATTACACCTTGTGTCATGTCCTGCTCACACAAAATAGTACTGGTTTTGTCGGCCTGATCGGCAGCCGATCCAAAGCGACCCGATTCCGTAGCCGCTTAAGAAAAGACAAGGTTCCGGAAAAGTCCCTGGCCCGGCTGACCAGCCCCATCGGTAGTTCCGGCCCAAAAGGAAAAGAACCCGGCGTGATTGCGCTGGCTGCACTGTCTGAAGTGCTCACACTGAACATAAAGTCGGCTGAGCCTGACCTGACACCTTCCGTGCAGAACGCCAACATCACTTACACCGCGAACCGAACGCATCATGGATCAAGACAGTCATAACCTTTATATGCAGCGGGCGGCTGAGATATCACGGCAAAAAATGCTTGCTGGTGAAGGCGGACCCTTCGGGGCCGTTGTTGTCCGTGACAAGAACATCATCGGTGAGGGATGGAATCGGGTGACGTCTACCGCTGACCCGACCGCCCATGCCGAGATTGTCGCCATACGCAATGCCTGCAGTCGGGTCGGGTCTTTTACCCTGGAGGGGGCGGTGATCTATACCAGCTGCGAGCCCTGTCCGATGTGTCTTGGTGCGATCTGGTGGGCCCGGATCGCCCGCATCTATTATGCTAACACCCGCGCCGATGCTGCCCGGATTGGATTTGATGACGCGGAAATCTATCAGGAGGTCGCCAGTGATCTACCCGACCGACGCATTCCACTTGTCCATTGCCCTAACCAAGAGGCAGCGCAGGCGATGCGTGAGTGGGCAGAGAAACAGGATAAGATCCCTTATTGATCTGTTGGCTGCTACCGGGCCGTACTCAAGCGTCGCACTGGAATGACCAACACACCCAGCACCACTGACCCAGGATCCAACGAGTGACTGAACAAGGGCTACTGTCGCTGACGGGTGTCTGCAAATCATTCCCGGGTTGCATCGCCAACGACAACATCGATCTGGATGTTGCGGCCGGCGAAATTCACGCCCTGCTCGGTGAAAATGGCGCCGGCAAAAGCACCCTGGTCAAAATCATTTATGGCGTGTTGCGTCCAGACCAGGGAAACATTCGGTGGCAAGGCAAAGTGACGCGGATCGAAAATCCGGCGCAGGCAAGATCACTGGGCATCGGGATGGTGTTCCAGCATTTTTCCCTGTTCGAAGCGATGACCACGCTGGAGAACATCGCGCTGGCCCTGCCCCCCGAAGATCCTGAAGCCTTAAGAGCACGACTGGAGGAAACGGCCAGTGCCTACGGCCTGGCATTGCAACCTGACCGCCACGTCTATGATCTGTCTATGGGTGAACGACAGCGTATTGAGATCGTTCGCTGTCTACTACAAAACCCGCAACTACTGATACTGGATGAACCCACCTCAGTGCTCACACCACAGGAAACCGAGATCCTGTTTGAAACCCTGCGTACGCTGGCTCAAGAGGAGAGGGCGATTCTGTATATCAGCCACAAGCTTGAAGAGGTCCGGGCATTGTGTGATCGGGCGACAATCCTGCGCGGTGGACGCCGGGTCGATGATTGCCTCCCGGCGCAGGAGACTGCACGATCACTGGCCGAGAAAATGATCGGGAAAAAAGTCCAACAGGTCTCGCGTCAGTCACCCATCGACAGCGGTGCGTCAATGCATCTGGCCGTGTCAGATCTCAATGTACACTCCGATCTGGCCCATGGTGTGGACCTCACCAACATCAGTCTGGAAGTCCGCGCCGGAGAAGTACTTGGCATCGCCGGAATTGCCGGCAACGGACAGATCGAACTGATGGATGCCCTATCAGGGGAAACCGGCTCACCGCTGGCTGGATCCATCAGGATTCTCGGCACGAACGCAATCGACCTTAATCCAACAGCACGGCGGTCCCTGGGCGCTGTGTTCGTACCGGAAGAACGAATCGGTCACGCGGCCGTCGCCGACATGACACTGGTAGACAACAGTTACCTTACCGGTGATACGCGCATGAACTTCTCCCGGCGGGGCTTGATAGACTGGCCAGCGGTCACACGATTTACGCAAAAGGTGGTCCAGGACTTCGATGTGCGCACCACCGGTGTCGATGCACTGGCCAGCAGTCTGTCAGGCGGTAATCTGCAGAAATTCATTGTGGGCCGGGAGATCCTGCAGGAACCCAACCTGTTGGTGGTGTCTCAACCCACCTGGGGAGTAGACGCTGGTGCTGCTGCCGCGATACACGAGGAAATCCAGCGGCTGGTCAGTGCCGGGGCCGCGGTGCTGATGATCTCTCAGGATCTCGATGAGGTTTTCCTGCTATCCCACCGGATTGCTGTCATCTCCCAGGGCACGCTCTCGGCAGCAATGGCTATCGATGAGATCACGCCTGAAGATATCGGTTTATTGATGGGAATCCGACACGAAGTCCAGCCCGAGGCAGATCATGTTTCGGCTTGAACCCAGAAGTACACAGTCGTTTGCCGCCGCTTGGCTGTCGCCGGTGATGGCCCTCGTGCTGACAGTGTTTACGGGTGGCGTGATCTTCCTGGCCATGGGTAAGGATCCCTCGACAGCGCTCTATATCTACTTTGTGGAGCCACTAACGACCACCTCGGGACTTTCTGAGGTTGCAGTCAAAGCAGGCCCACTCATTCTGATCGGAATCGGACTATCGTTCGGATTCCGCGCCGGTGTCTGGAACATCGGTGCCGAGGGACAATACATTGCCGGAGCAATTGCCGGCGGCGGTCTGGCTGTTTACTTCCACGAAAGTGAAAGCACACTGCTGCTCCCGGCGATGCTGGTGCTCGGTACGCTTGGCGGGATGGCCTGGGCTGCAGTGCCTGCGCTGCTGAAAACCCGATTTAATGCCAACGAGATACTGGTCTCACTGATGTTGGTCTACGTCGCAGAACTACTGCTCGTTCACCTGGTACAGGGTCCGTGGCGTAACCCCCAGGGTTGGGGATTTCCAGGCACCCGGATGTTTCCGGACGTTGCTACCATGCCACTTCTGTTTTCGGGTAAGCGAGTGCATCTGGGCACGCTGATCACATTAGCTATTCCCTTTATCGCCTGGTTCATCTTAGTCCGGACCCGATTTGGCTTCACTGTTCGGGTTTTTGGATCAGCCCCACTGGCCGCCCGCCACGCGGGCGTTCATAGTCACCGAATGATCTGGCAGTCACTCCTGATTGGTGGCGGATTCGCTGGTCTAGCCGGCGTTATCGAGGCAACCGGCACCATCGGGCAACTGGTGCCGAACATCTCTCCAGGCTACGGTTTCACCGCCATCATTGTTGCCTTCCTGGGTCGCCTTCACCCGGCAGGGGTTCTGCTGGCAGGTATCGCGATCGCAGTGACTTACATCGGTGGCGAAGGGGCTCAGATATCAGTAGGACTGCCCAAAGCCGTAACCGGCCTTTTCCAGGGCATCATCCTGTTCTATCTGCTCGCATTTGATCTCTTCACCCGGTACCGGATCATCGTAAGCTCGAGAGCCACGGAGTAACCATGCCTGATCTCATTATTGCTTCCGTGATGACGATGATGACCGCGGCAACACCGCTGATGTTCGCCGCAACCGGCGAACTCATCTGCGAGCGTTCTGGGGTGCTGAATCTGGGTGTGGAAGGCATGATGTTAATTGGTGCAGTGTTTGGTTTTGCCACAGCTGCCGTGACCGGGAACGCGCCGCTCGGCCTTCTGATGGCCGGGGTCGCAGGACTACTTGCATCACTTATATTCGCAGCCCTCACACTCTCGCTACTTTCGAATCAAGTCGCGACCGGCCTCGCACTGACCATATTCGGCACAGGCCTGTCGGCGCTGGTGGGTTTCGATTATGTCGGAGAAACCATCGAGCAAATTGCGGCTATTCATCTGCCTGTGCTTTCCGATCTGCCAGTTGTGGGCCGATTGTTGTTCGGACACGATCCGCTGGTTTATCTGGGCCTTGGTCTTCTGGCCGGTGTGACTTGGTTCCTCAGCCATTCACGCTGGGGTATGATTTTGAGAGCCGTGGGGGATTCAGACGTATCTGCCCATGCCATCGGGTATCCCGTGGTGTTGATTCGCTATGCCGCTGTGTCCTTTGGCGGAATGATGGCGGGCCTGGGAGGTGGTTACCTGTCGCTGGTGTATACGCCGCTGTGGGCGGAGAATATGGCGGCCGGGCGTGGTTGGATTGCCCTTGCCCTGGTTGTTTTTGCCAACTGGCGACCTGAAAGAGTCCTGTTTGGTGCGATTCTCTTTGGCAGCATCACAATTCTCCAGCTCAATGCCCAGGCAGCCGGCCTCGGCATTCCTGCTGCTTTTATGTCAATGCTCCCTTACATTGCAACCATAGTTGTATTAGTCTTGATCTCCAGGGATGCCATTAAGATTCGCCTCAACGCCCCAGCCTGCCTGGGCCGGCCGTTCCGGGCCGAGCGTTGAGCAGAATGACATCTGTTGGAACTCTCACCATGAATGGAGGAAATTGAAAATGAAGTACCTCGTCAAACTGGTCGTAGTGATGTTTACAGCCGTGTTGAGTCTCGGTGCGATCACTACTGCGTCTGCAGACAAGTTGAAAGTTGGATTTATCTATATTGGCCCGCCGGGAGATCATGGCTGGACCTATTCCCATGATCAGGGCCGACTGATGATCGACAATATGCTCGGTGATCATGTGGAGACGACCTACGTTGAAGGTGTGCCAGAAGGACCGGATGCCGAGCGTGCGATTGCCAAGCTGGCTGAAACTGGGCACAAACTGATCTTCACCACGTCCTTTGGCTATATGGAACCAACACTCAAGGTCGCCAAACGATTCCCCGACGTCAAATTTGAGCATGCGACGGGCTATAAGCAAGCCGACAACGTTGCAACCTACTCAGCACGTTTCTACGAAGGCCGTTATGTGCAAGGCCAGATTGCCGCGAAGATATCCAAGAGTGGCATCATCGGCTACATCGCTTCGTTCCCGATTCCGGAAGTCGTGCGCGGCATCAACGCGTTCATGCTCGGTGCGCAGTCGATAAATTCGGACATGAAGGTAAAAGTGGTCTGGGCTTACACCTGGTTTGATCCGCCTAAGGAAGCAGATGCAGCCAAGGTGCTAATGGACCAGGGCGCCGACATCATTACGCAACATACGGACAGTACTGCGGCGCTTCAGGCAGCAGCGGCTCGCGGGATCAACGCTTTCGGACAAGCCTCTGACATGATCCAGTTTGCCCCAGATACACAGTTAACCGCAGTTCTCGATCATTGGGGACCGTATTACGTCAAACGAACAGTTGATGTATTGATGGGTACCTGGAGTTCCGGCGATACCTGGAACGGAATGGGACCCGGGATGGTCGGCATGGCACCGTTTACCAACATGCCAAGTGACATCGCCATGATGGCCCGCGAAACGACAGAGTCGATTCGAACAGGTGCATTTCACCCGTTTACCGGCCCCATCTACAACCAGGCCGGCGAACTTGTGGTTGCAGCTGGTGAAGTAGCTCCCGACTTCCCGATGCTAGCGACTATGAATTTCTACGTACAGGGTATTGACGATAAGTTACCCGAGTAGGCATTGCTTGTTGTCTCAAGGAAAACCCGCTCCTACGGGAGCGGGTTTTTTATTCTGAATTAAGCTTCTAGCGTAGTCATCATGTCTCGACTGTGGATTCGAGACCCGCTTGCAATCTTTGCTGATGGCGCCGAACGCGGTTTCGTCGTTGAAAATCAGCTCATCACAGAACTTATTGGCGCCGGAAATGAACCCACAGCGCCGGTAGACACCACCTTCGATGCCTCTTCCCATGTTGTGCTGCCCGGGCTGATCAACACCCATCACCATTTTTATCAGACGCTCACACGCTCACTGCGAACAGCTCTGAACAAAGAATTGTTCGACTGGCTTGGTGCCCTCTACCCAGTTTGGGCTCACCTGGATCCGGAAATGCTCGCGACAGCCACTGAACTGGCACTCGCCGAACTGCTGCTGTCCGGCTGCACCACGGCCGCGGATCATCATTATCTCTTTCCAAGCGGTCTCGAAAAGGCTATCGATATTCAGGTCGAAATAGCGCGGCGCATCGGACTGCGGGTGGTACTGACACGCGGTTCAATGGACCTTTGCGTCGACGACGGCGGCCTCCCGCCCGCCAGCGTCGTTCAGGATCCGGACACCATTCTGGCCGACTGCGAACGAGTGGTGGCTGCCTATCACCAATCAGGTCCAGGTGCGATGACGCAGATCGCGCTCGCACCGTGTTCGCCGTTTTCTGTATCTCTAGAGGTCATGCAGCAATCTGCGCTTCTAGCTGAAAAACTCGACTTGCGGCTGCACACCCATCTGGGTGAAACCAAGGACGAGAACGACTACTGCCAGGCTCGTTTAGGTATGCGACCGCTAGACTATCTTGACCAATGTGGTTGGCTTCACGCCCGGACCTGGCTGGCCCATGGCATTCATTTCTCAGACAGCGAGATCACCCGGCTGGGCCAGGCGGGCGTGGCGGTCAGCCACTGTCCGCACTCCAATATGCTGCTGTCCTCGGGACTTTGTCCTGCGTGTTCACTGGAACAGGCCGGCAGTCCGGTCGGTCTGGGAGTAGACGGGTCGTCATCGAACGATGCCTCTAATGCCATTGAAGAAGTCAGAGCAGCCCTGATGCTGCAACGGCTCAACTCAGGTTCTGCCGCAGTCAGCCATACAGATGCCCTGCGCTGGGCCACGGCAGGTGGCGCCCGGTGCCTGGGGCGCGATGACCTTGGACGCATTGACGCGGGTCTACAGGCCGATATTGCACTGTTCAAACTCGATGAGTTACGTCACTCGGGACACGACGACCCGCTCGCAGCACTGGTCCAATCCGGCGCACACCGGGCTGACCGCGTCATGATCGCCGGTCAATGGCGGGTGGAAAACGGCCAAGCCAGCCACATCGATGAGGCCGATCTTGTCGCACGACACAGTGCACTGGCCCGACGGCTGCGCAGCCGGGCGGGGCTTGAATAATAATAAGCATCATCTCAACAGCCCGACGTTCAGCCTGGCTGCACCATAACAACAACAAGGAGATGTTTGATGAGCTATTTTTCTGATCAGGAAATGGCCCGACGTCTGGCGAACCTGCGGCGCGCCATGGACGAACAAAGCGTCGAGGCGGTTCTTATCACCTCGGTCCACAACACCCTGTATTACAGTAATTTCTGGATGATCCCCTGGGGCCGCGAACAAGGGCTGGTGATTCCCAGAGACGGTGAACCAGCCGTGATTGCACCGCGCATCGAATACGATCGACCCGCCAAAATGGTCGGCGACGGCAGTGGCTTCAGGGACATCCGGATCTACGCCGACAATGCCAGCGCAATAGACGGCTGGGTGGGGTTGGCGCAACAGGTCCTGCGCGATCGTGGCATTACCAGCGGGCGAATCGGCATTGAGGAAGACAATGTCAGTATCACCCTGCACAAGGCATTGTGCGCTGCGCTTCCTGATCTCGAATTTGCCGAAATGGGCTATGCCATGATGTGTGAGCAGATGCTCAAATCCGATGAAGAAATCACGCTAATTCGCGATGGCGCCGAAATATGTGATCTCGGAGCGCAGGCTTTTGTCGATGCGGTTCGGGATGGCGTAACAGAAGTACAGGTTGCCCGGGCGTCAGTGACCGCCATGGAAGAAGAAATCTGCCGCCGTTTTCCGGGCCATGAATGCGACGGCACCTTCTGCTGGGCGCAGTCGGGCCCTGAAAATACCAAAGTCGCGCATGGTCTTAACACCGATCGGAAGATACACAGCGGTGATCTGCTCAGCCTGAACGTATTTCCGATGATCCTGGGCTATTACCACCTGCTGGAACGAAGCCTGGTCTTCGGACCGATATCAGCCGAGGTACAGAAGTACTTCGAGATCCAGGTCGAGGTCCATCATGCGGGGATTGCTGCGCTTAAACCCGGAGTACGGCTCGGTGACATCGATAACGCCATCATCAATCCCATCTACGAACAACACGGCCTGCTGGAGAACAGGACCTTCGGCACGGGTCATTCATTCGGCATCATGGGATACTGGTATGGGCGCGATGAACTCGGAGAAATCCGCCCTTATAACGATTACGTTCTACAGCCCAATATGGTGATGTCGATGGAGCCGATGATCTCTGTAGACGGTATCGGCGGGTTCAAACACGCCGATATGTTTCTGATCACCGAAAACGGCAACGAGCCACTGACTCGATTCCGTAACGACGTGATCGTGATCGACTGACCGCTTCAATCCAACAGGTCGTTGAGAATACCGGCTGCCTTGGCCGGGCCGCGTCGGCTGCGCATGTGCGCGGAAGTTGCTGCCAGACTGGCCTGCATCGACTGATCATTCAGTAACGTCCTGATGCAGTCAGCGAGTTCCTGATCATTCCACTCGTTACGGTGCAGGTGGAGGCCGTGACCGGTCTCTTTGACGCGGGTTGCATTGTCGTGCCCGTCCCATACGTAGGGCATGATCAGGGCGGGTTTGCCGTAGTAAAGGCATTCGTTAAATGAATTGTTACCGCCATGGTGGATTACTGCATCGACCTGCGCGATGACAGAGGGCTGTGGGTACCAGGATGCAATCGATACGTTTGCTGGAATATCGGAGTACTCACTTTCGTAGTCACCCACATTGAAAAGAGCCCGGACCGGTAGCTTGGATACGGCGCTCATCAACCGTTTCAGTAACGTGGTGTCACCCGACCCCAGGCTGCCAAAACTCACGTAGAGCAGCGGTGACTCGTTGTTTGCATCGAAGGTCGGCAGTTCATAGTCCACCTCATCGCGCACACAGCCCTCCAGATATTGAAATCGTGCCGGGTCCAGGGGCTCGCGCCGGTCGAATTTAACCGGTTCGGGGTAGAGCAGCAGATTCATGTGTGGAGACGCCTCGAAGAACTCACCAAGCGGGTAGGGTTGTTCACCACACTGCTGAAGAAAGGAATTGAACTGTTCGTGAATCGGACCCACGATCTCGTTAAAGCGTGACAGATAACGCGCGTGACAGTTATGGTCATCCGCACCACATCCGGACAGGTGAGGCGGTATACCCGGATCGGGAATCTCGTTCTCCGAGCACGAGATGATGCGCACCCAGGGTTTGTCGTGTGCTTGTGCGTAGCGCTTGATCGCCGGGAAAAGGATCACATTATCCACACAGACCATGTCGGGCTTGAGCGCCTCAAGAATATCCGGCAGTTCTTTCTCCGCCCAGATCGACGTATCAACAATGGCTTCCCAGCACTCTTTCACGTAGTTATCGATCTGCTCGTACGGTGAAAGATCAAAATTTGGAATATGGCCGTTGATAAAATCCGACCAATACTTGGCCATTTCTTCCGGCGGCATGGGCTCGGACATGTTGACCAGGTGCTCATCATAGCCGTAGCCCTGGTATACACCCGCCATTCCCGGATCGGTCAGAAACACAGCTTTGTGCCCCAGTTTTTCGCAGGCCTGTGCGATGCCAACCGAGTTGAGTGCCGGGCCAAAGGCGGCCTCTGGGAAAAATGCGATCAGTTTGCCGTTCATATCCGGGGGGCTCCTGTGATATCGATCGTCGAATGACGGTCAGGCCGCTGTACTTTGCATGCCGTCGAGTGTTGTTCTACAGTCCAATTCTAGAACATCCTCTGCGTGCCCAGGCGGTACCCCAACCCGGAGCTGATCAACTATGGAAATCGCCTGGCAGGATTGGGCTGGACTTTTTATCCGCTGGCTACACCTGGCCACGGGCGTCGCCTGGATCGGTACCTCGTTCTATTTTATCTGGCTGGACCAGAGCCTGCGGCGGCGCCAGCAATTGGCGCCGGGTGTCGACGGCGAGTCCTGGAGTGTCCACGGCGGCGGTTTCTACCACGTACAAAAGTACATGGTTGCACCCGAACAGCTGCCCGAAGAACTGCACTGGTTCAAGTACGAGGCTTATTTCACCTGGCTATCAGGCTTTGCACTGATGGCGGTCATGTATTACTTCGGCGCAGAAACTTTCCTCATCGATATACACCGTGCAGATATCTCGGTACCGATCGCGGTAATTACCAGTCTCGCCTTCCTCGCCGGCGGCTGGCTGGTTTACGATCTGCTCTGCCGATCACCGATAGGCAGGCACACGGCCCTGCTCGCCCTGTCGGTATTTGTTCTGATCGTACTGGTTGGTTGGGGCCTAAACCAGCTCTTCAGTGACCGGGCAGCATTCTTACACGTGGGCGCGATCATCGGCACCATCATGTCGGCCAACGTGTTCTTCATCATTATCCCCAACCAGAAAAAAGTCGTTGCTGACCTCAAAGCAGGCCGGCAACCAGCTACTGAACTCGGGCAACAAGCCAAACAACGGTCGCTGCACAACAATTACCTGACCCTGCCGGTACTGTTGTTGATGGTCGGTGCCCATTACCCCCTTCTGTTTGCAGGCCAGGCCACCTGGGGGTGGCTGGTGATCGCACTTATTTTGCTGATTGGCGGTGTGGTTCGGCACTTTTTCAATACCTGGCACACCGGTGCCCGTGGTTCTACCCTGTTGTGGCAGTGGCCCCTCGCTGCGCTGCTTGGCGTCGTGCTCGTGATCTTCCTATCGACACGACAGACGATGCCCCTGACTGAGCCAGTCTCCGATGAACGCGCTCTGGCCCTCATTCAGATGCATTGCGTCGCCTGTCATGCCGCAACGCCCAGTCACAGTGGATTTAAGAGCCCGCCCGCGGGGCTGACACTCGACACCCGGGAAAGGGTTATCCTGGCAGCTGAGCGGGTGATGGCACAAACCGTGCTGAGCAAAGCCATGCCGCTTGGCAACGCCACCGGCATGACGGATACCGAACGCGCTGAACTGGGTGGCTGGCTGCGCCAGCAGCGACGACCTTAAGGCCTTAGCCCACTGTGCATTCAGCGGGCACTGGCCAGCATCAGTGTTTGAGCGTCAGGCGGTTTGAAAAACCCAGGCATTTACCACATTCCAATCACCTCGAACACTGTAAAATAGGCCCATGCACGTGCGCAATGGTGTGGCCGAATCGACAGGGTTCGTCTGGCCCTGCCAGAGCAGCTACACAGAAAAAAGCCCTTTCACCGGAGCATCAACATGAAATCAAACGGCCTCGTCATCGGAATTATCAGCGCCAGCCTGCTGCTCGGCGGTTGTTCAACCACCATCAATAAACAGCAATCTGGTACTGCTGTCGGTGCCCTGTTGGGCGCTGCACTGGGTTATGGCCTGGGCAAGGGCCACAAAAACAAGAACCTTGCCGTTATGCTGGGGGCTGCTTTTGGCGCAGTGGCCGGTGATCAGATCGGTGCACAACTGGATGAAAGAGACCGGCTGCTTGCCGGAGAGAACCTGCAGGATTCACTGGAGAGTACAACGGACGGGGCCACGTCGATCTGGAACAATCCGAACACTGGCCACAGCGGCAGCACCTCCCCGACTAAAACCGTGGTCGCCTCGGACGGCACGCCCTGCCGAGAATTCACCACGGAGATCATCGTTGGTGGTGAAACCCACCAGGGTTACGGCACCGCCTGTCGTCAGGCAGACGGCAGCTGGAAGATCATGAACTGAGTAAGCGTCGACCTGCGTTCACGGACCCAAGTTGTACCGGACGATACACCACAGCGCTCTGAAACCGTCGCGCCAGCCGATCTTTTTGCCTTCTTCGTAGGTGCGTCCTGCATAGGAGATGCCCACTTCGAAAATTCGCAGCCGGCTGCCGTCCGATTTTCGGTAGCGCGCAAGGCGGGCGGTAACCTCCGGCTCAAAACCAAAACGGTCCTCGCGCAACGGCAGATCCTGGATGATCTCCCGGCGAAACGCCTTGTAGCAGACCTCCATGTCGGTCAGATTCAGGTTGCTGAACATGTTAGACAGCTGTGTCAGTACCCGATTGCCCACGGAATGCCAGAAATAGAGCACCCGGTGTGACTCCCCACCAGCAAAGCGCGAACCGTAGACCACATCTGCGCGACTGCTTTCGATCGGTTCTAGCAGTTTCAGGAAATCATGCGGGTCATATTCGAGGTCGGCGTCCTGTACCAGGACCACATCACCGCGGGCCTGCTTAAAACCACTTCTCAGTGCCGCACCTTTACCCCGGTTGGTCGCGTGATAAATGCCGACAATATCGTCGTCGCGTGAAAGTGTCTCGACCAGTGACCGACTGCCATCTGTCGAACAGTCATCGACCAGGATAATCTCTTTATCCACATCGACAGCCCGGACCTTGGCCACAATCTCTGGCAAAGTGCCGTGCTCATTAAACACCGGGATGACCACACTGACTTTCATGTTCTCTCTGAGTTCCTGAAGTACCACTAGAACCGGTATTGTGCCATCACTCAACCGGGCATATAGATAGCGCCAGACTCAATAAATCCCATGGCCTTGTTTACAATGCCCCGTATGGGCTTAGAACATAGCATCAGAACAATTGAAAAGGACAACCGCTCACGCGTTCCCATGGTATTCCATCAATTAACGAGATCATCCATCCGCTATCGAGGTTTTACCCTGATAGAACTGCTGGTCACGTTGGCAATCGTCGCAATCGTCGCCGTAATTGCTGCACCGTCCCTGCAGAATTTTGTGCTGAACAATCGCATTCGGTCACAGACAGCTGCGCTGACCTCGTCACTGGCATTTGCCCGCACGGAAGCCATCACGCGCAGTACCCGCGTGGTAGCCTGCCCCGGCACCGCTAGCGGATGCAGCGGTGCCCAATGGGAAGACGGTTGGCTGGTGTTTGTCGATACGAATAACGACGCTGTACTCGACGTGGAGGAGATCCAGCTAGAGATCCATGTTGCTCTTGATGGCAACAATACTTTACGCGGTACCACAGACGTGCGTGACTATGTGTCCTTTGATTACGACGGCCGTGCACATCAGACGGGCACATTTGTGTTGTGTGACCAGCGCGGTTGGGGAAGCGATGCTCGTGCGATCGAAGTGCTGCCGACCGGCCGCAGCCGAAACCTGATCGCCACTGATTTGTCTGCGAGCGGCGAATGCGAACCAGCATCATGATTCCACTGCGGCAGAAAGGCCTGAGTCTGATTGAAGTGATGATCGCCCTGGCGGTTTTTTCTTTTGGCTTGTTGGCGCTGGCGGCACTGATGGCGAGTGGGCTCAAGTACAACACCAGCGCCCTTCACCGCTCCTATGCCACCAGCCAGGCCTATGACATGGCAGATCGAATGCGGGCCAATCGTCTGGGGCTGGATGCGGGGTATTACAACGATCTCAGTGAGAGCGATACCGATCCGGACTGCATCGAGAGTGGTTGTACACCCGAGCAGATGGCCCACTATGATACCTGGCAGTGGAATAGCGACAATGCCCGCCTATTGCCGGAAGGTACAGGTACGGTCTGCCTTAGACGGTGCGAGAGCGATAGCGAGGAATCCAGTGACCCCGACATATACACCATCACGATCCACTGGAACGACGACCGCGATTCTGGTACCCCAGATGACAGCTTTGATTGCGAGTGCGATTCTGTTACCCCAGATGACAGCTTTGTCGTCGAGTTCCAACCATGAGGTTCCTAAACAAACAAGTGTCCCCGCGTCACCCGAACCCTCGATCACAGCAGGGCATTACCCTGATCGAACTCATGATTGCACTTGTGATCGGACTGCTAGCGACCGGCGCCATGCTGAAGGTCTACGTCGACAGCAGTCGGCTCTACCGCTTTAATGAAGGTCTCGCCCGCATCCAGGAAAACGGCCGCTTTGGCCTGGAATTCATCCGCCGCGATGCGCGCATGGCGGGGTTCTGGGGTTGTTATCACGGGGCGGACCTGACCAACCGGATCAGTCCGGGCAGCACCGGCTACATCAGTTATGAATCAAACGATATCACCGGCACCAACAACGATGGACTCAACAGCTCTGACAGCATCACATTTTCTGGAGCTGGAAACAGTGTAGCAACTGTGAGCAGCAACATGACATCGGCCGACAGTGCCATACCAATCAGTAGCACCGGAAATTTTGAGCTCGGCGAGGCGTTGCTCATCAGCGATTGTGAAACAGCCGATATTTTTCAGCTGACATCGATTGGGGGCAGTGCCCCCAGCCTGACACTGATACATGGCACTGAGGGCAACACCTCGGTAGAGCTCAGCAAAGCCTACGCCGCTGGGTCGAGGCTATATCGTGTACAGCAGATCACTTTCTGCATCGCGAAGGGTGCCAATCCTGCGCAACCCTCGCTCCGCCAGCTCGTAAACCCAACATCCGGCCAGACCTGTCAGGACCATGGCGATGAACTGGTCGAGGGCATCGAGAATATGCAGGTATTGTTTGGCGAGGACACCGAAGCTAACGATGACGGTACCAACAGTGACGGAACAGCCAATCGTTATCTATCTTTTGGTGCCGATGATCTGGACATGGACCGTGTGGTAAGCGTGCGGATCTTCTTGCTGGCGAGATCGCTAAACGACAATCTCACAACAGAACCATCCCCTTATTTTTTCGTTGACCAGGAACCCGCGCCCGATGATAAGCGGTTGCGGAAAGTATTTACGACCACCATCACCTTGCGCAATAAATCCGGATAGATTGACCATGCCATCAATCCAAGGAGATCTCAATCACCCAGATAATCAACGCGGCTGGGTCTTGGTGGTTGGGTTAGTCATACTGGTCATGCTGACCATCCTGTCGATGGCCCTGATGAAAACAGCACGTCTGGAAGAAAAAATGGCCGGTGCAACGCGGGATATGAACCTGTCTTTCCAGGCGGCTGAAACTGCTTTGCGCGCAGCGGAAAGTTTTATCGAGGCACAAACTCTCGAATCGATTTTCGATTCCAATACACTGGAAGATGGAATCTACAGCCAAACAGAAGATGAACCCGAAAATATTTTTACCATCGACTGGAACGATACGAATTCAAAGGCAATGTTCGCCGATGAAGATGAGGCATTACAAGGAGTCACATTAAGCCCGCGTTACATGATCAAAAAACTGAAAAAGATTGGTGAAAGTAACCTGACGATCACTGGTTATGGCGATGACGACGCCCCTCGACCCACCGTCTTTCGCGTCACAGTCCGCGGCACTGGCGGTACCAACGACAGGGCCACATTGCTGCGCAGTCATTATTCCAAGGTGTTTTAACAGTAATGTTTCACCAAAAAAGAATACGTCGTCATGGACTCGTTCTTGGCGAGCTAATTTCGAGATTATGTAATTCATCCCCTGGCATTACTCGTGAGTACTGTCACAAACAGATGTACCGAAAAAAGTCTTCTTTCCGACGGTTAGGAGTGCTTCTCCTGCTGGCAGTGGTCGGCTTTGGCACCCATTCGAACGCGTATGCTTTAGAAGGTCCTGCGGACGTTAATGCCGATATCAAATTGTGGCTGGATGCTAACCCGAAGTATCTATATAAAAATTCGAACTGCTCGAACAAAGTTACTGGCACTGGTGATGACGTTCATTGTTGGGAGGATCGATCGGGCAATGGTGCTCACGCCAAACAATATCCGTCGAAAGGTCTCCCCACCTACGCGGCGCACACCATTAATGGTCAACCTGTGCTCCACTTTAACAAAACCACAAGAGATGGCCTTTGGCACAACCTTGCCTCTCATCACTGGACAGGAAACTACACTTTGTTCTTAGTTGTTCAACAAATTGATTCCGGGAGCAGTGTAGGAAGTTTTCAATCCTATTTTTCGAATGGTCCTCGAAACTCAAATCATCTCCAAATTGGACATGGAAGAGGAAGTCACAAGAGTTCGGTCTGGATATGGATTGGAGGCTGGCATCGTACAAAATTCGCGAATAATAGCGTTGAACCCAGAATTTATGCTGCCAAACACGGCGACGTTGAAGTGACGACCTACACCAACGGTAAAGAATCCCAAACTAGGAGTAGTCCATATGGGAGGCGCTTTCATCACTACAACATTAACTTAAATCGAAATCGTAATGCGTACAACCACAGCTATTTCGCTGAGGTCGTTCTCTACAGTCGTAGCCTGGACGACTGTGAATTCTATGATGTCTATAAATACCTGTTAGATAAATATGGCATGGCCGATGAGACCATGCCTGAGGGTGCCAGCGCGCTGAACCCTATTTATCAAGAATTTCTGGAGATGAATGAAGGTATCGATGGTACTACTGGGGGCGACTACATCCGCGTTGATGGCACAGCCGACTCAAACATAGGAGAAATCAATGCGTCTAGCGGAGATGACATTGTTTATATCAAGGGTTGGGGAGCAGCCAATAATTCGTCCGTAAGCGGTTCAGATGGCAATGATACGTTAATCATTGATGACAGCATTGTGAAAACAATCAAACCGGGTGGAACCGGAGCGGGCACAGTGGAATTTCTGACCGGCGGTAATATTATCTACAACAACTTTGAATCGGTTAATAAAAGTTCGGCTGTTTCTTTTGAATCCAGCGACCTAGAGGAACCGGAAGGTTGCGATAATGAGTGTCCCAGCGGAAATACTGCGCCCGTGGGCGTACCTGCAGCCGTTTCATTCAGCTCCAGGTCTCTTGGTTCCGATACGCTGGTCTTCCAGGGACAGTTCGACTTTGACGACTGGTCCGGTGATCTGGTGGCCTATGAGCTCGAAGATGATGGCTCCTTAGGGGACCAGAAGTGGAGCGCAGCTGAAATGCTCGAGAGCAAGGATCTGTCAGCCACTACTGACTGGACGAGTTATAACGATCACGACATAGCAACGAGCAAGGGTCAAAAATTCGAATGGTCTGAGCTCGACACGGCACAACAAGATGACCTTAACGCCAGCGACAACAAAGGCTCGGAACGCCTCGATTATCTGCGTGGAGACAGAAGCAATGAACAGCCCGCTGGCCCTTTCAGATCTCGCAACAGGCTGCTTGGTGACATATTTCGGTCACGGCCTGTCTATGTGGGTGTGCCTAATCTGGCCTGGCCGGACACTGGCGCATTCGACTACGGGGAAGCCACACGGTACTCAGATTTTGCCGCGGCCCAACAAAGCCGCCCCCCCATGGTCTACGTGGGTGCCAACGGCGGTGCGCTTCATGGCTTCCATGCGGAAACTGGAAACGAAGTCCTGCGGTACTTTCCAGGTGATCTATATGAAGCCGGCGATAAGGCCGGCTATCATTTTCTGACTGATCCAGATTACGACCATCTGCCCTATGTGGACGGCACACCGGTGGTGAGTGACGCCTTCATCAAAACGACCCCTTCGGGTGAGGAAAGCTGGCGTACCGTTCTGGTGGGCACGGAAGGCGGTGGCGGTTCAGGTCTATTTGCTCTAGATATCACAGAGCCAAATATATTTAATGAAGACGGGACCTCTGCTGAGGATGTTGTGCTGTGGGAATTCACACAGGATAATTTCGAAGATCTCGGCTATACCTATAGCCGGCCGACTGTTGCCTTGCTCAATGATGAACGATGGGCAGCGATCACCGGCAACGGCGATGCGCCTGAAGGCCTAGATGGCTACCTGCTGATTCTTTACTTGGAGGGTGGGATAGATGACTGGTCGGGGGGGGAGTCGGTTGATGATTACATAGCAATTCCTACCAATGAATTTGGTGGACTGTCTTCACCTACCGTGATCGATACCGACGGCGATGGTGATGCCGATCGTGCTTACGCCGGTGATGCCGAAGGAAATCTGTGGGTGTTTGATCTCAGCAGCGAAAACCCGGACAACTGGGATGTGGCAAACGGTGGTGACCCTCTTTTCGAGAACACTCGAGACGACCCACAACCGATCACCGTCAAACCAACGGTGGTTCGCCATCCGACCGTCAGCAGCGATGCCACCAATGCGCCCAACGTGATGGTCCTGTTCGGTACCGGTCGGCTCAACACTGAAGACGATAAATCCGATACGACCGTGCAGACTTTTTACGGCATATGGGATCGTGGCGATAAGAACCTGACGGCCGCAGACGATCTGGCCGCCCAGGAATTTGTTTTCGAAGACGAGAATACTCGCATCACCAATCCTTCGCTGGAGGTCAACTACAAGTCATCATCACCTGAATACGGCTGGTATATCGATCTACTGACAGATACCGACCCTATCGGCGAGCGGGTGGTCTCTGATGCAGTAGTCCGAGATGACATGATCTTCTTCAATACCGTGATACCAACTGAAGACCCCTGCGAGTATGGCGGCACCGGCTGGTCGATGTCTGTACGGATAGAAAATGGCGGTAGCTCCATGACTCCAGTGGTCGATCAAAACGATGACGGGCTCTTCAATAACGAAGATACGAGTGAAGTGACCCTGGCGGGAGACAGTGAGCAAACCGATGTCGGGCACAGCGGGAAAAAAGTGGAGGATGATGAGGGCCTTCCCGGCGGACCGGCCATTGTTGGTGATAAGCTCTTCACTCGCGGCAGCAAAGAAGGCGAACAACCCAAAGACACGGCACTGGCGCCCGTCACCGACAGCGGGCCGGTAGGACGTTTGTCCTGGGAGCAGCTATTTCCCTCGCAATAACGTAACATTTATCCTATTCTCGCCCGTGCTGACCAGCACCCCATGACTATTAAGTACGCACCATCCAAAGGCTTTACTTTGATTGAACTGATGATCGTGGTGGCGATCATCGGCGTACTGGCAGCTGTAGGGATACCGCAGTACCAGAACTACACCGCCAGAGCACAGGCGACTGAAGGCCTGGTCCTGGCAGGCGGATTGAAGACGGCACTCGCCGAGTACTACAACACCCACGGCTCGTTCCCAGACGGGGGGACTGGCGATTCGAATGCCACAATCGGTGCCGAGCCGGCAGACCATATCTTTGGCGACTACGTCGAGACTGTAGCTGCATCCGATGATGGCGACGGAACCATCAAAGTGACGTTCAATTCCGGGCGCCATGCCGGCAAGTTCCTTGAGTTAAAGGCCAGCGTCACCGATGGTGCGATCAGCTACAACTGTGAGAGTGATATTCAAGCTTCACAACGGCCCAGTGTCTGTGTCGCGAGTACTGCGCCTACAACCAGCTCGGCCGCTGCTGCCACAACCAAAGACGCCAAATTAGATAAAGCAGCGGTCAATGCCGAATTCGCGGAAGCACTTCGGATTGCGAAGGAAAAACAAGCAGCCGAGGCGGCTGCAGAGGCCGAACGGCTTGCAGCTGAAAATTCTGTCAAATTGGCACAAGCCAAAAAGGATTTGGCAAAATCACAGCTTGATGCCTTACTCAGCGATAACGGCATCAAGTTTTCAAAAAGAAGAAATGGGGCGAATAAGCTACCCAAATGTGCCCAGAAGCCATGTTGGAAGCGAGTGCCCCGGGGGGGCCCTCTTGTGAACCGGAAATGGCCCGGTAACGATAAATTCCTGAGTTTGGCCGTGTACCATCAAGAGCGATACAACTGGGCGAAAAGCCTGCGTGACGCAGCAAAAAGGCCTAGAAAAAAAGCCCGCTATTACGACATAATGAAGCGACAAGTCGTAAGGCGGGATATAGCGATTGATCGGACACCGCAGGGCGAGACGTATCGCAAACTGTATGAAGACTCGTCAGGATAAAGCCAGGATGCCCTCGACGGACAAGAATTGCAGCAAGAGAAATGCAAGTCAATACTTCGAGACTGGCCGGGTGTTTATCCTGGGACCATTTGTTTGCTGTACAGTCGCGTAAAATCAAGCAAACATTTCCATAACAGTTAGAACAACCCATGCACCAAATCCCCAATAGATCTCAGGGCTTCAGCCTGATTGAATTGATGATCGCCGTAGTAATTGTCGGCATACTCGCAGCAATCGCGATCCCTATGTATTCAGACTATGTCACCCGCTCCCGTCGGGCCGACGGGCAAGCAACTCTGATGCAAGTTGCCCAGGAACTGGAACGATGCTACACCCAGTTTTCCAAGTACAACGACAACAGCTGCAGCGTAGTCTCTA
>Ga0315339_1000321_pt1 | contig 67102 bp, 74 predicted proteins | sample ASW17metaG_FD_204514 | JGI IMG/M metagenome (GOLD analysis project Ga0315339, IMG submission 204514) | Ammonia-oxidizing marine archaeal communities from Pacific Ocean, United States - ASW #17 | ecosystem: Environmental > Aquatic > Marine > Oceanic | place: USA: California | collected 2016-12-05 | reverse complement strand
AGGTTCTCGGCGCACGCTTGGAAAGTGTGTGTACCCTCACAGGTACCATGGGTTCGAATCCCACTTTCTCCAACATTAATTTAACCTTTCTCCTCAGTTAAAAAGACGTTAAGATTGGTTTGTCACACGTGGTGAACTAATGAAAAAAAAAAGTTATGACTACATTAGAAGATTTTTTAAAACTAAATAAAAATAGGCAAATTTGGACTATTTCAAAAGACCAAAGTGTAAGGCAAGCACTTATTTTAATGTCAGAAAAGAATATAGGTGCAATTATTATTGTTGATAATAATGATTTCCCTGTAGGTATATTTTCAGAAAGGGATTATGCAAGAAAGATTATTTTAAAAGGCATAAGTAGCAAAGATACAATATTAGATGAAGTTATGACCAAAGAATTAATCACTGTTACTAGAGATTGTAAAATTGACCAGTGTATGGAAATAATGAATGAAAAAAGAATTAGACATCTTCCAGTGTTAGAAAATAAAAAAATTATTGGAATTATTTCAATCCGCGATGTTTTAAAAATTATGATTAAAGAACAAAAGGAACTTATAGATCACTTACAAAAATTTATAACCAGTTAAAATGAAAAAACTTTTATGGATCTTGGTTCTGGGTTTGTTGTGGGCTAATACTTCTTTTGCTAACGACCATAAGCCAAATAATTTTGATGCTTTTGTTTGGTTAGATGGAAAAAAATTAAAAATTCAGAAAGGTAGAGATATTGAAAACCCAGAAAACAAAATCATAATCATCTACAATCATGGTGGATGGGGATGGGAAAAAGGCTGGGGACCAGGCTGGGCCCCTAGCTTAGCAAAATTAATGGCACCTAATCTTTCTGGAAAAAATATTAAAGGAAAAGAAACTGTTTTATGGATGAATGGAAGTTTAATTGACAAAAAGAATGATCCTTTTAAAGGGAAAGAAATTGGATATGCTTGTGGATGGAAACTTAGAGGAGCTTATCATCCTCCATGGTATGACTGTGTTATAAATAATTTTCCTACTTATTTAAGAGAAAAAAGAACAAAAGAAACTATAGATTATTTTGCAAGTAAAGGCACACCTAGAAACCAAATATTTTTATCAGGACATTCTTGTGGTGCATGGAACGCACTGAGACTTAAAGGAAAATACCCTGATGCTTTTAACAGTGCTATCGCCTATATGCCTAATTGTTGGGACAGAAAACCAAATGGACCTATAAGAAAAATGTTAGTTGATGAAATGAAAACTTTTAAAGAACTTTCTTCAATTAGTTTTTCAAGTCCCGTCGACGGTCATGAAGACTGGCATAGTGATTACAAATATTTAAAATGGATTGGAGATATACCAGGCGCCACTATGATTGAATTAGCTGGTCACAATGCAAAAAAAGGTAGAGAAATTTCTGTAAATGGAAAACTGTGTACAGATATGCCAAGAATGCAAGGGGGATGGGAAGAGACCCATGATGTTAAAAAAAAACATAAAGGATTTAAGCCAGTTGATAAAAAAGAAAAGAAAGAAATGAAGAAAAAAGCTAAAGGTCATGTAATGCTTTATCGTTCTTGTTTTCAAGATTACTATCCTCAAATTTTAGATTTTATTATTTCAAAAGTTAAATGAAAAAGCTTTTAGGGATCATGGTTCTGGGTTTAATGCGACAAAAAATCTAAAAAAATTTGGACTCTCTTTGACCATACTTCAAAGCAATTTTTAGTATCTAAGGGTTAAATAAGCGCTTAATTTAAAGGCTTATTTAAGGTTCTGACAATATTTAGTTAAATTAATTATGAACAATTTAGTGCAAAAAATGTTATAATAATTTTTTCCAAAAAATTAAAAAATGACAAATAAAACAAAATATCAAGCCGATTCCATTAAAGTATTAAAGGGTCTTGAAGCAGTTAGAAAAAGACCAGGTATGTATATTGGCGATACAGACGATGGAACTGGTTTGCATCACATGGTTTACGAAGTAGTTGATAATTCTATTGATGAGGCGCTAGCAGGCTATTGTCAAAATATAGATATAAAGATTAATTCTGATGGAACAATAACAGTTAGAGATGATGGCAGAGGCATACCTGTTGACATGCATAAAGGAGAAAGAAAATCTGCCGCTGAAGTAATTATGACACAACTTCATGCAGGAGGTAAATTTGATCATGATTCTTATAAAGTTTCAGGAGGATTGCACGGTGTAGGAGTCTCAGTTGTAAATGCCTTATCAGAAAACCTAAAATTAGAAATTGATAGAGATGGCAAAAAATACTTTATAGAATTTAAAAATGGTGATGCAAAAGCGCCATTAAAAGTTACAGGAAAATCTAAAGAAACAGGAACGCAAATTACATTTTTACCTTCAAAAGAAATTTTTTCTTCAATAAAATTTAGTTCAAGTATAATTATAAAAAGAATGCGTGAGCTTGCATTTCTTAATAAGGGTATAAAAATAACAATAAATGATTTAAATGAAAAAAAATCAAAAATAGTAGAATTTAAATTTGATGGTGGTATTTTAGAGTTTGTTGAATTTTTAGATGAAAAAAGAGAAAAATTACAAAATAAAAATGGAAATGATTTATTTAAAAAACCTCTTTATATTGAAGGAAAAAAAAATAATATTGAAATAGAGTGTTCGTTAAAATGGAACGCTAGTTATAGTGAAGATATTTATCCTTATACAAATAATATTTACCAAAAAGATGGTGGTACACACCTACTAGGTTTTAGAAGTGCACTAACAAGAGTCATTAATAAATATGCAAATGAGCATAATTTATTAAAAAAAAATAAACTAACAATATCTGGAGATGATATTAAAGAAGGACTTACTTGCGTTTTATCTGCAAAAATACCTGATCCTAAATTTTCGTCACAAACTAAAGATAAATTAGTTTCATCAGAAGTGAGGATGATTGTTGAAACTATAATTAATGAAAAATTATCAATTTGGTTTGATCAAAATCCAACAGTTGCTAAAACTATTTTAGCTAAAGTAATGCAAGCTGCCCTAGCAAGAGATGTAGCTAGAAAAGCTAGAGAAAATGTAAGAAGAAAAGGTGCTCTAGAGTTAAGTGGATTACCTGGAAAATTAGCGGATTGTCAAATTGGAAAACAAGAAGGAACGGAACTATTTATAGTTGAGGGAGATTCTGCAGGAGGCTCAGCAAAACAGGGAAGAAATAGATCAAATCAAGCAGTTTTACCTTTAAGGGGTAAGATTTTAAATACTTATGTTGAAGAAATTACTCATAAAAAAAATGGCAATAAAGATGGAAGTGAGCATAGGATAAAAACATTATCTAAAATGATTTCCTCGAATGAGATTGTAACTTTAATAAATGCACTTGGTTTAGACCCAAAGGTTCAAGATATAGATTTGAAAGATTTAAGGTATGGAAAAATTATTATTATGACCGATGCTGATGTTGACGGTTCTCACATTAGAGCTCTATTGCTTACTTTTTTTAACAATAAACCTTTTAATAAATTGATTGAAAATGGACATGTCTATCTTGCTCAGCCTCCTTTATTTAAAATTAATAAGGGAACAAAAGGCATTTATATAAAAGATGAAAAAGAACTTGAAGAATATATTTTGAATAACAACAAAGAATTAAAAAAATTAAAAAAAGGAAGTAAAGATTTTTTAAAAGCATTAGATGAAGAAAAATTAAAAATGAGTATTCAGAGATTCAAGGGATTAGGAGAAATGAATCCAGAAGAATTATGGAACACAACATTAGATCCTGAAACAAGAAATTTACTTCAAGTACAATATTCAAAAGATTTAAAAAAAGATCAAAAATTAATTCATACTTTAATGGGTAATGATGTGGCATTAAGAAAGGACTTTATCGTTTCTAATGCAATTAATGTTCAGAATTTAGACATTTAATAATGAAGTTTTTTGAAACTTCAAAATATTTTTCTTTAAAAAAATCAACCTATATAAATTTAAGATGGATTACTATTATTGGTCAATTAATTACTATAAATTCAGTTTATTTTATATTTAATTTCAAATTTAATTTTGTATTAGGTAATTTAATAATTTTTTTTGGAATATTAAGTAATTTATATTTAATTTATATTTACGAAAAAACACAGCTATCTGACAGATCTGCATTCATTTTTTTGTTAATTGATATATTGCAGGTAAGTTTTTTAATTTATTTAACAGGTGGAATTATCAACCCTTTTGTAATTTTTTTGATATTACCAAGCGCATTTTCATCATCTAATTTAGGTTTTAGAACAAACATATTGCTTGTTGCAATTACGTCAATCGTAATTATTATTCTTACATTTTATCATCTCGACTTGCCATCTCCACTAAATGAACATTTTCATATTAGTTCATATTATTATTATTCAATACCAATAGCCTTAATTATAGCTTTAATTTTTTTAAATTATTTTGCTATAACTTTTGGCATAGAGTCTAGATTGAGAAAAGAAGCCTTAAATAAAATGGAAGAGGTTATGGCAAAAGAGCATGAATTGTTATCATTAGGAGGACAGGCTGCTGCTGCAGCACATTCTTTAGGAACACCTTTTTCTACAATAAAAATTATTTCTAGAGATCTTTTAGAACAATTTAAAGATAATGATGAAGTAAATAAAGATATTGAGCTATTAGTAAGCCAAATAGAAAAATGTAGTGAAATATTAAAAAAATTAACTTTAAATCCCACTATTGAAGACGATTTTATTGATAAAAACTTAACAATTTTTGACTATATAAATGAGATTGTAAAATCATTCGAAAAAATTAGTAATAAAAAATTTATTGTAAATTGTGATCAAAATTCAAATTCATTAAATATCACTAAGTCCATAGAAATAGTTTATGGATTAAGAAACTTTATTGGAAATGCTAATAAATTTTCAAGCAGTAAGATATTTATTAATTTAAAGAGTGATAGTGATTTTACTGAAATAATTATTGAAGATGATGGAAATGGATATCCTAAAGATGTACTAAATATAATTGGTGAACCTTATATTAAATCAATTAAATCTTCAGAAAAATCTAAATCTGGATTAGGACTAGGAATATTTATAGGCAAAACTTTATTAGAAAAAAACTATGCAAATATATTATGTCGAAATTCAAAAACTAGAAGTGGAGCAGAGGTAAGTATTAAATGGAAAAATAAAGATCTATTAAGTCTTTAGTGCAATTTATTTTTAGTTTGAAATAGTCCACTGAGTTGAGAAATCATTACATCCCCGAGCTCATGAATATCAGTTATTTTAATAGCTTTATTGTAATATCTTGAAACATCGTGACCTATTCCGATAGCTAAAATTTCTACATCACTTTTACTTTCTATAAATTTAACCATTTTTTTTAAATGTTTTTCTAAAAAATCACCTGAATTTACAGATAGTGTAGAATCGTCAACTGGTGCACCATCTGATATAATCATTAGAATTTTTCTTTCTTCTTTTCTTTTTTTAATTCTATTAAATGCCCAAGATATTGCTTCTCCATCAATATTTTCTTTTAATAAACCTTCTTTGAGCATTAAGCCAAGGTTGTTTTTGGATTGTCTCCAGTGTGTATCTGCTCCTTTATATATAATGTGTCTTAAATCATTAAGTCTTCCTGGATTTTTTGGTTTATCACTTTTATTCCATGCTTCTCTACTTTTGCCTCCCTTCCAATTTTTTGTAGTAAAGCCTAAAATTTCAACTTTTACAGAACATCTTTCAAGTGTTCTTGATAATATGTCTGCACAAATTGCCGCTATAGTAATAGGTCTTCCACGCATAGATCCAGAATTATCAATCAATAATGTTACAATTGTATCTTTAAAATCTAAATCTTTTTCTTTCTTAAAAGATAAAGAGTTATATGGATCCATAATAATTCTAGTCAACTTAGAGCTGTCTAGTAAGCCCTCTTCCAGATCAAATTCCCATGCTCTATTTTGTTTTGCTAAAAGTTGTCTTTGTAATTTGTTGGCAAGTTTTGTTATTAGGTCCTGAAAATCAACTAATTGTTGATCTAAGTTTTTTCTTAATTTTAGAGCTTCTTGGGCAGTTTCTAAATTTTCTGCTTTTGCAACTTCATCAAATTGAGTTGTAAAAATTTTATATTCTTGCTCAACACTGTTCGGGTTTGTTCTTTGTAAAACATTTTCTAAGCTTTCTTTAGAAGAATTTGTATCAACCAGCTGTTCATCCATCTGATATTCATCAATATCATTTCCTGCGTCTAAACCTGTTTGGCTTTCATCTTGTTTCTTTCTTTCTTGCTCTTCATCAGATTGATTATCATCATCAGATTTATTTTTTTCTTCAGTTTCTTTATTTTCATTTTCATTTTCATCATTTTCTGAATTAAAAATATCCATTTCTTCAAGGATTTCAGAAAATTTTAAACTATAGTTGTTTTGATCCTCTAAGTTTTTACTTAAAAAATTGATATGTTTGTTTATCGATGAGTTAAAATCTTTTTCCCAAAAATCTAGCATTTTTGTCGTTAAAGAATTAAGCTTAATATTAAAAAATTTTTTTAACATGTATAGCTCAAATGCTTCTGTGACTGGAACATCTTCTTTTGTTTTTAATTGATCTTTGCGTTTTAGATATATTTTTTGATAATAATTTTCAATTAAGTTTTTTTTTATACCCTTAAGCATTTTGCCACCCAAAAGTTCATATCTAATTTTTTCAGCTATACTATAAAGTGATTTACAAGAAGTTTTGTTAGGTAGATTTTTATTGAATATTTCATTGTTTGAAAATCTTTTTTTTAATGCAGCTGTATCTGCTTCAGCTCTTAATTTAAGAAAATCATTTTTACTGGATAAATTATCTATTTCAAAAAAATTTGTATTTTTAGAACTTAAATTTTTATCAAAGTTCTTTATATTAGGTCTATAATCATCTGATATTACCTTTGATGTTGAAATTAATGCCTGTCTAAATTTTTCCTTAATATTATTTTCTTTATCACTCATCTAAATTTGAATATTTATCATCGACTCTGGTAATTCATCCCCAAAACATCTTTGATAATATTCAGCTATGATATTTTTTTCGATATCATCACACTTATTCAAAAATGTAACTCTGAAAGCATATCCTGTATCCTTAAAAATTTCTGCATTTTCTGCCCAATGCATCACAGTTCGTGGACTCATAACTGTAGATATGTCTCCTGCTATAAATCCTTTTCTTGTTAATGATGCTACTTTAATCATGTTTGCAACTTTTTCTTTGCCTTTAACATTGTTCAAATTTTTATTTTTTGCTAAAATAATTTCCATTTCCTTATCTAGGCTTAAATAGTTTAAAGAAGTTACTATATTCCATCTATCCATTTGACCTTGGTTAATTTGTTGAGTGCCGTGATATAGTCCTGTTGTATCTCCTAAACCGATTGTGTTAGTTGTTGCAAATAATCTAAAAAATTTATTTTGTTTTATTACTTTATTTTTATCTAGAAGAGTAAAGTTACCTTCAGCTTCCAACACTCTTTGAATGACAAACATTACATCTGGTCTTCCAGCATCATATTCATCAAATACTAGGGCAATCGGATTTTGAATCGACCATGGTAGTATTCCTTCTTTGAATTCTGTTATTTGCTTTCCATCTTTTAAAATAATTGCATCTTTTCCTATAAGGTCAATTCTGCTTACGTGACTATCTAAGTTTACCCTAATACATGGCCAATTTAATCTTGCGGCTATTTGTTCTATATGTGTAGATTTACCAGTTCCATGATAGCCCTGTACTAAAACTCTCTTGTTGAATGCAAAGCCAGATATAATTGCAAGAGTTGTGTCTCTATCAAATTTATAATTTTTATCTATCTCTGGCACATGCTCACTTCTTTTTGAAAATGCATCAACTTTCATCTCAGATTCAATTCCAAAAGTTTGATTTATAGATATTTTAATGTCTGGTTGTATATTTAAATTAAGTGTCAATTTTTTCCTTATATGTATTTTTTAGCTGAGTATAAGCTAAAGTAATTAGTTTAAGTTTTTCTTCATATTGCTTATTTCCCAAATTCATATCAGGGTGAAATTTTTTGACAAGGGTTTTGAATTTATTTTGTATTTTCCCCCATTTTAATCCTACTGAAACACCTAAAATACTAAAAGCTTTAATATCATTATGATCAAATTTAAATTGATTCATGTGATTGTATTCGCTTTTTAATTTAGCCTTATTAAACTCATCTTTTAAAGTGTTATTCCAAAGCACTTTAAAAAAATTATCAGAAGAACTAAAACTTTGAGTTGGTTTGTGCCATGTCATATCTGATTTTAAGAAATTAAAAACTTGTTCATCATTCATGCCAGAAAAATAATTCCAATTTTTATTAAATTCCTTAACATGAGCTAGACAGAGTAATCTATAGTTTTTACTATTATCTTTTTCAACTGGTGCTTTAAATTCACCCATTTCAAAACAATTATTCCAGTCACAAATATTTTTCATGTTATATATTATTAAAGCAATATTTATGAATATAAATCAATTAATTTCAATAGTTAAAAACAAACTAAAGAAAAATATTATAATTGAAGATATTCAGATAGAAGATAAAAGTTTTTTACATAAAAATCATAAAGGCCACCAAGAAGGAAAATTTCACTTAAAACTATTAATCAAATCAAATGAACTTACTAAATTTAATAAGATAGAAGCAACAAAAAAAATTTATAGTATTTTGGACAAAGAAATAAAAGAGTACATTCACTCAATTCAGGTTTTATTTAATTAATTCTTTTTTTAAAAATAAACTAATTTTTTTTTCTTTAAATTGAGAACTATACAGTGGATGTCCAATTTTATTTAATAATACTAAATTTATTTTTTTTTTAGAATTATTTTTTTTATCTTTTTGCATAAAATACATAATTTTATTTAAATCATTATTTGTAAAAAAATTGTTGATATTGTTTGGAAGATTTAATTTATTTAAATGATTTTCAATTAATCCAAACTCGCTAATTTTTAAAAGCTTGTTCAAAACACTAAACTTTGAGGCTGTTTTAATACCTAAGATAACGGCTTCACCATGATTTAATTTTTTTGAATAACCAAGGGCTGCCTCATATGCATGTGCAAATGAGTGACCAAAGTTTAAAGTTTTTCTTAAGCCTGTTTCTTTTTCATCTGATTCAACAACTTTTTTTTTAATAGAGCAGCTTCTATAAATTGATTTTTCAATATATGGACTTTTTAAGTTTAAAATTTTTGAACCATTTCTGTCTAAAAATGTAAAAAATTTTTTATCAGCTATTAAAGCATGTTTTAAAATTTCTCCATAGCCACAAATAAGTTCTCTACTAGGAAGTGTTTTTAAAAAATTGATATCAGAAATAACTAAACTTGGTTGGTAAAAAGAACCAATTAGATTTTTACCATATTTAGTATTTATTCCAGTTTTTCCTCCTATAGATGAGTCTACTTGTGAGAGTAGTGTGGTTGGTATGTTAACGAACTTTATACCTCTCTTAAAAACACTAGCAGCAAAACCAGAGACATCACCTGTGATTCCTCCTCCAATAGCTATTAAACAATCATTTCTATTAAAATTTTTTTTTAAAAGAATAGATATAATTTTATTAATACTTTTGTGGTTTTTATTTATTTCACTAGCGTTAAAATAATGAGTTGTCGTTTGTTTTTTTGGTAATAATTTTAAAGCTTTTTTAATTAAGTTTTTTGGAACCTTATTATCAGCAACCACCAGACATTGATTAAAGTTTATTGAATTGCTCTTTAAAAGTTTTGATAGCTTATTAATTATACCATTCCCAATAAAAATTGGATATTTTTGATTACATGTTTTTACTTCTAATCTAATTGAGTTCATAAATATTTATAACTTTTTTAACTATTTCATTTTTTGTTAGTTTATTACAGTTTATTTTAAATTTTGCCTCTGAGTATATTTGTGAACGTTTTTTCATCAAGCTTATGATTTCTTTATTGGTAGAATTAAAAGCTATAGGTCTTTTTTTACTATTTGTAATTTTTTTTAATAAAATTTTAGAATTCCAACTAAGCCAAAAAGAAAAATGATTAGTTAAAACTTCATTTCTAATTTTTTGATTAATAAATCCACCACCCCCAAGTGCAATAACAGCATTAGTTGTTTTTAAAAATTTTAGAGTAGTTTTTTCTTCTAAATTTCTAAAATAATTCTCTCCTTTTTTTTGGAATATATTGGAAATTTTCATTCCAGTCTCATTTTCAATTATATTATCTATATCAATAAATTTAACATTTAGTTTTTTTGAAACTAAAAATCCAACAGAAGATTTTCCAGACCCCATCATGCCTAAAAAAACAAGGTTTTTTTTTAAATTCATAAGCTTTCTTTATTGAAAAAACACAAATATGTCTTAATTTGAAATTATTAGAGAATATATGCTATTTACAAGAAATACAAGTACCACGGCATCTAAAAACTTTTTAATGTTTTTAATTAAAATAGTAATATTTTTTGCAGCAATATTTATTGTCGTTTTGTTACTGAATAAAGTTGACCTTCCATCACCCATTAAAAAAATAGAAAAAAATATTCCGAATGAGAACCTTAAAATTGTTAAATAAAAAATATTTATCAATTATCCTAATTTTTTTATTGTACGGATTTAGCGTAAATTCAGAAAATCCCGTGGATATCTGGAGTCTAGAAGAAAAAAAATCATTAGAAGAAAATACAATAGTTGAAAATTTAGAAGAGAAAAGTATTTCTCAAAATTCAATTTATGAAATGCAGTCACAAAAAATAGATCAATTAAGTGTAGATGAAGATCAAACTTTAATATCAAAAGAAATTGAAATAATAGGCCTTTATGATCCGGCAAAAAATGGACTCAATATAAATATGTGGACCAATTCTGATGGTGACCAAATTTTAAATCTTTTTAAAAATATTAACAAAACACAACTTTCTAATGATGCATCAGAAATTTTAGATATTTTACTTTTAACTAATTCTTATTATCCTAGTAAAAATATATCTAAGCAACAATTTCTTGAAATAAAATCTAAATGGTTAATAAAAAATTCTAATCTTAAATTAATTGAAGATTATTTATTAAATAATCAAATTATAAATGAAAATATAAAATTAACAAAATATTTAGTAGATGAATATTTATCTAGATCAAAAATAGAAAAAGTGTGTGAAATTTTTTCTAAGATTAAGGCTTCTATTGAAGATGATTATTTATCAAAATTTAAAATATATTGTTTAATTAATAGAGGTAAGCCTGAAGAGGCTCAATTGCTTTTAGATATAAAAAAAGAATTAGGGTTTAAAGATAAATTTTATGAAAAAAAGATTAGTTATTTGATGGGATATGTTGATGAGCCTGATAAAAATATATCTGAAAAATCAATTTTAGATTTTCATCTTTCCCATCGCACAAATCCAGAATTTGATTTTGAACCACAAAGTTCAACATCCAAGTTAATTTGGAAATATTTATCAACATCTAATTTATTATATAATATTGAAAGTATTGAACTTACGGAGTTGGATAAAGTTGCTATAATTGAAAAGGCTACACATGACAAAAATTATACTGAGAAAGAATTATATGATCTTTATAAAAGGTTTCAGTTTAATATTAATCAACTCTTAAATATCAAAGAATCATCCAAGTTATTAACAAATATTCAAGCAAGAGCCTTAATATATCAAGGTATTTTAATTACATCTGAGGTAGGAAAAAAATTAGAATTAATAAATGCTTTAAAGAATTCCTTTAAAAATGAAGAAATTGAAAATGCATTTGACCAGGAAATGAGAAATATTTTAAAAGCAATTAAAATTGAGGACGTGCCATCAAATTATAAAAGGTTCTATGATAGATATGCTTATGAGAGGAAAGTTGTTTTAACAAATATTAAGATAAATAATAAGATTCTTCATCAATCTAAATTATTAAATTATTTTAGAGAGGATTTTAAAATAAAAAATATAAAAAAAGATTTAGACAATCTTTTAAAAAAAATAAAAAAAGATAAGAAATATTATTTTTCAACAAAGGATATCATTTTAGTTGAAGCTCTTAAATCTGATGGTGTAAAAGTTTCAGAAAAATACAAAGGTCTTTATAAGATAAATGATTCTGAAATGCCTTCTGATATACAAGCTTTAATTAATAATGGAGACATGGGTGTAGCAATGCTAAGAATAGTGCAGGTTATTGGACAAGATGAGCTTAAAGATATTGATCCTGAAACAATGTATTTTATTATTAGTACATTAAATCAACTAGATATTGATCCCATTAGAAATAGAATTTTGCTTAAAGTTCTTCCTTTAAAAGTTTAAAAATTATAATAAAATAATTAACAATTATGTCAGTTAAAACAATTTTAACAGAGCCCAATAAGCTGTTAAGACAAATATCAATTGTCGTTACAGAGGTTGGAAGTGAAGAGCAAAAACTAATGAATGATATGCTTGATACCATGTATGACGCAAATGGTATTGGTCTTGCAGCAATACAAATTGGAGTTCCAAAAAGAATTATTGTGATGGATATTAGCAAAGATGAGAATAAAAAAGAACCAATGTATTTTGTTAATCCCGTTATTAAAGAAAAGAATCTAGAGAAATCAACTTATGAAGAAGGATGTTTATCAGTTCCAAATCAATTTGCAGAAATAGACAGACCAAGTAAATGTGAAATTGAATATTTAGATTACGATGGGAAAAAACAATTATTAAAAGCTGAAGGCTTATTAGCGACTTGTATCCAACATGAAATAGATCACTTAGAAGGTATTTTATTTATTGATTATTTGTCCAAATTGAAAAAATCAATGATTATAAAAAAACTTTCTAAGATTAAGCCAAATAGAATAATTGTTTAGGGTATGTTAAAAAAAATTGTTTTTATGGGCACTCCTTTTTTTGCAGTGCCAATTTTAAAATCACTATATCAAAATGGCTACTCAATATCTGTTGTTTATACACAACCACCACAAAAATCTCAAAGAGGTCAAAAAATAAACAAATCTCCTATCCAAGGAATTTCCGAAACTTTAAATATAGAGTTTAGAGCGCCTACAAATTTAAAAGGAAATAAAGAAGAATATGAATATTTAAAAAAATTAGATGCCGATATAGCAATCGTTGTAGCTTACGGTCAAATTATACCTAAAGAGTTTTTAAGTTTAACTAAAAAAGGGTTTATTAATATTCACGCATCTCTTTTACCAAAGTGGCGAGGTGCAGCACCAATTCAAAGATCAATTATGAATTTAGAGAAAGAAACAGGTATTAGTATTATGAGGATAGAGAAAAAATTAGATACAGGACCCGTATGTAATTCTTATAAAATAATAATCACCGATAGAGATAATACTGAAACTATATCGGAAAAATTATCATCACTAGCGGCAGAAAAAATATTAGATAATATTGATGATATTTTAGGAGACCACATAGAATTTAAAGAACAAAATCATAAGGAGGCAACATATGCATCAAAAATTGAAAAATCTGAGGGACAAATAAATTGGAATAACACAGCCGAAAATATTATTGGTAAAATAAATGGATTATATCCGAGTCCAGGTGCTTGGTTTATGTATAAAGGTGAAAGGTATAAAATCCTAAAAGCTGAGATAGCGTTTGGTTTAGGAAAAATAGGAGAGGTAGTAGGTGATTATCTTGAAATTAGTTGTAATAATAAAAAAACAATCAAAATTATAGAAATTCAAAGGCAAGGAAAAAGACCTCAAAACATTAATGAATTTATGCTTGGATCACAAATTAAAAAAGGTTCAAATTTGAATAATGCATAGATATCAAATCTTAATTGAATACATAGGCACCAATTTTATAGGTTGGCAAATTCAATCAAAAGGTAAATCTATTCAAAAATTAGCACAAACTAAACTAGCTAAACTTTTAAATGAAAAAATAAACTTAGTAGGGTCAGGGCGAACAGATTCAGGTGTTCATGCTATTGAACAATCGGCACATTTTGATTGTAAAAAAGAAATTCAAAATTTAGATAAGTTTCTAAAATCAATAAATTATTTTTTAAATGATAAAGAAATTTCAATAATTAATATTAAAAAAAGAAATTTAAATTTTCATGCAAGGTTTTCTGCAAAACATAGAATTTATAAATATATAATATTTAATCGACTTAGTAGACCTTCCATTGATAAAGAAAGAGGTTGGCATATAATAAAGAAATTAGATATCCATTTAATGAAAAAAGGTGCTAAAAAATTATTAGGTACTAAAGATTTTTCAACCTTTAGAGCTTCGAGCTGTAATGCTAAAACTTCAATTAGAACGATGGAATCAATTAAGATAAAGTCATTTAAAGGTAGAATTGAAATACAATTTAAATCACAATCATTTTTACAACAACAGGTTAGATCAATGGTGGGCTGTTTAAAATATTTGGCTGAAAAAAAATGGGATTTAAAAAAGTTTGAATTAATTTTTAAATCTAAAAAAAGAACTTTATGTGCTCCGCCTGCCCCAGCACAAGGATTATTTTTGGAAAAAGTTATCTATTAATTCTGTTATTTTTTTTTGTAGTTATTTTAAATTTTTTATTAATTCGCCATCTTGATTCTGCACGTACAATATAACCACAGCAGTTTTTAGCCGTACATTTGCATGGAAATTGTTTATAATCTTCATCATATCCAAAACCATAATCACATGTTAACTCTTCTCCTTTTTTGATATCTTTTATAGCAACTACCCAAAGTTTTAAACCTGTTCCATTATAATCACAGTTATTTGAACATGAGTGATTAATTAATCTAGCAGTATTCCATAAAACATCTCCATCAAGATCATATCTACTATTTAAATTAAATAAATAAATTGGTTTAGCATTGTCAAACTTTTCTGATTCTTCAGTTTGTTTTTTAGTTATAATTTTGCCCACGTAATCAATAATTCGAGCACCTTCTTTAATATCCATAGTGGCATATAGTCCACGTCCTTTTCTATCAATATTAGATTTTCTAATTCGGTAAAGTTTCATATGAGGTTTCTTTAAGCAGTTTTTGAAAGTTTTCAATAAAATTCTAAAAGAGCGTTGACATGCATCTCAGTACTTTCTTGAAGAGCTTTAAGGTCATATCCGCCTTCTAAAATAGAAACTATTTTCCCATTACAACATATTTTAGATAGTTCTAGAGTTCTTTTTGTTAATTGATAAAAATCATCAGATTTTAACTGTAGTTGTGCTAGGGGGTCATCTTTATGAGCATCAAAACCTGCTGAAAATAATATGAACTCTGGTTTAAATTTCTTTATTTTTTTAAGAACAAACTCGTAGGCATTAAGATATTCTTCAGAGTTAGTACCAGCCGGAAGAGGAATATTAAATATATTATTATATTTCCCTTTTTCCTGTTCAGTTCCTGAACCCGGGTAATAAGGAAATTGGTGAGTTGAAATATATAATACTTTTTCATTGTTATAAAAAATATCTTGTGTTCCATTTCCATGATGAACATCAAAATCTATAATTGCTACTTTGTTTAATTTATACTTTTCTAATAGATAATAAGCACCAACAGCCACATTATTATAAATACAAAAACCCATAGCTTTATTTTTTTCTGCATGGTGTCCAGGAGGTCTGACAGCACAAAATGCATTTTGAAATTCTTTATTTTGAACTCCATCAATAGCTGCAATAATAGATCCAACAGCATCTAAGGTTGCTTCTTTGCTACCAGGTGAAACTATTGTATCTCCATCTAAAAAAGATAATCCTTGTTTTGGAAAAGATTTTTCAACAAAGTGTATATAATCAGCATTATGTGTCATTTCTAATAGTGAGCGGTCAAAATTTGTAGGTTTTTTCCAAACTAGGTTTTTATTATTTAATTTTTTAAAATTATCTATAACAACTGTAACTCGATCTATCTTTTCTGGATGTCCATCGCCTGTATTGTGATTTTGGTAAGTGTCAGAAGTAATTAAACCAGTTTTCATTTAAAATAATTTTCTAAAATATTAAAATATATTTTAGTCAATTTTTTTAGGTCAGAAATTGATACAGCCTCATCTACTTTGTGCATAGTTTTGCCAACTAAACCAAATTCCAAACAAGGGGCAATTTTTTTAATGAATCTTGCATCAGAAGTTCCTCCAGAAGTTGATAGTTTAGGTTTAATCTTAGTAATTTTTTTTATAATATTCTGGATCATGTAAGTAGTTTTATTTGGTTTAGTTAAAAACGCCTCACCGGATACACGATATTCTATTTTAAAATTTGATTTATTTTTTTTAGTAATTTTTTTAAAAATCTTATTTAATTTAATCTTTAGAGAATTAGATGAATGTTTGTTATTAAACCTAATATTGAAGGTGGCATTTGCTAAACCTGGTATAACATTATCAGCATCATTATCTATATTAATTTTTGTAACTTCTAAATTAGTAGGCTGAAAATCTTTTGTTCCTTTATCAAATTTTACTTCTTTTAATTCTTTTAAAATTTTAACTATTATGTTTGATGGATTATTTGCTAAATGAGGATAAGCAACATGGCCTTGAGTTCCAATAATTGTTAATTTTCCAGTTATACTTCCTCTTCTTCCAATTTTAATCATTTCACCAAGTTTATTTGGGTTTGTTGGCTCTCCAACTAAACAAAAATTTATTTTTTCTTTTTTCATTTTTAAATAATCAACTACTTTTTTAGTTCCATTTATTGCAATACCTTCTTCATCGCCTGTAATTAATAAACTTACAGAACCATTAATTTTTTTACTTATTGATACATATTTACTCACGGCCACCACCCAGCTTGCAATAGCGCTTTTCATATCGTTAGCACCCCTTCCAATAAGGTAATTTTTTTTAATAGCAGGACTAAAAGGTTTAATAGTCCAATCTTTTAAATTCCCTGGAGGTACTACATCTAAATGTCCAGCAAACATAAAATTTGGCTGAGAATTTCCTAGTCTTGCATATAAATTTTTAACGGGTTTAGAGTTTTTACCTTTAAACTCTAATAATTTACATTTGAAACCAATCTTCGCTAATTTTTTAGCTAGAAACTTCATTACACCTGCATCAATAGGAGTAATACTTGGAAACTTAATTAGCTCTTTTGCTAATTTAACTTCATTATAAACTGGCATTTTAGTCTCTTAATAGATCGTTAAGTGAAGTTTTAGATCTAGTTTTTTCATCAACTTTTTTAATAATAACTGCACAATATAACGAGGGTCCTTTTCCATCTTTGTTTGGCAAACTTCCTGGCACTATTACAGAATAAGGAGGAATTTTACCAAAAATAACTTCTCCAGTTTCTCTATCTACAATTTTAGTTGATTGACCAATAAAAACACCCATTGACAAAACTGATCCTTCTCCAACTATAACTCCTTCAACTATTTCTGAACGAGCTCCAATAAAACAATTGTCTTCAATAATTGTAGGGTTTGCTTGCATTGGTTCTAATACGCCTCCAATTCCTGCTCCCCCTGAGATATGACAATTTTTTCCTATTTGTGCGCACGACCCAACTGATGCCCAAGTATCAACCATAGTACCTTCATCAACATATGCACCAACATTTACAAATGATGGCATTAGTACAACATTTTTTGCAATATAAGATCCATGTCTAACAACTCCATTTGGAACCATTCTAAATCCTGCTTTTTTATGTTCTTCTCTTCCCCAACCAGCAGTTTTTCCTCTAACTTTATCCCACCATGTTGCATAAGGACCTGTAAGAGTTTGCATTTCATTTGTTTTAAAACTTAAAAGTATTGCTTTTTTAATCCACTGATGAACTTTCCATTCATTTCCTTTTTTTTCAGCAACCCTTAGAGTACCTTTGTCAACTAATTCAATAGTTTCTTTGATGGCATTTAATATTGATTTATCAGATTGAGCATTAATTGTTTCTTTATTATCCCACGCTTTATTTATAATTTTTTCGAATTCTTTCATAAATTTTATGCTGTTTTTAATATATTAATTTCTTGAAGAAAAGAAGGCAAGTTCTTAATCTTGTAATCAATATAAGGCTTGTTAGCATCTTTTTTTGCAAAACTTTCATCATTTTCAAGCCAACATGTTATCATTCCTAAATTTTTAGCTTGTTCTAAATTATGAGCAATATCCTCAATTAATATTGATTTTTTTGGATCAAGGTTAAATTTTTGTATTATTTTTTTGTAGGGATCAATTTGAGGTTTTGGTATAAAATTAGCATCTATAATATCAAAAGCACCATCAAACAGGCCATCAATACCTAACTGTTTTGTTACATTTTCAACATGTGCGTGAGAACCATTGGTAAAGATATATTTTTTTTCTTTAATCTTAATTAACTCTTCTCTTAATTTTAAATCTTTAGGTAACCAACTAATATCTATATCATGAACAAATTCAAGGAACTCATGAGGATCTATTTTGTCATGATTCATTAATCCTGATAAAGTTGTTCCATATTCATAAAAATATTTCTTTTGGATTTCTTTTGCTTTAATTAAACTAATATTAAATTTTTTTGAAATAAAAGCTGACATTTTTTTATCAACTTCAGAAAAAACTTTTGTTTGACCACTGTAAAGTGTATTATCAAGGTCAAATATCCAGTATTTTATATTAACTAAATTTTTCATTCTCTTATTAAGGTTCCCGAACCCTTGTCAGATAATAGTTCAAAAAGAATTGAGTGATTTTTTCTACCATCGATTATTACCACTCCTTTAACACCATTACGTGCAACATCTAGGCAGTTGTTAATTTTTGGTATCATTCCACCAGAGATAACTTTCTGATCAATTAAATCTTTAGCCTGAGTTGAATTGATTTCTGGGATTAGTTTTTTATCATTATCTAATAAACCCTCCACGTCACTTATAATCATTAGTCTTCTAGCCTTAAGGTCCTTTGCTATTGCGCCAGCAGCTGTATCTGCGTTGATATTAAAAGTTTGGTTATTTTGATCCAAACCTAATGGGGCGATAACTGGAACCTCATTAGATTGAATTGCTTTGTTTATTATGTCTTTATTAATTTTAGTAGGAGTTCCAACAAAACCTAAACATTTATTTTCCTGTCTAACTGATATTACGTTATTTTCTTTAGTTGTAATTTTTTTTGCATTACAGGATAGATTTTTTAGAGCATCAACTATTTCTTTATTGAAATAAATTAAGACATCTTCAACTATATTAATTGTATCTTTGTCAGTAACTCTTAATCCTTTAATAAAATTACTTTTAATATTAAATTCACTAAGCTTGCGATTAATTCTTTTTCCACCTCCATGAACTATTACTGGGTTAAATCCAAGTTTATTTAAAACTGCGATATCTTGAATAAAAATATTAAATAAATTTGAATCTATTAGTACACTACCTCCACACTTGATAACTATAAATTCATCATTATATTTATTTAAATATTTTTTTACTTCTTTCGCAGAGGGACCATCTTTAGGCAAAATTTTTATTAATTCTTCTTCTTTTACAGAAAGCATTTTAGGCTGTTTTAACAGTCGTTCTTTTCATTATAAAAATTTGTTGAGCCATTGTTAAAATGTTATTAACTGTCCAATAGATTACAAGTCCCGCAGGAAAAGGTGCAAGAATGACAGTTAAAAAAATTGGGAAAAACATAAATATTTTTGCTTGAATTGGATCTGGTGGAGTAGGATTTAGTTTTTGTTGAACAAACATACTTATCCCCATCAATATAGGCCAAACACCAATCATTAAAAATGAAGGTGGATCCCAAGGTATTAAACCAAAAAGATTAAATACTGAAGTTGGATCTCTTTCAGATAAATCATGAATCCATCCATAAAAAGGCATTTGTCTCATCTCAATTGTTACAAATAAAACTTTATATAAAGCAAAGAATACTGGAATCTGGACGAGTATTGGTAAGCAACCACTCATAGGGTTAACTTTTTCTCTTTTATAAAGAGCCATCATTTCTTGCTGCAATTTCATTTTATCACCTTTATGAAGCTCTTTTAGCCTCGTCATTTCTGGTTGGAGAATTTTCATTTTGGCCATGCTTCTAAAAGAAAAGTTTGCAAGTGGAAAAAAAGTTAATCTAATACAAAAAGTAATTGCTATTATAGCCAAACCATAATTACCTAGTAATTTAAAGAAATAATCTATTCCATAGAATAAAGGCTTTGTAATAAAATACATAAACCCCCAGTCGATTGCTAAATCGAATTTATCGATTTTTAAATTCTCAGCATAACCATCAATAACATTAACCCTTTTAGCCGCAACTATAATTTGAATTGTTTCTTGTATTGTGCCTTTTGGATTTACTTCTATTCCTTCTGTTGAGATAAAATTAGCTCTGAATTTGTTTTTATAATCAAAAGTTGTTTTAAACTCTTTTCCCCTAGGTGGAATAATTGAGCTAATCCAGAATTTATCCCCTATACCTAGCCATCCTTTTTGAGCTGTCCTACTGAATTTTTTTTCCTGTATGTCATCATAATCTTCCTCAATCAATTCATCATCTAAAGTAGCAATCAGACCCTCATGAAGTATATAAAAATTAGATATATCTGGAACTTTATTTCTTATAATTTGTCCATATGAATAAAAGCTATATGTTTTATTGGAAGAATTTATTATTTTTTGTTTAACAGTAAATAAAAATTGATTATCTAAACTGATATGCTTTTCAAAAGTAACTCCTTGAGCATTATTCCAAAAAAGTTTAATTGGGCTACTATTAGTAAGTTTTTTATTACCTTCAATTTTCCAAACAGTAGAAGCATCAGGTATGTCAATATTTTTATTAGCAGTAACAAAGCCACTTTCTATTAAGTAGCCATTAGCAACATTTCTTGGACTTAATAGAGTAACTTTTTCATTGCTATTTAATTTAACATTATATTTTTTAAAAGTAAGATCGTCTATTGTTGCGCCTTTAAGAGAAATAGAACCAATAATATTATTATTTTCAAATTTAATTCTTTCATTTTGTGCTAGAGCTTCATCTCTAGTTATTTCAGCAAAGTTTTCTGCTTGATCTAAACTAGGAGTATCCGTATTTGTTTGAATTTTTTTTTGTTCTTCTAAATTTTGCTTTACTATCTTAGGGTTAGGCTGAAAAAATAAAGAATATAATATTATAACTGCTGCTGACAGTGATATTGCCGCTATTACGTTTTTACTATCCATTATTTTTTAACCTTTGATTCTTTAACAACTGGATCGAAACCTTCGCTCCCACCTAAAGATTTAATAGGATGACAAGACAAAATTCTTTTTGTGGCTTTTGTAACGCCTTTAATTAGTCCATAAGTTTTTAGACAGTCAATAGCATATTCAGAACATGTTGGAAGATATCTACACGATGGAGCTAGATAAGGACTAATAAACATTTTATAAACTTTAATTATACTAATTAATATATTTGAAATAATTTTCATTATTTAATCCTTTTAAAATCTTGAAATAAAGTTTCCTTTATTATCGCATATTCATTGTTTAGCATAGTTATTTTAGCAATAACAAGATATGAATAATGATAGTTTATTGATATTTTTTTTACACCCTCATTCACAATATTTCTTAATCTTCGTTTGATTTTATTTCTTTTAACTGAATTACCAATTTGTTTTTTTTTAACCACAAAGCTAATATTTAGTTTTTCATTATTTTTATCTTCGAGTAGACCAAAAAATATAGTAATATATTTATTTGAAAGCTTTTTCTTTTTCAGTAAATTTTTGAAATCTTCATTTTTAGAAAGAGCAACAATTTTGCTTTTCATTTAATTAAACTGATACTGTTAAAGACTTTCTTCCTTTAGCTCTTCTTCTAGCTAAGAGTTTAATACCACCTTTAGTTTTCATTTTTGATCTAAAGCCGTGTTTTCTTGCTCTTTTAATATTTGATGGTTGATATGTTCTTTTCATAAATTAGGTTTAAATTTTATTAAATTTCGCCTTTTATAGTAATTATATATATAAATAGCAAACAGAAGATTTTATAATATCCACATTAAATTATGGAAAAATCAAAAAAACTTAAAATAATAGTAGGTTTCTTTTATCTTATTGTTGTTTCGTCATTTTTGTATTTTTTTTTTAAAAAATTTACCCTTGAGGAGCTAACTAGTTACGAATTTATTAAAAATAATAGTGAATATTTTTTTAATTTAAAAAAATCTAATTTAATTTTGTTATCATCTGTATTTTTAGTTTCAACTATTTTATGGGTAATAATGGCAGGCTTTGGTTCTCCAGTTGCTTTACTTGCAGGATTTATTTTTGGTCAAAAATTTGGATTTATAATTGCTATTTTAGGTCTGAGTATTGGCGCAACCTTATTATATATTTTTGGAAATTTTTTTTTAAAAGATTTTATAAAAAATAAATTTTTAATAAAATTTAAAAATTTAGAGGTAAAATTTAAAAAATCTGAATTTATTTATCTTTTATTATATAGATTTATTGGAGGAATTCCTTTTGCTTTATCTAATGTGCTACCTTGCATTTTTAATGTAAAAGTTACAAACTTTTTTTTTGCAACATTGTTTGGACTGATGCCCCAGTTATTTTTAATTGTTTCTTTAGGAAGTGGAATTGAAAAAATTATTACCCAAAATCTTGAAGCTCCAAAAATTAGTGATTTATTATTTTCAGCTGAAATATATGTTCCAATTTTGGCTTTTATTGTATTGGTTATTTTAACAATTTTTGCTAGAAAAATATTTTATAAAGATTGATTTGGTGCCCCCACCAAGAATCGAACTTGAAATTTATCCTTACCATGGACACGTTATACCATTTAACTATAAGGGCATACTTCACAATTTTTGAAGTATTTATATAATAAACCATTTTTTTCAAAATATTGCCTTAATTTTTTTCATATAATGATTTATATTTACAGCAGGAAAATTTTATGGGGATTCACTACAGTTATAAAAATACTAAATCAAGTAAGCTTATGGAGAAACAAGCTAAGAGAGAAAAAAAGCTTGCTGAAAAAAAAGCAAAACGTGAAGCCAACGAAGGTCCAAAAAAAGAAGTTAAAGCAGAAAAAGTTTTAGATGCCTCAAGGCCTATTACTTTAGATTTTTTAACCAACCCAGATAAAGAATGAATGATAAAAAAAAAAACAAAAAACTTGGTTTAGCGCTTAAGCAGAATCTCAAAAAAAGAAAAATCTTTCAAAAAAAATCTAAGAAGAAAAGTAAATAATGTCAGTACTTTCTGATAAGTTTATAAGAAAGCTTGCAATCGAAAAAGATATGATTTCTCCATTCGAAGATAAACAGGTAAGAGGTGGTAAAATTTCTTATGGGCTTAGTTCATTTGGTTATGATGCTAGAGTTTCTGAAGAGTTTAAAATTTTTACAAATGTTAATTCAGAAATAGTTGATCCAAAAAATTTTAAACCAACAAACTTTGTAACAAAAAATGTCCCAGTATGTGTTATTCCACCTAACTCTTTTGCATTAGCAAGAACAGTTGAACATTTTAAAATTCCAAAAGATATTTTGGTTATTTGTTTAGGAAAATCAACTTATGCAAGATGTGGAATTATTGTTAACGTAACACCTTTAGAACCAGGTTGGGAAGGCCATGTAACACTTGAATTTTCAAACACAACACCACTACCAGCAAAAATTTACGCAAATGAAGGTGTTGCACAATTTATATTTTTAAAAGGTAATGAAACACCTGAAGTGACTTATGCGGATCGTAATGGAAAATACATGGGTCAAACAGGAGTAACCTTACCCAAAGTATAATCATGAAAAAACTGGAAGTCTTTGGAGTTGCTAAGCTCAAAGGACAAATTAAAATTTCAGGTTCTAAGAATGCATCATTGCCTATTTTAGCGGCAACTTTATTATCCAATAAAAAAATATTTTTAACTAATTTACCAAGAGTAAAAGATATTGAAACAATGTTGTTATTGTTAAAATCACTTGGGTCAATTATTGAAGATAATAAAAAAGTAACTACTATTAAAAATGACAAACAGGTAAAAAGCTTTGCGTCATATAGTTTGGTTAAAACTATGAGAGCTGGAATATTAGTTTTAGGACCATTGCTTGCAAAATTTGGTAAAGCAAAGGTATCTTTACCAGGTGGATGTGCAATTGGAACAAGACCTGTGGACATTCATTTAAAAGCATTATCTAAGCTTGGTGTAAAATATAAAATTATACAAGGCTATGTTCATGCTAATGCTCCAAAAGGATTAATTGGAGCAAATATTAGGTTTCCCAAAATTTCTGTTGGTGCAACGGAAAATTTGATTATTGCAGCATCACTAGCTAAAGGAAAAACTATTTTATCAAATTGTGCAATCGAGCCCGAAATTAAAGACTTAGTTAACTTTTTAAATAAGATAGGATGTAACGTAAAATGGATTTCAAAAAGAAAAGTTAAAATTGAAGGAGTAACTAAAGTTAGTCAGTCAAATTACCAAGTTATGCCTGATAGAATTGAAGCAGGCACATACTTGATTGCTGCTGCACTTACAGAAGGAAACCTAAAAATTATAGGAATTGATCCAAAGATTATAAATACAGAGATTAATGTTTTAAAAAAAATTGGTGCAAAAATAATCCAAAAGAAAAATGAAATTAGTATTTGGGGGAGTAAAAAAATTAAAAATATAAATATAAGAACGTCTCCATATCCAGGCTTTCCCACAGATTTACAAGCTCAGATGATGGTATTGTTGTGTAAAGCAAATAAAAAATCTTACATTAGAGAAGAAATATTTGAAAATAGATTTATGCATGTTGCAGAATTAAATCGTATGGGAGCTAAAATTTCTGTTGTTGGTAATAAAGCAACAATAGAAGGAAATATAGAATTTAAAGCGGCGGAGTTAATGGCGACTGATTTGAGAGCATCGGTTTCCTTAATTCTTGCAGCCTTAGTATCTAAAGGAAAATCTGTAATTAATAGAATATACCATCTTGATAGAGGCTATGAAGATATAGAAAAAAAATTAAAAAAAATTGGTGTTAAAATTAAAAGATTTAATTAATGGATAAAAAATATTCAAAAAAAATTATAGCAACAGATGATGAAGGGCTACAAATGATTTCAGCTTATTGTGGTGGGGCAGAAGTAAAAATTGCAGATATTAAATACCTTCAAAAAAACAAGGTTTTTTTACTGTTTTTAAAACGAACCAAGGTAGAGACAGAAAGTAAAGAAAAAAAAGTTAATAGTATTTGCAGGTTTGAATTTGTAGACAGTGTTAAATCTAAAAATATAAAGCAAGGAAATACAGAATTAGCACTTGAACTTATCGCAATGAATTTTTTAAAAAATAATGAAAATCACGAGATAAGTTTAATTTTTACTAATAATACATATATAACTTTATCAATAGAAATAATTGAAGTAACTCTAGAAGACCAAATTGAAATTAATTAGATGATTAAAATATTAGACAGTAAATCAAAAATTTTTGATGCAGATTTAGATAAATTGTTGTTACAACGAAAAAAAAAAATTAAACTTAACTCAATTTCAGTAACTAGAATTATTAACGATGTAAAAAAAAATGGAGACAAGGCTATTTTAAAATATGAAAAAAAATTTAACAAAAATAATATTATTATCCCAAGTTCTAAACAAATAAGTAAATCCATAGCTTCTCTTGATAAATCGGTAAAAAAGGCAATCGATATTGCTTACAATAGAATTTATAAATTTCATTCATTACAAAAATTTAAGAATATTTCTTATATAGATAATTTACAAAACAAATTAGAGTATAAATATATTCCAATAGAATCTGTTGCAATCTATGTTCCAGGTTCTACGGTATCATACCCATCTAGCGTTTTAATGAATGCTATTCCCGCATTGGTTGCTGGGGTTAAAAGAATAGTAATGATTAATCCTGCTCAAAAAGGAAAGCTGAATCAAGCTGTACTTTATGCTGCTAAAAAATGTAAAATTAAAGAAGTCTATTCAATAGGTGGCCCATCTGCGATTGCTGGAGTTGCTTTTGGAACTAAAAAAATAAAAAAAGTTGATAAAATTATTGGACCTGGAAATTCATATGTTGCTGCTGCTAAAAAAGAAGTTTTTGGTGAAGTGGGTATTGAAGGCATGATTGCTGGACCTTCTGAAGTTACAATTGTTTGTGATAAGTTTTCAAATCCTGAATGGATTGCAAGCGATCTTATTGCTCAAGCAGAACATGACAATCTTGCACAATGTATTTTAATTTCAAAAAATAAAAATATTATTAAAAAAGTTAACAATGAAATTGATAAACAATTAAAAGAATTACCAAGAGCAGCCATTGCTAAAAATAGCATTTTAACAAATGGTATTTTAATTTATATTACTTTAGATCGTAAAATTATTGAAGTAGTAAATAAAATTGCACCTGAACACTTAGAGTTAAATATTAAAAATTATAAAAAAATAGTTAGCAAAATTAAAAATTCAGGATCAATTTGTTTAGGTAAATATGCGGTAATGGCTATGACCGATTATAATGTTGGATCTAATCATGTGTTACCAACTAATTCTTCCGCTAGGTATTCAAGCGGCATGAATGTTAATGAATTTTATAAAAGAATTTCATACATAAAACTATCAAAAAAAGGGATTGAAACCCTTGGTCCATCAGCTATAACACTTGCAAACTACGAAGGTTTAGCTGGACATGCTAAATCGGTAGAAAAAAGAATTAGGAGAAAATAAGTTTGTCAAAACAAGATTTATTGTTGTTTAAAGGAAAAGTTTTAGATTTATTACCGAACGCAATGTTTAGAGTACAATTAGAAAATAGTCACATTGTAACTGCACACGCTGCTGGTAAGTTAAGAAAAAACCGTATTCGTGTATTACAAGGTGATAGTGTAACAGTTGAAATGACACCGTATGATCTTACTAAAGGTAGAATAACTTTTAGAGGGTAATTTATGCCTCGGTAGCTCAGGAGTAGAGCAGAGCCCTGAAAAGGCTTGTGTCGCATGTGCGAATCATGCTCGAGGCACCACACCCCAATAAAAACAGTCTTTATTTAGAGTTGTAAAGTATAAAAAAATAAAATAATTTTTTTATACAAATAATAAAGGAACGAGTAAAATATGAGCACACTTAAAGGCACAGTAAAATGGTTTAATGGTAAAAAGGGCTTTGGTTTCATTGAAAGAGACGACAAAGAAAAAGATGCATTTGTGCATGCATCAGCAATAAAAGCTGCAGGGATGCGTTTTTTAAATGAAGGTGATAAATTAGAATTTGATCTTGAAGATGGTCCAAAAGGTCCATCAGCTGTAAATTTAAAAAAAATAGATTAGTCCAGCCAATTTATTTTATATTGACAGTTTAACTTAATATTTAATTTTAAAGTTATTCAAATTTAAACTTGCATATAAATATTTACCAGTTAAAACACCTTCAATGATTAATAAAAATATTATAAACAGAAGCAAACATAGAGCCGATTTCCATAGCCTGTAGGCTATTTATTTATAATATAATTTTAAATCCACACAAAAATAATATAAACATAAGAAAGTCGCTCGAGTGGTGTAACGGTCAGCACGAAAGTTTGTGGAACTTTAAGTTTGAGTTCGATTCTCAGCTCGAGTACCAAAAAATGAATAAAGAAAATAAATTAATCCCTGGGTTACCCTCAGGTTTTGAAGACAGATGGGATAAGAAATTAATTCTCAAGAAAAAGTTAATTAATATTATTGAGAATAATTTTATAAAATTTGGTTTTGAATCACTTGAAACTCCATCTTTTGAAATTAGTGAAAATATAGGATCATTTCTTGCAGATGATGAGAGTAATCCTATGTCTGATGTATTCTCATTTAAAGATGGTGAAAAAAACATAACGCTTAGATATGATTTATCAAGTCCGTTGGCTAGATTTGTTGCGCAGAATAATCAAGAATTAGCTCTACCTTATAAGAGATATGCAATTCAAAATGTATTTAGAAATGAAAAAGCAGGTAATGCTCGATATAGAGAGTTCACTCAAGCAGATTGTGATATTGTAGGAAATGTTAATCCTGCACAAGCAAATGCTGAACTTTGTAATTTAATTGCAAGCACTCTATTAGCGTGTGGTTTAAAAAAAGATCAGTTTGTTGTTAACATTAGCAATAGAAAAATTGTTCAAGGTTTAATTGAAGAACTTAAAATATCTGAAGATAAACAAATTAAAGTTATGCGGGCTATTGATAAACTAGATAAGCCTGGCTTTGGATTAAAAGGGGTTGAAGATTTATTAAAAAAAGAAAGAGTGGATGCCAGTGGAGCAATTATAAAAGGTGCAGATTTAAGAGATGATGAAGCATCACAAATTATTAACTTTTTAAAAGTTAAAGACTTAAAAGAATTAAAAGACAATTTAAAAAACCCACTATCTCAAGAGGGTATTAAAGAATTGGAAAATATATTAGAGGTTGCAAGTTATGGTGATTATCTAGATCAAATTAAAACTAATTTCACTATTGTTAGAGGCCTTGCTTATTATGATGGGTTTTGTGTTGAAACTAATTTAAATTTCAAAATAAAAAATAACAAAGATAAAGAAGTTGACATTGGAAGTATTTGCTCAGGTGGACAATATAATAAGTTAATTTCAAGATTTAAAGGAGTTGACATTCCAGGTACTGGAATAAGTATAGGTATAGACAGACTATTATTTGCAATGTTGCAATTGGATGAAATCAAAGTTGATGAAAAAAAACCAGCCATCGTATGTGTAATGGATGAAAAATATTTAAAAAATTATTATGAAATCCTAAAAGTTTTAAGAGACAATAACATCAACTCTGAAATATTTTTGGACAGTAAAAAAAACCTTGGAAAACAATTGACTTATGCTAACAAAAGACGGTGTCCAGTTGCTGTTATTTGTGGTGAAAATGAATTTAAGGATAATAATGTTACTTTAAAAAATCTTTTAGGAGTTAAAGGTGAAAACAATCAAATTACACTTCCAAAAGAAAATTTAATAGATGAAATCAAAAAATTTATCTGAAAAAATCCTTAGATCGGTTAAATCTAAAGGGTTTAAATACATTGACTTACCTTCAGTTATTGAAGCAAACCACATTGTACAAAGATCAGGGGAAAATTTTAGAAAATTTATATTCTCATTTGAAGACCAAAATGGCAATGAACTTTGTTTAAGACCTGATCTAACGATTGCATCATGCCTTAGATATCTTGAAAATAATCTTAAAAGTAAAGAAAAAATATTTTATAGCGGCCAGGCTTATAGAAAATCAAATAATAAAAAAGATTCAATTATTAGAGATCAAGTTGGATTTGAAATCATTGGCTCAAAAGATGAAAAAAATGACGATAAGGAAATTATTAATACAGCCCTAAAATCTCTATCTAATTTAAAATATTCAAAGGGAACACTAAAAATTGGTAACGTTGAGATTTTTAATTTACTTATTTTAAAGCTAGATATTCCAAGGCGATGGAAGTTGAGACTTTCAAGACATTTTTGGAGAGAAGAATACTTTAATGATTTATTAAAAAGATTAGAGTCAAACTCTGATGTTGATCCAACAATTGTTGAGGTTGATAAAAAAAGATATTTAAAAATGTTAAAAGATAATCAACAAACAATAGTTGCAGGACGATCTATTGAAGAAATTTTAAAGAGATTTAGTAATAAAATTAAAGACCCAAGACGAACGAGTAGAGGTAAAAATGTTTCTAAAATTATTAAAGAGTTTTTAAAAATTAATTGCCCCATTAATAAAGCTGCAGAGAAATTAAATATTTTTTTTAAAAAGAATAAAATTAATTTAGTTGTTGATCAAAAATACTTTCCAATATCAAACAATAAAATTCAAAAATTAAATGTAGAGTTTTCAGCCTCTTTTGGACGTCAGTTAGAATATTATACAGGCATGGTATTTAAAATTGATATCAAATCTAAATCTAAGAACATTAATGTCATTAATGGAGGACGATATGACAAATTAATTTCGGACCTTGGATCAACAAAACAAGTTCCAGCAGTAGGAGCCGCTTTAAATTTAAATTACTAATGATAAAAAATTTAATTAATATTGGAATTCCAAGTAAAGGTAGACTTAGAAAAGATATCTTAAAAATATTTAAGAAAAATAAATTGCATTTAGTATCTGAAAGAGGAGAGAGAGATTTACTTGGATCAATAAAAAATCTACCCAATGTTAAAATTTTATATCTACATGCAAGAGAGATTGTAGAGAGACTTGGAGATGGATCGGTAGATCTAGGTTTCTCAGGTTATGACTTATTAAAAGAGAGTGAAGTTAATATTCAAAATAAAATTAACGTGGTTAAAAAATATGGATTTGGTAGAGCAACATTGGTTGTAGCTATTCCCGATCCATGGATTGATGTTCAAACTGTTGCAGATTTAGAAGAAATTGCTTTTGAATTTAAAGATAAAAAGAAAAAAAGACTAAGAGTTGCAACAAAATATCCAAATTTAACCAGAGAATTTTTATTCTCTAAGGGCGTTACACAATTTAAATTAGTTAGCAGTTTAGGGGCAACAGAAGCATACCCATTTACTGGTTCCTCAGAAATAATTACAGATATCACATCCACTGGAGAAACTATAAGAGCTAATAATCTTCGAGTACTTAAAGATGGTGAAATCTTAAAATCAGAAGCTTGTATGATGACCTCTAGGTTAGCCCTTAAAAATAATGCGTTCAAAAGAATTGTTAAATTATTTTCTAAGTAATAAATCTTTAAAATTTAATGACATTCTAGACCAAATTTTTTAAGCCGCCAATAATTGTAAGGCCATGGAGTTAAAAACCCCACAGTTAACATAATGGGTATTACCCAATATGTGAGTTGAGCTCCACCTGTTAGATAGTAATCTGTTAAATTCATTGTTATTTCCATACTCACCATTGAAATGAAACTCATCCCATAAGCTGTTTTTAATGCATTAACAAAGTTAAAATTTTGCCTAATTAAAATAAAAGTTTCAAGCATAATACTTGTTAATAAACCATTAATGATTGCTAGAATCATTATAACGATAACAGGAAAAGGGATTTGAGTTAGTTGAAAAAATAGTATTGTTCCAAAATCTCCAATTGCACAACCAATAACACACCACATGGTGTTCTTGGCACTTTTCCTCCAACTATGTTTACAGCTCCAATGAAAGGTATTTGTCGTCATTTAGTTTATTTACTTAAGTTAATTTGATGCTGGTACATATCATCTGGCCAAAAGCTTTTTATGTAAGTTAATACTGAATCGATATCTTTATCTTTAAGTTTATCTTCAAAACCTAACATTTTTCCCTGATAATTTTTAACTAATTTTACTAAACCGTACTTAATAATATTATGAAGGGTAGCATCATCGTGATGCCAGGTATGACCCGTACCATTTAAAGGAGGAGATTTTCTATGACCATCTTGATCCAGTTCTTTCCAATTTTCTACACCCACCAAATTAGCTTGATGGCAACTTATACAGTTATTTTGATATATAGTTTTGCCTCTAGCAATCATTAACTCAGAATCTCTTGTTATAGGGAAATGGCTATGAGAATAAGAGGCCTCACTTAGAACTAAAAAAAATAATAAAAATATGAATTTTTTCATGGATAGATATTACTGTCTTAAATACCAAAGTACCTAAATTATTTACCTAGTAGCAAATCTTTAAAGTAAATTAAGATAATTTTAATAATATCAAGATCTCTCAATACAGCATAAATCCCAACAATAGCTCCAATAATAAAGAGTATTTTTAATATTAAGAATAATTCCATAGGGTATTTTTAAATAATTAAATATATTAATCAAATTATTACTATAAAATAGCACAATAGAATCATGGATAGTATCTTGTTAACTTTATTAGTTTTATTGCTTGGGGCCACTTTAGGTATCTTGTATCTGAATTTAAGATCTAAGCCTAAAGATGATAATGAAAACAAAGAAGCTGAAGAAATAGCTAATTTAAATGCAGAAATTGTTAAATTAAAAGATAGTGTAAATGCCACTATTAATACTTCACTTGGTTCTATGTCGACATCATTTAACGCTCTATCGACTGGGGTTACTAAAGATATGACAGAGGCCTTAACAAAAGTTGATGAAAAAGTAGGAAACTTTAATCAACAGATTGAATTATTAAACAAAAGCCAAGAAGGGATAACTAAGATTTTAGCCGGTGTTAAAAAATATGGAACACTTGCTGAGTTTTCTTTGGACGCTCTAATAAAAGATTTATTACCTGCCTCACAATTCATGACAAATATTAAGATGAAAGAGGATACAAGTGAAAATGTTGAATTTGCTATTAAACTTCAGGGTGATGTTTTAGTTCCTGTAGACTCACATTTTCCAGTAGAAAAATTTAAAGCGATTACAGATGCCTATGATGCAGACGATAAAAAAGCAGTTGCAGATGCTAGAACTAAATTAGCTACAGCGTTTAAAGCTAAAGCTAAAAGTGTTAATGAAAAATATATCGTTCCCCCAAAAACTACAGATTTTGCAATAGTATATGCACCAACTGAAAGTTTATATAAAGAGCTAACTGAATATCAAGATCCTACTACTAAAGAATTATTAACCCAAGAATTAATGAAAAAATTTAAAATTGTAATTTGTGGTCCAAATACTCTTTCAGCTTACTTACAATCTTTACATATGGGTTTTCAATCATTAAAAGTTCAAAAAGGTGCAACAGAAATTTATGATCATTTAAAAAAAATTAGCACAAGGTTTGTAAAACATTTTGAAAATGTTCATATTCTTAGAAAGAAACTAGAAGAAGCAATGGGTGTTGTTGACACTTTTGGTAAAGATGCTAGATCAATAACTAGAACATTAGAAAGTATTAAAGATCCCGAACAAGTTGAAAAAGCAGTTCAATCAGAAAACGTAGAAAAATTTGTCGATCATTCAAAACAACTTAAAAATTAATTTCTTTTTTTTTCAATACCGATTATAAGAAATCCCATGAAGTGGAATAATAAATTTTCTTACCCAAAGTCTATGAAATCAATGATTAGTGGTTTAAGAATGTATGCCGTTAATCAGGAGAAATTACCTTCAGTGACATCCATATTGCAAGCCACACAAAGTGAAGAAAAGAAAGCATCGCTTGCTAATTGGAAAGCTAGAGTTGGAGCAACTGAGGCGAATCGGATTAAAAATGATGCATCAAGTAGAGGAACCTCAATGCATGCATTTTTAGAAAAATATTTATTAGGTCAATTAAATTTAGAATTATTGGAAGAAGAGGATAATAAATCTAAAAAAATGGCAGATGAGATTATTGAACAAGGTATTAAAAATAAACTATCAGAAATTTGGGGAACAGAAGCAACTTTGTATTATCCTGGAAAATATGCTGGAACTTGTGATGCTTGTGGAGTTTACGAAGGACAAGAAACTATTATAGATTTTAAACAATCTAATAAACCCAAGAAAGAAGAGTGGATTGAAGATTATTACCTTCAATTAGGCGCTTATTCATTGGCACACAATGTTGTTTATAACTCAAGAATTACGCAGGGAATTGTTTTACTTTGTACTGTGGACAATCTGTTTCAAGATTTTAGAATTCAAAGTGTTAAACTTGAAGAATATCAAAATAAGTTTTTAGAAAAAGTTGAACAATTTTATCATCAAAGGAATATGAATTAGTATGAATTTAGCAATATGGGATATAGAATCTAGTAGTGCCAACACATCATGGGGAAGTATCATTGAAGTTGGTGGTGTTTTAGTCGATCCAAACTTTAAAGAATTAGATCGATTTAACTTTAGGAGTAGGTTGCCAGAAGGAGAAATTCCACAAGCCCAAGCGTTGATAATAAATAAGACTAGTGTTGATTTATTAACTAAAGGAAATTTAAGCCACTATCAAATGTTAGGACAGCTAGAAGCAACATTTAAAAAGTGGAGCCCTGCAATATTTTTAGGCTGGTCTAATATTGGTTTTGATGATGAGATGATAAGAAATGAATTTTTTAGAGGTATTAGATATCCTTATATTACAAATGCAACACCAAACAAAAGACATGATGGTTTAAATATAGCAAGAGGTGCTCATGCTGTTGATGAAAGTGTTCTAAAAACTGAAATTAATGCAAAAGGAAATGCGGTAATGAAACTTGAATCTTTAGCTAGAATGAATGGAATCGAGTCAAGTGGAGCTCATTCTGCTCTATTCGATGCGGAGCTAGTTGTATCAATTTTAAGTTTAATTAAAAAAAACCAACCTCATACTTGGGATACCTTCTTAAGAACAGCAAATAAAACAGATACTGAAACGATATTTATGAAAGAAAAAATTTTTACATTAGTAGAATATCACTTTGGTAAAAATTATAGATACGTTGTAGCTCCACTTCATCCTAAATATTGTATTCATCCAATTTACCAATGGGGTCAAGCTGTAGATCTTAAAGTAGATCCTATACCATTATTAGATATGTCAGTTTCAGAACTTAAAGTTGCTATTAAAAAACTAAAATTTTTAAAAACAATACGTTCAAATAAAGCTCCAATAATTTTAGACGTAAGTTTTGGATTACAAGTTGAACCTTATAGTAATCTAGATCTTGATTTAATTAAAGAACGTGCAAAATTAGTAACTACTAATGAGAAATTTTCTCAAAACATTTTAGCGGCATTAAGAGAAATAGCTGAAGAAAAAGCGCAATTTGACTCACAAGAAGACTTTCTTGCGGAAGAGACAATTTATAAAAAATTTACACCTCAAAAGGATACAGCTTTATTTCCAAAATGGCATGCTGCATCTTGGAAAGATAAATTAATATTACTAGATAAATTTGATGATGAAAGATTGGTAAGCTTTGGAAAAAAAATAATTTATCAGGAATCTCCAGAAACATTACCACTAGACATGTTAAAAACAATTAAAAGGGCTATAGCAGAAAGAATTTTAAGTAATGAAAAAGAAAAATGGTGGACATGTAAAGAATTTTATTTTGAGTGTGATAATTTAAGAGAGAAATACAGCAATAAAAAAGATGAAGTAAAGCTTAAATTTTTAGATGAGATTAATGAGTTTGTTGAAGGAATTCAAAAAAAGTATGAGGAAGCATAACTTTTCTGTGAATTAACTAATTTTTTTTTTTTACACATTGAATAATAAGTTAAATCAAATATATAGGATCTATTATGGCAACAGTAAGTGTAACAGATGATAACTTTGATGCAGAAGTTTTAAAATCTTCAAAACCAATTGTAGTTGATTTTTGGGCCGACTGGTGTGGTCCTTGCGTCAGCATCGCACCGACATTAGAGCAAATTTCAGATGAAATGGCTGATCAAGTAATAATTGCAAAACACAACATTGATAATGAACCCAACACCCCAACTAAATATGGAGTTAGAGGAATTCCTACAATGTTATTGTTTAAAGATGGAGAGTTAAAAGCAACTAAAGTTGGTGCAACACCTAAGTCAGATATTGTTTCTTGGATTAAAGAAAATATCTAATTTAAGTTTAAAACTTCTCCCGCAAGATACAGAGATCCTGTAATTATAATAATGTCATTCTCTTGAAGTTTTATTGAAAAGATAGCATCTTCTATTGAGTTTTTATTTTGGATATTAGGAAAGTTTTTTATTTTATCTTTAAGATCATTTCCTTTGATAGCATTTGGTTGATTGGGAATATTAATTGTAGTTAGTGTTTCAACATTCTTAAAATAACTAATGTATTTATTATGATCTTTGTTAGCCATCATTCCTAAAATAATGTGTTTTTTACAGTTTAAACTTTGTAGGTGTTGGTTTAACACTTTTGCACCCAATGGATTATGTGAACCGTCCACAAATAATTGATTATTTTTAACTAAATTTTTTAACCTTCCAGATTTAATTTCTTGAAGCCTAGCAATACTTTCAATTTTAGTAATTCCATTTTTTATATGATCATTGGTTATGTTATAATTCGTTAGTTGTCTAGCAGTTGCAATTGCAGTCGAAACATTTTCTAATTGAAATTCACCTGGAAGATTAGGTTTTGAAAGTTTTATTCCACCAAATTCATCTTCAAAGTAAAAGAAATCATTTTCCTTTAGCGCAAAACTGTAATTTTTATTAAAGATTATTTTTTTAGATTTATTTTTAGCAATAGTATTTTCAATATGTGCGCTAATTTTATTTGAACTTTGTTTTGCAACAATAATTTTTGAATTTAATAGAGATGAAGTTTTCTCAAATATAATTTTTTTTATAGTTTGTTCTTCTTTTGGGAGCCAATCTAGATGATCTAATCCGATAGTTGTTATTATGCTTGCTAAATTTTTCTTTAAAATGTTTGTAGCATCAAATCTATGAAACAAGCCTGACTCTATTAAGTTAATGTTTTTAGGGTATTTTTTAGCATGATGAAAATAAGCAACTGTTAAAATTTCAAAGAATGTAATAGATTCATTGTTATTAACCTCTTCTATTTCAGTTAATAGATTTGTTAAATCATCATCACTTAACTCTTCATTGTTGTAGACAAATCTTTCATTAATTTTTTTAATATGAGGGCTAGTATAAATATTACATTTATAATTTGCTTCTTTTAGAATTGCATAAAGAGTTTGAATAGTTGAATATTTTCCATTAGTTCCGACAATTGAAACACAATTAATCTGATCTTGTGGATTTCCTAGTTTTTGACAAAGATTTATAGTTCGGTCTAAACTAAGATCAATTTCTTTAGGATGCAGCTTTTGTAAGCGCTCTACTATCTTCTGAAGTTTCATTTGATGCTGAACTTATAGCAGAATTTTTCTTTAACAATATTGATAATAATGTGCCAATTTTTTCTCTTAAGTCTTTTCTTTCAACAATTAAATCTACAAAACCAGTTTTTTCAACATATTCACTTCTTTGAAAACCTTCTGGTAACTCTTCACGTACTGTTCCTTGAATAACTCTAGAACCAGCGAAAGCTATAAGCGCTCCTGGTTCTGCTAAATGAATATCACCCAACATTGCATAAGATGCTGTAATTCCTCCAGCTGTAGGGTCAGTTAGTACAACAAGGTATGGTAAGTTGTTCTTTTTAAGCTCGTTAATGGCTAAAGTTGTTCTAGTCATTTGTGAAAGTGAAATTATTGACTCCATCATTCTCATGCCACCACCAGATGTAAAAACTACAAACGGTTGTTGGTTTTCGATTGCATTTTGAACTCCATATAAAAAAGCTTCACCTTCAGCAGCGCCAATTGAGCCACCTATAAAATTAAAATCTGAAGCAATAGCTGTAATATTAATATTATTAATATTAGATTTAACAACCATCATACCACAATCCATTCCAGTTTTATTCCTAGCAGTTTTTAATCTATCTTTATAAGATTTGGAATCATTCCAGCTTAAAGGATCATCCTGAGGAATAGGTGTCTTTAAAATTTTATAATTATTTTTTCCAAAAACTATATTAAATCTTTGTTTACAATTTAGTCTATGATGTTTATTACAGGATGGACATACCCAAAGGTTTTCTTCTAAATTTTTTTTTAAAATTGGACCTTGACAACAAGAAGTCCAATCGCTGTTTGCAATTTCTTCTTTACTAGCACGTTTTTTGATGACTTTTTTTATTTTTTCACCAAATTTTAAAGCTTTAGTTATCCAGTTCATGATATTTTTTTTCTTAATTTTTTAACAATATTAGTTACATTTGTGACAGGATTTTGGCGCTTTTCAACTGATTTTGAAATTTCTTTACATAAAGCGCTACCAACCACTAATCCATCAGCCTTTTTTAAAGAGGCAATTGTTTTTTCAGTAATTCCAAAGCCAATTACAATATTTTTATTCTTATTGAATTTTTTAATCTTATTATATCTTTCAAGAATCTTCTTAGGAGAAACTTTTAATTTTCCACCAGTCGTTGATAGCATACTAATATAGTAAACCATATCATGCGAGTCTTTGATAATTTTTTTTATTCTATTTAACGATGTAGTAGGAGATACTAATTGAATAAAATTAATATTTTTTTTCTTACACTTTTTAGCAAAATCTTTGTTTTCAGGATAAGGTAAATCAACAACAATCAAACCATCTACGCCTACTTTTTTACAAATATTAATAAAGTTATTATCACCATACTGGTAAATCACATTGTAATAACCCATCAATATTACAGGTTTAGTTTGTTTTGATTGTTTAAAATCTTTAACTATTGAAAAAACATCTTTAATTTTTATACCATTTTTTAGTGCTCTATAAGCACTAGATTGAATTTGGCCACCATCTGCAATTGGAGTGTTGTGAGGAAAACCTATTTCACAAATGTCAGCATAATTAGCAATAGATTTTAATATCTCTAATGATTTCTTTTTATTATTATCTCCCGCAACTGTATACGTAAGTAGAGCAGGCCTTTTTTCATTTTTAGTTTTTATAAAAGCTGAATTGATTAAAGACATTTTATTTAAACTTTCCTAATCTAACTTTTAGAATATCCCGGTCTTTCTTTGCATCACCACACGAATTTACTATGACGACTGTATCCTTACTTAACTTTGGTGAAATTTTAATTGCTTCAGCAAAAGCATGGCATGGCTCTAAGCTAGGGTTTATATTTTCAAGCTTTGTTACAAGTTTATAAGCATTTAATGCAGCTTCATCTGTTGCAGATGTATATTTTGCTCTTTTTGTATCTTTTAAAAAACAATGAATAGGAGAGACACCCGGATAATCTAATCCTGCAGATATAGATTCAGTATCATTGATCTGTCCTTCAGTACTTTGACAAACATATGCTGCTGCTCCATGTAAAATTCCAAGTTTTGCATTGTTCGTTAAAGGTGCTGCATGAAGTTTAGAATTCTTTGGTCCACCAGCCTCAACTCCAATTAATTCAATTTGTTTTTTATTATAATCAATAAATTCACTCCAAAAACCATAAGCTGAACTTCCACCACCCACACAGTTAATTAGTTTTATTTTTTTTGGGATAGTTTGAAATTCAGATTCAATCTGTATCTTTAGTTCTCTTGAAATTTGAGCTGTGCTCCAACCACAAATTTTAACGAATATATTTGGGCCAACTGTTGAGCCGATACACATATGAGTGTTATCGCAGTTTGATACCCAATATCTCATACACTCACTAACCGCATCAACGAGTGTTTGACTGCCTGAGTAAACAGGCACAATTTCAGCACCATTTTTTCTCATTGCAGCACAATTTGGTTTTTGTCTCTTCATGTCTTTTATACCCATGAATATTTTACATTTAAGACCAAATTTTTTAGCAGCCATACTTAACATCTTTCCAGCATAGCCAGCTCCAGTATCTCCCACGATGTATTTCTTACCAGCCATTTTACAGATTAAGGCATGAACAGTAGCATTATAGATCTTATGAGCACCCCCGTTAGCTTCAGACACCATTTTAGCATATATTTGAGCACCACCTAGATGTCTTGACAGATTTTGAAGTTTTTTAAATGAAGTAGGAGAACCAATATAGTTTTTAAAATAATAATCTCTTTGTTTTAGGAATTTTTTATCATATCTAATTCTTTCAAAAAGGTCAGTTAGATCTTCAACAGGTTTTTTTAAGGTTTCAGGGATAAAATTTCCACCAAATTTACCACCCCAAAATCCACTTTTGTCATGTTGATCGATTAAAGGAATTTTTTTTTTAAGCTTCATCATTAATTTGTTTAATTTTTTTTAAAAAAATATCTATTTTTGAAATATCTTTTAACCCAGATGTTTCTAGACCCCCAGAAATATCTATAATATCTGCTATTTTTTTGTAATTTTCAAGATTATCTTCTATTTGAATGTTGCCTGCTAACATTAATTCTTTATTAAGTTTTAAATTTTTAATTAATTTATGATCAAAAGATATGCTTTTTTCATAACCTTCACTGTCAAATAAAAATATATCAGCAACATTTTTATAATTTTGATATTTTAAAACATCGTTTTGATTATTTACTGTAGTTGCAATAATAATCTTTTTATTATATTTTTCTTTAATCAATTTGACTTCATGTGGTGTGCAATTATAAATTTGATAATAATCAAAAGGTAATATTTTAATTTTTTCCAACATATCTTCATTAGGCCTTACTAGCACCGCAACATAATTAGAGATTTTTTTATTAATTTTTAAAAGTTCTTTAAGCTTATTGTACCCAACAAATCTTTTGGATTTTGGATAGTTAACTATGAAACCAATATATTGAGGTGGATGAGGGTGATTAGTTAGGTATATTAAAGTTTTAATATCTGAGATTCCACAAATTTTTGACTTCATCTACTTAATTGATAAAAGGATATTTTGTATATTTTTTTTTGGATCACCCTTGGTAATAGGTCGACCAATTATCAAACAATCACTTCCAGCTTTAATAGCATCATTAGCACTCATAGTTCTTTTTTGATCATCTATATCATCACTCATTCTAATGCCGGGAGTAAAGCATTTAAGCTTAGGTGCAATTTGTTTAATCATCTTTATTTCTAATGGACTACAAATAACACCATATAAATTTGAATCCTTTGCAATTTTAACTAATCTTAAAACTTGATCTTGAACTTTATCTTTAAAACCTAAACTTGTTAAATCTCCATCACTAAAACTTGTAAGAACAGAAACTCCTAACAAATTTATATTTATTTTTTGTGCAGATTGATTTGCAGCTTCAAGAGCTTCTAAACCATTTAGCAAATGCACCGTTGCATAATTTACGTTTAATTGTTCAAGCGACTTTACTGACTCAATTAGAGTATTTTTAATATCAAAAAACTTACCATCATAGAAAATAGGTTTTTTGAATTTTGAAAGTTCTCTTATTTCTTCTGGACTTCTTTGGGTAATATATTGTAGTCCAATTTTAATTCCTGAAATATCTTTATAAATTAATTCTAGTAGATCTAATATTTCCTTTTGGCTTGATACATCACAGGCTACGAAAATATTTTTATTCTTCATTGTTTAATTTTTTAAACAGTTCTTTTGCCATTTTAAAGTGAATTGTTTTTTTTTGTGGTGTATTAACTTTTTCACCAGTTTTAGGATTTCGTGATATTCTTGCTTTTTGAATATTTGTTGAAAAAATACCAAATCCTCTTAATTCTACACGATCGCCCCTTTTAAGTGACTGTCTAATTTCATCTAAAATTATGTTAGTAAACTTTTCTAAGTCTTTTTTTAAAAAATTTGGATAGTTATCTGAAAGTTGTTTTAGAAGTTTTGATTTTACAATAGCCAATTTTTATTCGTCTTTTTTTTTTTTATCTTTTTTTTTCAAATCTTCAGATAGCGATGAAAACGGGAGATTTTTTCCAGATAAAGGACTTGAGAACTTAGAAATTGCAGCTTTATTTTGAATTTCTTCAAGTAACTTAATACTTAATATAGCTTTTTTTTTTTCAAAATTTAGTTCTGCTATAGCACAGTCAATTCTTTCACCACCAGTAAATCTAGTAGGTCTAGCGTCTGCAGCATTAATTGCTATTTGAGACTTTTTAATATTAAAATTCATTTGGCAATTTTCAGGTCTAACGACTAGACCTTTATTATCAGATGATATGATTTTAACTGTAATTGTATCTTTAATCTTTTTATCTTTAAACCAGTCAAATGGGTCTGGTTGAGTCTGGCGTAGACCAACTCTAATTTTTTGTTCAGTAACTTTAATTTCTAATACTTTAACTTTTAATTTATCACCTTTTTTATATTTTTCTAATTCCTCTTCGCCATTTGCATTATAGGTTAGATCATTGCAATGAAGGAAGGCATCAATATCTAAGTCATCTATTTTTAAGAAAATTGAATATTCATTTTTGTTGTTCACCTCTCCCTCGATAATTGTACCCACTGGATATTTTTCCTCAAAAATTTTAAAAGGATTTTTAGTAGTTAAACGATGTGAGATTGCAACTCTTCTTTTTTCTTTATCAATTTCAGTAATAATAATATCCATCTCATCTCCAATTTTAAACATTTTTTTTGCTGATAAATTTTTCTTAGTCCAGCTAATTTCTGAAGAGTGCAATAATGTTGAAAGACCTGGTTCTAATTCACAGAATGCACCAAAGTCCATTAATTTAACAACTTTAACTTTATAAATTTTATTAAGTTCATAATTTGAAATATGTTCAAAGGGGTCAGGCAAGAGCTGTTTAATTGAACAACCAACTTGCAACTTGTCTAAATCAACACTAATGACTTTTAAGTCGTGCTTTTCTCCAATAGTAAAAACTTCATCAGGTTGACTAATTCTAGAATAACTTATTTCTTGTAAGTGAACTAAGACGTCGAGAATACCATCGACATCAAAAAAACAACCAAAAGAACTATAACCCTTAACGGTTGCTTTTTTAATTATATCTCCTACTTTAAATTTTTCTACAATAAGTTTTTTATCTTCTTTTTTAAAAGAAGAGATTATTTCCCTACGAGACACGCAAGCATTTCCACGTACTTTATCTAGTTTAATTAATTTAAATTTCTGAGGCTCATTCATTAAATGGCTAATATCTTTTAGAGGTTTGTCACTAATTTGTGATCCAGGTAAAAACATTAGTGCACCAGTATCAATATGTTCTACAATACAACCACCTTTAACACGCCCAGTAATTTTACCCATGATAGGTTCATCTTTATCATAAGCTTCAACTAGTTTGTTCCATCCCTGAATCTCTTGAGCTTTAGAAGCAGACACTAGCACTTCACCTTTTTTATCTTCTAATCTTTCAAGTAGTACAGGAATTTTTTCTCCGACTTTAGCTTTGTCAAGCATTCCCATACTTTTTAACTCATTGATATCTAATATTGGCTCAGACTTTAGTCCTGATATTTCAAGAAACACAAAATTGTTTGTAACTTTATTTACCGTTCCAGTAATTACTTTCCCTTCTTCAAGATCTTTATTTTTTGTAAACTGTGAATTTAAGAGTTGTTCGAATTCTTTTGAAGCGGGGTTTGAAAGATCTTTATAAATTTCCATTAAGATTTAATTTTTTTATCCATAATTTGTTTTATTTTTAAAAAACATGATCTTTTAGATTCATTTTCACTAGATATCAAGTATTGATCTTTTGTTCTTTTTAATGGCGATATTTTTCTATTATAATCACTTTTATCACGTTTTTTAATACTTTTTAGCACTTCATTAAGAGATATTTTCTTATTTGCTGCCTTCAACTCTTTATATCTTCTTAATGACCTAGTTTTAGCACTTGCAGTAATAAAAAATTTAAAGTCGGCATCGGGTATAATTTTATAAGTAATGTCTCTACCATCTAGACAAGAACCAGCATATTTTTTAGGGGGGTAGTAAGCACTTTTTACTTGAAGAGCGTGTACTAATTTTCTTATATTTTTATCTTTAGATATAATAGACGCCATAGTTCCAACTTCATCAGTTAGTAGATTTTTATTTTGTAAGTCTTTAAAACTTAATCTGCTCATTTTTCTTTTAATATAATTATAATTATATTTTAAAGGTTGTTTTAGTTTAATATTAGCAATTAGTCTGTATATTTTTCCAGTATCTAAATAAAAAAGATTATAATATTTGGAAATTAATTTTGCCTGGGTACCGGCTCCAGCTGCCGCAGGGGAGTCAATTGCAACTTTTATTCTATTTTTATATGTTTTTGTTTTCATTTAATTTTTTAATTATTTTTAAAAAAGAAGGAAAAGATGTTTTAATTGAATCTAAATCATGAATTTGCCACTTACCGCCACAAGTTAATGCCGCAATTGTACTCATCATGAATACTCTATGATCTTTTAAATATTTTTTTATTATTATAGGTTTTATTAATTTTAGTTTTGGGTCTCCATATATCTTAATAGAATGATTTGTTAATTCTGTTTTTACACCCATCATATTTAAAATTTTAGAACCCCATTTTAATCTTGGGCTTTCTTTTTGATTGAGTTCAGACAATTCTCTAAAATAAGAAACTCCATTCGCTCTAGCAGCAACTAAAAAAATAATCAAAAATTCATCAATAGCACTAGCATTTAAACTTGGAGGGCAATCAATACTTTTTATTTTTTTTGAACTTTCTACAAAAATATCTGAAATTTTTTCTCCTTTATAATTTTTTTTATTTTTAAGTAATATTTTAACACCCATTTTTTTTAAAATTTTGATAACGCCAGTTCTTGAGGGATTAATATTTACATTTTTAATTAGTAATTTTGAATTATTAGATAAGGCCGTAAGAACTATAAAAAATGCGCTAGAGCTAATATCAGCTGGAACTGTATAATTAAATGAGTGAATTTTTTTTTTCCCCTTAATTTTAATATAATCAAATTTTTTTGTTTTCTTTATTTTGATTGGAATTTTTAAATATCGAAAAAGTAATTCTGTATGATTTCTTGATTTTTTTGCTTTTATTGATGTTATACCCGAAGTATTAAGTGCGGCTAGCATCACACTGCTCTTACATTGAGCCGAAGCTCTATTTTCAATATAGTTTATAGGTTTTGTTATTTCAGACCCTATAATTGATAAAGGCAATTTTTTTCTCTGATTAGGATAAAATTTAGCTCCAAAACTTTCTAGTGGTTTAATTATTCTAGAAAAATCTCTTTTTGATAAACTTTTATCACCAATTATTTTAATTTTTTTTTTAGAATGAACTAGCAAACCAAACATTAATCTGCTTAATGTTCCAGAATTTCCAGCATTTAATGTTAAATTATTTTTGTAATTATAGTTGTTAAGACCTTTGCCAATAATTTCACAATAATTATTTTTAAAATTAACTTTTACGCCTAATTTTTTAAGACAATTTATTGTGCTTAGCACATCATCAGACTTTAAAAGTTTATAAGCTCTTGATTTACCAGTTGCTTGAGAAGCAATTAGAGCCCACCTTATAGACAAACTTTTATCTCCTTCTATTGATATTTTTTTATTAAAAGATTTAATCTTTTTATTTATTTCAAGAAATTTGTTCATGTTAACTTATTAATATTCTAGCTAAGTTTAAAAGATTCTCCAAAATAAGCAGATTTAGCTTCATTATTATTTATCAACTCAGAAGGAGTTCCGGCTGCTACTATTTTACAATTTGAAAGAACAATCGCTACATCAACGCATGTTAGTAAATCTCTTGCTTGGTGATCGCAAAGTATTATGGATATATTATTCTGACTCTGTAAATTAACAATAATTTGTTGTAGCATTTTAATGGTCATTACATCTAATGCTGCAAAAGGTTCATCCAATAAAAGAATTTTTGGATCACCTAATAATGCTAATGAAACTATTAATTTTTTTTTTTGTCCACCAGATAGATAACTTGCTTTAATATCTTTAACTGCATCTAATTCAAATCTTCCTACTAAAGAATTTATTTTTTCATTTCTTTTTTTTTTATCTGGGACTAAAATTTCTCCAATTGCATTTAAATTTTCTAAAAGAGTTAAATCGTGAAAATACCCACCGTGTTGAGGAACGTAACCAATTTTAAATTTTCTAGTTCTTAAATAAATTGGAAAATCGTTAACAATTGTTGAATTAATAATTATAGAACCATAATCAGGATTAATAAGACCAGTAATTAAATTAAATATTGTTGATTTTCCAACACCATTAGGCCCCAGTAATCCAAGAACTTGGCCTTCATTTACGGCAAAACTTACATTATCTAAAATTTTTCTTTTTCCAAAAGATAAAGATAGTTTATCTAATTTTATTATTGGTTTTTTTTTCTTAAAATATTTTATACGAAATTTTTTAATTATAGCCATTAGTTTATATTTATAATTTTTACTGTGTCTGAAATATTATTCATAAAAATTTTTGAACTTTTCGTGATCAAATTAACCTCAATCTTATCTGCTTCTAGTTTGGTATTTAAGTTTTTATAAATTATATTATTGGATAGAACTACTAAATTTTTTTCAAACATCAAATCTAAATTATCTGAATTGATTATATGCATATTATAAGTCATTAAGACATTTCCATAAAAGTTAGTATTATTATTTATATCGTTATAGATAGCATTGTCTGCATATATTTTTATTGGCATTGAACTATTCAAGTTTATGGTTGCAATAACTTTTTTCATTTTAATTAGTTCAGTTTTATTGTGAATTACCTCTGCAAATTCAGATGAAATAACATAAAAATCACCATCCTTAAACTCTGAAACATATTCTATATTATATATAAGGTTAGATTTTTTTTCATTTAAATTTCTTTCATTATTGATAGTTTCAACATTTTTTAAAGTATTAGTTATATTTTTTTTTATAAAATAAATTTTTAAAAAAAAAAAAGAAATTAGAAAAATAATCATAAAAAGAAGTAATTGTAAAAATGTTTTGTTCAGCATTTAATTGATATTGTTTTCAAGAATATTGTGAATATGAATTATGCCAATTGTTTTAAGCTTATTGCGTTTATCATAAACACATAGGCTAGTGATTTTTTTCTTTTTTGAATTCATTATATTAAGAGCTTTAGCCGCTAGTTCATTGCGATCAATAGACATTGGGCCTTTTGTCATTATATTTTTTACAGTTAGATTTTGAATATTTTTATTTTTTTGGATTGCTCTTTTTAAATCACCATCAGTTACTATCCCAATAGTTAAATTTTTTTTATTTCTAATTATTAAAATTCCAAGCTTTTTAGAAGTCATTATTTTTAATGCAGTTTTCATTTTTTCATTTTCATTTATAAATGGAATTTTACCACCAGTTATCATTAAATCTTCTACAGTTTTTAGTTTGGCTCCAAGGTTTCCAGATGGATGAAACTTTTTAAAATCTAATTTTCCAAATTTTTTATACGTCATTGAAGCGATTGCAAGCGCATCACCTATTGCAAGAGAAGTTGTTGTTGAGGAAGTGGGTACAATGCCATGCCCTGCTTCTTTAACTTCCGGAATATATAATTTGATATCAGAAGCTTTGTAAAGAGTTGAATTTTTTTTTGAAACTATACCAATTAAGGTAATTCTATTTCTGTTAGCAAACTGAATAATATTTTTAAGTTCTCGAGTTTCACCTGAGTAACTTATTAAAATTAAAACATCTTTTTTAGAAATACTTCCTAAATCTCCATGTGAAGCATCACTGGCAGATAAAGCAAAAGATGGGCTTCCAACAGATGAAAATGTAGAGCTAAGTTTAGCACTGATTTTTGAAGATTTACCCACGCCGCAGAAAATTATTTTAGATTGACATTTAACGATTGCATCTACAGCATCATTAAATGAATTACTAATAGAACTTTTTAGTTTTTTTAGAGCCTTTATTTCTAGATCAATTACATCTTTAGCAATTTTTTTATAATTTTTTTTTTTCATTTAATGAGACCAGATATCATCTTTAAAAGAAGCCAAGTCTAAATCAACTCTAGTTTTTAAAAATTTTAAACAATCATTGTATAAATTTATTCTATTTTCTCTAATTAGAATTTTATGAAGTTCTTCATGGATTTTATGTAGGTATAATACATCATTAGCACAGTATTTTAATTGGGCAGGTGAAAGTTCACCACCAAAGTCAGAACTTTGAAATTGTTTACTAACATCAATATTAATAAATTCCTTAATTAAAGTTTTGAGTGAGTGACTATCAGAATAAGATCTCGCTAGTTTGGAGGCAATTTTGGTGTCTAGGACGTTTTCAACGTCAATTTTTAAATAATGTTTAATATGAGCCATGTCAGCTCTACCATAGTGAAAAATTTTAGTTACATTTTTATCATCAAGTAATTTTTTTAAATTTGGAGCATCATAGGTGCTCCTATCCAATTGAACAATATGAGCATCAGAGTTACCTGATGATATTTGTATGAGGCATAATGGATCTCTCTGAACATTCAATCCAAGAAACTCCCCATCACAGGAAATTAGTTTGCCTAGTTCAATGTCTGCTGGTATATCTTTTTTGTGCAACTTTATAACTGGGTTCATTTTTAAATATATATATATGAAAGCAAAAAATTGTCTAATTTTTGGTGGTAGCGGGCAAATAGGTCGTCATTTAATAAGAAAGCTAACCAAAAATAATTATAAAGTAACTGTAGTTACCAGAAACCTACATCAAAAGGGATATGTTATTAAAACTCAAGCTAATGCAGGCTATATTAATATTGTTGAAGTTAATATTTTTGATGAAGTAAAAATTAGAAAGCTTTTTACTAAAACGGATATTTGCATTAACCTAGTGGGAATTTTGCATGAAAAAGAAAGAGGTAGCACTTTTGAAAACATTCATTCTATCTTCCCATCTTTATTGTCCAAACTTTGTAAAGAATATAAGATTAAACAATTCATTCATTTGTCAGCCTTAGGCATTAATGAAGCAACGGATTCAGATTATGCAAAAAGCAAGCTAGAAGGAGAAGTTAATATTCAAAAAAACTTTCTTTTAACTACAATACTAAGACCATCAGTTGTCTATTCTGTAGACGATAATTTTACTACTAGTTTCATGACCTTATTAAATAGACTTCCGGCTTTCCCTCTTTACTATAGTGGAAGAACAAAATTCATGCCCATACATTGTTCTGATTTAACGGATATTATTTATCAGGTTATTTCGAAAAATATTCATTCAAAAATAATTGAATGTGTTGGACCTCAAACAATTTCATTAAAAGATATTTTAAATAAATTGTTAAGACTTATAAATAAGAATAGGCTTTTAATTCCACTTCCATTATTTATTGCCAATATTTCAGCAAATTTTTTTCAGCTATTTCCCAAACCCTTAATTTCGCGGGATCAAATTAAGCTTCTTCAATACGACAATATTATATCTGGAAAATATCAAACTAATTTTGACATAGGTCTGCCTAGTGTATGTATTTTTGAAGAAGAAGTTGAAAAGTATTGTTATATGTGGAGAGAAGGAGGACAATTTTCAACTAAAAAATATAACCCTGTTAATTAGAATTAATTTTTAATAGAGTTTTATAAATTTAATATTTTTTATTTTCTTTTTACTTGTTAAAGTTATTAATAGATAAATATACAGAAAGTATAAAAATTAAAAACAATACTTTAAGATTTAAAAATTTTAACCAGACTTAATTTTTTTTTCAATATATTGAGGAACTTCATTTTCTTTTGTGGTAGGCTCTTCTTTTTTATTTTTAGGCTGGTAAGCGTAAAGTAAATGAAGCTTGCAGTATGAAAAGTCTTTTAAAGATGATCTACCACAAAAATAAAAAGATTCTTCATCGGGATGACCTATTGGCCATTTGCATGAACTTTCATCTAATTCTTCTAGCTTTTTAGGGTTTTCTGGTTGAAAATCTTTTTCTATAACTAATGATTGAAAGAGACTTTTTTTCCCGCGTTTTGCTTTTAAATTATTTTCTTCATTATTTGTATTTTGAAAATTTTGATTTGAAGAAGCACTTCTGGTTTTTATTTTATAAGATAAATTAAGCCTATGAGCTTTTCCTATAACTGCATTTCTACTTATACCACCAATTATTTCAGCGATTTGGCTTGCCGTGCTTCCTTTACCCCAAAGCTCTTTTAATTTGGCAATTTTTTTGTCATCCCAGCTCATAATGTCTGTATTTAGTATGTTATTTAATTTTTATAACTATATATAGATCACATACGATTTAAAAAAAAACAACACATATTTTTGTTTTTTACATAATTAATTAAAAAAACTTTATATATGATCACTTATGGTTGAATTAAATAAAAAATATCAAATTGGGGTAAGAAGATTTGGTTTTGTAAATTGGATTGGTTTTAAAAGCTTATGGCTTAAAGAATGCAATAGATTTATGGTAGTTTGGCAACAAACGCTTCTATCTCCACTTGTATCAAGTTTATTATTTTTATCAGTTCTGTCTTTAGCTTTAGGTAACAATAGAGGGGATGTTCTAGGTTACTCTTTTATAAGCTTTTTAGCACCAGGGTTAATTGCAATGAGTATACTAACTCAATCGTTTAGTCATACGGTGTCTTCTTTGATGATTGGTAAAATCCAGGGAAATATTGTCGATATGCTTTATGCACCATTGTCTGCATTAGAGGTTTCAATGGCAATAATATTGGCAGCCATGACTAGAAGTTTTTTAATTGCAATAATTTCAATTGCTGTATTTTCTTTAATAGTAGAAATTCCAATAAATAATATTTTTTATATTTTTATTTTTGGATTTTTAGGTTCTTTTATTTTAGGGAGCTTAGGTTTTATTACTGGTCTTTGGGCAGAGAAGTTTGATCATACCGCTACGGTAACTAATTTTATTATTACACCATTAAGCTTTTTATCTGGTGTATTTTATTCTATAGAAAAGTTACCAGAGTTTTTTCAAACCATAAGTCATATTAATCCATTTTTTTATATGATTGATGGATTTAGATATGGTTTTATTGGTGTTTCAGATGGATCGATAAGCTTTGGAATAATATACCTAACAATATTAAGTTTTATAATGTGGTTCATATCTTTTTATCTTTATAAAAAAGGTTATAAAATTAAATCGTAAACAATGAGCGCTTTAGCAAAAAATTATAATAGAAGAAAAATTGCATTTAAAAAGGGCAAAGGTAGTTTTCTTTATTCAACGAATGGAAAAAAATATTTAGACTTTGTTCAGGGTATTGCGGTTAATTCTCTTGGACACTCTAATCCATATTTAATTAAGGCACTAAATAAACAGTCTAAAAAAGTTTGGCATGTGTCAAATGCATTTCAAATACCAGAAGGTGAAAAGTTAGCTAAAAGATTAACGCAAAAAACATTTGCAGATTATGTGATGTTTCAAAATAGTGGTTCAGAAGCAACAGAAGCAGCAATAAAAGTAGCTAGAAAATATTTTTATTCTATAGGTCAGCCAAAAAAAAATAGAATTCTTTGTGTTAAAAATTCTTTCCATGGAAGAACTATAGCTGCAATTTTTGCAAGTGGATCAAAAGGAAAAATGACTAAAGGATTTGGTCCAAAAGTAGATGGGTTTGATCATTTTGAATTTGGTGATCATAAGTCATTAAAGAAAGCTATAACAAAAAAAACAGCCGCAATTATGGTTGAAACTATTATGGGAGAAGGTGGAATAAAGGTTATTCCTGATTGGTGTTTAAGAGATTTAAGAAAAATTTGTAATCAAAAAAAAATATTATTAATTTTAGATGAAGTTCAATGTGGAATAGGAAGATCTGGAAATTTTTTTGCATTTGAATATTCAAAAATAAAACCAGATATTGTACCTATAGCAAAAGGTATTGGAGGTGGATTTCCAATTGGAGCCGTTTTAATGAATAAAAAAGTAGCATCAGGAATGACTGCTGGTACACACGGTTCTACTTTTGGAGGAAATCCTTTAGCTATGTCGGTAGGAAATGCAGTTTTGGATCAAATATTTAAAAATGGATTTTTAAAAAGTGTTCAAAAAATTTCTAAATACTTTCATGTTGAGCTTAATAAAATAAAAAATGAATATCCTAAAATAATTAATGAAGTTAGGGGAACTGGACTTTTAATAGGCTTGCAGCTTTTTCATGATCAATCAAAATTTATTCAAAAATTAGTAGATAATAAACTATTAACAATTAGAGCTGGAGAAAATGTAATAAGAATACTTCCACCACTTACAGTTAAAAAACAAGAAGTTGACTTGGCGGTCAAAATTATAAAAAAAGTTTGCAAGGAATATAAGGTTTAATGAAACATTTTATAAATCTTAAAGATATTCCCGCTTTAGATCTCAGAAAAATAATCTCAGAGGCAAAAAAAAGAAAAAAGAAAAGAAAAAATCTTAATACTTTAGATGTAGATGAAGACAGTCCATTAAAAGGTAAATTGCTTATTCAAATGTTTGAAAAATCAAGTTTAAGAACAAGGTTGAGTTTTTATCTTGCAATAAAACAATTAGGAGGAGGAGCTTTGACTTTAAGAGCAGATGAATTGCATTTAGCAAAAGGTGGTGAAAGTTTAGCAGATACTGCAAAAATTTTATCTACGTATGGAAATGGTTTTATGCTTAGAACTGATAGTGATAAAAAAATAGAAGAATTTAAAAAATATTTAGACATTCCAATTATCAATGGCCTAAGTCCCTCGTCGCATCCTACGCAGGTCTTATCTGATATATTTACTGTTGAAGAAATTAAAAAGAGGCCTATTTCAACAATGAATATTTGTTGGATAGGAGATTCTAATAATGTCCTTAATAGTCTAATCGTAGCATCAGTTAAATTTTCATTTAATTTAAATATAGGATGTCCAAAAAATTATAAACCTAAAAAAGTTATAATGGATTGGGTTAAAAAAAATAAAAGAAAAATTAATATATTTAATGATGCAAAAAAAGCAGCAATTAGTGCTGATGTTATTTTTTCAGATAAGGTTGTGTCTTTAAATGATAAAGTTAATAAAACTAAAAAAATTAAAGATTTTAAAAATTTTAAAATTAATTCAAAATTAATGAATATTGCTAAAAAAGATGCAATTTTTTTACACTGCTTACCTAGAGGATCAGAGGTTTCTGACAGTGTGTTCTTGGGAAAACAGTCAAAAGTTTGGCAACAAGCACTCAATAGAGTTTATGTCCAAAAAAGTATTTTATTATATTGTTTTGGGAAATTAAGGTAAAGGTTTCGGATTATCACTATTTTGATTTAAGTACTTTATAACAGAAGCTCTATCTGCTTCTTTTTTTAATCCAGCATATGCCATTTTAGTTCCTTTTAAATAAGCTGCTGGTTTAATTAAAAATCCATTTAATTCTTCAAATGTCCATTTTTTTCCATATTCTGCCAAAGCTTTAGAATATTTATAATCAGAAATACTTCCTACAGTTCTTCCAACTATATTATAAAGTGCTGGGCCAATTTTATTTTTACCATCTTTGTTAATAGAATGGCATGCTGCACATTTTTTAAAAATTTTTTTTCCTTCAACAAGATCACCAGTAGCCATGATTGAGGCAATATCAATTTTTTCTTCAGTTTCAATTGCTCCAGATGCGCTAGCAGTTGATTGTTTTTCCACCTCAACCACATATGCTGGTTTTTCTGGTTTATTTACATGAAATACACTATCTGCAATTTTCCCCAGTCCAATTACAAGCAGTGTAACCATTAAAATTGCAGCTATGATTTTATTTAGTTCAAACGAATCCATTTTATTATTATTATTTAGGACGTATAACATGATAATTTAAAAAATACTTAATTTTTAAAATATTATTTTGCGTCGGTTAGACGCATAAATTTGGTAAGCTAAAAAATGCCCAAAACATTAATTTTAATTCCATCTAGAATGTCTGCAACCAGACTTCCAGGCAAACCACTTTTAAAGATCAATAATTTATCAATTATTTCGCACGTTGTTAATAAAGCAAAAAATACTGAAATAGGAAGAGTTGTTGTGTGTACAGAAGATCAATTAATACTGGAAGATGTTATAAAAAATGGAGGGGAGGCAATTTTAACAGGTAATCACCACAAGTCGGGAACGGATAGAATATTTGAGGCCTATAAAAAATTAGACATTGAAGAAGTGGACTATATTTTAAATATACAAGGAGATGAACCTTTAATAGATGAAAATGATATTATAAATTTAAATAATAAGATGATCAAAACCAACTTAAATATCGGAACTTTAGGAGCAGAAATTAACGATCACAAAATGTTTTCTAATGAAAATATTGTTAAGGTGGTGACTAAGGAAAAATTAAATAATAAAAATTCTTCATTAGCTCAATCATTTAAAAGAAATCAAGTTTTCAAAGAAGGAGAAAATATTTACCATCATATTGGTATATATGCTTACGAAGTTAAGACTTTAGAAAAATTTATAAACTTAAATCAAACTAAAAATGAAATTGAAAATAGGTTAGAACAGCTTAGAGCACTAGATAATAATTTAAAAATTAATGTAATTTTAGCCAAATCTTCACCAATTGGTGTTGATACAAAAGAAGATTATCTAGCCTTAAAAAAAATTATGGAATATAAATCTTAAAATGAAAATACTTTTTCAAGGCTCACTAGGGGCATATTCTCACTTGGCAGTATTAGAAGTTTATCCAGATGCTGAAATAATACCATGTAAAACTTTTGACGAATGTTTTTCCAGAGCTCAACAAGATGAAAAATTAAAAATTATTATACCAGAGTCAAATAGGACAACAGGAAACATTGGAATAGAATATTTAATTTTTAAATATCGATTAAATATTTATGCAGAACACTTTCATAAAATTGAACATAATTTACTTGGTATATCAGGTGCCAAAATAAGAGATATTAAAAATGTATTATCGCATGCTCAAGGACTATCTCAATGTTCAGATTATATCAAAAAAAACAACCTCATAGAAAATGTAAGAGCCGATACAGCTGGATCAGCAGAATTTATTTCAAAAAATAACAAAATATCTGATGCTGCTATTGCATCAAAATTAAGTGCAAAAATTTATAAACTAGATGTGATTGCCTCTAATATTGAAAATGAAAAAGGTAATACAACTAGGTTTTTAATTATGGGTAAGTCTATTCATCAGCCAGAATTAGGTAAAAAAAAATACATTACTTCTTTTTTATTTAAATTAAAAAGTAAACCAGCTGCATTGTATCAATCACTTGGAGGTTTTGCTATTAATGGAGTGAATTTAACTAAACTTCAAAGTTATCCTGAAAAAAATTCATTTATTTCTTATTTTTTTCTATGTGATTTAGAGGGACACATTGAAGAGCTAAAAGTTCAAAAATCTCTGGAAGAATTGGGATTACACTGTGAAGATTTTCACGTCTTAGGTGTTTTTGAAGCTGACAAGTTCAGAGAAAAATAATTTTAAACTTTTCTTGTAGATTGGAAAATATTACTGCTATAATAGTTGAGGAGGCTAGAGGTGAATGCTGCTTGAACCCGACCAGATCTTAACGGAAGCAGTTGTAGAGACAGTTATTTAGGTTCTAGTCTCCTTATTAAAATGAACAAAAATACAAAAGTTTTAGCTTTAAAATATAGACCTCAAACATTTAATGATTTGATCGGTCAAGATGTTGTTGCAGAGACGATTTCAAATTCAATTAAGGCAAATAAAGTACCTAATGCTTATCTATTTACAGGAATTAGAGGAATAGGAAAAACGACCACGGCAAGAATAGTGGCTAAATCATTAAATTGCATCAATGGAGTTGATAATCTTTGTAAAGATAATTTTTGTGAAAATTGTACTGCCATTGCAAATTCAAATCATATTGATGTTTTGGAAATGGATGCAGCAAGCAAAACAGGAGTTGATGACGTTAGGGATTTGATAGAATTTTCTAGATATGGCCCAACCACAGCAAAGTATAAAATATTTATTATTGATGAAGTTCATATGCTAAGTAAACAAGCTTTTAATGCACTATTAAAAACATTAGAAGAACCACCAGAATATTTAAAGTTTATTTTTGCGACAACAGAAATAAAAAAAATTCCTATTACAGTAGTATCTCGATGTCAAAGATTTGATTTATCAAGAATTAAAACAATAGAACTGTTTGATTTTATAAAAAAAATAAAAGACAAGGAAAGTGGTAATGCCTCAGATGATGCTCTTAAATTAATTGTTAAGATTTCAGAAGGTTCTGTAAGAGACGCCTTATCTTTATTGGATAGAGCTTTATTAACCTTTGATAAAGATAAAGAATTAGATTTAGCAGCAGCACAAAAAATTTTTGGTTATTTTGACAAGTCTCAATTAATTAATCTTTTTCAACTTATATTTGAAGGAAAGGAAACTAAGGTTTTAAATACGTATAGAGAAATTTACGATCAAGGAGTTGAGCCTAAAACTTTTATTAATGATTTTTTAGAACTTTTGTATTACTTCAAAAATATTGAATCTTTAAATATTGATGGTACAAATTTTTCATTAAATGATAATGAATTTAATAAGATTAAAAAAATTTCGCAAAATGTTAGCAATGAAACTTTAATATTATTTTGGCAATTTACTATCAAAACGCTAGAAGAGCTTGATGTGGTGTCTAATCAACACTTATCTATAGAAATGTTCTTAATAAGATTGATTCATCTAAAAAGTATTAAAAATATTTCTAAAATTTATCCTGAAAACAATGAGTTAAATCAAAACAATGAGGAAATTTTATTGTCATCAAAAAAAGAAAGCAATGATTTATTTGGAATAAAAGATAACGCTCAAACTATAGGACAGATAAAAAATATAGCACAAGAAAAAGACCTGAAACTCAAAGAGAATAAAGAACCAGATAAACAACCCAACCTTATTAGATCTTTTGATGATTTATTAGAAATTTGTTCTTCTAAAAAAGAGATAAAATTAAAATATGAATTAGAAAAAAATGTTAGTCTTGTAAGTTTTGAAAATCAAAGAATTGAAATTTCTTTTAACGAAGATTTAGACAAAGAATTTATTAAAGATTTATCTTCAAAACTTTATGAATGGACTGATAAAAGATGGATTATTACACTTAGTAAAAAAAAAGGAGATCTATCAAAAAAGGAAAAAGAAATAAGTTTAAAAAAAGAATTAATTAAAAGTGTAAAAAATTCTTCTACCTATAAAAGTGTTTTAGAAAAATTTCCAGACGCAGAACTTGTGGATGTAAAAATATTAGAAAAGAACAGAGAAAATGACTGATTTTACTAAAATTTTAGATAAAGCAAAAGAGCTAGAAGCTAAGATGAAGGAAAGTCAGGAAAAAATTAAAAATATACAGGCTGAGGGTACTTCAGGTTCTAATTCAGTGAAGGTTATTCTAAATGGCGAAAATGAAATGATAAAAATAAATTTATCAGATGAAATTATGAAAGAAGATAAAATCATAATAGAAGATTTGATTGTTGCGGCACACAATAATGCAAAAGCCGAAATAAAATCTAAAACTTCAGAAGAAATTTCAAAATCTACAAGTGGGTTTGGTATTCCTGGCTTTAAATGGCCCCTTTAACTAAATGCAAAATATTAATGAAATAGAAGAGTTAATTAAATTAATCTCAAAACTTCCTGGTCTTGGACCAAAATCTGCAAAGAGAATAGTATTAAAGCTTATTAATAATAGAGATGAACTAGTTAAACCAATGGCTAACACCTTAGCACAAGTTTATAAAAATGTTATTAGGTGTCAGTCGTGTGGAGCTCTAAAATCTAATTCTATTGGATGTAATAATTGTGAAAATATTAATGTGAAATATAATAAAATTTGTGTAGTCGAAGATATTGCGGACCAATGGTCTATTGAAAATTCAAATATTTATAAGGGATATTTTCATATTCTTGGTGGAACAATTTCTTCTCCTGGTCAACGAAAGGAAGACCTTTTAATTAATTCATTGGCCGAAAGAGTTCTTAGGGATAATATTGAAGAAGTTATAATAGCCACAAGTGCAACTGTTGAAGGCCAAACTACCGCCTACTACATTCAAGACAGTCTTAAAAAAACTAATGCAAAAGTTACAAGATTAGCCCAAGGTTTACCTGTTGGAGGTGAGATAGAAAACTTAGATGATGGTACCTTATTTTCTGCTTTTAAAAACAGAACTGGAATAAAAGCTAACTCAGATTAATTTTTTTTAATTAATCTATTTAAATGCAATAGAGGTTCAGTGTAGCCAGAAGGTTGTGTTCTTCCATGAAACACTAGATCGCAAGCAGCTTTAAAAGCTATCGACTTATGAAAGTTTGGTGACATGTTTTGATATAACTTGTCATCTTTATTTTGCTCATCAACGATTTTTGCCATTTTTTTCATTATTTCTAGAACCTGTTTACTTGTACAAATTCCATGATGGACCCAATTAGCTATATGTTGTGAGGAAATTCTTAAAGTAGCTCTATCTTCCATTAAACCAACATTATTAATATCAGGTACTTTAGAACAACCTACGCCTTGATCAATCCACCTAACCACATAACCTAAAAGTGTTTGTGCTGAATTAGAAATTTCTGAATTAATTTCTTCAACAGACCAATTAGGTCTATCAACCACTGGTATGGTTAAAAGGTTATCTAATTTCGTTGGCTCTCTATTTTGTAATTCCTTTTGTTTCTCAAAAATATTTATTTCATGATAGTGAAGTGTGTGAAGGGCAGCCGCTGTAGGTGAGGGCACCCAAGCACAATTTGCGCCAGCTTCTAAATGGCCAGTTTTTTGTAGCATCATTTCTGCCATTTTATCTGGCATAGCCCACATTCCTTTACCAATTTGAGCTTTACCCGAAAGACCACACTGAAGACCAATATCAACATTGTTATTTTCATACGCTCTAATCCATTTAGAAGATTTCATATCACTTTTTTTAATCATAGGGCCAGCTTCCATTGAAGTATGTATTTCATCACCAGTTCGGTCTAGAAATCCTGTGTTAATAAAAAATACTCTATTTTCGAGCGTTCTAATGCACTCTTTTAAGTTTGAAGATGTTCTTCTTTCTTCATCCATGATGCCAATTTTACAAGTATATTTTTCTAATTCTAAAACTTCCTCAACTTTAGTAAAAATTAAATCTGTGAATGCGGTTTCATCAGGGCCATGCATTTTTGGTTTAACAATATACATAGAACCGGTTCTTGAGTTAATTTTTTTATTTATATCATGAAGACATGCTGCTGAAGTTATAAAAGCATCCATAATTCCCTCTGGTATTTCAGATCCATCTTTTAAAGTAATTGCTGAATTGGTCATAAGGTGCCCAACATTTCTTATTAGCAGTAAACTTCTACCATGTAATTTTAATTTTTTCCCCTCTTTAGAAATATAGTTTTGATCAGGATTTAATTTACGTTCAACAGTCTTACCATTTTTTTCAAATGTTGATTTTAAATTACCCTTCATTAAACCAAGCCAGTTACGGTAACAAATAACTTTATCTTCAGCATCGACTGCAGCAACACTGTCTTCATTGTCGCAAATAGTTGAAACTGCAGACTCTAAAACAATATCATGTATTGCAGCGCTATCTTGATTGCCATCAGGATTGTGGATTTCAAGAGAATCATTTGCATCAAAAACAATATCTATATGAAGATTATTATTTATTAATAAAAGTGAAGATAAATGATTTAATTTTTTTACATAGCCCACAAATTGATTAGGGTTTTTTAGTTTTAGGTTTAATTGATTATTATTAACTTCAGGAATTCCTAAAATATCTTTCCAGCTTCCTTTTTCAAGGGGTACATTTTTATCTAGAAAGTTACGACCATACTCTATTACTTTTTGGCCTCTTATTGGGTTATATATTTTTCCTATTACCGCTCCTTTTGTTTCAGGAATTACATCAGTTCCATATAAGCTATCGTAGAGACTCATCCATCTTGCGTTAGCTGCATTAAGGGCATATCTTTCGTTCATGATTGGGACTACTAATTGGGGTCCTGCTATGCTAGTTATTTCTTTATCAACATTTTTAGTTTTAATTTTAAAATCGGGTCCTACTTCTTTTAAGTAACCAATTTCTTTTAAAAATTTTTTATAATCTTCTAGATTAATTCCATTACCTTTGTTTTTGATATGCCATGTATCAATTTTTTTTTGGAAGTCGTCTCTTATATTTATTAATTCTTTATTTTTAGGCGCTAATTCATGAACAGCTTTGTCAAATCCTAGCCAAAATTTTTCTGGAGAAATTTTTGTATCTTTAAGAAGTTCGTTATTTATAAAATTTAATAACTCACTTGCGACAGAAAGGTTGTTAATTTTTATATATTGTTTTTTCATAGCACTCATTGACCCCATCTGTATTTTTACCTGAGAGTTTTGCTCCTTCGGCGAGATTAAATCTCTTTCCAGAGTGTTATGTCTAATGTCGGTTCTTTTGCCTGAGAGTTTCCGGGGTGGTTGCTCCTTCGGCGCTATATATCGTATAGTCTCTCCCGATGAATAAACACTAAAAGGTTAATAGAGATAAGTCAAATATTAAATATTTACAGCAAATATACCAGTATCATTATTATTTATTTAAAACATTTTATTGCCTTTTTTGACAATTAATTAATAGTTAAATTATTCAAATGAAAAATTATTTAAATTTTGAAACAGATGTTAAGAATTTAGAAGATGAGATAGAAAAACTTAAAGATCCATATAATCAAGATGGTCTTACCGAGGTAGATACAAAAAAGATTTCAGAGACTCAATTAGAATTAGATAAAAAGTTACAAGATATTTATTCTAATTTAGATCCTTGGCAAATTACTTTAGTTGCTAGACATGAAGATAGACCTAAATCAAAATTTTTTATAGATAATTTATTTGAAGACTTTATTCCATTGTCTGGGGATAGATTTTATGGAGAAGATAAATCTGTGTTGGTAGGCTTTACTAAATTTAATGAAACTTCAGTTTTGGTAATTGGTCAAGAAAAAGGAAATGATCTAGAGACAAGAATTGAAAGAAATTTTGGAATGATGCGGCCTGAAGGTTATAGAAAAACAATAAGATTAATGAAGCTTGCAAATAAATTTAATATTCCAATAATTTCCTTCATTGATACTCCAGGTGCTTATCCAGGTGTTGGAGCTGAAGAGAGAGGACAAGCAGAGGCAATTGCAAAATCTATAGAATGCTGCATGGAACTAAATGTTCCAACACTTGCAATTATTATTGGGGAAGGTGGCTCAGGTGGAGCAATAGCATTAGCTTCATCTAATAAAGTTATAATGTTAGAAAATGCAATTTATTCAGTAATATCTCCAGAGGGCTGTGCTACTATTTTGTGGAGAGATCCAAAGAAGACTCTTGATGCAGCAAGAGCGATGAAATTATCTGCTAAAGATCTTTTAGAATTAAAAGTAATTGATGAAATTATTCCAGAACCAATTGGTGGAGCTCATAGAGATAAAGATTTAATTTTAGACAATGTGAAAAAATCAATTGAAGATAATTTAAATGAGTTTCTTAATATGACTAGAGAAGATGTTTTTAATCATAGAAAAGATAAATTTTTAAAAATTGGAAGAAACAAAGGATTTGTTAGCCAGTTAGATGACATAAGCACATTAAGTATGAAGAAAAATAAAATTAATATTTTTATTGAAAAATTTTTTAGAAATAAGAATAATCTAATTATTCTAGTTATTTCTTTATTATTAGTTTTATCTTCTGTTTATTTTTTATAAAGAACCACAACAACGCTTAAATTTTTTACCCGATCCACAGAAGCAAGGTTCATTTCTACTCATTTTTTTTCCTATATATTTTGGGTCAATTTTAGTTGGTTTAATTTTTTCTGTTTTTTTAATTTCTTCTTGTACTATTTTTAAGTTCATTAAAACTGTAACAAAATCTATTTTTAGTTTATTTAATAAGTTTGCAAAAAGATCAAAAGCTTCCTTTTTATATTCAATTAAGGGATCTCTTTGTCCATAAGATCTAAGACCTATTACTTGTCTTAGTTGTTCGAGATATTGAATGTGTGTTTTCCAATTTAAATCTATACTTTGTAAGAAAATTCTTTTTTCGATTTCTTTAGCTTTTCCTTCATCTAAAAATTTAATTCTTTCATTTCTTGCTTCTAAAAATTTTAAATTAATTTTTTCTTTAAACTCTTGATCTTTTAAGTTCATAAGATTTTCAATTTCTTTTTCATCAAAGCTTTTTCCTAGCAATACTTTTAATTGATTAATGAATTCATTATTTTTTGGCTGTGAAAACTTTTGTGTCTTTAAGTTAATTAAGTTTTCAATAATTTCTGATAAAAATTCATTGGAATAATCAAATACTTTTTCACTATTCATCACATTTTTTCTTTGAGAAAAAATTACGTGTCGTTGATCATTTAAAACATTGTCGAATTTTAATAAAGTTTTTCTTATATCGAAGTTTCGTGCCTCTACTTTTTGCTGAGCTCTTTCTAAAGCTTTGTTGATCCATGGATGATCGATACTTTCTCCATCTTTTAAGCCAAGTTTTTGAAGAATATTATTCATAGATTCAGAGCCAAAAATTCTCATTAAATCATCTTCTAAACTTACATAAAAAATTGAATTTCCCTCATCCCCTTGACGACCAGCTCTTCCTCTTGCTTGATTGTCAACTCTTCTAGATTCCATTCTTTCGGTACCAATCACAAATAAACCACCTAAAGATTTGATCTTATTTTTATTTAAATTTAACTCATCATCTAGTTGGCTTTGTTTTTTACCACCTAGTTGAATATCAACACCTCTTCCAGATATACTTGTAGTTATTATGACTGAATTTAGTTTACCTGCATTTGCTATTATTGCAGCCTCATTTTCATGGTTTTTGGCATTTAATACTGTATGTTTTATTTTTACATCATCTAAAAGTTTAGAATATACTTCTGATTTATTAATACTCGAGGTAAAAATTAAAATTGGTTGACCCAATTTATTGCAGTCTAAAATTTTTTTTACAATCGCTTTATTTTTTTCTAATTCTGTTCTAAAAATTTGATCATTCCAATCCTCTCTGATCATGTTTTTATTAGTAGGAATAATTACAACAACTAAATTATATATTTCATAAAATTCTTCAGATTCAGTTGCAGCAGTACCAGTACATCCTGAAAGTTTATTATAGAGTTTAAAATAATTTTGATAGGTAATTGATGCTAATGTTTGATTTTCGGCCTGTACGTTAATAAGTTCTTTTGCCTCAAGGGCTTGATGAAGGCCATCACCAAATCTTCTACCTTCTAATATTCTACCCGTTAGTTCATCAATAATTTTTAAGTAACCATTTTGAACTATATAGTCTCTCCCTTTTTCAAACAAATGATTCGCTCTTAATGATTGGTTTACATGATGAACTAAACTTAAATTTTCTGGATCATAAAAATTATTATTTTTAAGAATTCCTGCATTAGAAAAAATTTTTTCGACATTATTTATTCCTTGATTTGTAAGTAAAATATTTTTATCTTTTTCATCAATCTCATAGTCTTGAACATTTAATTTTTTAACCAACTTATCTATTGCAAGATATTGTTCGGTTTTATCTTCGGTGGCACCAGAAATAACTAAGGGAGTTCTTGCCTCATCAATTAAACAAGAGTCTATTTCATCAACTATTGAATAAAAATGTTCTCTTTGAACCATCTGATCTTTTGAGAACTTCATGTTGTCTCTTAGATAATCAAATCCAAGTTCACTATTAGTTGCATATGTGATATCATGATTATAATTTTCTTTTCTTTCATAGTCATCTTGATCATTATTTATATAACCAGAAGTAAGACCCAAAAATTTATAAATTTCACCCATTTCCAGAGAGTCTCTTTTTGCCAGATAATCATTTACCGTAACTACATGCACACCCTTTTCATGCAAGGCATTTAGATAAGCGGCAAGAGTAATAGTTAAAGTTTTTCCTTCTCCAGTTCTCATTTCTGAAATTTTACCCTCATGGAGAACAACGCCACCAATTAGTTGCACATCATAGTGTCTTTCTTTACGGGTTCTTTTTGAAGCCTCTCTGACGAGAGCAAAAGCTTCAGGTAATAATTCATTGATATTTTCACCTTGTTTAAGTCTTTTTTTTAATTCAAGGGTTTTTTTTGGAAAGTCAATATCAGAGATAGTATTGATCTTATCTTCGAAAGAATTAACTTTTTCAACAATCCTTGCTATTCTATCTAATTCTTTTTGATTGCTTGATTTAATGAATTTTGAAATAAAATTTAAAGGATTTATCATTTAATTCTGTTTTTGATATATTATTTAATTACAAGCTTTAATATAGTTATTAAATAAATATTTTAAACCATGGCAATAAACTTAAAAAATTTTCTGAATCTTCAAAATAAAGACTCAAAAATGGGTGACTTTCAAGATTTAGAACATTTAGATGGTGTTTCAATATCCATAACTAGTGCTAATCTTTATGACAACTCAAGGGACGATCTAGTGATGTTTTATTTTAGAGAGGGTGCAAATTATGCATCAGTTTATACTAAGTCAAAAATAGTATCCGAAAATATAAAATGGAATTTAAATTTAAAAAGCAAAAAAATAAGTGCACTTATTGTTAATACAAGAAATGCAAATACTTTCACAGGTCAAAAAGGATATTACGGCTTAAAAGAAATAGCCGAAGAACTTTCTATACAATTATCTAAAATACAAAGAGAAGATGAAAATAATCCTAAAAAAATAAAACCAAATCAAATTCTTTTTGGATGTACAGGAATAATTGGAGAAAAATTTCCAACTGAAAAAATAAAAAAAAATATTCCAGCTTTAATTCAAAAGATTAAATATAAACAAAATAAATATATTTGGATGAAAGCTGCTTTAGGAATTATTACAACTGATTTAAAACCAAAGCTTGCAATGGAAGAATGTAAAATTGGAAACACAAAAGTTAAAATATATGGAATAGCAAAAGGCTCTGGTATGATTTATCCAAATATGGCAACAACTTTAGGATATGTTTTTACAGATGCAGATATTTCCTCAAATATTTTACAAAAATTACTTAAAAAAAATATTGAAACAACTTTTAATGCAATAAGTTGTGATGGAGACACAAGCACGAATGATATGGTTTCAATATTTTCAACAGCAAGAGCTAAAAATAAAATCATAAAAAATATTAACGATTCAACAATAAAAGATTTTGATAATTCTTTACATGAAGTGCTTTTGAATCTTGCTAAAAGAGTTGTAGCAGATGGAGAGGGGGCCTCAAAGTTTGTCACTATTAAAGTAAATAGTGCCAAGACAAGAGAAGACGCAAAAAAAATTGCTTTTTCAATTGCTAATTCACCATTGGTTAAAACTGCTATAGCTGGGCATGATCCTAATTGGGGAAGAATTATTATGGCTATAGGTAAAGCAAATGTAAATATTGAGTTACATAAGCTTTTTATTAAACTTGGATTAATGAAGATTGTAGAAAAAGGTCAACTATCAAAAACCTATGTTGAAGACGATGCAGTAGTGTATATGAAGGAAGAAAAAAAAATTGATATAATAATAGATCTTAATATGGGTACAAAAAACTTTACAGCATATACAATGGATTTAACCAAAAAATATGTAGAAATTAATGCTGACTATAGAAATTAATTATAAGTTATGATTAAATATAAACTAATTTGTAAAGATTGTAATTTTTTGTTTGATAGTTGGTTTGCTTCTTCAAAAGAATATGAAAAGTTAAAAAAAAAGAAATATATAGACTGTCATCATTGTGGTTCTAAGAGTATAGAGAAGACTTTAATGTCACCAAGTGTTCTAAAATCAAATAAAGAATCAAAAGTCGAAATGAAAGATGAAAAATATAAAGATATTAGAAAAAAAATAAATGAGTATCAAAAGTTTATTGAAAAAAATTTTGAATTTGTAGGTGAAAATTTTGCTTATGAAGCTAGATCAATTCATTATAAAAACAAAAAAAAATCAAAAGGTATTTATGGTTTAGCTTCCAAAGAGGAGTTAAGTGAATTAAAAGAAGAAGGAATAGAGGCAGAAATAATACCCTGGCTAAAGGATAATAGTAATTAAATTTTTAGTAGCTTTAAAATATAATTTACAGAAGTATCTTTACTGACTTTCCAGGAATTATCTAAAATATTAAATTTCATTCCATCTTGTTTTTTTGTTAGCAAATTATTTTTTTTTGAAATTTTAATCAAATCATCAGGTTTTACAAATTTTTCCCAATCGTGAGTCCCAATTGGTAACCATTTTAAAATATATTCTGCTCCAATAATTGCAAATGCATATGATTTTAATGTTTTATTTAAAGTTGCAACAAACATTAACCCATTTTTTTTTAATAATTTTGAACTTTCTTTAATAAAAAAATCTATATCGTCAACATGTTCAACTATTTCCATATTTAAAATTACGTCAAATTTTTTTTTAGTTTTTAAAGTTTCCGGAGAAGCAACTTTATAGTCAATTTTAAGCTTATTTTTTTTTGCATGAAACTTTGCAATCTCTATATTTTTTTTTGATGCGTCTATGCCAACTACATTGGCTCCAAGTCTGCACATTGGCTCAGCCAATAAGCCTCCACCACATCCAATATCTAAAATATTAATCTTTTTTAAAGGTTTGTCTGAGATTTTTAAGTTAAAATCTTTAATTATATTATCTTTAATATATCTAATTCTTATAGGGTTAAAATTGTGCAAAGGCTTAAATTTTCCATTAGGATTCCACCATTCTTCTGCAATTTTAGAAAATTTTTCAATCTCTTTTTTATTTATTGAATTCATAATAGATCACTTGTGGACATAACAATTAAGATGTATTTTATCAAATATAAATTAAATTAAATAATCAATGAAAACTGTTGTATTAAAGTTCGGCGGAACTTCTGTAGGAAGTATAGAAAGAATAAAAAAAGTTGCCAATATTATTGGCTCTTATAAAAGAAAAAAATTTAGAGTTATTGTTGTTTCTTCAGCAATGAGTGGAACTACAAATGACTTAATTAATAAATCTAAACTTATTAGTAATAATTTTGATAAAGCTGAATACGACACATTATTAGCCTCAGGGGAGCAAGTATCATGTTCCTTAATTGCAGGAAGATTAAATCATTTAGGGTATAAATCTAGATCTTGGATGGCATGGCAAATTCCAATTTTAACAGATGGACCCCATAGTGCCGCTAGAATAGATAAGATAAATAGAAATCAAATACTAAGTTTTATTAAAACAGGTGGAGTACCAATTATAACTGGTTTTCAAGGCATTAATTTAAATAGTAGAATAACTACTTTAGGAAGAGGCGGATCAGACGCAAGTGCAATTATGTGTGCAAAGTTTTTCAAAGCGCAAAAATGTATAATCTATACAGATGTTGATGGTGTTTACACAACTGATCCAAAAGTTTTAAAAAAAGCAAAAAAAATAAAAGTTATTTCTTATGAAGAAATGTTAGAAATGGCATCGTTAGGAGCAAAAGTTATGCAACCAACTTCTATACAAGATGCAAGATTAAATAGAATTAATGTTGATGTAAAATCCTCATTTACAAATAAATCAGGAACTTTAATTACAAAAAGAAAAAATATATTTAGTAATAAGACAATTGCCGGATTAACAGCCACTAAAAATGATGCGAAAGTAACTCTTGTTGGAGTTAAAGATAAACCTGGAGTAGCAGCTTCTGTATTTAAACCACTTTCTCAAAATTACATTAATATTGATATGGTTGTTCAAA
>Ga0315339_1000320_pt1 | contig 67679 bp, 67 predicted proteins | sample ASW17metaG_FD_204514 | JGI IMG/M metagenome (GOLD analysis project Ga0315339, IMG submission 204514) | Ammonia-oxidizing marine archaeal communities from Pacific Ocean, United States - ASW #17 | ecosystem: Environmental > Aquatic > Marine > Oceanic | place: USA: California | collected 2016-12-05 | reverse complement strand
CAAAAAAAGAGTTGTATATCTCCCTTGGATCCATATCTGAGTTGGAAACGCAACTTATCATATCGTCAAAATTGAATTACCTAAAGAATAAATCACTTTTGGATGAATTAGATGAAATTAGAAAAATGCTTTTCGGACTAATAAAATCAATAAAAATATGAATGTACTAACCACTTGTCACTTATTACTCGTTACTCATTACTCGTTACATGTCACTCGTTACTAAAAAATGAATTTTTCCGAATTAGAATCCCTCATGTCCTCCCGCGGTATTACCTCCCTCGCGGAGATTGCCCGAGTCTTAAACACCACTCCCCAGGCCGTCTCCAACTGGAAATCCCGCAACCAGGTTCCCTACCACATCGTTGCCAAACTTAATAAGATGTCCAAGAGTCCCGAAACATCAACTAAATCCCCAATATACTCATCACCCATCACGCCTTACGCATCATCTGATATCGAAAAATACACCATCTCCCTCTCCGACATCCTCCTTACCATGGCAGAACAGCTCAAGGTCATCGTTTTAACTACATTTATTTCTGTCTTTCTCACTTTTACTTATGTCCAATTTATTCAAACACCCCAATATGTCAGTTGGGCCACGGTGCTTTTACCTTCCACCAGTAGCGGTGTTAATTTAGGCGGCCTCGCCGGGCTTGCATCTCAATTTGGGGTTAATGTGCCTACGGGCGTGTCAGCCGATCTTTCCAGTCCGTCGTTATACCCCGAATTGCTTCGCAGTCGGACTTTTGCAGAAAAAATTCTGGTTAAAGAATTTTATTTAGATAAATATGGTAAAAAACTATCCCTATTGGCCATTCTCACCCATGGAGATGAAGCACCCAATGTTAGTCAAGACAGATTAATTGCAAAGGCTGTGAATAAACTTAATGATGAGATTTTGGCTTTTGATCAAGACCCCAAATCCACATTTAGCGTTATAAAGGTCATAGCAGCAGACCCCATATTTGCAAAAGAGTTGGCTGATGTGGTATTGGCAGAACTAGAAGCTTTAAATCGATATTTTAAAAGTGAAACAGTCAGCGAAAAAAACACCTTTATTGAAAACCGAATTGCATCTGTTGAAGGTGATTTAGAAGGATCCGAACAAACATTAAAAGATTTTAAGGAACGCAATCGCCAAATTTCGTCCCCTGCATTACAGCTAGAACAAGAACGGTTAGAACGCGATGTAGAAGTGCAAAAAGGAATTTATCTTACCCTAAAGCAACAATTGGAGTTGGCCAAAATTGAAGAAGTCCAACAAACGTCTGTGGTGCAGGTGTTGGATAGGCCAACAGTTGCGTTTAAACCATTCAATAAGAATTTAATATTAAGTGTAATTTTATCATTCATTCTTGGTGGTGGTATCGGCATAATGATGGGATTTATTCGATCTTATTTAGATAATAATGATATGGAGGAGCGAAAAAAACTCCGTCGCACAAAATATTTTTTAAAGAAAAAAATAAAGGATTTATTCAAAGATCGCCGAATTGCCGGTATAGTTAGCGGATTTATGTTAGTTGGCCTCCCGTTATTCTTGGGCACCCAATCCTCTAATCCAGTTTACTTCGGTATGTATTCACAGATTCATTTAATCATAAACACTATTTACTTGATTATTTTTCTGTTTTCATCAGTATTATTTATCCATCTTTTCAGGAAAAAGGGATGATGAGCTTTTTAAAATGTAAAAATTACTATTCACTATTCATAACTCACCGGTCATAATCTAATGAAAAGTTTGAAATCCAAAATTAAAAATCATAAATCAACAATCGGAGTGATTGGCCTCGGTTACGTCGGCCTTCCCCTCGCTATCCGCTTTTCAGAAGAAGGTTTCAAAGTCGTCGGATTTGATATTGATGAAGAAAAAGTCAAATTATTGAATGAGGGTAAATCTTATATTAAACATATTAAAGAAGCTGATATTACCGCCATGGCCAACAATGGGTTTAAGGCTACGTTGGATTTCAGTAAAATTGCAAAAGTTGATGCCATTATAATTTGCGTACCCACACCGTTGGGCGTCCACAACGAACCGGATTTAAGCTATATCCACGGAACCTTAGAAAACATAAAACCACATTTAAAAGAAAACCAGCTACTCATTTTAGAAAGCACCACCTACCCCGGTACCACAGAAGAAATCCTCGTCCCCTTTATCGAATCAATCCCAGGCTCATTACCCATCACTCATCACTCATCACTTTTCACCATCGGTGAAAACTTCTTCCTCGGTTATTCCCCCGAGCGCGAAGACCCAGGCAATAAGAATTTTACCACCAAAACCATCCCAAAGGTCGTTAGTGGTGTAACTGAAAACTGCCTTGAATTAACCAAAACACTTTACGACCAAATTGTAGATCAAACCGTCCCGGTTTCCTCCCCTCGTGTGGCAGAAATGACAAAAATAATGGAAAATATTCACCGCGCAGTCAACATCGGTTTGGTAAATGAACTCAAAATATTGGCACATAAAATGGATATTGACATATACGAAGTCATTAATGCTGCTGCCACCAAACCATTTGGGTTTACCCCATACTATCCCGGCCCCGGCCTCGGCGGCCACTGTATCCCTATTGATCCTTTTTATCTTACATGGAAGGCCAAAGAGGTTGGTTTGAGGACTCGCTTTATTGAGCTTGCTGGCGAAATCAATACCAATATGCCTAAATATGTAGTTCAAAAGGCGGGTGATGCATTAAATAGTGTTGGTAAATCAATTAAAGGGAGCAAAATACTTATTTTAGGATTAGCTTATAAGAAAAATATTGATGACTTAAGAGAATCCCCATCTTTAGAGTTAATTGATGAGTTGATTGAACGAGGTGGAAATATCAGTTTTATAGATCCATTCTTTAAAACAATCCCTCGAACCAGAAAGCATAATATAAAATTAAGAGGAGAAAAGTTAAATCCACAAACATTGAGCAGTGCAGATTTAATACTGCTTGCAACAGATCATGATGATTTTGACTATCAAATGATTACGGACCATTCAAGTTTGATTGTGGATACTAGGGGGCGATTAAAGTCATCAAAAAACGTGATTAAAGCCTAATGCATTTTATAGACCTTGAAATGCAACAGTCTTTAATTCGAAATAAAATCAATATGCGAATTCAAGATGTATTTAATCATGGAAGGTATATTTTGGGACACGAAGTCAATGAACTAGAAAAATATTCCATCTATGATATATTATAGAATACCGCTTCATTTACAAAAAGTATTCAAAAGCCTTGAGTATTCAAAAGGTGATATTCCAATTTCAGAAGAAATTTCAGAAAAAATATTTTCGTTGCCCATACACCCCTATTTTAAAAGAAAATGAGCAAAACCAAATTTTGAAAATATTAAATAATGTTAAGTAAAAATGTATGTGTAGTTGGGGCGGGCTACTGGGGTAAAAACCATATTCGAATCCTTCATGAATTAGGATTTTTAGGCGGGATTGTTGAATCCAATAAAGAGACACTCAATCGCTTTGCAGAACAGTACCCTGATGTAAAAGGCTTTTTATCTTTAGATGAGGCTCTTCAAGATAAAAGCTTTTTAGGGTTTACGGTGGCGACACCGGCAAAAACCCATTATCCAGTAGCGAAACAAGCTATGGAAGCAGGTAAGCATGTTTTGGTGGAAAAACCATTTGCTTTAGAAAAAAAGCATGCTGAGGAACTTATTCATCTTTCCGAAAAAAATAATGTTAATTTAATGGTTGGGCACGTTCTGTTATTTCACCCTGCAATTAAGAAAATAAAGGAACTTATTAACAAGGGTAAAATTGGCAAACTTCAATATATATATAGTAATCGGTTAAATCTGGGGCAAGTGCGTACGGAAGAAAATGTTTTTTGGTCTTTGGCTCCACATGATATTTCTGTATTTCAATATTTCACAAACTCTTTCCCCACATCTATCCATGCAAGCGGCAGTGCTTTTCTTCAAGAGGGCATCCATGATTTAACATTAACTCAATTGAAATATCCCAGTGGTGTAGAAGGACATATTTTTGTGAGCTGGCTTCATCCTTTCAAGGAGCATAGATTGGTTGTGATTGGCACTGAAGCCATGATTACCTTCGAAGATTCTTCTGAAGGTAAGCCTCTTAAATTGTATGCCAAGAAAATTGACATGGAAAAAGGTATCCCAGAGAAAATTGATGGCCCAGTTACCTTGATTGACTATGAACAAAAAATGGCGTTGACGGAAGAGTTACAATATTTTGTTAGTCACTTGGATGGAAAGAAACCAAACATCGCAAACGGACAGCATGCCTTAGAAGTGACAAAAATATTAATTATAGCAAATAAGCAGCTCGAAAATATTGGATAAATATTATGTTTATAAATCATTATCCGTGATAAAAAAGAAATCTGATTTTTATGAAATGAACATTATGGGTTTGTTAAGCCTTTGAGGAATAATAATGAAATAAAATTGTTTTGGAAGAATGTGTCTGTTGTTTTTAGTGGAACAGTAATTGCTCAAATCATACCCATAATTGGAACCATAGTAATTGCGAGAATATTTACACCAGCTTCTTTTGGGATATTTTCCGTATGGTTTGGTATTGTAATAATCGGTTCTATTGTAATTACTGGGAGATTTGAATTGGCTTTGGCGATGGAAAAAGATGGCGAACCAAGGAATATTGGCGTCCTTACCATTTTAATTATAATTATCACCGGGTTTGTTATTTTTACCTTAGCATCATTTATTGGTCTTAGGTTAAATCTTTTCACAACCACCAATTCAAATTTAGTTATGTTATTCCCCGTCACTTCTCTATTATTAGCTCTTAATGCGACTTGGCAAAATTGGGCATCTGCTGAAGGCAAATATAAAGAACTATCCTATATTAGAATTTTTCATTCCTTTTCTACTCTATTTTCTCAAATAATAATAGGTATTTTTTATCCTAAAGCAATTTCCTTAGCTCTTGGGGTTGTTATAGGATCCCTATTCTCTCAACTTTTTTCAATTTTTAAAATACCTCTTCAAATAAAAACCCATTCCCCAAAAATAATTTTTCAAAATATTAAATTATTTATAAGGAAACATAAAAAGTTTTTCTTTTTTTCTTTGCCGGGTGATTCAATAAATGCAACGGTTGCACAATTGCCATTATTAATAATTTCAGCAAGATTTGGGGCAGAAATATCAGGATTCTTAGCCCTGACAATAAGGGCATTGGGTGCCCCAATTGGTTTAATGGGAAAATCTATATTAGATGTATTTAGAAGGCAGGCGACACAAGCGTACCAAAAATATAATACGTGCCGGATTGAGTATATGCACACATTTAAAGTTTTATTAGTTTTGTCAGTTTCCTCTATGGCAGTGTTTTACTTTTTTAGTGAGCAAATATTTATTTTAGTATTTGGTAAAGAATGGAAACTTTCGGGGACTATAGCGATTTGGCTATTACCATTATTTGCTTTAAGGTTTATAGCAAGCCCGTTGAGCTATATGTTTTATCTTGCAAAAAAGCAGAACTGGGATTTAGTGTGGCAAATTTCTCTATTGGTTGTTTCTTATATAGCTCTAACTACACCTATTAATTATTCTAATTCGCTACAATTATATTCGGCGGGATATACAGGCCTTTATATAATATACCTAATGTTAAGTTTTCGGCTAACTGAGAAAAAAGCAGATATTATTTTGAAGCAATAAAGTATAATATGCTGGCAAGAATAAAAAATATAATAATGCTTCTGATATTTTATAGTTTAGTTCTTTTTCTATATAACAATGAAATTGCACCAATGAATCAATACCTAGGCTACAATATTACTAACATATCATTTATTCAGAATTTAATTGTATTATTTTTTATTGTTTTGCCAGCATTATTTTTACCAGTAACTATTAAAAAGCCCTCCAATTTAATTATTTGGATGCTTTTTTTATTTTCTTATTTACCCACAGCATTTATTGGAATTAATTTTGCAAATAGTTTCACTAATTATATAATTTTATTAACTATTTTAAATGGCGCAATGGGAATATTTTTATGGGCTAGTACTCTGGAATTCAATATAAATGGCAATTTTAATTATAATTTTTTTGGTTTTGATAAACTAATATTTTTTCTTTTAATATTGTGGATTGTTTATTTTGTTTGGGAATTAATTAATTTTAGATTTGAATTAAATTTTGTTGATATTTATACGAGGCGATTAGAAGCAAGGGAAGTATCGATGGGAGTAATGGCGTATTTAATTTCATTTTTAAGAAATACCTTTATAGCATTAAGTGTTTATTTATTTTTCTTTAAGAAAAAATATGTTTATTTATTATTGGTACTTTTAGGTTTATTAGGAGTTTTTATATTTGATGGAAGTAAGACAGCTTTAATTATCCCTATTATTTTAATTGGTTTTGGAATGTCCCTGCGAAATCACTGGATCAAATCTCCATCATATTTTTTAGGAATTTCAATCATAGTTGTATCCATCGCAGTATTGGAATCTTTGTTTAATGATTCATATATATTGTCAGAATATTTTGTGAGGCGGGTATTCGTCGTACCTGGGATGTTAAATAGTTTTTATTTTGATAATTTCAATCAAGATTTCTTTGGTATGTATTTATCTGGAAATTATGGCAACACATTTAATGTTTTTGAAGATAGAGAATTAACTTATTATATAGGCTCTAAGTATCTTGGCCTGCCGGATGCAAATGCAAACACAGGGATATGGCTAACGGGATTTTCTCAATTGGGAGTAACGGGTGTTTTTATTATTTCTTTTTTTTCGGGTCTGATTGCAAGTCTCATAAACTTATTAAGTGGGCATAATTTCTATTACTATGGTGCTCTGGTGGGCGTATTAACAGGGATAACATGGTCAGAGCAAGCATTGCATACCTCGATGCTCACGGGAGGTGTTTTTATTTCAATAATATTAATGTATCATTTGAATAATTCAAAAATGCTAAATATAAATTGGTAGAAACCAAGATTTTTCTAATTAATCAACATATATTTAAATGATTTCAATTATTGATTATGGGATGGGAAATGTTTCTTCAATTCAAAATATGATAAAAAAAGTTCGTGGTGAATCAATTATCACAAATGATAGAACTATTATTAATGAATCAGATGCAATTATCCTGCCCGGCGTTGGGTCCTTTGATAATGGTATGACTAAATTAAAATCATCTGGATTAATAGAAACCATAGAAGAGAAAGTGCTAATTAACCACACACCTTTTTTAGGGATATGTTTAGGAATGCAGCTCCTTTTTGACAATAGTGATGAAGGTATTGTTTCTGGTTTAGGGTGGGTACCAGGTGAAATAAAAAGATTTAATTTTCATAAAGAAATTGGAGAAAAACATCGTATTCCACATATGGGATGGAATACTGTGAATCCAACATCTGCTAATTGCTTGTTTAAAAATTTAATGGATGAAGCTCGATTTTACTTCGTCCATTCTTATTATGCTTTACCTAAAAATACTGAACATGTATTATCTTATACATGCTATGGCCACACTTTTGTAAGTAGTATAAATAAAGAAAATATTTGGGGGGTTCAGTTTCATCCTGAAAAAAGCCATCGTTTTGGAGTAACGTTAATTAGAAACTTTTTACAAATAATTAATTGTTAAAAACACGCATTATCCCATCTTTACTTTTAAAAAATGCGGGTCTTGTAAAGGGGGCGCAATTTAAAAACCATAAATATGTGGGGGACCCAATAAATGCTGTTAAAATATTTAATGAAAAGGAAGCGGATGAGCTTGTCTTTTTAGATATAAGCGCAACAATTCAAAATTGTGGGCCCAATTTCGAATTATTAAAAGATATTGCATCTGAAGCATTTATGCCCTTTGGATATGGTGGTGGTATTAAAACAATAAAACAAGTTGAAAAACTATTTTGGATTGGCACCGAAAAGGTAATAATCAACTCCCAAGCATTCTATAATCCAATTTTTATATCTGAAGCCAGTAGCGTGGCAGGCGCTTCAAGTATAGTTGTTTCTATTGATGTGAAAAAAACATTATTTGGAAAGTATGAGGTTTTTGTTAAGAATGGTACAGTGAACACAAAAGAGTCTCCAATTGAATATTCAAAAAAAATGGAAGAATTAGGAGCAGGTGAACTAATTATTTGCTCCATTTCTAATGAGGGAACTGGGAAAGGGTTTGACTTAAAACTAATGAATGAAATTTCTTCATCTGTTGACATACCCGTTATTGCTTCTGGGGGAGCAGGGACACTACAGGACCTATATGATGTTGTTAAAATTAGTGGTGTGTCAGCAGTATCTGTTGGAGATATGTTCGTATTTTACGGTAAACACAAAGCTGTATTAATAACATACCCAAAATATTCAGAAATGATAGAATTGTTCAATAATTAGGAAAGCTTTTGGATGAAGGATAAAATTTGTAAACGGTGTGTAATGGATACTACAGATCCGGAAATTGTATTTGATAAAAATGGTATATGCAACCATTGTCTTGAATTTGATTCAATAACATCTAAAAGTTGGTTCCCAAATAAAGAAGGCGAAAGGATGCTCTCTGAAATCCTGTCAAAAGTTAAAAATGAGGGAACAAACAAAGAATATGACTGCATTATTGGTTTGAGTGGTGGTGTTGATAGTTCATATTTGGCTATAGTTTTAAAAAAATATAATTTGCGGCCACTGGTCGTTCATATTGATGCTGGCTGGAATACAGAAATTGCCATAAGCAATATAGAAAAAATAGTTAAATATTGTGATTATGATTTATATACCCATGTAATGGATTGGGAAGAAATCAAGGATTTGCAAGTTGCCTATCTGAAAGCGTGCGTTGCAAATCAAGATGTAGTCCAAGACCATGCATTTTTTGCAACATTATATCATTTTGCAGTAAAAAATAAAATTTCTTATATAATTAGTGGTGGCAATATTGCCACGGAATCTGTATTTCCACAGGCGTGGCATCATTCTGCTATGGATGCAATAAATTTAAAATCAATACATAAAAAATATGGGACTATTCCATTAAAAAAATATAAAACCATATCTTTTTTTAAATATTACTTTTACTATCCATTTGTCAAGGGAATGAAAACAATTCGGCCGCTTAATTATTTACCTTATAATCGAAGAGAGGCAATTGAAGCATTAAAAAAAGAAGTAGATTACGAGGAGTATGGTAAAAAACATAGCGAATCGAGGTTTACCAAGTTTTTTCAAAATTATTACTTACCCAAAAAGTTTGGTTATGATAAAAGGAAGCCTCATCTATCAAGCCAAATCCTCTCTGGAGAAATATCAAGAAATGAAGCAATTATGGAATTGAAGACACCTGTGTATCGCGAAAATGAATTAAGAGAATCTTTAGAATATATTGGGAAAAAACTTGAATTTAAATATGAAGAATTAAATCAAATTATTAATTCCGATGGGAATCATTACACAATGTTTTCTAATTGGGATAAGTATCATGGTTTTGCAAAAAAACTACAAAACTTTTTAGAAAATAAGGTAGGTAGAAGGATAAAAAATTATTCATAAAATTGCCCATCTAACATCGGCTCATCCTCGATACGATATACGTATTTTTTTAAAACAGTGTTCCTCCTTATCTAAATCTGGTTTTAACGTAAACTTAATTGTTGCAGATGGTAAGGGAGATGAAATAAAGAATGGAATAAAAATTTATGATGTTGGTTTATTTGTAAACCGTTTTTACAGAATTATGAATGCGCCTAAAAGGGTGTTTGAAAAGGCAAAGCGAGTCGATGCTGATATCTATCATTTACATGATCCAGAATTAATTCCGATTGGTCTGAAATTAAAACGATTAGGGAAAAAAGTTATATTTGATTCCCATGAGGATGTTCCCAAGCAGATGCTAAGCAAGACTTATTTAAACAGTTGGTCACGGTGGTTGATATCAAAAATATTGAAATTCTATGAGGTCTGGTCATGTAGTAAATTTAGTGGAATCATTGCTGCTACTCCTTTTATTCGTGACAAATTTCTAAAAATCAATTCCAATACAGTTGACATCAACAATTTTCCTATACTGAATGAATTGGGCCGTACTTCTTCTTGGGGTTTTAAGAAGAAGGAGGTTTGTTATATTGGGGTAATCTCAAAGGCTAGGGGCATCCTTCAAGTTGTGGAGGCTTTGGGCTTGGTTGGTAACAAGATTTCATTAAACCTATGCGGTTTGTTCAGCGAGAGAGAAACTGAAAAGCATGCACGCAAATGTGGTGGTTGGGAAAAAGTGAATGCACATGGCTCCGTGAATCGCCAAGGGGTTCGAGAGGTTCTGAGTCGCTCTATGGCTGGTATAGTAACCTTTTTTCCGGCACCAAACCATTTGGATGCACAGCCAAACAAGATGTTTGAATACATGAGTGCGGGAATCCCGGTAATTGCTTCGAACTTCCCTTTATGGAAGGAGATAGTTGAAGTTAATTGTTGTGGAATATGTGTTGATCCTTTGGATCCAAGGGATATCGCAAGAGCTATTAAATATTTGACTGATAATCCTAAAGAGGCGAAGGTTATGGGTGAAAATGGCCGTAGGTTGGTAAAAGAAAAATATAATTGGAATACCGAAGATAAAAAACTAATTGATTTGTACAATAAGGTCTTAGACAATTAGTCCAAATAAATGCGACTAAATCTCAATTTAATATCAATAGTTCTAACTGTTCGGAACGAAATTGAAAATATAGCAGATTGCCTAGATGGTATATTGAATTTTCAAATACCAGAACATGTAAAGGTTGAAATAATTTTTTCTGATGGTTTGTCTGAAGATGGTACATATGAATTATTGGAAGAAAAATCATTCCAGCATGAAAATATCGTATTAATTAAAAATCCGAATATTTATCATTTATTTGGATTTAACCATGCAGTGAAAATCTGCAAAGGAGACTATGTTCTCTGGCTTGGTGCGCACACAATTTATCCAAAGGATTATTTGAAGATACTTTTTGATTCAGCGACAAAGCATAACACGGATTATGTAGGGGGTATTATAGAAACAATACCATATGATAATACCTATGAGGCTTTAGCCGTACAAGCATTGACAACCCATCCATTTGGTGTAGGTAACTCCGGATTTCGCTTAGGTGCTAAAGAGGGTCCTGCAGACACTGCTTCCTATGGTTTATACAAGAAAGATATTTTTGAGAAAATAGGTTATTTTAATGAAAAACTTATTCGTTGTCAGGATTATGAATTCAATTGCAGAATAAGAAAAACTAATGGATTGGTGTGGATTAACCCCAATGCAATAGCAAAGTACAAAAACCAAAAAAGTATATTTTCATTTTACAGAAAACTGCACTTGTTAGAGGCACCATATAATGCCTATATGTGGTATATAGCTCCCTATACATTTACATATCGCCATGCCATTACAGGTATTTTTTCCACTGGGGTAATAGGTGGAATTGTACTTGCAACTTTCTACCCAATAATTAAAATTATATTTTTATCAGTAATGATATTATACTTTTTGTTGGCTCTTTTATCAGCTGTCCAGCAAGCAATAAGGTATAAAAAACCGCTACATATTTTAACGTTACCTTTTTGTTTTTTTCTTTATCACTTTTCACACGGACTGGGAATATTAAGCGGTCTAGTTCGTTTGGCTACAGGGACAGCACCAGTTCAAAAACATTAGAATTTGATTTTTTGCATATTAGGAACCAAATTAAGGTGAACATCAAAAAGCTGAATCTTTAATGGAAAAACAATCGGCTATAAATGACAAGTTAATGGAAAAGAATAGGTACGATAGTAGAGCTCTAGCTATCCTTAAAAAAAAGGAATTAGAATCCAGCAAACTTGGTTCAGCATCAATCCCTTTAGTCCTTAGATCGCCATATTTATTTTACGAAGAAAAGATTAAGGAATTGCTCAACCCATCTTGTAAGGTGCTTGAGATTGGCTCTGGAATCGGTTTGCATACTTATAGTTTGATAAAAACAGGTGCTCATGTTACAGCTACTGATATCTCTCCTAATTCGTTAAAAGTGTTGGAGAAAAATTTAATAAAAAAAAATACTCAAGGGAAACTTGTCACAATGATTGCAGATATGGAGCAATTACCATTTGAAAATCAATCCTTTGATGTAGTTACAAGTGTCGGAAGTTTAAGCTATGGCGATGAAAAAAAGGTTGATAGTGAGATTCATCGCATAATTAAACCAACAGGTTATTTTATTTGTGTCGATTCCCTAAATAATAACCAGATTTACAGGTTAAATCGGTACATACATTATTTAAAAAAAGAACGATCAAAACTGACTTTGTTAAATATGCCAACAATACAAAGGATTGTTTCCCTAACCTCAAGATATAAAAAGGTCGATGTAAAGTATTTTGGAAGCATACAATTTATGACACCGCTGTTGTCTAAATTATTAGGATCTACTTCGACAACTAATTTATCAAATAAGGTTGATAAAATTTTTAATATTAAAAAATCAGCATTTAAATTTGTACTTACTGCCCAAACCTGATGTTGTTTTGAGAAAAATTGTAGTATTAAGATCTAATTTTTGTTAAATTATTTTAGAGTATAAATTATTGACAAGTTTTAGGTTATATTGTTGGGAAAATGTCAATTTTATAATGAAACCTTTAGATATCTTAGATAAATTATTAGAAATATTACCAATCATTAATAAAAATAAAATAAATAAAATGGTATAGGTTTTTACATTTGAACTTATTAAATATGAGGAATAAGTAATCAATACAAAAATACATTAAAGATTAATATGAAAAATGAACTAAAAGAGCTATCTAATCCAAAAAAATACGATAAGCCAATATCAATTAAAAACCAAAATATTGGCTCATTAAAAAAGATGTTAATGTCGATGACTCTTATCAGGAAGGCTGAACAACAATTGGCATGGGGAAGAGAAAATGGCTTGATTGGTGGTCCCGTTCACCTTAGTGTGGGGCAAGAGGCAATTGCTGTTGGCGTGTCTCAGTCTTTACAAAAAACAGACCGGGTTTTTGGTAACCATCGTTCTCATTCTCATTTGCTTGCACTCAATCCCGATTTTTATCGATTATTCGCCGAAATATTAGGTAAGAAGACCGGGTTTTCTAAAGGTATGGGTGGGTCAATGCATTTGTGGGATCAGCCCAGTGGTTTTTATGGATCAGTACCTATTGTTTCGGGGACGGTCCCCTTAGCAGTGGGTGCTGCAATGGCAGCTAAAATGCAAAATAAGAACGATATAGGATTGGTATATGTTGGTGATGGTGCAGCAGAAGAGGGTGTTTTCCAAGAGTCATTGAATTTGGCAAAAATTCAAGACGCACCAATATTATTTGTAATTGAAAATAATTTATTTGCCAGTCATATGCATATCTCACTTCGGCAACCCAGTGATATGATCTCTAGATTTGCTATTGCAAATGAAATTCCTTATAAGTTGGTGGATGGAAATGACGTGGCGGCAGTGGCTGAAGCGGCTAAAGAATTGATTAATGATATTCGGTCTGGTAAAGGTCCAAGACTTATAGAACTAGTCACCTATCGCTGGTATGGGCATGTTGATTGGAGAGATGATGTGGATGTGGGCGTAGACCGATCACTTGATGATATTGAAAACTGGAAGAAAAGGGATCCTATCACACGATTATCCGATTCTATGATTGCTGAAGGACTATGGAATCAAGAACAAGAAGATGAATTAAATAATGAGCTTGATGAGCAGATTAAAGTTGCTTGGGGAAAGGCAATGAACGATCCGTATCCAAATCCAGATGCTACTTTAAAATATGCTTACTCAGGTGATTGATTATGACTAACAAAATGACAGCAACAAAATATAATTATGGTAGTGCTATTTATTCAGCCTTCGAGTATTTATTAGAAAAATATCCAGAAGTATTTATTATTGGTCAAGGGTTATGGAGTCCATGGTATGTGGGTAATTCCATGACCGACCTAGATAAAAAATTTGGTGTTGACCGAGTCATTGATACACCGGTTTCAGAGTCGGCATGTACAGGTGCAGCGGTTGGTGCATCCTTGGCTGGTATGAAACCTATTGTCGTACAGCCTCGGATGGATTTTATGCTATATGCTATGGATACCATTGTAAATCAAGCGGCTAAATGGTCACATATGCTGGGCGGTCAGGCCCATCCCGGTGTGACAATCAGAGGTATAATTAATCGTGGTGGAGAGCAGGGTGCCCAACATTCGCAGGCACTGCATGCTTGGTTTGCCCACGTCCCAGGACTTCGTGTTGTTATGCCGTCAACCGTTGCTGATGCGCGAGATTTATTAATTGCCTCAGTATTATGTAAAGACCCTGTTGTCTATATTGATGATAGATGGTTATATGATCGGGAAGATGAGTTGCCTCCAATCGTAGAATTAGACCTTAAATCTCAAAAGCCATTGATTACTCAAAAGGGAGTTGATATCACAATTGTAGCATCAGGCCATGCATCATTGCTCGCGAGTGGTGCAAGCGTAAAACTTAGAAAAAAAGGTGTCTCCGCAGAAGTGATTGACATCCGCGTGTTAAATCCATTAAATGTAGATGTAATTATAGAATCAGTAATAAAAACAAAACATTTTCTCGTGGTTGATTCTGGTTGGATATCTACAGGGTTCTCTGGTGAGATAGTTGCTAAGGTTGTGGAAAAATTACCAGTAGATTGTTTAAATAAATCACCAGTTAGGATTGCACTACCCGATGCATCGGCACCAACTTCACGTGTACTTGAAAAAGCATATTATACATCAGTTGACGATGTGGTAAATGGAGCGAAAAATATTTTAAATAATTAGGGGATTATATGTCTAGTAGAAGCGTTCAATTTTTTGAATACCCAAGGATGTGGTCTGATGATAAAGAGGATTTATTGTCAATTATAGATGATGTGGCATCAACCGGTGGGTTTATCCTACAAAAAGCAGTATCTGATTTTGAAACGGAACTCGCAAACTATACAGGTGCAAACTATGCTGTAGGTGTCGGTAATGCAACGGATGGGATGGAGATATTTTTAGAGGCCATTGGGATACAGCCCGGTGATGAAATAATAATTTCTTCACACACCATGTTGGCAACTGCTTCCGCTATTAAAGTATGTGGCGGTGTTCCCATTCCTGTAGATATAGGGTGTGATAACTTGATTTGTCCGGAAGCAATTGAGGAGGCTATAACATCAAATACAGTCGGTATCATGCCAACCCAACTTAATGGTAGAATATGTGATATGGATGCTATTCTTACAATTGCAAAAAAGCATAACTTGTTTTTAGTGGAAGATGCGGCCCAAGCACTAGGCTCTAAATATAAAGGGCAACATGCAGGTACTTTTGGCTTGGCATCCGATATTAGTTTTTTCCCTGCGAAAGTATTAGGCTGCTTAGGAGATGCAGGCGGTGTTCTTGTAAATGATAAAGAGTTGTTTCATAAAATATACCAAATTCATGATCATGGTCGCGATGTGGATGGAGAAATTAAAAGGTGGGGGAGAAATTCAAGACTCGACAATATACAAGCAGCTATTTTAAGTCATAAACTTAAATCTTATAAAAATGTTATTGAACGTAGACGTGAAGTAGCTCAAATGTATCAAGATCGTTTGGGTGGATTACGCAAATTACAATTACCGCCATCACCTAATAGTAATCCGGATTATTATGATGTATATCAAAACTATGAATTACAAGCAGACAAAAGAGATGAATTAAAAAATCATTTAGGTGAAAAAGGTATCGGTATTTTAATTCAATGGGGAGGTCTTGCTGTTCACCAGTTCAAGCAACTTGGCTTTCATCAATCCCTACCAAAAACTGAACAGTTTTTTGAGCGTTGTCTTATGTTGCCAATGAATATTTTTATTAGCAATAATGATGTTGAGTATATTTGTGAAAAAATAAAGGAATTTTATAGAATTTAATGATTAAAAGATTTTTTGATATTGTTGTTTCGTTAATATTAGTAATTATTTTTTCACCTTTTTTAATTATTTTTTCTTTTCTTATTTGGAAGCAAGATTGGGATTCACCTTTTTATGTAGCACCGAGGGTAGGAAAGAATGAAAAAATATTTAAAATGATAAAATTCCGCTCTATGATTGTGAATGCTGATAAAAGTGGAGTTGATTCAACGTCAGCAAATGATAGTCGGATAACACCTTTAGGTAATTTTATTAGGAAGTATAAAATTGATGAACTCCCCAACTTTTTCAATATTTTATTAGGCGAAATGAGTTTTGTAGGTCCGAGGCCAAATGTGAAAAGAGAAACAGAACTATACACAATAGAGGAAAAATATTTATTAACGGTTCGGCCTGGAATCACAGATTTGGCATCAATTGTTTTTTCAGATGAAGAGGATATTCTGGAGGGTTCGTTAGATCCGGATTTAGATTATAATCAATTAATAAGGCCCTGGAAAAGTAGGTTGGGCATTTTTTATATAAATAAAAGATCAATTTGGATGGATATTCAACTTATGTTTTTAACAGCAGTTGCAATAATATCAAAAACAAAGAGCATAAGATCGATAAACAAAATATTAATAAAATTTTCTGCCGATGAACAATTAGTATCTGTTTCATTAAGAGACGGGCCTCTTTCTCCCCACCCGCCGCCAGGATCTAATAATATTGTAACATCAAGAAATTAAATTGAGAGTAAAATTAAAATCAAAGGCATACTTCATATTTGGAAGATGCGGCAAATTGGTTTTCGAGCCTCTTTTTGGTGGGAGCAAAAAAAAATTTAAAATATGTGGACCAATATGAAGGTGAACCGGCGTATCGTTATCCCGTCACCGAACTTTTCACCAATTTAACTTTTTGTTGTTATTAAATGAATATATTGTGTATTATCCTCTCAATAGTGGTAACATCGTGTGTATATTAGGTGAATAAATACATTCTAAATCATACAATTTTTAAGGTGAACCGGCGTATCGTTATCCCGTCACCGAACTTTTCACCAATTTAACTTTTTGTTGTTATTAAATGAATATATTGTGTATTATCCTCTCAATAGTGGTAACATCGTGTGTATATTAGGTGAATAAATACATTCTAAATCATACAATTTTTCTTGAGATAAGGAATTAAAATCATGAAAAAAGTCATATTTCTGATGATTCTTGCTAGGTTACTAATTGGCCAATCAACTCAGGAGTTGATGAGGCTTGCTAACCAGGCAGGAATAAACACAGAGGCCCAGGCGAGAGCGCTGGCTAAGCAGCGCGGTATGACCGATGCTCAGATAGAAGAGGAACTTAAAAAACGCGGATTGACTATCAGAGACGACCAAGTAGCAGATACGCTGGAAATTCTGCCAATAGGAGCTATTCGAGATGAACCAACAGTTGAAAGGGAATTAGAGGAACAGATCGATAAAATAGCTGAGGGACAACTTGCTGCTCAGCCTCTCCAATATTTTGGTTATGACATTTTCCTCGGTGATCCTGGTGTTTTTCAATCATCTACTTTTGGTGCAGTCAATCCCGACTACAATATTGGTTCCGGTGATGAGGTTATCATTATGCTTTGGGGGGAGACCCAATTTCGCCAGGTGTTTATAGTGAACAGGGAAGGGTTTATTTTTATCCCGGAAGTGGGACAGATATTTGTAAACAGTATTACTCTCGGTGAGTTGGAGAGTAAACTTTTTCGTTTACTTTCAAAGGTTTACTCCAGCATTAATCCTTCATCAGGCAAGGCCTCTACTTTTATGGATGTGAGTTTGGGAAACCTGCGCCCGCTGCGAATCATAGTATTGGGTGAAGTCTCACAGCCGGGAGCTTATTCAGTGAGTCCTTCAACCTCGCTATTTACTGCTCTATACTATTTCAGGGGCCCGACCACCCATGGATCTCTGCGTGATATCAGGTTGATCAGGGGCGGCAAACAGGTAGCGTCCGTTGATTTTTATGATTACCTGCTGAGTGGAAAACAGTTGAATGATGTCCGGCTTCAACTGGATGATGTGATTTTTTTCCCGCCCCGCGGAAAAACGGTTTCCATTCGGGGTCAGGTCAAACGAAATGCAATTTTTGAATTGAAAGAAAAAGAGGGCATCAAAGACCTTGTTGAAATGGCCGGCGGCCTGGAGATGACTGCCTTTCTTGAAAGAGCCCAGGTTGACCGTGTGGTTCCCTTTGAAGAAAGAACAGATAAATGGAAGGATCGGGTGATATTTGATTTCAATATCGGTGATGAAATAACCGGTGAAACTCTGATGCATTTGGAAGATGGTGACACTGTCCAAGTATTTTCAATTTTGGACCTGCACCAGAATAATGTATATATCAGCGGGTCTTCGGTTGTCCGGCCTGGCCGGTATGAACTCACAAATGGGATGCGTATCAGCAACCTGGTGGAAAAAGCAGGCGGTCTGCTGAAAGATGCATATCTGGAAGCAGCCCATATAGTCCGTGTACGGGAGGAAAACCTGCAAAAACAATTGATTTCCTTTAATTTAATTAGAGCGATAGAAGGCGATTCAGTGAGTAACTTGGAATTACAATGGAATGACAGCCTAATCGTTTACAATGTAAATAAGATCGCCAATGCCTTTAAGACAGTTTCCATTAATGGATCGGTAAAAACTCCGGGAGAATATTCATTTTTTCCGGGTATGAGCCTAGGAGATCTGTTTCTTGACGCGGGTGGTTTTCCAGTAGATGTTGTAAGGGCAAAGGTGGAAATAGCGAATATTGATCCTATGAATTCCAATCCGGAACTGTATTCAGTGACACGACAGATACTATTTAATCGTGAGGGCGGTCAGACAGAATTTTTCTCTATGGATGATCTGCTGAATAAGATCAGTATTTTGGAGAAAGTGACACTCCAACCTTTTGATATGGTTTCCGTGCGCAGAGACCCAGGATTTGAATATCATAAATCAATAACAGTAAATGGTGCTGTCTGGTATCCGGGAAATTACGCTATTCAAAGACCTGACGAAACAGTTGCAGATATTTTGCATCGGGCCGGCGGCCTGCGGTCTGAGGCCTATCCCATGGCGTCCACCCTTAGCCGCCGGGGGCAGATTATCCGGCTTTCCTTTGAAGAAATAATTAATAATCCTGGTTCTAAAGAAAATTTTAATGTTTTCGATAGAGATACGCTGACTATTTCCGTAAAACCGAATCTGGTGTTTATCGCAGGTGAGGTCAACACTCCTGGCGTGTATAAGTATTATCCCGACCTGAATTTGAACGGGTACCTAGAGCAGGCCGGAGGAATTACAACCAAGGCGGAATTAAAGGAAGTTTGGGTAACCTACCCGGACGGCTCATCAAAGCAGCGGGGATGGTTAAAAAACCCCCAGATTTACGACGGTTCTATAATCACCGTGGGCAAGAAAGAGGAAGCAGAGCCGGTGAATAAGACAGAATTTGCCAAGGAGATTGCTTCCATAGTCTCTAATTTCCTGCAAATATATTTAACGCTTACCCTGATTTCTCAGCAGTCCGGTGGATAATCTACCAAAAAGGTTATTATCTCTTCGCCATCTGTGGCCAATAATCCTCTCATTTCCTCCTTTTATAGTGGAAATCTTCGGTGTAGGCACGGCGAGCCCACAATGCCCACCTACCTCAACGATAGTGCAGAATGGGGGTCAGAAAATATGACCAACTTCCACCGTTTTAATTATTTTCAACTGGCGGCTAAGGTGCTGTGATGAATAATGTGTCAAGATGCTGTTGTACTTTTCTTAGCGTAAGAAAAGTACCAAAAGAAACAACTGCGGTGAAAAAATTCAACGGATCTCCTACATCCTTAAGGCATGAATTAAACTTGTTCCAACATTGTCGCCACTCAAACAGTAATTTCTTCTTAACTTCAGAATACCTCGATCCTTTTGTTGAATTTTCTCAAGGTGGCAAAAATACTACTGAAGGTGTTGTCTTTTCAATTCCCCGCCTTAGGAAAAGTATGAGAAAAGGCACAATATACTCAGGCTGAAAATGAACAGAAATCCCTTTAACTACTTCTCTTTTTACTTGGTATGACCTTCGAAGCCTTACTAGAAATTATGGCCCAGCATGGGATTACCCGCTTGGCCCACATCGCCCGGGAACTGGATGCTTCTCCTCAGACGGTGAGCAACTGGAAGGCCCGGGATCAGGTTCCGTATAAGATTACCGCCATCATCAAGGCGAAATACGGCGGTTCCGTGGAAACTGACGAGGAAAAAGGAGCTCAAGACCAGGAAAAAAGTACGGAGAATGGACAACCTGAAATTCAACATCCCACACCCGGCATCCCATATTCCAATCCGCCCGATCTCTCTGAAGAAGAAGACTCAATGCCCCTTCGGGAAATCATTAACATCCTGAAAAAGTACTGGAAAATACTGATTATCATCCCAACTATAACCTGTATAGTTGCCATTTATTATGTTTTTTTCATCGCCCAGCCGTTCTATGTAGCCACTGCGAAGATTATCCCCTCCGTTGGTAGCAGTTCAACCTCCAACCTGAGAGGATTGGCGGCCCAGTTTGGTTTTTCTGTGCCTGGAGGAGAAGAGAACAGCATCACATCTTCCGGGGTCTACCCTGAGATCATCCAGAGCCGTACACTGGCAAGAGCCCTGCTGAAGCGTAACTTCAATACAGAAAAGTTTGGTGAGGATCAGCCCCTGATGAAGATTCTTACCTACAGTGAAGAGGAGCCGGAGTTTGGTCCAGATACGCTGGAGAAAATGGCAGTCAAAGCTTTGTTAAAAAAAATTAATGTGTCCAAAAGCCGGCAATCATCTATTCTAAAATTGGAAGTGAGTGCAATCGAACCTCAATTGGCGGCTGATATAATCACAGCACTTATTGAGGAATTGGCTAAGCATCAGCAGAAGTTCAAGTCCACCAGGGTAAGCGAGAAGCGGCAGTTTATCGAAGGGCGGATTGAGGAAGTGCAGGTTGATCTTGAAAAGGCGGAAGATGCCCTGAAACAGTTCCGGTACCGGAACCGGCAGATTCAGAACTCGCCATCGTTGTTGTTGGAGGAGGAGCGGCTTTCACGGGAGGTACAGGTCATTACAGGGGTATACACCACCCTGAAGCAGGAGTACGAGTTAACTAAGATACAAGAAGTGGAAGAAGCTACCGTGGTGCATGTCCTTGATCCGCCTGAGGCACCTCTGATGAGGGCCGGACCTCAGAGGCGCAAAACCGTTATTATGGCGGGATTCCTGGGGATTGCTCTTGGTGTGGGGTTGGCGTTTGGGCGGGAGTATTGGAAAAACATTTCTGAAAAGGATTTACAAGGAGCTATCAGCCAGTAACTAGTAACTAGTAACCAGTCGCCAGATCTCTTCATTTATTTTCTTGTTATTACTAATGATGAGTAATATATTTACTCGGAAACTATGTTAGAAACACTAATTACATCCAAAACACGGCTTAAACTGCTGTTAAAGTTCTTTATGAATCCGGAAACCCGTGCTTATTTGCGGGAATTGGCCTCGGAATTTGGTGAATCTACCAATGGAATTCGTCTTGAGTTGAACAGCCTAACTAAGGCTAAATTATTAAAATATAGCAATATCGGTCGAACTGTAGTTTACAGAGCTAATAAAAATCATGCACTATTTAACGATATTCAGAGTGTTGTACAAAAATACGTAGGTATTGATCATCTTGTGGATGATTTAATATCAGAGCTAGGACAGGTTGATGCTGCATATATCATCGGCGATTATGCTCATGGTTCGGACAGTGGCCTCATCGATCTGGCAATAGTGGGGCAGGTAAACCAGGATGTGCTTCAGCGTCTGGTTGATAAGACAGGCAAGATTATCTCTCGAAAAATCCGACCATTGGTTTTGGATCAAGAAGAACTTGAACACCTTTGGAATCAATTAGATATTGAACATGCCCTCCCCATTTGGGGCGATAAACAACAGGTTAAGACCAAAAAACGTTAAGTGCATTAGTACACGGATGGGATAGCGATTAAGCTATTCGAACATATTATCTTACGCTTTTTCAAGCCCAAAATGGGAGTGACGGGGCGGAGCTGTGCTTGGAATGATGATGGATCTTGAATTATAGATTGTGGATGAAAGAAAAAATAATTGAAAAACATACATCCCAAATCCAACATTATTAATTCACCATTCTGTGTAGCAGGTTAGAGCTTTGCCTAAGACAAATAGTAAACTCAAAAGGAGTTAATTTATGAATTGGGGATTAAGAAATCGATTAGATACTGGTGATGTACATAAGCTTAGGCACACATTTGCTAGTCACCTCGTAATGAAAGGTGCACTATGTGAAGGAAGAAATGATTGATTATAAGAGTGAGCTGATTTCGTCACTTGACTTCGCCAAAGTTAATCTCGGTAAAGACGAGTTACATTTATGTGGAGACAATGGTAACTACGCTAATTTACTGTTCGAAACTTCGGACGATGATGAAGTTAACAAAGAAATGTACGACACCGAGACAGCCCTCACCATTTATCGTAACTTTCTAAATTGGCTTTTTTCCACTTTTGAAATTTCAGAGGATAAATTTCGAAAAGATTGTATTAAATATTTAGAGCTAGATGAGGGAGAAAAAGTATTAGTCACAAGTTGCGGTTTAGGTGAAGATGTTGCTATTTGTTGCGATGCGGTAGGTGATAAAGGATTTGTTCATGCGCAAGATTTGAGCGAACAATTTATTGATTATGTCGCTCAGAAAACTACCCATAACAATGTTGTTTTTACTGTATCTAATGCATTACATCTTCCTTACAAAGATGACTTTTTTGATGGGGTATATCACTTCGGCGGAATCAATCTTTTTGGTGACATTAAACAAGCTATCAGTGAGATGAACCGTGTCTGTAAAATTGGTGGAAGGATTTTGTTTGGTGATGAGTCAATCGCTCTACATCTCCGTGAAACTGATTATGGAAAGATGTTTATTAAGAATAACAATTTGTGGGAAAAACGTTTGCCATTGGAGCATTTGCCAATATGCGCCCATAACATATCGATTCGTTATGTGTTGGGAAATTGCTTTTATTTAATTGGCTTTGAGAAGCAAACTGATTTTCCAGATGTGGACATTGATGTGGAACATATTGGACACAGAGGCGGTACAGTGAGAAAAAGGTACTTCGGCGAACTTGAAGGTGTTGATGAAACTCTTAAAAAGAAGATTTATGAATATGCGAACGAGAATAATAAATCGGTATCACGATTACTGGAAGAGATGATTAGTAAGTTATAGAACCTTGTGCATCATTACGGATCGATAAATGTCTACGATTGAACAACGTGTAACTGAATATTCATTAAACCATTGAATTGCAATAGGAACGTAGAAGTAGAATTAAATGTGGAAAACTGTCAGTAGCGATACATCCTTGTTGGTTGATAGTGTGAAAAAATTTACACCAGAGGATAGAATAAAAATTATTCACGAAAGGTTAGAAGGAAAAATAGTGAATTTTGAATTTTTAATAAATTTTGTTGATTTAAAAGGCGTAGAAAAACTTAAACCACACCATGTGTTTTTCATTGTTAATTTTTGATTGATTTATCTTAAATCCAGACTTTTATAATCCAAAAGTTATCGTCTATAATTACTAACTAATGTTAACTAACAACTCTACCCTTATAACAGGAGGCGCTGGTTTCATTGGCAGTCACCTTGTGGATGCACTTATAAAACAAGGTCAAAATGTTATCGTCCTGGATAACTTAAGCACTGGCAGGCTACAAAATCTTGCACATATAGTAGATAAGATTCAGCTGATTGAATGTGATATTTCTCAAAAAGGGAAATGGCAAGATTACTTTAAAGGCGTGGATATGGTTTTTCATCTGGCTGCTCTGGCCGATATTGTTCCTTCTATTGAAACCCCTGGTAAATATTACCAATCCAATGTCAATGGCACATTCAATGTTTTGGAAGCATGTCGCAAATATAAGATTAATAAAATTGTTTATTCTGCATCATCATCCTGTTATGGAATACCGGATGAGTTTCCAACCAAAGAGACAGCTGAAATCCGACCTCAGTATCCCTATGCTTTAACAAAAAATATTGGCGAGCAGCTTATTATGCACTGGTGTCAGGTGTATAATTTGCCAGCAGTATCATTGAGGTTTTTTAATGTGTACGGTCCGCGTTCACGAACATCCGGAACTTATGGTGCTGTTTTCGGGGTGTTTCTGGCCCAGAAACTGGCCGGTAAACCTTACACCGTGGTGGATGATGGCACCCAAACTCGGGACTTTACTTTTGTTTCAGATATCGTTAATGCCATTATTGCCGCTGCTGAGAGTGATGTGAGCGGGGAGATTATCAATGTCGGATCAGACAACACATATAGTGTAAACCAACTTGTGAACCTTTTAGGTGGCGATGTGGTGCACATTCCCAAACGCCCCGGCGAACCGGACTGCACCTGGGCGGATATTTCCAAGGCAAAAGAGCTATTAAAGTGGCAGCCAAAGATTAGTTTGGAAGAGGGTGTTGGTATTCTTTTAGAAAATATAGATTACTGGCGGGAAGCTCCTGTCTGGGATAAAAATTCTATCGCCAAAGCCACGGAAAAATGGTTTGAATATTTGAGTTAGGGCATGAAAGAGAAAATAAAAACCTTGGAAGAACTACAGCAAATAACCGCTGACCTGAAATCAAAAGGTAAAAAGATAGTTCACTGCCATGGGGTATTTGACCTGCTGCACATTGGCCATATCAAGCATTTTGAGGAAGCAAAAACATTTGGCGATGTTCTGGTGGTAACCATCACACCGGATGAATTTGTGCAGAAAGGACCCAACCGTCCCGCATTTACTACAACGCTGCGTTTAGAAGCTCTGGCTGGCTTAGAGTCAATTGATTTTGTTGTCGCCAATAAATGGTCCAATGCCGTTGAAACTATCAAAACACTGCAGCCGGATATTTACTGCAAAGGGTCGGATTATAAAGATCATTCAGATGATATCACAGGTAAAATTGATGATGAGGCAGCAGCCGTTAAATCTGTATGCGGTGAAATCAGGTACACTAAAGACATTACCTTCAGTTCCAGCAGTTTGCTGAATAAGTATGGTGATATTTACAACGAAGCACAGAAAACTTTTATTCAAAAAATGCTCAATAGTCAAGATTTTGATAAAATTAAAAGCAAGGTGGACAATCTGCAAAATTTGAAAGTTCTTGTAGTAGGTGAAACCATTATTGACCAGTACGTCTTCTGTGAAGCTCTGGGTAAATCGGGTAAAGAGCCAGTTCTAGTGCTTCGTGATCTGAACATGGAGCAGTACGCAGGAGGTGCCGCTGCCATTGCCAGGCACCTTTCTGATTTTTGCGGTGGTGTAACGCTTTTGAGTATGTTGGGAGAAAAAAAGGAGCACGAAGACTTTGTGATAGAGAGCTTACCTGCCAATATTGAACCGTATTTTATTTATAAAGATGAATCCCCTACCATCACCAAAAAACGCTATGTAGACTATATCTCCAATAGCAAAAGTCTGGGGGTCTATTCCATTGATGATTCACAAATGAATGGTGAAAATAAAAATCAGTTGCAGGCATATCTTGATGAACTTACTCCAAAACATGACCTTGTGATTATTTCGGATTATGGGCATGGTTTTATATCAAAAGAAATAGCAAATTATATTTCAAAACAGTCAGTTTTTACTTCACTTAATGCCCAGATCAACGCAGCCAATATCGGTTATCACACTATGAATAATTACCGGAATATTGACTGCGCTATTATTAATGAAACCGAACTGCGCCACGAACTGCGCGATCGTGAAACCGGTGTTGAAGAGCTTATGAAACAACTGGCCCAAAGCCTGCAGACTAAAAATCTGGTGGTTACCCAAGGCAACAGCGGTGCAACGCTGTATGCATCAGATAATAATAAATATTATCACTGTCCCGCCTTTGCTGATAAAATAGTTGATAAGATCGGTGCTGGTGATGCTATGCTGGCTCTTCTTTCTTGCTCGATCAAAACCGGTTTTGATGCGGATCTATCCTTATTTATGGGCTCCTTGGCGGCAGCACAATCAGTGGAAACAATCGGCAACAGCACCCCTGTGAGCAAAGTTCAATTATTGAAAACCTTCTACCACGCTATAAAATAAAATGGACCCTAAAGCATTTTTAACATCATATCTTAATGACTTTTCAAACCTGGTTAAGCCGGATAAAAATATCGTTCATAAGTTGGTTGAAGTTGCCGATCTGTTGAAAGATATTCACGCTGATGGGAAAAAAATTCTTATTTTTGGCAACGGCGGCAGCGCTGCCATATCCAGCCACTTCAGCGTGGACCTGACCAAAAACGCCGGCTTGCGTTGCGTCAACTTTAACGAGGCTGACCTTATCACCTGCTTTGCCAATGATTATGGTTTTGAGCGCTGGGTGGAAAAAGCCGTGGACTTCTACGGAGATGAAGGTGATCTGCTCATTGTAATCTCATCCAGCGGCAGTTCAAAAAATATGCTGAATGGTGTTAAAGCCGCCCGTAACGGGAATTTTAAAGCAGTTGTAACTCTGTCGGGACTTGCTGAAGATAATCCGCTACGCCAGTTGGGGGATATCAATCTCTGGATAAACAGCAGGGCATACAATTTTGTGGAAAATATTCACCAGATATGGCTTTTGGCTATTGTGGATTTGATAATCGGCAATAGGGAATATTCGGCTTGAAATATTCCATTAATTTTTATTAAGGAGAATCTATGAAAAAAATCTTTATCACTGGTGGAGCCGGTTATGTGGGCGCTGTACTGGTACCCCATCTGCTTGAAAAAGACTATTTTGTTACAGTCCTGGACCTTATGATCTATGGGGATGATGTATTACCAAAACATCCAAATTTGCAATCAGTAAAAGGCGACATCCGGGACCAGGCCCTATTAAAAAAACTCATTCCCGGACATGATGCAGTCATCCACCTAGCCTGCATCTCCAACGATCCTAGCTTTGAGCTAAATCCGGAATTGGGCAAGTCTATCAACCTGGATGCTTTTCGTCCTTTGGTGGAATTTTCTAAAAATGCAGGTGTGGATCGATTTATTTATGCATCCTCTTCGAGCGTTTATGGGGTTAAAACAGAGCCGGATGTTCATGAGGAAATGGCCCTGGAGCCTCTAACCGATTATTCCAAGTTTAAGGCGGATTGCGAGAAAATATTGGCTGAATACCAATCAGAAGATTTTACCACAGTCACTATTCGTCCGGCTACAGTCTGTGGTTTTTCTCCTCGCCAGCGCCTCGATGTCGTGGTGAATATTCTCACTAACTTAGCATATCATAAACGGGAAATTTCCGTTTTCGGTGGAGAACAGCTTCGACCCAATATACACATTGCCGATATGGTAGAAGCGTATATGGTAATACTCAAGGCACAGAAGGATAAAGTCGCTGGTAAGATATTCAATGCTGGTTACGAGAACCAGCCCGTCAGGGAGCTAGCACAAACTGTTAAGAATGTTGTGGGAGAAGATGTAAAACTGATTACAACACCCACAGAAGACAACCGATCCTACCATATTTCATCAAAGAAGATCAAGGACGAGTTGGGCTTTGAAGCAAAGCATACGATTCGTGATGCAGCCCAGGATCTTTGCACAGCGTTTAAAAAGGGATTATTGCCTAACTCACTAGATTATGAGATGTATTTTAATATTAAGCGCATGCAATCACTTAGACTCTCTTAAACCATGAATATCGGAATTGATTTTGACAATACCATTGCTCATTATGATACTCTGTTCAGGGAAGTAGCCATAAAGGAAGGAATCATTGATGGAAACTGGGATGATAAAGGAAAAACTGAACTTCGTGATCATTTGCGCCGCCAGCCAAATGGCGAAAAATCCTGGATGAAGCTTCAGGGCCTTGTTTACGGAAAATATATGCTTGGCGCTAAAATGATGTCCGGTGTGGCCAATTTTTTCCTGTCTTGTAATGTGAGAGGGCACAAGATTTTCATAGTGAGTCATAAGACAGAATACGGCCATTTTGATCCGGAAAAGATTTCCCTACGCCGTGAAGCAATAAAATGGATGAAGGCGAAATATTTTTTTGATGCACAATATTTCGGTATAAATAAAGAAAATGTTTTTTTCGCAGATACCCGTGAAGAAAAAGTAAAAAAAATAGAGCTACTCAATTGTGATTGGTTTATTGATGATTTGCCTGAAGTTTTTGAGGAAACTAAGTTTCCATCTTATACTAAAAAAATACTTTTCGGATCTTATGAACCTGAGCACTTTCATAAAACAACAATTTTAAATAGCTGGAGAAAAATCTCTGAAAAAATTCTTGGGGAGACAACAGATAAAGAGATTACTGCGTGGTCAAAGCAGATGGTGGATGAACCTATAAAACATATTGAAAAAATTACAGGCAGGGGCAACAGCAGTATTTATAAAGTTATGGCCTCAAATAAAAAGAGTTATGCCCTTAAATATTATCCAGATCAGATTTCAGATAAGAGAACCCGTTTAAAAACAGAATTTGGCACCTTGCGTCTTTTGCACCAGGAAAACCTCACAAATGTACCTAAAGCTGTTGAAAAGGATGATGAATTGAATCTGGGGCTTTATGAATGGATCAATGGAGATAATTTTCGGGAACCATCTGTTAATAATCTTAACCAAGTCATTGATTTTGTTGGACAACTATATTTACTGTCTAAAAAAATTGATGGAAGCAATGTTGCTAAAGCATCTGAAGCCTGTCTTTCAGCCAACGAATTGGTGAACCAAGTAGAAAATCGGCTTTTGCGATTGAAGCAGGAAAGTAAACGTTTTCAAGAGTTGTCAAAATTTCTGGGGCAGACTTTCGAACCCCTTTGGGCTGTTGCCAAAGATGAAAGTATTCCCATATGGCCGCTGGAATCTAGGTACAAAGCTCTGCCTAAATATAAACAAACCTTGAGCCCATCAGATCTAGGGTTTCACAATTGTCTCAAAGGGAATGATGGTTCACTTACATTTATTGATTTTGACTATTTCGGCTGGGATGACCCAGTAAAACTCACCGCCGACTTTATCTGGCATCCGGCAATGAACTTGAATATTGAAATAATAAAAAAGTGGCAGGAAGCCATGTTGATGCTCTTTTCCCATGATAATCAATTCGAAAGCCGTCTTCGTGCTGCTATGCCCATTTATGGGTTGCGCTGGGCCATGATAGTTCTCAATGAATTTCTTCCTGGGTATGCCAACCGGCGTAAAGAAGCCGGTAAAACTCAAACTTATAATCTTGATAAGTCTCGGGAAATTCAACTAAAGAAAGCCAAACACTATTGTGAAATTGTCAAAACGATGACGCCACAAGTAACATATGCTTGATGGACGGTTCGATTATGTATAACGATCTTATATTAATGGCAAAGAAACTTCGCCAAGATACCTTTAATGCATTTATAGAACACGGTGAGGCCCATCTGGGGGGCAGTTTTTCCATGATTGAAATGCTCATCGCCCTTTATGAGGTGGTTTTGAAACAAGATGACAAATTTATTTTGAGCAAAGCACACGCTTCATTTCCGCTTTCTCTACTGCTAAAGGAAAAAGGCTATGAACCACAACTTACAACACACCTCGAAATTGATCCTGAAAATGGAATTCATTGTACCACGGGCAGTTTGGGGCACGGTTTGCCCATTGCTACGGGTATGGCTTTGGCAAGAAAACATTTGGAGAGACAGGGAAAGATTTACGTCATGATCAGTGATGGTGAGTGTCAGGAGGGAACCACCTGGGAGTCGTTACTTATTGCGGCTAAGCACTGCTTGGATAATCTTGTAGTTCTTATTGATTATAACAAAATACAAGCCCTTACTACTCTTGAAGAGGCTCTACCTTTGGATAATCTTCCGGCAAAATTCAAAGCCTTCAACTGGGACTGCGCAGAAGTAAATGATGGACATTCATTTGAAGAATTATTACCGGTTTTCAAGGAATCAAATGCTGAAGGAAAACCACGGGTGATTATTGTGCACACCACAAAGGGCAAAGGGATTAAAGCATTTGAAAATGATCCTGCCTGGCATGCCCGAAAAATAAAAGGGGATGAAATGGCAATTGGTAAAAAAGAGTTAGGTTTAGTGTGAGACGTACATTTGGAAAGATTATATCTGAACTTGCAAATAAAGACGAAAAAATTATTGTTTTGGTCGGAGACATTGGTTATCGAGTATTTGATGAATTTAGAGAGCGACATCCGAATCGATTTATCAATATGGGCATTTGTGAACAGAGCATGATCAGTGTTTCCGCCGGCATGGCCCTAGAAGGGCTCAAACCCTGGGTGTATACAATCACTCCGTTTCTCATTGAACGGCCCTTTGAACAAGTTAAACTGGATATTGACCAGCAAAATGTAAATGTAAAACTGGTAGGCTTTGCAGACTACCCAACTTTGGGACCTACCCACTCGGAAATGGATGGCAAAGCACTCATGAAACTATTCAAGAATATTTCATCTTTTTTTCCAAAAGATGGAGCAGAAACAGGTAGAATGATTAAAGATGCGTATGCAATTGATGGCCCTGCTTTTTTAAGTTTAAAAAGTGATCCAGGCCTTGGGCGATCTATTACTGGAAAGAATAATAATTAATCATAAAAAATCGAAAAATATATAAAAGGGATTAATATGGGTAAACTAGTTCAATTTGTTACATCACTTCACCAGGCTACGAGTCGTGCCTACATTGACCGAATGGTAGATGATAAAGTACACTGTATGCTAAAAGCAAAGGAATACGAAGCTGACTATTGGGATGGAGATCGACGTTTTGGATATGGTGGATATAAATACATCCCTGGCCGTTGGAAACCAGTAGCAGAAGAATTGATTAAAAATTATAATCTCACCAATGATTCTAGCGTGCTAGATGTAGGTTGCGGAAAGGCTTTCTTATTATACGAACTGAAATTATTACTTCCTGGTTTAAAAATTGCGGGATTTGATATTTCAAAACACGGTCTATCTGATGCCAAGGAAGAAATCAAAGATTCTGTTTTTATTCACCACGCACAGGATCCATACCCCTTTGAAGATAATGAGTTTGATCTCGTAATCTCTCTCGGTTGTTTTCATAATTTACGTATTTTTGAATTAGAAAAAGCCTTGGCTGAAACAGAACGAGTTGGGAAGCAAGGTTATATTATGCTGGAGAGTTACCGAAATGAGCTGGAACAGTTTAATCTGCAGTGTTGGGCACTAACCTGTGAGTCCTTCTTTGACTATAAAGAATGGCCCTGGATTTATGAGCATTTTGGCTATACCGGTGACTATGAATTTATCTATTTCGAATAATTCAATAAGAAGACAAGTAAAATGAAAGCAGCTATATTAGTAGAAAGTAAGAAACCATTAGTAATGGCGGATATTGATCTACCCAATGAACTTGAGTTTGGCCAGGTTCTTGTGAAAGTTCATTACAGTGGTATCTGCGGAGCCCAGATTAATGAGATTGATGCAGCGAAAGGGTCTGATAAATTTTTACCACACCTATTGGGTCATGAAGGTTCTGGTATTGTACAAAAAACTGGTCCAGGAGTTACAACTGTTAAGAATGGTGACCATGTAGTTTTGCATTGGCGTCCCAGTAGTGGACTTCAATCACAAACTCCCAAATATGATTGGAATGGAAAAACTGTAAATGCGGGATGGGTAACAACTTTTAATGAACAAGCAATCATATCCGAAAATAGATTAACAGTAATGCCTAATGATTTTGATATGCGGATTGCACCATTGTTTGGTTGTGCTGTTACCACCGCATTTGGTGTGGTAAATAATGATGCAAAAATAAAAGTTGGGCAGTCAGTGGTAATTTTTGGTATTGGCGGTGTAGGACTCAATATTGCCCAGGCAGCCAGTATGGTATCAGCCAATCCTATTATTGGCGTGGATCTTCTTGAACATAAGTTGGAAATGGGTAAGAAATTTGGGCTAACTCATTCTATCGTTGGAAGAGTAGATGGTGTCAATGATAAGATTTTGAGCATTATAGGTGATAAGGGTGCTGATGTAATCATTGACACTACCGGCAATTCACGTGTGATTGAACAAGCTTATGAATTGACTCACCCCGATGGTAAAACAATTCTAGTGGGTGTGCCCAATAAAGGGGATAATATTTCCATATATTCGCTTCCCCTTCATTTCAATAAAGTACTTACTGGGTCTCATGGAGGAGATTCAATTCCTGATGTGGAAATTCCTCGATATATTAGATTGATGGAATCTAAAAAAATGACACTTGATGGTATTATCACCCATGAATTTGGGCTAGACGAAATCAATGAAGCATTGGATTTGTTTAGGAGTGGGGAAGCAGGAAGAATCATAATTAATATGAATTAAATATCATTATGAGTGGCAATAAACTATTAAGGACATTTTTAAACGAATCTTACCCACCCATGGTCGAAAAAGGCGAGGGTATTTATTTGCATATAAAAGATGGTAAAAAATACATGGATACCACCGGGGGTTTTACTGCACACGCCATCTTGGGGTGGACACAACCAACTGTAACAAGGGCAATTATTAAGCAGGCTAACAGAATCTCCCATATTGACTACAAAACATTTTCGGATGAAAACAGGGAAAAACTTGCTGATTTGCTGCTTTCAAAAGCTGAACATAATCTTAACCGTGTTTATTTTGTGGGTGGTTCGGGAGGTGAAGCCTGCGAAGCAGCCATGAAATTGAGCTACCAGGCGCATTATGACAGCGGAAATAAGAATAAGAGTTGGTTTATTTCGAGAGAGCAATCCTATCATGGCTCTTCTACTGATGCATTATCAGTGGGTCATAGACCTAACCTTGATTTTTATAATCCCCTTTTACCCAAAGAAAGGGCCAAGGTACCTGAACACAATATTTACCGTGATAAAAATCCTGATGAAACAATGGATGAGTATGCTCTTCGAAGCGCCAAACAGCTGGAAGATAAAATTCTTGAAATAGGACCGGAGAAAGTATGCGCATTCATTGGTGAAACAATTATGGGTGGACTAGTTGGTGATGTGCCCCCGGCGCCAAACTACTGGAAATATGTGAGTGAAGTATGCCAGAAATATGATGTGCATTTGATTCTCGATGAGGTTTGGTGCGGTACAGGGACCAGCGGAAAGATTTATTGTATTGATTGGGATGGTATTACGCCTGATTTTATTTTTATGGGAAAAACACTGGGGGCCGGTTTTGCACCATTAAGTGCCTTGGTTACAAGTAGCCGGATAGAAGAAAAAATCAGAAACGGGCAGGGCCAAATACAGCACTCAACGACGCATCAGGGACATTCGCTTTGTGTAGCGGCAGCTCTGGCTGTTCAAAAAATTATACATGATGATGATTTCCTAAAGAATGTGGATGAAAAAGGCGAATTCTTGAGAAACACATTGGAAGACGAACTTGGAAATCATTCTTTTTTTGCCAATGTAAGAGGAAGAGGCTTGAGAAATTCAATTGAATATCATTGTGAGAACCAACACCTTTTTGGTAATGCGCTTGTCCAGGAAATGAAAGAAAATCACCATATTTTAATCAGTGGTAAATGGCATCGCGTTTGTTTTTCACCGGCACTTACTATCACAATGGATGAACTGGAGATGGTTTTAACGGCATTTATCAAAACATTTAAAGATGTGGCTTCAAAGTGGAATGCAACCTACAAATCTAAAGTTAAAATTAAGCCCATCTTTTGAATATGCCTAAAACTGAGATAAAAGATTCAATTTATAAATTGAATCTGAACAACAAAAATTCAGTCATTATCGATGATAAAGGTAAATCAACAGCATGTTTTGCAGTTAAAGATAATGTTGCTATTGATAATAAGATTATTGAAGAACTAAAAATATTATCACAAAGACTAGGTAAAAAAAATATCCGGATATGTCTGCATAATAACAGGGACAACAATCTGCACAATATGATAAACTTGATTTACAAGAAAGAAGAGAATGTCCCGCACAAACACCTAGACAAATCAGAGAGTTATCATATCATTGAAGGTCAAATGATTATATCCCTTTTTAATGATAAAGGGACAATTACAGATGAGTGTTTGCTCGATAAGAATGACACATTCCTTTTCAGAGTTGGTAAGGATACTTTCCATACGACTGTATCTGCAACAGAATATGTTATCTTTCATGAAACACGGTCGGGTCCTTTTCCTAAAGATGGTGATAGTGTACATTTTCATACTTGACATGATTTATATGGTAACTCTCGGATGAAAATACATAAAAAAAGAAAATTCATGATTCGACAATGAAAATACTTTATTTCACTAACGAGGATATTCAAGATTGGGAGGTTATCCCAGATATTATTAAAAAACATGGAGATATTGTTCTAACCCATACGTCAAAAATTGATCTAGATTTAATTAAAACCAATAATATTGAATTTATTGTAAGTGATAGATCTCGTTATCTAATCAAAAAAGATGTTATAGACTATCTTCCAAAAAAGATTGTTAATCTTCATCCTTCATTTTTGCCTTGGAATAGAGGTTACCACCCAAATTATTGGCCAATTAAAGAAGGTACACCTTACGGGGTAACGTTACATTTTATTGATGATGGAATTGATACAGGATCAATAATTGCACAAACGAGAGCTTTTTATTCCGAAGAGGATACATTAAGAACGACTTATAATCGTCTTCGAAGATTAATGGTATCTTTATTTGAAGTTTGTTGGCCAGAATTAAGGAATGAACAAATGACTGAAAAATCACAGAATAAATATGATGGATCTTTACATTACAAAAAAGATTTCAAGGGAGTGTTTAAAAAACTGCCCAATGGCTGGGATACAAAGGTTAAGGATATTGTATAAAAAATATTCAATTATCTTATTTATTAGAAAAAAAGTCAATCCAATACTCATTGAAATAAAAAGACAAAAATGGGAAAATTTTTTTCGTCTAAGAAATAACCTTTATGAAAACTATCTGAAGTCACCTTTTAGAGTATAAAAATGAATAATAAAAATAGAACAATTAAAATTGGCTGTGTTGGTGCTGGTTTTATGGGACAATTAGCCCATATCCAAAATTATCTTGAAGTTGATGGCTGTGAAATAGTTGCTTTAGCGGAACCTCGCGCAGAATTAAGAGATAAAGTATGTCAGCGTTATGGAATCAAACGATCTTATTCAACACATAAAGATCTACTGAAGGATACTGATGTTGAAGCCGTTGTTGTTGTTGTAGCAAGGCCAAATATTGGCCCAATTGCCCTTGATTGTTTAAACGCTGGTAAACATTTAATAACAGAGAAACCGATGGCTGCTACCTTAGAACAGGCTCAAAGACTTGTTGGAATTGCTGAAAGAAAAAACTCAATTTATTCTGTAGGTCATATGCGACGTCATGATGAAGGTATCCAGAAAGCGAAAGAAATATTAGATAAATTATTGGTAACAAATGAGCTAGGATCTATTGTATATGTACGTTGTCATGCTTTTCAGGGTGATTCTTATTGTAATGCTGATGGCCATATAGTGACTGACGAAAAAGTGCCTAGTGAACTTGAAGAATGGCCAATAGCACCAGATTGGATTCCTGAAGAAATGAAACAAGATTATGCATGGTTCTTAAATACATTTTGTCATGATATTAATATTTTACGATTCCTTTTTGATGTTACTCCAAAAATTGATTTTACAAGATTAAATTATCAAAAGGGACGAGTAGTTGTGTTTAATTTTGATGAATTTGTTGCTGTTTTTGAAGGTGGTAATTCTACTTCAAGAACTTGGGATGAATATATTGAGATTCACTTCGAATATGGTAGTCTTAAAATAATATTTCCACCCAACTTATTAAAGAACGTACCTGCTCGTGTTCAATTGTTTAAAGAAAATAATAACCATGTACAAAGTTTGCCACAAAGTAATTGGAGTTGGGCATTCCGAAGACAGGCTGAGGCGTTCATAAATGATATTCAAAAACAAGAAAAACCTATAGCTAGTGCTAGTGATGCTCTTGACGATTTTCGTCTTATTGAAAATATCTGGCGTGCGGAACTCAATCGAATTGGACAAATATAAGTCAATGAAATTTAACTTAAACATGTAATTAAGGAAGAATAAATGGAAAAAATAAATTGGTGGTCCACGTATTTTGGGGAAGAAGAGATTGATAAAATCGCAGACTCAATCCGCAATAAAAAAATCAGCCAGGGAACTGTTACTAAAGAATTTGAAATGAAATTTTCTGAAATGCTTAATGCGCCTTACGCAATAGCAGTACCCAGTGGCACAGTTGCCCTTAGCTTGGCACTTATGGCGTCAGGGATTAAGGCAGGGGATGAGGTTTTGGTTCCAGATTATACGGCGATTGGGACAGCACATGCGGCTCATATTTTGGGTGCAAAAGTGAACTTTGTAGATATAAAAGATACTTCTCCAGTGATCGATGATAATAGAATTGAAGAAAAAATATCGGATAAAACAAAAGCTATCCTGCCAGTACATTACAATGGGATTGCTTGCGATATGAAAGTGATCAACGAAATAGCCATAAAATATGACTTATGTGTAATCGAAGATGCTGCTCAAGCAATGTTTTCGAAAAAAGGAAATGAATTTTTGGGTAATGATTCAATTGCAGGGTGTTTTTCATTATCGGTTGCAAAAATAATATCAACTGCGCAAGGTGGAATGATTATCACTAAGGACAAATCTTTATATGATACAATGATTGCAAAAAGAAATCAGGAGAAAGGTTATTTTGATATTCCAAGCTTTAATTACAAATTTACAGATATTTTATCATCTATTGGATTGATTCAGCTTGCACGCGTAGAAGAAAGGATTGAAAAACTAAAAAAAATTTATGATATGTATATCAAAGGGACAGAACAATTAGAAAAAGTGAATATAGTTAAAGTAAATATCAAGCATGGGGAATTGCCTCTTTGGGCACTTGCTCAATGTGAACAAAGAGATAAATTAAATCAATTTTTGAATGAAAAAAATATTTATCCAGACCCATTTCATAAACCATTACATACTGCAGATTATTTTGGATGTGATGGTACATTTCCTAATTCTGATAAATTTGCAGAAAATGGTTTAAGGTTACCCTGCGGTCCAACACAGCCTTTGTCAAATATCGAGTATGTAATTGATGCACTCCATGAATTTGAAAAAAACTAGTTTTAAAATTGATTAACTAATGAAAGAACCAATTTCGAATATAGAGGTTACTAATAAAATCTCTCTGGGTTATGCCGATGCTGCGATTTTGGAAATGGAAACGAGGTTAACAGGTAAATAAGATGAATCATCGGCAGTTTGTTATTCTACTAAGGAATGAGTGTTAATATAATTTATCTGAATTAAGGAATAATTTATGCTTAGATTTTTTTTGATTTTAAAAACCCATATATTAAAGCCCATAAAGTATTTTATTATAGATTTATTGGTATTCTTTCCTAAAAATGAAACAGTTTTTTATGGTGGATGTAGAAATACAACAAACAAATTTAGATTGATTATTAAGAATATTATTAAGCCACAACGTATATTGTTTATATATCGGTGTTTTAAACACAATCCAAAGGTAAAGAGCAGATTAAAGCTATCAGAAATTTACGAGGATCACATTAAAACATTGAACAGTCAGGGCGCGGTCATTGTGAGCAATTTTTTGAACCCTGCTATGTGTGATGATCTAATATCAAAAGACAGTGATGATAACGTAATTGAGACGTTAATAGGTGGTAAACTGGATAACTCAAAAACGCGCTATCGGTACCCGCAAATAACAAAAGATATCGAAGAATATTTCACTAATGATGATCTTCTAAATCTAGCAAGGTCTTATTTTAGACGGGATGTTTATGCGTCAACCTATCCATATTTTCACCATATAAACCCTCAATCTGATTCCCAGCCATCAAAAGATATTGAAGCGTTGAGCCAATTTAATTCGTCTTGGCATTATGATGTGCCATTGGGCTTGGTTTTCTATTTGCTATTAAAAGACATGGATGAGAAAGGATCGCATACGAAGTATTTGCCCGGTACTCATAAATTACCTAATAATCACTTGTCCTATGACGATCGATGTCTGTCTGATGAGTACGTAAAGCATCAAAATTTGGATGTATTGGATCTGTTCGGTAAAAAAGGGGATCTGGTAATTTTTGACTTAAACGGCTTTCATAAACTTCACGCAGTAAAAGGCCATAACAGACATGCGTTGGTTTTTTCTGTCTCGTGTGGTGGACGGGTAGAGATGAATTGTGAGAAAATGCATAATGCATTGAAATCAGGCTTTACTCCCGGAAACCTGAGCCCGGAAAAGGCTAAATATACGAGTTCGCTATTCCCGTGTGGGCCTCATTATGATTTTTCCGGTACGTCATTCCTAAAGTCAATTAATATATATTAGCGGGTAACCCAGAATTTTTGAAGAAAACGAAAGATTATATCAGTACTTTAGAAATATTGATTGTCAAAATCTATTTGCCATCATAGATAATAATTAGGATACAGTATATGGGTACTATGAAAAGAATGGTAGTTTTGACCGGGGGTTCAGACAGTAATCTGCAGTATGCGAGATCAGCTGCGCATGCTATCAAGTGCCATAATGTTGAGGTCATGTGTGTCATTTCACCTAAAAGATCAGATCCGATTGTACCAGAGACAACTAGGCAAATACTTTGTCCTGATAAACCAATATTTCGTTCTGGTAAGCCATGGAAGAATGATAGAATAATGAAGTATATTCATACTAATTGCGAAGTCGGAATTAGTACGGGCTTTGATTATATTATTCATTCTGATTTTTTGAATGCAGTTCCCGTCATCAATTGTCATCCAGCCGCTCTACCTTTTAATAGAGGGTGTCATCATTCTTTTTGGGGGATTATGGAGGGAACTCCTCTTGGAGGCACAATTCATTGGATGGTCAAAGAATTAGATGCAGGGCCAATAATTGATCAGGAGATTTTTCATGATGATGGAATTATGACCGCACAGGATATCCAAGAAAAATCCGAGAAAATCTGTGCCAAATTGATAAGGAAAAATCTTGGTCAAATACTACTTGGAAAGACTACTGGCTTGGAACAAAAAGGGGGCAGCTATCATAGTAGAAGCGAAATTATAGCAGCAGCAACATTAGAGGATGGTAAACATGTTGAAGTTGGCAGGCTGTTTGATCTGTGTCGGGCAACTGCCTGTAAAAATAATGGCTTCTTTATTGTAAAGAACAATAAGAAATTCTTAATTAGGATTCATGGGATTGAAGAGGTCAACTATGATGGATAAGAATCGAGGATTATTCTATAATTAGAAGTAGTGACTCTGATTAGTAACGATATCCCTGACATAGTAACAGTAGTAGGTGTATCCGGGAGAATTATTAGACATCATTAACGAATTTTTAAAAAGTTATAGATTGTAATTTCTCAAAAATGCCAATGATTTAAGGATGTTAACCTTAAGGTAACTGCTTAAATAAAAATGGATAAATAATTGTTTATAAACGAGAACCGTAAGCCCGTTGGGATCTACAATTTCCAATGAATTCTATCATCATCCGACAATTCGAACAAATTTCATCCGGGGGTTACCCAGTTTTCCTGCGGAAACTATATAGATTGGTGCTCTTGCTATGTAAAACACCTTTATATTTCTTGGCGTTTTTTTTAGTTTTGATCATCCGGCTTTTCAGCCCAATAGCTGTTGTTCGTTTAGAAAAGCTGGATATTGGTAGAATCGGAGCAATAATATATGGTGACTGGTATTTAAGCCAAAAAGCAGACGGGCTGCATCTGGGCCGATATCTCGATTTTTTTTACTTTGTTAAATCAACAAACCATGTAAACCAACAATGGATGAAAATGTGGAAACGTGCCTTACCCACTCTTGCCGGTGCCGAACTATGGAAGAGTGTACAGCGTTTGAACAGATTATTTCCCGGATATCAAAAATGTGAAATTCCTGATACATATGTATATCCAGCAATGAAAAGTTGGAAACCAAAAATAATCGATAAAATTTCAGGCAAGTTTTACAAAGATGATAAATTATTGAATGCGATAATAAAAAATAAAAATCCTAACATTACATTTAGTTTTCAAGAACAAAAAAATGGGCAAAAAGTTCTAGAAGAACTAACAATTCCAAAGGATAAAGATTACATATGTTTTCATGCACGAGATGCTGCATACCTTGACTCAGTATTACCAACAGTGGATTGGAGTTATCATAATTATCGTGATTCTAGTATCAATAATTTTCTTCCAGCAGTTGAGAAAATGACAGATTTTGGCTATTATGGTGTTAGAATGGGTGCATTAGTTAAAGAACGAATAAATACTTCAAATCCATTAATTATCGATTACGCCAGTAATGGCATGAGAACAGATTTTAATGATATCTATATAGGAGGCCATTGCCATTTTTTTATATGTTCTGATGGTGGTATGTCAATTATACCTGAAATGTTCAGAATACCTGTTATTTATACGAATTGGACTCAAATAGGCAAAACTTTGTCTACTACAGCCCTGATATCAGGTTTGGTGATTTTTAAAAAATTTTATTTAAAAAAAGAAAAAAGATTTATGAATTTTTCTGAGATTATGAATCTTGAATTTGGAGGGAAAAATACTAATAATATATTTGAAAAATTACAATTGGAGCTAATTGAAAATACACCAGAAGAAATCTGCGCCGTCACTACTGAAATGCATGAACGGGTGAATGACACTTGGGTATCCACTGAAGAAGACGAGGAACTGCAGAAGTGCTTTTGGGCCCTTTTGGGCCCGGACAGGCTCAAAAGCCCTGATTTGCGTATTGGGGCTGAATACTTGAGGGAGAACAGAGTTTTTTTGGTTTGAACATCAAAACAAAAGAAATTGTTATAAAAGGTTATCATGAGCTTCAAGTAAAAATTCACCATGAAGCCGATCTTGAAATTCATTTTTTTAGTAAGAATCGGGAAGTAATAAATTGATCCAATAAAATGAAAGCTTTGATTTTTATCCGTTATATTCTAAAAGAGTATCCTTTACTTATGATTGGTAGTTCACTGATATTAATTGTGACAGGTTTGATTGAAACTGTTGCTCTTATTTTTATTGCACCGATCGTTGATATTTTGATCTCTTCTGGATTACAAGACGCCAGTACTATTAGTCAGAGAATTGGAGAAGTAATAATATCTTTTGGGCTTCCGATTAATCTAAGGGTTTTATTCATTTTTTATATAGGGCTCAACATTATAAAAAGTTGCTTTCAAACCTATTCTACGTACTTAATTCTAAGAATCAAATATGCATTGGGTCGGGATCTTACAATGAACTCATTTAACGATTTCTTCCGGTCAGGTTGGGCTTTCTTTAGGACAAGCCAGCAGGGCACACTAATCAATACATTTGTTCGTGAAACACATGTTGTGGGTGATGCCTTTGCAGGAATGGCACGTTTTTCTGCGTTACTATTACAGTTGGGAGTCTTCATTTTTGTACCATTTTACATTTCATGGCAGGTGATGTCCATAAGTATGGTTGTTGCCATTTTATTAGCAATCCCCCTTTTGTTACTAGGCAAGGTTAGCCACCAATTTGGGACACAGAACACTTTAACTGCTAATAAGTTAAGCCAATCCATTCACGAAAGTCTTAGCGCGGCTAAGATTATTTTGGGATTCGCAAATCAGCAAAAAAGCTCTGAATTAATCAAGCATAATTACACTTGTCATGTCAGTGCAACAGTTAAATCGCAGGTATTTGCCAATGCTATTACAAACAGTTATAGTGCTATAGGTTTATTGGGGATAGTTGCTACTTTGTTTGCAGCTCGTTGGTTTTCTCTTCCTATAGGGGAAACATCAATATTGATTGTTTCGTTCATTAAAATCATTCCCATTATCAGTCAGATCACAGGCCAAAAAAATCTGATGGATAATTCCTTCCCCAGTTACGAGCAAATCATGAACTTGAGAGCTCGTGCACAAGAATTAGAACAACGAACCGGATCAAGAATATTCACAGGATTTAATAAAGCAATAACAATTAAGGAGTTTTCATTCTCTTATGATGGTGACATGACCATTTTGAATCATGTCAATGTAACTATCCCAAAGGGAAAGATGATCGCTATCGTAGGTGAATCAGGTGCGGGGAAGACCACTTTAATTGATTCAATAGTTGGGTTTAATAAACCCACATCTGGTGAAATAAAAATAGATGGAATTTCCTTGCAAGATTTTGATATTAATTCGTATAGAAAAAAAATAGGATATGTCCCTCAGGAAAGCATTTTATTCAATATGTCCATAATGGATAATCTGCTCTGGGCTAGAGATGATGCCACTGGTGAAGATATCAAGAAAGTGTGCAAATTGGCAAATGCGGATGAATTTATCGAAAAATTCCCTGAAAGATACAATACGGTGGTCGGGGATCGAGGTATTCGCTTATCGGGCGGACAATTGCAAAGAATAGCGCTAGCAAGGGCAATGATAAGAAAACCTGATCTGTTAATATTGGATGAAGCGACTAGTGCCCTCGATACTAAATCTGAACGAATAATACAAAAAGCAATTGAAAAAATAGCAAATGAAACAACTTTAGTAGTGATCGCACACCGTCTTTCAACTATAACTACTGCGGATTATGTATACGTACTGGAGAATGGCTGTATTAAAGAAGAAGGAAGTTATGGTGATATAATCATGCAGAGAGGGCTATTTTATAACATGGTGGAATCACAGAAATTTAGTAATGTTTAAAATATGTTTTATAGGATAGGATTATAATAAGACCTTTTCGCATTTTACGTATCTAGGCTGTCATCTGTTTCTTTTTTCTAAAAACCGGCATTCAAAACAAAAACTAACAAACGCAAGGGTGCAGTTAATAAAGGGGAGCAGGTGCTTGAGTAAAAAACAGGTTCAATGTATCGATGAATTTATTCCAGAAGAATGGTTTAAACGGTTCAATTAGACAAATAATAATAGGAGAAAATTAATGTTGAATAACAAATCCATCATGGTCACCGGTGGCACTGGCTCTTTTGGTAAAAAGTTTATTGCCACCGTTTTTAAAAAATATAAACCAAAAGAAATTATTGTCTATAGTCGAGATGAACTCAAGCAGTTTGAAATGCGGGAAACTTATTCCACAGAAAATTTTCCCATCAAGTATTTCATTGGTGATGTACGGGATAGGGATAGGCTCTACAGGGTAACTCATGGTGTGGATTATATTGTTCATGCGGCAGCCCTTAAACAGGTTCCAACGGCGGAATTCAATCCTTTTGAAGCAGTAAAGACTAATATTCTTGGTGCCCAAAACGTTATCGAAACTGCCCTGGAAAATGATGTTAAGAAAGTCCTGGCGCTTTCCACCGATAAGGCTTGCAATCCTATCAACCTTTATGGCGCTACCAAACTGGCTTCAGATAAGATGTTTGCTGCTGCCAATCACTGGCAGGGAAGCCATCATACTACTTTCTCTGTAGTGAGGTATGGTAATGTGGTAGGCAGTCGTGGGAGTGTTATACCTTTTTTCTTGAAGAAAAAAGAGGAAGGTGTTTTGCCAATAACAGATGAACGCATGACTCGTTTCTGGATTACGCTGGAACATGGCGTGCAGTTTGTGTTGGATTCTCTTAAAAGAATGCAAGGCGGGGAGTTGTTTGTTCCAAAGATTCCAAGTATGAATATAATGGATCTTGCGAAAGCTATTGCACCGAAAGTAAAAACAAAAATCATTGGAATTAGACCTGGCGAAAAAATCCATGAAATTATGATTTCTCCTGATGATGCAATCAACACTTTAGAATTTGATTCTTACTATGTTATTCAACCGGCACATCCATGGTGGGATAACCTGGATTATTTAAAAATCAATGGCGGGAAGAAAGTTGAAGACGGATTTAGCTATTCCAGTGGTAATAACACTCATTGGCTGACAATTGAAGAATTGAAAAAAGTAATTACGAAATTATAAGCAAAACTTTTAAAATTATCTCCTATGCTAAAAATAAAGAAAAATTTCTTTCTTACCTGAATGAGTGTTCTTTAAAAGGAGCGCCAACAAGACAACAGTTCCAGGTTGAATCAAAATACAGACAAGCAACGGCTAAAGATAATTTTTCAGATTTTACTTTTATCGTGGAAATAAATGGCGCAATAAATGCCATCGTCTTCTGTCATATGCAAAATGGAAAGCTAACCTATAATGGTCGTGCAATCGAAATTTTATACCATGGAAATAACAAGAATATTCTGGTGATTATTCTAAAAGAGATTAACCAAATCGCATATAATGCAGGCCTTAAAAACTTTTCTATTAATGACTACGATTTTGGAAGGAAGTTCTCATTATTAGGAAAGCATGCTTATAATATCGGAGGAATACCATCACTTAAATTTGAAGCAACAATTGATTTAACACAGGATGAAAAAATCATTCACAGTAACCTAAGAAAAAGCTACAAATCACTTATAAATCAAGGAGAACAAGAAACAGAGTTTACAATTATCAACATAGATAACCTCGACCGAAAACAATTTGAAGCCTACCGTTCATTTCATAAAAGGGTAGCGGGTCGAACCACCCGTACGGATGAAAGTTGGGAAGCACAATTTCAGATGATAGCAACAGGATGTGCAGAACTTATAATGGGAAAAATGGAACCATATGGACTTGTTTCTTCTACATTTTGTAGTGATTTTGGTGACACAACTTTTTATGGTGCAGCGGTTTATGATCGGGATTTATTTCAGATGCCCCTTGCCCACGCCAGTGTTTACAAATCGATGATGCGTGCAAAACGAAGAGGGCAAAGTTTATTTAATATGGGAATTATCTGTCAAAAAAATACAGTTAGTGATAAAGAATACAATATAGGAAACTTTAAAAAAGGGTTTTGTAATAAACTATCATGTTTTATTGAATGGCATATCACTGTGGATAGGGGAAGAAAAAGCTGATGTCACAATACGATGTTTATGGTAGAATGGCTGCTGCTGGTGTCACCGAAATAATTCAGAACGGACGTTATATATCCCAAAAAGAAGCTGAGCAATATGTTCCGGATGATATTATAAAAAAGCTAAAAATCAATAGAGATGATACTTTTTTTGATATTGGATGCGGTCTAGGTTTGAATTTAATTCCTATCAGTAAAAGAGTACGTTTAGCGTTTGCCTGCGATCATCCAGATGTTATCAAAATTCTATGTAAAAAAGAACTTCCTGCTAAAATTAGCTTTTATAAAGGAGACTTTCTAAACATTAATACCAATCGTATCTTTACAAAAATTCTAGCCTATAGTGTTCTTACTTCACTTGAAAATGAAAAAACTCTGTTTTCTTTCATTGATAAAACTTTAACATTGCTTTCACCCCACGGTCGAATGCTTTTAGGTGATTTTGCTAATATCGATAAAAAATCACGCTTTCTTTCTTCAAAACGCGGCAAGCTGTTTATTAAAAAGTGGAAACGTTTAAATAGTAAACAAGAAAACGAGGAAGATGTTTCCATTTATCATACGGAGAATGACAGTTCCTTAGTGTTTAACGATGCACTCATTCTAAAAATTCTGGAACATATCAGACACAACAATTTTCATGCTTATGTACTGGATCAACCACAAAATCTCCCTTTCGGTAATACACGTGAAGATATATTAGTTGTAGGACCTGAATACAAAGATAATGAATAATATATAATGTCCAAAACATATATTATTGTAGGCGCAGGATTGGCTGGTTTATTTGCAGCAAGGACCTTACGCCATTTTGGTAAAGACAATATTTATGTGATTGAGAAAGCATCCCATGTAGGAGGGTTGTTACAATCCATGCGTGTAGATGACCCTCTACGGAATGGTATAAATTACGATTTTGATTACGGAACACATTTTGTTTTAAGTACTGCAAACCCGGATGTGGATTCGCTTTTATATCAGGATATGCGTGATGAAAAATATTACGAATATCATAATAGTCTCTATGAAGGACATTATCTTGGCGGTGCCTTATACAAAGAAAGTGGCTGCGCCAATATTTCTCATTTCTCGGAAGATATCCAGTTCCAAATTAAAACAGAATTAGGACAAGCAGTAGAAAATGAATCTTCAGAAAAAAAATATGTCAGCCTTCATGATATGTGTCTTGAAAAATACGGTATAACGGCGAACGAAAATATTTTTACCCCAGCATTCAATAAATTCACTGATCATTCTCCGCAAGAACTATCTTTGGTAATGGAATCATCTTTTTTTCCACCCCGTCTTATTATTGCAAATCGGAAAGAAAGTATTCGGCTTAAGAAGATCCCTGCATGGGATAAACGAATTGCTTTTTCTGATTGTGAGGATGGACAATCAGAAATAATTAAGTATTATCCGAAGACAGGCGGAATTGGGAAATGGCTCAAGACCATGGCTGAAAACTTACAGAAAGAAGACGTTAATATAAAAACAAACTGTACGATACAGGATATTGACATTGACAACGATAATATCAAAAAAGTAATAGTTTCAGATGGGCAGGAAATTCTTTGCGATCATCTTTTATGGACCCTTCCCCCAATCTTTCTAGGTTTGAAAGCCGGTCTTAACCTTCCCTCTCAAAAACCGTCCATGCGAAGTGTCGGAATAATTAATTATTTAACAGACAAAAAACCTATTGAACGTCCGTACTGGATAACGGTTTACGACCCATCTCTTCTATCTTTCCGAGTTACATTATACGATAATTTTACTAAATCTTCTTCAAAGCAAAATGTGCATAAAATAACTGTTGAAATATTACATGATGGAACATTTCATGGAACACAAACAGAGCAAAATAAAATATTTGAAGAATTAAAAATGATGAATATTATACCTCTGAATACCAATATTCTGTGGTCAGGCTCTGCAAACAAGTCCGAAGGTTTTCCGATTCTAACACCTACTCTGATGGAAACCACGATAAAACAGATTGAAATACTGGAGGGGCTCTATCATAATCTATCCATTATAGGACGACGCCCTGATATAAATACCGGACAGGTTGCTATAATGAAAAATGTATATGAAACCATTAGCAATCGATTATTATAATTATTATTGTGCCAGTAATCGTTCTCAAAGTTGATAAAAGAAAAAAATGGTTAAAAGATTTTTGCTCCAAAATGAAGTTTTTAAGTAGATTGATGATGGATTTAGTTATTATAGAGTTAACAATATCTAGTAGCTGACTATTAAAGATTTGAGAAAAATGTTTACGAATCTATGAACAAAAAAATTTCCTACGGTTCTCACTATATTGATGACAATGATATTGAAGCAGTTGTTGATATACTCAAAAAAGGTTATATCACCCAAGGCAAGACCGTAGATGACTTCGGTCAGGCTCTCGCGGACTATGCCGGTGCTAAGTACGGTGTGGCGGTTTCCAGCGGTACTGCTGCACTGCACCTGTCTGTGGCGGCGCTCGGCATTAAGCCGGGTGATGAAGTTATTACCACTCCTATGACCTTTTGTGCAACAGCCAACGCAGCACTTTACCAGGGCGCTGAAGTTAAATTTGTGGATATCGATGAAAAAACACTCAACATTGATCCAAACCTAATAGAAGAAAAAATCACGAAGCGCACTAAGGCTATCATGCCGGTGGATTTCCGTGGCCATCCCGCAATGCTACCTGAGATTAAGGAAATCGCGGATTTATATAATCTGAAAATCATTGAGGATGGATCCCATTCCATTGGCTCTAACTATACTCATAATGGCAAAAAATATTTTTGCGGCGATGGTATTCATGCTGATTTATGCACCTACAGCTTCCATCCTGTAAAGCATATTACTACTGGGGAGGGAGGAGCTGTGCTAACCAATGATCCAGATCTTTATCGCAAAGCATTTTTATTACGGAAACATGGCATCGATCGACGGGACGAAATGTTCAGCGAGAAAAAGCGTATAGGATCGTGGATTTATGATATGGAATTCTTGGGTTTTAACTACCGCATTACCGATTTCCAGGCGGCTCTTGGATTAAGTCAGTTAAAGAAAATTGAGAGCATTAAGGCTCGCCGCCGTGAAATTGTGGACTATTACAATGAACATTTTTTCGGCATAGATGAATTGATTCTACCTCATGAAGAAAATAATGTAGACAGCAATTTTCATTTATATATCTTGCAGGTGAAAAATAATTCCAGATTCGATCGTTACGATCTATACACCTACCTCAAAACCGGGGATTACAACCCTATGGTGCATTACATTCCAGTACATCTTCTTGGTTACTTCCGAAAACGGTATGGTTACAAGCGGGGTGATTTCCCGATATCAGAAAAATTCTATGACCGGGCAATTTCCATTCCGCTCTATCCATCTCTCACCGATGAGGAGGTTGAAAAAGTTGTGAAGGATATAACCAATTTTGTTAATTCAAAGTAGTATGCATGTTATAGACAAATTACTAAATATCACTGAAATGATAGTTTTGAGTATTGCCCAATTAGGTATATTTTGTTGTGTTGCTAACATGAACGGTTATATGTATGGGGATAAAATCATCAAAATTTTTCAATATTGAGAGGATATTAGAACAATTTTTGAAGTTTCTCCTATAAAAGAAAAATATTCAAGACTGAATTAATATAAATGAAAAATAAGATAATAATTTTTGGTAATGGAGAGATAGCCGATTTGGCTCATTTCTATTTTAGTAATGACAGTGAGTATAATGTAGTTGCTTTTTCTTGTGATGATAAGTTTGTTAAAGATAATCTACATTGTGGTTTACCGCTGGTACCCTTAAGCCAATTAACCAAAGAATTTCCTTCAGACGATTACAAAGCTCATGTGGCATTATCATACAATAAATTAAATCAAGTACGCGCTGAAAAGTATAGTCTAATGAAAAGTATGGGCTATGACTTAGTAAGCTATATTTGCTCCAAATCAGTTGTGTGGTCGGATTTGTCAATTGGTGACAATTGTTTTATTCTCGAAAATCAAACTATTCAACCAACAGTATTAATTGGTAACAATGTAATGATATGGAGTGGTAATCATCTTGGACATGGCTGCAGTATAGGTGATCATACCTATTTAAGTAGTCATATTTGCATAAGCGGTCATACAGTTATTGGAGAAAAATGTTTTGTCGGAGTTAATTCAACTTTCAAGGATTTTATTAATATTGGAGACAGTGTTTTTATTGCTATGGATGCATCTGTTACTAAAGATATTCCTGACAATGCTGTTGTTGCAGGATCACCGGCTACTGTTTTTAAGGCAGATGACCAGATAGCTATAAAACTCAAGAAAAAATATTTTAATATATAATTTTTTTTCTCAATTTGTCGCATAATAATACTATAATATTTAGGTTTGTAGTTAATAATAACTCTGGTTTAGGGCACTTCTTTAGGTGTCTGAATACAGCGAGGAAATTAATTGCTAATTATAACATCACTTTTATTATTGATAATAAATCTGATATATCTTTAGTAAAAATAAATAAATTATTACTATACTCAATAATTCAGTTACCTGAGCTAAATAGTATAAGCGAAGAGCATAGTTATTTAAAAAAAATTATTAAAGGATATAATGTAAAGTGGTTTATTACTGATATATGCACTAACAATTTATTAGAAACAGATAGAGATTATTTAAATAGATATCATACATCATTAAAAAATTCTTTTGATATTAAAATACTAAGTTTTGAAGATTTTAGGATTAATTTATTTTCAAGTGATTGTGCTGTAGTTTGGAATGCAAAAGACAACCACCAAAAAAATCATCGAGGACATAAAACCCTCTATGGGCTGAAATATTTTATTTGTTCTCCAGAAATGACGAAATTGAGTAAAGTGGAAAGAACTATTAATAAAAATGGAAAGAGACTACTAATATTTATATCCGGAAGTTGCAATAATAATCCAACTGAAACTTTAGTAGAATATTTCAAAGAAAAAATTCCAAATGGAATATATGTTAGAATAATTTGTTCAAAGAGCAATTATGGAGCAAGTTGGGAGCGTATCAGAGAACTTTGTGAGAGTAAAAAAATGTATTTTGAGTTATTTGATATTAATGATCAAATATGTGATCACTTGATGTGGGCAGATTTAGCAATTGTTGGCGAAGGACTAATAAAATATGAAGCTGCAATATTGGGTACACCTGCAATTCAAATTTCCACAACGGACCATCGTAACGAAGCACTTGATGATTATAAAAATTGGAATTGTAGTATTGTAATTAATTCAATTGATAAAATAAAAATTTATGATTATGCTATGGATCTATTAAATAATTTCCGCCTTAGAAAAGAATTTTGGAAAAATGGTAAAAAGAACATTGATGGGTATGGCTTCAAGAGGATTTTTTGTGATGAACTAAACATAATAAAAGATGAAGAAGATGGATATTAAAATAGGAAATAGAATTATTGGTCCGGGTCATCCTGTATATATAATTGCAGAAATTGGCTCAAACCATGATGGTAGTAAGGATCAAGCATTGGAACTAATAAAAGAGACTGCTAAAGCAGGGGCTGATGCGGTGAAATTTCAATTTTTCAAGGCTGAATCATTATATAGATACGATGATGAGAGATATAAGATAACTAAAAAGTTTGAAACCCCACGGGAATGGTTGCCAGAACTAATTGAAGAAGCAAAAATTCATAATATACATTTTTCAGCAAGCCCGTTTGATGTAGAAGCTATTGATTTATTAGTAAAAAATAATGTGCCATTTCTGAAAATTGGTTCGCCGGAAATTAGAGATTATCAATTACTCACTCACAGTGCAAGCTCCAATATCCCAATAATATTATCAACAGGTGTTACAAATATAACAGACGTAGCATATGCAGTCGATATAATTCAAAAAAATAATTTCAGTGATTTAGTCATTTTACAATGTACTTCAATTTATCCTACGGAGCCTAAATATGTGAACCTAAATGTAATTAAAACATTCCAAGAAATTTTCCCCTACCCTATCGGTTTATCAGATCACTCCATGAGTTCAACCATACCAGCCGCTGCAGTTGCCTTAGGAGCATGTGTCATTGAAAAGCATGTGACCCTAGATCAAAATGGTCCAAGTCCAGACAGCTCAATCTCAATTACATTTAAAAACTTTTCAAAAATGGTAGTGGCAATTAGAGAAATTGAAATTGCGATGGGTAGTTCATATAAAAGCATCATTGATGGTAAAGAAAGTTATATAGCACATGAGAAGTCTTTAGTTGCTAAAAAAGATATAGAATTAGGTGAAATTCTAAATGAAAACAATCTCATAGCAAAAAGAGCATCAGGTGGCATAAGCTCTTTGTTAGCTGATAAAATTTATGGATACAATATTAATAAACCTTTACCCAAAGACTCACTTCTAACATTTGATATTTTATCATCAAAATAATTGAGATTTTCTAAGATTATGAATTGGAAAAAACTTGGGCTAATTTTTAAAATTCCAAGGAAAATTACTTGGGTACACGATCGAACTTGGGTTCCAACAATCGATACTATAGATGATTCAATTTTGAAGGTATATTTTGGCGGTAAGAATAAAGAAGGGTATACCCAGACAGGGTATTTTATTATTGATATAAATGATTATAATAACATTATTGAAATTTCTGCTTCTCCGGTAATTGCTTTAGGTTCTCTTGGTTCTTTTGATGATAGTTTGGCTTTAGCATGTTCACTGGTCAATAAAGATGGAATAAAGTATATGTACTACGTTGGATGGATGAAGGGAAACAGAGTTAGATATTATCCATCTATTGGTTTAGCTATATCAAAAGATAAAGGAAAAACGTTTCAAAAATATTCTAATGCGCCACTAATAGAAAGAACAAATAATGATCCTTATGGAATGGCGTCACCATTCGTATTGGCTGAAAGTACTGGCTGGAAAATGTGGTATGCCAGTTATAGAAAGTGGGAGCTAAGAAAAAATGAACCATGGCCCACATATGAAGTAAGATATGCTGAATCTACGGATGGGATTAATTGGAATTTAAGTGATAAAAAATGTATTAGTTCTGATCAAGAAGAAGCGGTAGCAAGACCATATGTAATTAAAGAACAAAATCTTTATCGTATGTGGTACACATACAGAAAAAAGTTTGGGCAATATAAAATTGGTTATGCTGAATCTACGGATGGGATTAATTGGAATAGGTTGGACGATGAAGTAGGTATTACAACTTCTGATGCAGGATGGGATGCAGATATGATATGCTATCCATGCGTATTTAGGCATGGTGGAAATACCTATATGTTTTATAATGGAAATAACTTTGGTGGTGATGGAATTGGTCTTGCTGTATTGGAATAACAATAAAATTATACTATAAAATGAAAACAGTATCTATAATGCAACCAACATATTTACCATGGTTAGGGTATTTTGATTTAACAAATAGATCTGACATATTCGTTTTTTTAGATACGGTACAATTGGACAAACGCTCTTGGCAGCAGAGGAATCGAATTAAAACTCCAAATTCTGAAATAATGCTTACTGTGCCGGTATTGACAAAAGGGCGATTCAATCAAGAAATTCGTGATGTTGAGATTGACGTTTCACAAGGTTTTGAAAAAAAACATTTTAACTCAATCCAATTAAACTACAAAAATAGTAAATACTATAAACTTTACATTGGCGAATTAGAAGAAATATTTATTAGCAAAACAAGTAGACTTGCTAATCTTAATATAAAGTTAATTAAATGGTTATCATCAAAGATTGGGATTAAGACTAAATTTATTTCTAGTTCAGAACTAGATGTTAACGGCTCAAAAACAGAACTACTGATTAATATATGCAAGGAAATAAATGCAAATCATTATTTATCACCCATAGGGTCAAAAGGCTACATAGAAAAAAATAATTTATTTACTAATTCTGGAGTACAATTATCTTACCAAAATTATCAACACCCCACCTATACTCAGGCATTCGGCGATTTTACTCCTTATCTATCTGTTATTGATTTATTGTTTAATGAAGGGGAAAAAAGTCTAGAGATTATTAAAAGCGGCAGCTCTTATGATTGATGGCAAAAAGATGAATAATTTGGCTCAACAATACGAGGAACAGGGGTTTGTTCTCATACAGGGAAAAGAGGATGAGTTTAGTGCACTAAGATCAGATTTTCTGCGAGTTTTCAACGAAATTTCTTTTTTAAATGGAGCAGGTGAAATAAAAAACGACCAAGATATTATATCCTTGTACAATGTCAATAACAGAAAGCCATGGGTTGCGGCTTATGACCAATTACGTTATCTCCCTGGGCTTTATTCACTGGTCGATAAGCCTATGATGGCAATTTTAAAGGATGTTTGTGGTCTAGGCTTTTGCGCATATACATCCAAAATTGCAGTCAGAGTGGATATGCCCATGGGCGAAGGCTCATCTCTTGCTCCAGCTCATCAAGACTACCCTACTCATCAGGGCTCTAGCAATTCTGTTACTATCTGGATCCCTTTACAGGATGTTACTAGTACAGATGGGCCCATTCAAATATTGCCTGGCTCTCACAAATCAGGGATATCCCAGGATAAAAGAATCAACGAATGGTCTAATAAACCAGGAACGCTAGTAAAACATAAAGGGTTGAAGGGACATTGGGAATCTAGTAGTCATCTTGATGAACAATTTCAGGAAGTGCCTATGGTATCTGGGCAGGTTTTGGTGTTTTCCACATTGCTTTTGCATCGATCCGGAGTGAATATGGGTGACCAAATTCGTTATTCTCTTAATATCAGGCTAAACGACCTAACTGATCCAATCTACGCACGTCGCTATTATTATCTTAATGAAACCACTTCAGTTAGAAAAAGCGAAGTTGATTTCGATGTGAAATTTCCCAAGAAAAATAAATAGTTTTAGTGGTGTTCCGAAAATATTGAATGAGAATAATAATTGAGTCACAACATAGAAAATATCTTTATAAATAAAATAACTCAATCAAAAGAAATTATTAAAAGTTGAATCAGATGTTGTGGAAACCCATTACTAAGTTGTTAAAAAAGCTATAGAATTATTAAAATCGGATAAGGATATAACCAATTATTTTTAAATCTAAATAGTTCATTTGTTATAATCAAATTGCTAAACATCACTGAAAGAATGATCTTGGGCACTGCACAGTTCGGCATGGACTATGGTATAGCCAATATCAGCGGTAAGCCCATAAATAAAGAAGTATTTGGTATCCTCAATCTTGCTTGGGAAAAGGGGATAAGGCGTTTCGACACTGCCCCGGGCTACGGATCGGAAACATTGCTGGGGGAATTCATCCTTGCCAATGGTCTGCAGGATGAGGCAATAGTGCAGACCAAGATACCTTCCCTGGGTGGGTCTTTGGGTTTCCAAAGTTACATAAGAAAAAATCTGGAATCATCTTTGAAGAATCTCGGCTGCTCGGTTGACGTGCTGTTCTTCCACGACCCGGAGGATTCCGTATGGTTATTGAAAGATCAACAATTTTTCGAGAAACTACTACACGATTATCCGGTGTTGACTATTGGTGTCTCAGTATATGAACTGCAGGAAATTGAACAACTGTTGGGTTGCCAATTTGAGTTAGCCTTTCAGTTTCCTTTCAATGTTTTGGACCGTCGTTTTGAAAAGGTAAGCATCCCGATAGGCAAACGATACGCTCGTTCCGTTTTCCTTCAGGGGTTGCTGGCAACACCAAAAGGTCTGCGACTGGATGCGCCTGTAGAATTACTTAACTTACAGAAAGAGTATCACGATAGACTGTCCAACCATAATCTGGAGCCTGTTGGCTTTGCCGTTTCCTTTGTCGCCAATCATGATAGTGTTGATTATTTCTTGGTTGGGGTGGATACAGAAAAACAGCTGCAGGATATCTTGGATCTGGAGCCATATGAAGAAAAGGACATGGTTGTGTTGGATGCACTGTTGGTAAATACTGACCCAAAATGGATTGACCCCAGGAATTGGAGTTAGACAATGAGGTTTGGGAAAATATATAATTACATACTTTTTGATGGTTAAGATCTTCTTTTAAAGATTGAATTGTTTTTAAAAGCATATATACACCTGGTAGATTGAAAGAATAATGATCCTAGCTATTGTCCAAGCCCGCATGGGATCCACTCGACTGCCCGGGAAAGTACTGAAGGAGGTGTGCGGAAAATCGCTTATTGAAATCCTTTTAAAGCGCCTTTCCCGCTCGAAGAAAATCGATAAGATCATCCTAGCCACATCGGAGAAACCGGAAAACGATCTTTTGGTTAAAACGGTGGAAAAATTGGGTTTTGAAGTATTCCGTGGCAATGATAATGATGTATTGGATAGGTATTATCAAGCGGCTAAACAACAACATCCCGATATAGTGGTTAGAATCACCGGGGATTGTCCTTTGATTGATTATCAAGTCACTGATCAAGTGATCAATTACTTTCTTGAAAACGATTTAGATTATGTATGCAATGGAGATCCCCCTACCTTTCCAGATGGGTTGGATACAGAAGTGTTCACATTTGAATCTTTAGAAAAAGCATGTAAAGAAGCAAGTCAGCAATATGAGCGGGAACATGTAACTCCTTTTATTCGCGAATCAGAATTGTTTAGAGTTGGGAACTTCTATGGTGACGAAGACTTTTCTGGTGAGAGATGGACGGTGGATTATCCTGAGGATTTTCAGTTGATTAAAGCGATTATTGAAAATTTCAATGATTCAGGTGAATATTTTGGATTAAAGGACATTCTCCGTTATAAAAAAAGTCATCCGCATGTTTTTGAAATAAATAAACATATCATTCGTAATGATGGGGCTATGAAGAGCAATGGTGTAAAATTATGGAATCGTGCTAAACAAATTATTCCCGGGGGGAATATGCTGCTATCAAAACGTGCGGAGATGTTTCTACCTGAAAAGTGGCCCACTTACTATTCAAAGGCTAGAGGATGTACTATATGGGATTTAGATGGGAATGAGTACATCGACATATCCACAATGGGGATAGGTACAAATATTCTTGGTTATGGGCATCCGGAAGTGGATGAAGCTGTAAGACAAGTAGTGAATAAAGGAAACATGTCTACTTTCAACTGTCCGGAAGAAGTATACTTGGCAGAAAAATTGGTGGAATTGCATCCCTGGGCGGATATGGTTCGATTTGCAAGAGCCGGAGGCGAAGCCTGTTCTGTAGCCATCAGGATCGCACGGGCTGCTAGCGGAAAAGATAAGGTTGCTTTCTGCGGATATCATGGGTGGCATGATTGGTACCTATCAGCCAACTTGGGAGATGAGACCAACTTGGACGGCCATCTGCTGCCCGGACTGGAACCCAGAGGGGTTCCTCGAAATCTGAAACACACCGCACTAACTTTTAATTACAATGATCTGAACAGTTTGCAACAGTTGGTAAACGAGCACGATATCGGTGTCATCATTATGGAGGTTTCACGATCATTAGAACCGGAAAACGGCTTTTTAGAATCAGTCAGGAAACTGGCTATAGAGAAAAATATCGTTCTAATTTTTGATGAATGTACGTCTGGTTTTCGGGAAACATTCGGTGGTCTTCACAAGAAGTATGGTGTGAATCCAGACATGGCAGTATTTGGGAAGGCTCTTGGGAACGGCTATGCCATTACCGCTGTTATCGGTAAGAGGGAGGTTATGGAAGCTGCCCAGAGTACCTTTATTAGTAGCACATTCTGGACCGAGCGCATTGGACCCACGGCAGGGCTGAAAACACTGGAAGTTATGGAGCGGGAACAATCATGGCAACAAATCACTGAGATTGGTAAAAATATCAAAAAAAATTGGACCCAACTTTCTAAAAAATATAATTTACCGCTAGAAGTTAGTGGTTTACCTGCACTGGTATGTTTCAGCATCCCAGTCGAAAACTGGCTGAAATACAAGACCCTGATCACTCAGGAAATGCTAAAAGATGGCTTTCTGGCTACAAATATTGTTTTTGTTTGTTGTGAACATAAACCAGAATTGATTGATTCCTACATTGATAAACTTGATCCAATATTTTCTCTTATAGAAGAATGTGAAAATGGTAAGAATATAGATGAATTTCTTGATGGGCCGGTTTGCCACAGTGGATTTAAGAGACTGAATTAATAATGAGAACCATTCTTGCGGTTGTAGCTCATCATTGATAATGAAGTATTGGGTTGTTATTGTGGCAGTAGCATATGGTGCAATAACCATTGAAAAGCTTTTTATATAGCCAATACTTTAATATTTATATAATTATTATTTGTGAATTATTCTGAAACTGAACAAAAAGTAATTGCAGTGGTATCAAATATTTTAAATATAAAAAATATTGATTTACAATCATCGCAAGCAAACATTTCTGAATGGGATTCTTTAGCCTATCTTTCTGTGGTATGTGCATTAGAAGAAGAGTTTGCAATTGAGATTTCAGAAGAAAATATTAGTAGTTTTGGTAGTATTAAGGAAATATTGAACGAGATCAATGATTCATGAATGATACCTTGGCAAATATATTTATCAATAAAGCAGCTCAATCGAAAAAAATTATTGAAATTGAATCAGGTATTGAAAGAACCCATAATGAAGTCGCGAATAGAGCTGTAGAAATATCAAGATCGAATGATATTAAAAATGAAAAAATAATAACTGTAATTCTTCCAAACTCTATTGGTTATATAGAATGTTTTTTGGGCTGTATGATCAAGGGTGGTATTTTTAATCCACTACCCTATTTTACACAAATCCAGGAATTAGATAAAGTGCTAAAGTATGTTGAACCGAGCCTGATCATTACTGATCGTCCAGATGTTAAGGAAACCTTCTCGGGTAAATATAAAGTTTGTGATGTTGAATCATTGACAGCTACCGGTAACAACTTTAACGATCATTCAATCGATGTCAACAAACCAATAGCGTTATATTATTCCTCGGGAACCACAGGTAATCCCAAAGGTGTTTTATATTCAAGTAACAATATGTTAAGTCTTATCAGTGCGATTGTCAGGGATTTCAAATTCTCTGATTATGATAAACAGCTTGCATTTCTTCCTTTTGGTCATACTGCTTCTATTAACTACAATATTCTTCCAGCTCTATTAACTGGTTGTGATCTATATATATCCAAGGGGTTTGAAAGTTTAAGAAACAATTTTTTTTTAACGCTTTCCAAATATCAAATAACATATACAGAAATTGTTCCCACGGTTTTATTTATGTTGAATAAATTAAAAATAGATGTGAGCAAACTTAACCTTTCCAGTCTTTCATTTATAGGCTGCGGGTCATCTACACTTCCTTTAGAGGCTCAAAAAGAGTTTATAAACCAGTATAATATAGGTGTGGGGAATTTATATGGGTTGTCAGAGACAGGGCCAACTCATATTGATGACCCAAGAGAAAAAAAATGGCAACCGGGCAGTATAGGTATCCCTTTAGATGTAAATGAGTGCAAAGTAAGTAAAAATGGAGAATTACTCATAAAAGGTGATAACGTTTTTATAGGATATTATAAGAATCAAAATTTGTATGAAGATGTTGTTATTGATGGGTGGTTTCGCACAGGTGATTTAGGGTATATGGAAAATGGTAGGTATTACTTCAGTGACAGGAAAAAAGATTTAATAATTAAAGGAGGCATTAATATCGTACCCATGGAGATTGAAGAAGTAATTTATAAACATTCGGGAATATTAGAATGTGTTGTTGTAGGCAGGGAGGATAGTATTCATGGTGAAGAAGTGGTTGCTGTTTGTGTGAAAAATGGCAGTATAACTGAAGAAAATTTATCTAAAGAAATATTAGAAATATGCCATGCAGAACTTTCTTCATACAAGACTCCCAAACAGATTTACTTTTGGGAGGAGCTACCAAAAACTGCATCCCAAAAACTAATGCGAAAAGATGTGAGGAAAAAAATTAACAAAATCTTAAAAAGGTAATTAAAATGAAAAAAAATACAGGAATTAATGGATTTGGTAGGGTAGGACTGCATCTTCTAAAATACTGGCTAGACCGTAATAATGATGCAAATTTTGATATAAAGTTTATCAATGATGATTTTTTAACAATTGATCAGGCTGTTGATAATATTAATAAAGATGAATCTGTAATATTTAACAAATACAAAATAAAAAAAGTTGATAGCAAGATTAGAATTTTGGAACCTAATGGAACAGTGCATGAGATTGTTTATACTAATAAAAAGAAAAATCAAATACCCTGGGTGGGTAAACCTAATATCTTATTTGAGTGTTCGGGCAAAAATACGGTTCGTAAGGATTGTTTGGATTTTCTTACTGGTGAAACGGAATTAGTTATTATTTCAGCAACAAGCTGGGATGCAGATAAAACATTAGTCTATGGTTTTAACCATAATAGCTTTGACAAAAAACATAAAGTGATTTCATATGGTTCTTGCACAGTCAATGCATTTACACCCCTGGCAGCATTTATAGATAAAAAATATGGATTAGAAAATGCTGATGTTAATGTTATCCATAATATTCAGAAATACCGTTTGGATGAGAACTATACTCTTAATCGAAAATTTTGTACTTTGGAAAAATCAGCTGTACAATTATTGGAGTGTATAAATGAAAATAATTTTGTGGTTAATTATACAGTAATACCATATACAGGTGTGTCAACAATTGATTATAGGCTCAGGCTGGATAATTGTCCATCTATTGATCAATTTTTATTAGACATCGAAGCAAGTATTAAAGATGGCGATCTACATGGTTTGTATGATATACATGAAGTTGATATCGGTCCGGAAGTACATAATTGTTCTACATTTTCATCAGTGTTTATCAAAGATGAGATCAAAGTCATTAATGACCAGGTTTACATTTTTGCTTATTTTGACAATGAGAATTCTGTTAATCGATTTTATGATCTAGCAAATTTTATTTGCGGGAATAATGGAAAAACAGATTAGTAAAATCACCACAAGTATTAGTTATGAAAGAATTTGTGAAATTATTCAAGATGCCGGTAAACTACTTCTCGATCGGTTCAATGAACGCAATACAAGGCATTTAGAGGGTATCGATACTGGATATGTAAAAGAAAAAGCAGAGAAAGAATTGCTGATCCGGGAAGATTTGATAAGCCAAGATATTGTAATTGAGGGAATTAAAAAAATTGAGCCTGATACTGTTATTTATTCTGAAGAATTAAATAATGTGCATTTACTAGAAAAGGATAGAAATGAAATAAAATTTATACTTGATCCGCTAGATGGTACTCATAACTTTTATTTTGGAATGCCCTATTGGGGTATCGGCTTGGCTGTTTTAAACAAACATAATGAATCAATTGCCGGTTTCATATATTTACCTGCGCTAAATATTTTCATTAAAAATGAAGGGAATAACTCTTTAACTTTATTAAAAAATGGTAACGACTGGGTCAAATGTAATACCACAGAACGATTGCTAATTAATTCTCTAATTTGTTATGATAATCAATTTTATAAACTAGGAAATAAAGCAATAAAAATATACAATATACTGGCTCATGATGCATTCACCAGTAGAATAACAGGTAGCGCTATCACGGATGCTGCATTAATCGCAATAGGACGTATTAATGGGCGTATTTGGAATAGGACACAACCTTATGATATAGCACCCGGCATTCCAATTGTAAAGGGTGCTGGTGGGGTTGTATCAGATTTTCAAGGGAATACAGTTACAGTCATGAATAAATCTGTTGTAATGAGTTCAGATAAAATGTTGCATGAACAAATAGTACGACGAATAAACATAAATACATAAAAGGAGAATATTATGGAGCGTGAATATTTATATGATCGTTTTGAATTAACTGACAAATATAAGAATGAGATTATTGAAATGCTTCGGCATAATACCAATGTAGAAATAGGCGGTCACAGGATCTTTGATGGGCAAAGAACACACCTGATGCAAAGTCCATGGGAACTTGCTGATTTTATTTTTGAATTAAAAAAACATGAAATAAATACAGATTGTAAATTGAATTCATTTCTAGAAGTAGGATTTGCATCTGGCGCAAATAACTCAATATTAAATAAGTTTTTTAATTTTAAACAGATAGTTGGTTTAGACTTATTCTCGTCAAATCTTAATTCAGATAATCTTCTTGGAAATATGCTTCATAAAAACCTTACTTTAATCTGCGGTAATACAAGATCAAATTATGTCATAGATTTAGCAAATAAGCTTGGGCCCTACGATTTGATATTTATTGATGCAGATCACACATACGAAGGTGTCAAATCGGATTTCAACAATTATTTACCAATGCTATCAAAAAGGGGGGTGATAGGTTTTCACGATGTGGAATGTCCTGATTGGATGGGAATAAATAAATTTTGGAATGAGCTAGAGAATACCAATAAATACAATATGAAAAAATTTGTAAAAAAAGAGTACCTAATTCAGTATGGCATAGGAATGCTATCAAAAAAATAATTTATGCTTAACCAATTAAGTAAACATCATATTGGAATTATTATAGATCCTAAAGAGATACCTTCTTTGGAAAAAAAATATTCCAAAAAATTTCACATAGATAAAATACAGGGCACCAGGGTAATGTTTGTCAAAGATACCGAATTGGGGATATATAAAGAATTCATTATCCAAGAGGGGCGTGCAAAAAATATTCCAACTGGTTTTTATCATATTTGCTATTCTGTTGATAATGAAAACGAACTTGATACATTGGAATTATTTATCAAAGAGAATAAGCTTGGTTATCCAGTTACTCAATTGGAGAAATCAGGCTCAAAAGAATGTGGTTGGGTTAAATTTTTCTTTATAAAAAATTTTGGTTTTATTGAGATTAACTTAATCAATAATTGATAAAAACAAACTTTAATGACATCGTAAATCATTTACAAAATGATTTATCAATAGAATCAGAAGCATTGGTATGGTTGCATTCAGGTGTTATTGGAATGGGGGTTCTGAAGGAAGGTATAATTACAATAACCAATGCATTTGAAAAGGTTCTCTCTGGTGGCGCCTTAGTCATTCCTACTTTTACATATAGTTGGTGTAATGGGAATCCTTTTGATTCTAAAAGGTCAGAATGTCCTGATGTAGGCGCTTATGCTGAAAAAGCATGGAAAGATGATCGGTTTTTCAGAAACAGTAATCCTAATTTTTCCATTGCTGTTATGGATAATACAGATGATGGAATAGTCAAAAACAAAATTTATGATGTAAGTACAAGTTTAACCTGTTTTGGCAAAGGGTCAGCATTTGAAAAAATGTGGCAGATATCTTTAGATAGGCCATCTTACATTTTATTACTTGGTGGTGCACATAATGACGTTGTATTTCGTACAACCTTTCTACATATGGTTGAAGAGAAGGTTGGTGTTCCATATCGATACTTAAAATATTTTTACAATCCTCAAAATAATGAACAAAAAGTTTGTCAATACGTCAGGTATTTATCAAATGAAGAATACAAAAAGGTAAACAATAGATTACCGCCTAATAATTATAATTTTCCAATAGAAGAAAAATATAATAAACTTGGGCAAGATATAGAAATTGAAGGTTTATTGAAAAAGAAAAAGTTTGCTTATTCTGTTTCTAGGATGGTTCCAATAAATCGTTTTTGCACTTGGTTAATGAATAAACTTCAAAAAGAACCGAACTATTTATTGAATTGATTCAGATTAGTTAATAATACCAAATCGTTTTGAAACAATTACCATAAAATACGCTGATTCCAAAAATATAGGAAAGATGCTACACTTATGGGCCAAAGATTTATTCCCCATCTGTCGAAGTATCACTGGCCCCGGCGTAAGAGAGACTTTACAATATATTCAAAAGATATTACCTGAATTAAAAATACATTCTGTCCCTTCCGGAACTCCTGCTTTTGATTGGATCGTCCCAGATGAATGGACTATTCATGATGCATTCATAGAGGATGAGTCAGGTCAAAGAATTATCGATTTTAAAAAACACAACCTACATATTTTAGGATACTCTGAACCGGTGGACAAGTGGCTGACACTGGAAGAGTTGGATCTGCATTTGTATTCATTGCCGGATCAGCCTAATGCTATTCCGTACGTAACATCCTACTATGAACGCCGGTGGGGATTTTCCCTGACCCACAATCAACGAAAGACTTTAAAACCTGGACGCTACCATGCTGTGGTAAATTCAGATCTGAAACCCGGTGTGCTGAATTACGGTGAACTGATCCTGCCGGGTGAAACGAAGCAGGAAGTGTTGCTTTCCACCTACATATGCCACCCGTCCATGGCCAATAATGAACTGTCCGGACCGGTTGTGACAATGGCTTTAGCGCAATGGCTGTCATCTTTGAATAGCCATCGTTATACATATCGTATTATTTTTATCCCGGAAACGATTGGATCTATTGTTTACCTGAGTAGAAATCTTGATATTCTGAAACAGCGTGTCATTGCTGGTTTCAATATAAGCTGTGTGGGAGATGAACACTGTTATTCCTACCTGCCATCCCGGGATGGAAACACACTCTCAGATAAGTCGGCTTTACATGTTCTAAAGCATATCGATCCAGAATTTAAATGTTACACATGGCTTGATCGCGGCAGTGATGAACGCCAGTACTGTGCACCAGGAGTAGACCTACCTATTGCTTCGATAATGCGTAGTAAGTACGGAAAGTACCCTGAATACCATACTTCATTGGATGATTTGAGTCTGGTAACGCCGTCTGGGCTTAAGGGTGGTTATTCAGCGCTGAGGAAAACTCTCGATGTCATTGAAAAAAATATCTTTCCGAAAAGTACAGTATTGAGTGAACCACAACTAGGTAAACGAGGTCTTTATCCAACACTCAGCTCCAAAAACATGAGTCAATCCGTGAACACCATGATGAACTTGATTTCCTACTGTGATGGAAACACAAGCCTTCTGGAGATTGGAGAGTTAATCAATGAACCTTTCTGGGAACTGGTTCCAATAGTGGAGAAATTGGTTGAAACTGGTGTGTTATCTGTTGAGTTAAAGTGAAAAAGAATTTTTCTATATGATTCCACCGGTACAGAAAAGGATCTTCTGTGTTCTACCGTTTGCTTAGAGATGCGGGGCTGGGGATGGCACCGAAATACTAGCATATCCAAATCGGGTACAATCTTTATGGAGGTGTAAAAAAAGTGTGGCAGTTATGTGGAAGTTGATTGATTAGTACATATATTATCTATCTTTTCATTCTATTTTGAAAGTTCTTGTTACCGGCGCCAACGGTATGCTGGGTAGTTCGCTTTGCTGGCTCTATCGCAACATTCATGAAGTCTATGCGTTTCACCGGGATAAAGTATCTTTATCATCATGCGCAGTAGATAACAGTTTGGATCTAATGGATTCAAATCAATTAGATGAACAGTTTAGCCAAATAAAACCTGATCTTGTGATCCACTGCGCCGGCCTGACCAGCGTGGATGCATGTGAAAAGGAATCAGCACTGGCCCATGTAATGAATGTAACAATTACCAAAAATATTGCCCGTGTCTGTTCTAACACAACAAAATTGATCTACATTTCATCTGACCAGGTCTATGGTGAGGCGGAGAGTTATTCAGAAACCAACGCAAAGCTTCAGCCGCTGAACCAGTACGGAAAGACCAAGTTGCTCGGTGAGAAGAAAGTACAGGAACATTGCAAAAATCACATCATTGTCCGCACCAACATTTTTGGATGGAACGTAAAGCCGGGAAGAATTAGTTCCGCAGAATGGATATATCATTCACTAAAGAAAGGTGAAGAGATTACTCTGTTTAGCGATTATACTTTTTCCCCGATCTATACGGAATTCCTTGGAGAGATTGTTATGCAGCTGGTGGAGATGGATTTTAAGGGTATCATCAATGTAGGCTCGTCAAGGTCCTGTTCAAAGTATCATTTCGGCATCCAGCTGGCAGAAGAATTTGGGTTGAATTCATTACTGATTCAAAAAGGGTCCCTTGATGACCACTCTTTTTTTGCACCAAGATTTCGTAAACTTGATTTGAATGTCAGCAAACTTTCCGGTTTGAGCATAGCACCTCCTGGCTACAGGCTTTCCATTAAGCAATTTGCTAGGCACAGGAAGGTGAAGGCAAATCATTATTAATACATGTTAAAGAAACTGATCAAGAAAAAAAGCTTCTGTATACTACTGGGTCAACTGCGTGGGGCCAAAAAACTCAGGGAGCGAGATGACCCGTTCTTTGTGGTCCGTACTGCCAGCAGTCTCACCGAGGTACCTCTTGGTCTGCAGGAAAATGATTTCCCCAAAATCCTTGTTGGATCTCATGGTCGCATTGCAGAAATTTTACTGAGGCAGATTTTTTTACATCATTACAGTAAAATATGTTCTGCCGTTATGCAGAATATTGGTAGCGGGAAAACGCTTTCCCTACCGCTTCCGTCTGCCTGGAGAAAACATCTTGCCGATAATGGGATTGCCTGTTCAGCTTTTTATTGCAGAATTTTGCTCTTTATTTCAACGATAAGACAAATTGTTATCGGCTTCGCCAAATCTATTTATTTATTTTCCCCTTTTACAAAGCATAGATCTCCAGGTTGTCCTTACGTGGTGTTTGTAAGTACCTCGCAGAGACAACTACCGATACTTGGTGAAAAATCCTATGATATCATTTCCTGGTACAAAGAATCAATAATAAGAAAGCCGCACATTGGGAAAATCTGGGCCCAGACGAAAGTGGAAAAGGAATATGTAGCACCGGATGACATAATTGTTTCACGATCAGTTTTTCCAAAACTTGGTAGTCTTTCCGGGTATGTCCGTTTTTTTTTCAGCAATGCTCTAGCGTTCTTTGTTTCAGTATTTGGTGTATTAATGGGCAAATGGTGGTACGGTTTTTTATACCATGAAAGCGTACTTTTTAATTATTTCTGCTCACTTAGCACGGATCAACTTGCAGATGACTATTTTTTCTCTAATTCAAGCTGGTTTCATAAACCCTTGTGGGCTCACGAAGCTGAGCAGAAGGGATTAAGTGTCAGTCTATACTTCTACTCAGTTAATTCGGGTAAATTTGAGCGTTTTGAACACAAAGAGCCCGATACATATGGTCTTAAAATTATGTTGTGGAATCAATTTATTGTATGGGATGAGGAACAGGAAGGTTTTTTCAAACGATATCGTCCAAAAGCGTCTTTCGTTAAAGTTGGGTATATAGATAATGGGGGTTTGGCCTACAATCATTTTCGAAAAAAAAGAAAAAATATATTGGCAGTTTTTGATGTAACGCCAAACCGGCCTGCCTATTACGCAAGTTTTGGACAAGCTTTTGCTATCTACAGTGAAGAAATGAACCTTGCCTTCTTAGAAGATATAATAAAAGTATTTAACAAGGACACATGGGAAATATTATTGAAATTAAAGCGTTCCGTTAATAATACCGTGATCTCAAATGCGTTCATGCGAAAACGACTTAACCTTATTGAAGAAAATATGGTAATTATTGACCCGTTTATTGCCGCTACTTCGCTTGTGGAAAACTCTGACGCTGTCATCAGCATGCCTTTTTCATCACCTTCATGTATTGCTAAAGTAAAGGGTGTTTCTAGCATATACTACGCTAGATCGGGGCTAATTAGGTATACGGAAGGTCATGGCGTTCCTGTGTTGAAAGGTCAGGTGGAGCTGAAAAAATGGTCTGAGTCTCTACCTTTTAATCGAATTATTGCTAGTCATGACCGAAAAAGTACTTCAGTTTCGCAAAAATTGGCTGAGTGAATATCAGCAGTGGGACAGGTTATTATCATCTGGAATCCAAAATACATGTGGATGATTTTGAATCCCAATATAAATAAGGAATCGGAATCGATAGTACTGAACATATCTCGTGAACCAATCCTTTGTATTCTAAATGATGAATCTGAATTCGATTAATATGCAAATATTTATTTAAAAAATATAAATTTGTTATTATTAGTAACTATTATTTTTATTCTAATTATTATAGAATTGTTAATGAGTTTAATTATTTTCCCATTAAAATTTGGGAAAAATTATTATTCGCTTACTATTTTTTATGCTGTATACAAGTTTCATCTTAAAATTGGATATGTTCTAAAAAATAAATTATTATATGCGAATCCTACATCACCACCCGATAATGCACCTAGAAAAGTAAATTTTGTTGATGTATGCACCAATAACTCGGGTTTTATAACTAAAATAAAATCTGAAGATTTTTCTAAATTTAAAAAGTTGATATTCTGTATTGGAGGAAGTACAACTGCTGGTTTCGAATCACATCACAATAAAACTTTCCCATTTTTGTTAGACAACTTAATAAGACCATTTGGTTATAGATGTATTAATGCTGGAGTAGGCGGATACCGGTCAATTCATGAATTACTTTTATTGAAACATAGAATAATGAAACATAATCCTTATGCAATTATTCTATTAAGTGGTTTTAATGATTTTGAAAGTTATGCCTACCGTGTATCCGAACCATTTAATCCATTTAAACATTATTCAAGTGATGATTTACCAAAAAGTTATTTCGAAAAAATTGCAGTCTGTTCGAGTTTATTTTATATAATGAAAAAGAAAATAATTAATTTTTACAAAATCAAATCTGAACTTGTCACAACAAACAAAAAATTTATTGAGAATGCTGA
>Ga0315339_1000319_pt1 | contig 67970 bp, 73 predicted proteins | sample ASW17metaG_FD_204514 | JGI IMG/M metagenome (GOLD analysis project Ga0315339, IMG submission 204514) | Ammonia-oxidizing marine archaeal communities from Pacific Ocean, United States - ASW #17 | ecosystem: Environmental > Aquatic > Marine > Oceanic | place: USA: California | collected 2016-12-05 | reverse complement strand
AACTGATATGGTTCCACAAGGTAGGCTTTTAGCTATATGAAAAGCTTTATTAATATCTTGTGTAAAAACACTTGCATGTAATCCATACTTAGAATTGCTTGCTATTTTTAAAGCCTCTTCCGTGTCATTGACAGTAAGAATTCCAAGAACAGGACCAAAAATTTCCTCCTGAGCAATTGTCATATTTTCTTTCAAATTATCAAAAAGAGTTGGCTTAGCAAAAAAACCTTTTTGATTAATATTAGAAACTCCTCCAAATAAAAGTGAAGCTCCTTCGTCAATTCCTTTTTGAATATAAGTGTCTACTGTTTGTAAATGCTTTTTAGATATCATTGAACCCATGTTTATGTCAGGATCTAAGGGATCACCAACTTTAATATTTTTTACTTTTTTTGAAACTTTATCTAAAAACTCATCTTTAACTTTGTTATGAATGATTTGACGCATATTTGCTGAACAGTTTTGACCACCATTCCAAAAAGCTGAATTAATAGCATTATCTATTAAATCATCAGTTATTTTTGCATCTTCTAATACTATAAAAGGACTCTTACCTCCCATTTCAAGACCAACAGCTTTTAAATTACTTTCTCCAGAATATTTCATGAAGTAGCCACCAACTTCTGTTGAGCCAGTAAATGAAACTGCATCAACATCTTGATGTCTTCCTAATGCTTCACCAACATCACCAAATCCTGGTACAACATTAAAAACACCATCTGGGATTCCTGCTTCTTTAGCAATTTGTGCTACTCTAATTGCAGTTAATGGAGTGTCTTCTGCGGGTTTAATTATTACAGAACAGCCAGCAGCTAAAGCAGGGGCTGCTTTCCATACTGCCATCATTAAAGGAAAATTCCAAGGAACAACACCAGCAACAACACCAATTGGCTCTTTAATAATTAAACTAGTTATTGATGGATCAGTTGCGCTAACTTTTCCAAAAACTTTATCAATTAACTCTCCGTACCATTGGAAATGCATTGGTGCATCATTAGCAACTTCATTTATACAATCACCAATTAATTTTCCAGTATCAACACACTCAAGAACTGAATTTTCGTCACCATATCTTCTTAATAATTCTGCAAATTTAAGTAAAGTATCCTTTCTAAATTCTGGAGCTGCTTTCGACCAAACACCGCTATTAAAAGATTTTCTTGAAGCCTTTACTGCTAAGTCTACATCTTTATGATTACATTTTGCTACAGAACAAAGAATTTCTCCAGTTGCTGGATTTATATTTTCAAATTTTTCACCATCAATAGCATTAACATACTTACCATCAATAAAGGCTCTACCTTCAAATTTTAATTTTTTGGCAATAGTTTTGTAATCTTTAGACATTATTAGTTATAAATAATTAATTATAAAAGACTTGTTTTATTTAATCTTCATTTTTCTTCTTTTTGTAAATTATAATTATTATATTGTAAATCTTAATGTTATCCAATTTTAGATGTTCTTTCTTTATTCATTAGATTTAGAATTTTCTAAATCTAATGGGACATCAGGATCTAATTCTAGACCAACAGGAGTTATTGTTGCTGGCAGTGGTGTAAAAGTCGAATCTGGATTATCTTCCGTTTCTCTTTGTGTCATTCTATAAAATCCAAAAATACTAATGATAATATGAAAAATAATTAGAAATATAAAAAATCCATTAACTCCTATTAAAGTCATAAATAAAGTACAAAAAAATGGCCCACCAATTGCACCGATTCCGAATATTAGTTGCAATCCACCACCAGCTGCAACAAACTTTTCTTTGGGAACAAAATCATTAGTATGTGCTAAATTTAAAGAAAAAAGTGGTAAACATAAACTCGCATATAATCCTACTAATAAAAAAAATAAAATTTTGCTAATTCCCAAATCAGTATCAAAATTCATGTTCCAAAAAGTATTCAAAAAAGCATTAGATATAATTATAGAAAAAAAAGCAAATACAGCACTTCCAGCAGAAGCAATTATTATAACCAACCTTCTATCAAATTTATCAGAAATATAACCGATAGGAGCCTGAGATAAAGCACCTGAAATAGTTATTATAAATAGCAAAATTGAAATTTCAAAAATCGTAAATTTAACAGTAGCAGCATAAACAGCAGAAAGAGAGAATAAAGCAGAATGAATTGCTCCAGTACAAAATGAACTAACAGTTCCTAATGGAGAAATCTTGTATAATTCTTTCATGCTTATTGTTCCTATTTTTTTAAATTTTGGTGCAGAACGTTTTGTAAGTAAAATAGGAACTAAAGCAGCTGACATTAAAAGTGAAACTAGTATAAAAGGTTCATAATTTTTTGGGCTACCCACATTTAACAATAACATTCCAATACCAAGACCAATAAAAAGAATAATCATATATATAGATAATAACTGCCCACGATTTTTATTTGTAGCTCTATCGTTTAACCAGCTTTCAGCAACAATAAAACAGCTTACTAAACTTAAGCCAGTAATAAATCTAGCTATAGTCCAAACAACTGGATTAATGAAAACAACAACTATTAATACACTTAAAGATGCCATCGACGCAAATGCAGCAAAAACTCTAATATGTCCAACTTTAGAAATAAGAATAGGAGTTGTATATGATCCAAAAAAATATCCTACATAATACCCAGACATAAAAATGCCAGTTGTGACTACATTAAAATTTTCAATAACAGATCTTACTCCCATTAAGTTAGCTTGTAGTCCATGAGCCACCATCATGATTAAAATGCCAGCAAATAAAGCCCAAGAATTTTTTAATAATTTAAACATTAGCTTAGTGAGTATTTTTTAAGTTAATAATTCAAGTAGTTAATTTTAATTTATGTTTTTTTTAAGGCTCATAAAAGAGTGTATAGATATTACTAGAATTATAACTATGCCTCCTTGAATTGTTTCTAGAGAAGGTTGCTCTTTTATAAATAACCATACCCAAATTGGACCAATTATAACCTCTAATAGAAAGAAAAGATTAACTTCTGCGGCAGTTATAAATCGTGGTGCAATTGTTACTAAGACAAAGGGTAGGGCAACACACATAACGCACATTAAAGGTACAATTATAAAATCTGTTTCAATTAGTTCAAAACTCTCAACAAAAAACAAAGCAAATAGAGCAACGCATAGTTTACCTATAACTGCAGAAGGAACAAGATCTCTATCTTTAGCATACCTAACAAGAATAGCATTAACCGCCAATCCAAAAGATGTAATTAAACCAAAAATATCACCAACAATATTACCAAGTTGAACTGAATCGTAAAATATATAAGTGACAGCGATAAAAGTCACAAATATTGCAACCCATGTTTTTCTATCAGGGGCTTCTTTTAAAAATAAAGCTCCTAAAATAGCTGAAATCATAGGGGCCATTGCAATCATTATTAATGTATTTGCAACATTGGTGTTTTGAATTGAAATTATGAAAGTAATATTACAAATTGAAAAACTTATAATATAAAAAATTCCAGGATAACCCACCCCTAACAAAGCTTTGAAAAAATTGTTTTTATAAAATAATAAAAGTCCAATTAAAACAGTTACAAATGGAATAGCTCCTCTATAGAAAAGCAAACCCCAAGTTTCAATATTAGTTAGTCTAATAAAAAGAGAGTCTGGAGTAATAAACATTACAGCAACAAATGAGAGTAAAGAACCTTTTTGTTGATTAGTTAAATTATTCAAGCTTTTAAACCTTTCCAAAAAATTTTAGCTAGATTTATATTTGATAAATCATAATAAGTTTTTAATCCAGTAGGTGAAGTTACATTAATATCTCCATTTAATTTTTGATCAATAAAGTCAATTCCAGCAAAATAGATATTTTTTTTTTTAAGATCAGTAGCAATTAAATTAGAAATTTTATTTTCTATTTTGGATAGTTTGGTCAAAATAGGTTTTGCCCCTTTGCTCATATTGCTTAAAAAAGATCCTTTTTTTGGAACTCTAGATATAGCGCCACAAATCTTACCATCAATTAAAAAAACTCTTTTGTCTCCATTTACAATTTTAGGCAAAAACTTTTGACACATTATATAGCCATGTTTTTTAATGAACTTAATTATTATTTTATTTTTAAAACTATTTTTTATTAAATGAATATCGTTCCCCCCATATCCAGAAATTGGTTTAATTATAATTTCTTTATTAGTTTTAAAAAATTTTTTTATTTCATTTAAATCTTTAGTAAAAATAGTATTTGGCATGAACTTTTGAAAAAAAGAAGAATATAGTTTTTCAGAAATATTTCTTATGGATGTAGGGTTATTAATTATTTTTATTTTATTTTTAATTTTATCTAAAATATAAGTTGTTGAAATGTATTCTAAATTAAAAGGAGGATCTTGTCGTACAAGTAAGTATTTACATCTTAATAAATTTAACTTTTGAAATTTTATAATTTTAAAAAATTTTTTACTTGAATAGTTAAATTTTATAAAAAATCCATTTGCAATAACCTTATCATTTATTATTGATAAATTTTTTGGTTCATAATAAAATATATTATATTTTTTTTTTTGAGCTTCTATTGCAAGAAATATACTTGTATCACTATGTGAATTAAGTTTTTTAGGGTGATTCCCTTGAATTGCTACAATTTTATTTGTCATATAAATCATTTAAATTTTCAGTTTGAGAAAATTTATTAATCATATGATCTGCGTTTGTTGTTTTTTTATCAATTATTTTTTCTAAATGATTTAAAAAAATAGATTCATTTTTATTATTTTTATTCATAACATCTCTATTTTCTAATCCTTTTTTTGCAATATTTAAAAATATTGAAGCCCAATAAAATAAATCCTTACCCATTAGTAGAGTGTTGAAGCCTTTTTTTGGAGCATCTAAATAGGCATTTATAATTTTGTTTTTATCCCACTTTGAAACCAACTCGACTGCTTCATCTAAATTTCCGTACAAAATACCTGTATTAAAAGCTGGACCAGCACACAAGCAGTCCCAACCACAAGCATCCATTGATCTTAATTCTATATATTTTTTAAGTCTATTTTCAGTGAAGATAGTACTTAGATGAATAGTTAAATCATTTTCATTTGGTAATTGATTTTTTAATTCCTTGATTTTTCCATTCATAAAATCTGAAAATAAATATTTTTCTCCAGATATAAATTGATTATTCTTTTTAAAAAAAAGAATTGGAAAATTCATTACAAACTCTGAATACTTTTCAAAATTCATATTGTCAAAGAAAACTTCTGGCAAACCACCTCTTGATGTATTTTGCCAAACTTTTGATCTATAAGAAAGATAACCACTATTACTTTTTTCTGTTATTGACGAATTTGCGAATAGTGCAATAGAAATTGGGATAATTGAATTAACAACTTTAAATTTTTTAATAAAGTCTTTTTCAGAATTATAATCTAGATTTAATTGTGTTCCACAAGTTCTATACATCATATCTAAACTTAATTGACCTCCATTAGGCATAACCTTTGTCATTATTTCATATCTTTGTTTAGGATTATTAGGAATCTCTGAAAGTTTTGATATTGGGTCAAATCCAGAACTAACTATTTTTAAGTTAAGTTTTTTTGTTACTTGTTGGAGTTCAAACAGATATTCATGTGACTCAGAGCAGACTTCATGAATGTTATTTAACTTATCTCCAGACAATTCAATTTGATTTCCTGGTTCTAGGGTTATATTTTTGCCATTTTTTTTAAGGCCAATAATTTTTTCATTTTCTAACATTGGCTTCCAACCAAATTCATATAAAGCAAAAAACATTTTAAGAATCATTGGATAGTCAATTCTTTTATTTGTCCTTACATCAAATATAAATTTTTCGTGTTCAACACCAATTTTAAATTTGTGGGAATCCTTTACCCCAGACTGAAAATAGTTAATAATATGCTCTTTTTTACTAATCATTATTAAATTTAATTATAATTATAGTTGTAAATAGTTTAAGTCTAAGATATATATGTTTTAGCGCTATTTTCTATCAAATTGCTAGCGCTTTATAAAACCTGCTAAAGCGATAATTTATTTAAACCACCGCTTTAAGTAGGTGGTTTTTTTTTGAAGCATTTCTCAAATTAAAATCGGGTATTTGAACCGTATTGTGCACCCAGCATTAGCTAAAGCACTAAAAAGGAGAGAAGGGACTGCTTTATATTTAACAACTGGTGTTAAATATTCTGGGTAACAAGCTTCCTTTTCTCCATTAACTTGGAGAAAAGAATGACAAAAAATAAATTAACAGAAAGATTAAATAAAGGTCCTATAATTTGCGCAGAAGGCTTTTTATTTGAAATAGAAAGAAGAGGATATATGTCTGCAGGCGAGTTTGTGCCTATGGTTTCATTAGAGCATCCTGAAGCACTAGAAAATTTACATAGAGACTTTCAGCATGCTGGCTCAGATATCGTTCAAGCTTTTACTTATAATGCGCATAGAGAAAAAATGAAAGTAATTGGTAAAGAGGATTTACTAGAATCTCTTAATAGAGAGGCTTTGAAAATTGCAAAAAAAGTTGCAACTAGTCCAACAGCAAATGAACCTAATTTAATGGCTGGAAATATTTCTAATTCAAATATTTGGAATGATAAAGATACATCATCAAATTCTGAAGTAGAAAAAATGTTTCGAGAAATGGTTGGTTGGGCAGTAGATGAAGGAGCAGACATTTTAATTGGTGAAACTTTCTATTATGCAGAAGAGGCATATTTAGCATTAAAAGTTATGAAAGAAACAGGTCTTCCTTCTGTTATTACAATAGCCCCTATGGGAGAAAATATTATGAGGGACGGTGTTTCTATAATAGATACCTGTAAAGAATTAGAGCAAAGAGGTGGAGATGTGGTGGGTATGAATTGTTTTAGAGGACCAAATACTATGATGCCATACCTTAAAGAAATTAGAAAATCTTTAAAATGTCATGTCGCCGCTTTACCAATTAGTTTTAGAACGACAAAAGAACATCCTACATTTTTTAATCTACCTGATTACAATGGATGTTCATGTCATACACCTCATAAAACACCATTTCCTACAGCGTTAGATCCAATGCAATGTAATAGGTATGAAATAGGAAAATTTGCAAAAGATGCATTTAATCTTGGAATTAACTATTTAGGAGTTTGTTGTGGTGCAAACCCTATGTTGATTAGAGAAACAGCTGAAGCAGTTGGACTAAAAGTCCCAGCTAGTAAATATAGGGAAAATATGACAAATCATTTTATGTATGGAACAAATAAAAGAATTCCAAAACATCAAATTGACTATAGGAACAAAGCTTAGATTTTATTTTAAATAAGGTGTTCTACTAAATATTTTTTTAACATATGGTTCGAACTCTTTAAGCGTTAGAGATTTAAAATTGGGATCAAATGATTTTTGGTCCCAATTCTCGCAAAATTTAATCGTATCTTTATAATATTCATGCCCTTTATATTTATCTCTTTGATTTCTATTACCTTCTAAATGATGGGCGTAATAATAAGTTTGAAATTCCCCATGTTTTTCTATCAACCAATGTATTTTGTTACTAACATATGGTTTAAGAACACTTGCAGCATATTCAGAATGATTTAAAGGAGCTAACTCATCACCAATATCGTGAAGCAATGCAGCAACAATCATTTCGTCATCTGCCTTTTCATTTAAAGCTCTAGTTGCTACTTGTAGGGAATGCTCAAGTCTACTAATTTTATAGCCTTCTAGTGTAGAATTTAGATTACTCATAAATTTTAAAATTCTATCAGCAGTCCCTTCAATGTATTTTTTTTCGTGTTTTTCTAGTAATAGATAATCGTCTTTAGAGCCATGTTTCATCTCTGTAAAGTTTACTGTTTTCATAATTAATTGTTGGAGGCTGTACTTAATAGAGAGAGTTGAGTAATTTTATGGTTATCTAATTCGTCAATTGGTTTTATAGGGTATTCTCCTGTAAAATAATGATCAGTTAGTTGTGGATAAGTGTTATTTCTTTTTTCAAATCCCATAGCCTTATACATTCCATTAATAGATAAAAATTTTAGAGATTTTGCGCCAATATATTCACAAATTTCATCATTTGTTTTATTTGCTGCTAAAAGTTCTTTTTTTGTTGGTGTGTCTACGCCATAGAAATCAGGGTATCTTATTTCGGGACAGGCAATTCTTACATGCACTTCTTTAGCTCCAGCATCATAAAGCATTTTGACAATTTTATAGCAGGTTGTACCTCTAACTAGTGAGTCATCTACTAAAATAATTTTTTTATCTTTAATAGAAGATTTATTAGCATTTAATTTTAATTTTACTCCTAAACTTCTAATTTTTTGAGATGGTTCGATAAAAGTTCTTCCAACATAATGGTTTCTAATCAAACCTAATTCAAAGTTTTTACCTACATGTTGGCTAAAACCTAGGGCTGCCGCATTTCCTGAGTCAGGAACTGGAACAATTATATCCACATCAATATTAGTTTCTTTAGCAAGCTCAATTCCAAAATTTTTTCTATATTCATATGCAGATTTACCATTTAATAAACTATCTGGTCTTGCAAAATAAATATACTCAAATACACATGGTCTTGCTTTTTTTACAGGAAAAGGCTTAATACTTTTTAATTCATCATTTTCAATAAAAACTATTTCTCCATTATCTACATCTCTTACATATTTTGCACCAATTATATCTAGTGCACAAGTTTCTGATGTAAATACATAGGAGTTTTTTATTTTTCCTATAACTAAAGGTCTTATTCCAAAAGGGTCTCTTACACCAATTAAAGTATTTTTGGTTAGCATCACTAAAGCATAACCACCTTGAACTTGAAAAAGTGCATCAATAATTTTATCTATTGCTTTGTTTCTTTTTGATTTTGCTATTAGTTGAACAATAGTCTCTGTATCAGATGTAGTATGAAAAATTGCTCCATCTTCTACCAGCTTATTTCTTAAAGTAATAGCATTGGTTAAATTACCATTATGAGCCACTCCAATTCCACCTGCATTTGTATCTGCAAAAAAAGGTTGAATATTTCTAATTGTTGTGTCTCCTGATGTACTATATCTATTGTGTCCTATAGAAAAATTTCCTGGTAAGTTTTTTAAAACTTCTTCTTTGTTAAAATTATCACCAACTAAGCCCCATCTTTTTTCTGAATAATATTGTAGACCATCAAAAGATACAATTCCACATCCTTCTTGTCCTCTATGTTGTAGTGCATGCAAACCTAAAGCAGTTAAAGTAGATGAATCCTTAATATTGCTAATGCCAAATACACCACATTCTTCTTTAAACTTTGGATTATAAATCTTCGATTTTTTCTTTAGTTTCATTGTAATTTTTTTCATCGGGGAACTCTTTAATCAAATAGTTACTACCTTTTTTAACATAAGGAAAGGTTAACGATTCACTTAGATTCATCGACCATTTACTATGATTATATAAGATACTGATAACTGAAAATATGCAAACAGAAATAATATAGCCTCTTAAAAAACCGAAAAAGAATCCAAATATGGTATCAATTCTACCTAGCCCTGAATATTTAACTGCTTTATTTATTCCCTTATTAATCATTAAGACAACAAAAGTAACTAAGGCGAAAATTCCAATTCCTAAAATTATATCTAATACATATTCGTTATCAATGAAATCTTTAACATAAGGCTTAGTTCTTGGAAAAAGGAAGAGAGTAACTACGTAGGCTAATAGCCATTTAGATGCAGCTAACACACTTAATACAAAACCTTTTCTTGTACATTTTACTAATGAAAGAATTGTAATAATTAAATAAATTAAATCAAAGATTGATATTAATTTATAACCTTCTTTTAAAACTTCTAACATTATAAAGTTTTATTAGAAAATGGTTTTGTTAATAAAATAAGTGAAGGAAGAAGGGTTAATACAGATATCATTGCTAGGAGCATAGCAATTCCAGTAAATACTCCAAAATAAATAGTAGGAATAAATTTAGAAAAAATTAAAATCGAAAAACCAAAAACAATTGTAATTGATGTATTTAATATTGCCACACCAACAGTCGAGTGACATAATTTCAAAGTTTTAATGTAATCTTGATTTTTTGAGAATTCTTCTTTAAACCTATAGATGTAGTGAATACTATTATCTACAGCTATTCCAATTGTAATAGCAGCAATAGTAATTGTCATCATATCTAAAGGTATCCCTAATAACCCTATAATTCCTAAAATAAAAAAAGCAGCTATAAAATTTGGAACAACACCTATTAATGATAGTTTTATATTTTTAAATAATATTAAAAACATTACAAATATTCCTATCATGACAAGTCCCAAGGTGAGTATTTGCGACTTAAATAAGCTTTGAAGTAGATTATTGAATAAGATTAACACACCTGCTAATTTAAACTCATCATCATCAAGTTTGAGTTTATTTTTAAGATCATAATTAATTTTTTTAATTAGTTCATTTCTTCTTAATCCATCTTGTGAATCTTTAATTCTTAAACTAATTCTGGCTTCATTATTTTTTATAGAAATATATGGGTCAATAATTTCTTTTTTAATAGATTCTGGGATTTTAGAATAAAGAACACCCATTTCTAAAGTGCCCAAAGGTTTATTATTATTTAGTTGAGTTGCCACTTGAATAATAGATGCAAAAGATAAAACTTTTCCTACAGGTTTCAATTCATCAAGATAATTATGAACTTTTTCAATTTTATTAATCTTATCTTTTGTAAACCAATATTTTTCATTATTTTGATTGTCATCATCACCCCAGTCTTCAAATTCTTTATCTTCTTCATCATTTAATTTTAGATTTTCTTCGCTAGGAAACTTTAAAATTATTTCTAATGGAGTTGTACCACCTAATTTTTCATCAATTAATTTCATACCTTTATAAATTTCTGTATTTTTATTAAAATAGTTTATAAAACTGTTTTCAACTTCAAGACGGCTTATACCAATTACACTTAAGGTAATTACTACCAGTGTAGTTATAAAAATTATATTTTTATTGTTAATGGAGATTTGTCCAAAAAACGAAGTAATTTTTGACTCAGTGTCTTCTTTGATTTCTACGTTATTATTTGAAACAAAGTTCAAAAGAGTAGGTAATAAACTAAAAGTAATTATAAAAGATATAATTAAGCCAAATGTCATCATCCATCCAAAATCAATAATTGGTTTAATTTGACTAAAAATTAATGATAGAAAAGCACAAACTGTAGTTAAGACAGTGTAAAGAATGGGCCAAAACATTTTACTAGTGGTTATTAAAATTATTTGAGAATTTTTTAAATCGGGAAAATCTTTTCTTAATTGTAGAAAACGCGTACTCATATGAATGTTCATTGCCATTGTTAAAATTAACATTAAAGCAATAAAGTTAGATGAAATTACTGTAACTTTCCATCCAAGTAAGCCAAGAAGTCCCATCATAATCAAAACAGAAAAAAAACAACTACTAATTGGCACTATAATCCAAATTAACTTTTTAAAAACAAACCAAAGTGTTGCGATGATAAATAATAAAACCCCTATTCCAAATACAATAATGTCACTTTTTATAAAAGACATCATATCATCAGCGATCATTGGTATTCCACCTAAATAAATTTTTCCAACTTTACTGTAAGTTTTAATTATTTCTCTAATTTCAAGAATATTTTCGTGATTTTTTTTCTTTATAAAGTCTTTATAATTTTCAAATTCTTTTTTATTATTTACATTAATTTTTTTTAGATTTTCGTCTTTTTTTAAATAAACAATAATTCCTGTTGTTTTTCCATCTTCGCTTATTACAAAATTTCTAAATACTGGACTATTTAAAATCTCATTAAAACCTCTTTCTTTATCAATACCTTCACTTTTTAAAGTACTAAAATTTTGTAGTCTTTCAGTTAATGTTTTGTCTGTACTATTTAGTAATGGAACATCTAAAAGTGTTATAACGCTATGAACCCACTTTAAACTTTGGATTTTATATTTTAAGCTTAGAAGATTGTTTATTGAAGCTTCAGATGTCATAGCTTTTTTTGGTGTATAGGTTAAAACTAAAAAGTCTTTTGCACCGTATCTTTTAGTGATTTCTTTTAAGTATTTAAGATCGGGGTCACCTTCAATTAATAATGTATCTGAAGATGCATCTAATCTAAAATCTTTAGAAAAATAACCAAAGCTTAATAAGGTAATAATTAAGAATAAAAAAATTGTTTTTGGTTTTTTAAGAATTAGGTTTTGATAGAAATGTCTAAACATTTAATATCATTATATATTTTATATTAGTTAATTTGAGTATCTTTAAATTTGGTAAACATTGCCTCAAACTCTAAATCTATATTTCCTGTTGGACCATGTCTTTGTTTTGCAATAATAATTTGTGCTAATGTTGAAATTTCATTCATTTTTGCTTGCCACTCTGCATGCTCAACTGTAGCTGGTCTTGGTTCTTTTCTCTCTAAATAATAAGCTTCTCTATATACAAACATTACAACATCTGCATCTTGTTCAATAGATCCTGATTCTCTTAAATCTGACAGTTGAGGTTTATGATCATCTCTTTGCTCAACAGCTCTAGATAATTGAGAAAGAGCAACAACAGGAAGCCTCAGTTCTTTAGCCATTGCTTTAAGACCTTGAGTTATTTCTGAAATTTCTTGAACTCTTCCATCTCTATTATTTAAAGTCCCTCTCATTAATTGAATGTAATCTACGACAATCATATCAAGACCAAATAATCTTTTAATTCTTCTGGCTCTATTGCTCATTGCAGCAATACTAATTGCTGGTGTTTCATCTATGTACAAAGGTAATTCAGAAATATTTTTTGAAGTTTCAATAAATTTATCAAATTGTTCATCTGATATTCTTCCTCTTCTAATATCATTTGATTTTATTCTAGATTGTTCAGCTAGAATTCTTGTTGAAAGTTGCTCTGAAGACATTTCTAATGAAAAGAAAGCTATTGACGATTTTTTACCATTTTCTTGTAATTTTTTAGCAGCATTAAATGCAATGTTAGTAGCTAAAGCAGTTTTACCCATAGAAGGACGTCCAGCAATTATTATAAGATCTGAATCATGAAGTCCTCCAAGTCTATCGTCTAAGTCTCGCAAACCAGTTGGAACACCAACAATACCTTCTTCATTTTTATAAGCATTGGAAGCCATCTCAATGGTTAGCTTCATTGCCTCATCAAATTTTACTAGAGATGAGTTAAAAGATCCTTTTTCAGCAAGATCAAATAATAATCTTTCAGAATTTTCAATAATATTTTGACCACTAGTATTTAGATCGTTAAGCTTTGCTGTATCAATTGTATTTTCTGATATCTTGATTAATTCTCTTCTTACAAACATGTCATAAATAATTCTACAGTATTCAATAGTCTGTCTTGATGATGTTGAAAATTTTGTCACTTTAACAAGATATTCTGGAACATTGATATCATCTTTTTCATTTTCAAAATAATTTTTTAAAGTGATGGGGTTAGCAAGCATTCCTTTATAAATGAGTTTTTCAATTGCATTAAATATTTTTTGATGCATTGGGTCATAAAAATTAATACTTGAAATGATTGTATTTATTTCATCAAATATTTCATTTGAGACAAGTATAGATCCTATTACAGCCTGTTCTGCTTCTATATTATTAGGTAATTCTTTAAAATCATTTTTAACTAAATTCAAATTATTTTGGATCATCACAAAATATTATATTAGAAAATTTTTTAAACAATGAGTTAAATTAATTGGGGAAAAAAATGTATAAACTATTGAATAGTTTCAGCAGCAATAACTTCAACGCTTATATCTGCTTGAATCTCAGGGTGTAAATTTACCGTTATCTTAAATGTTCCTAATGATTTTATTTCTTCTTTAAGTTGTATCATTGAAGGCTTAATATCAATTTTATTTAATTCAAGAATAAGTTTTGATATTTCTGTTGGTTTAACTGATCCATATAATTCATTATTTTCTGTACTAAGTTTTTTAATTAAATACTTTTTATTGTTAATTTTTTCTAAAATTAGCTTTGCTTTTTTCTTTTTCTCAAGATCTTTTTCTCCTAGTTCGCTTTTTATTTTTTCTACTTCTTTTATATTTTCTTTTGAAGCGTATAGAGCTTTTTTATTAGCTATTAAATAGTTTCTAGCAAATCCTCGCTTTACATCTATCACTTCACCAATAGATCCAATTTTTCTAAGATTTTCTAATAAAATAACTTTCATTTAGATCAATGCTATATTTCTTGCTCTTTTAATCGATAATGATAACAGCCTCTGTTTTTTTTGACTAACATTAGTAATTCTTGAAGGTAAAATTTTTCCATTTTCTGAAATATATTTTTTTAATAATTTAATATTTTTATAATCAATATCTGGAGCATCTTTTTTTGATAGTGGACAATTTTTACCAAATTTAAATTTATTAGGTTGAAATATACTTAATTTTGCAAAGTTGCTTTGTTGACCTTTTTTGTTTTTGCTATTTATTTTTTTTTTAAAAGCCATAGTTATTATTTTTTTTCTATATCCTCATTTTTAGAAAAATAGTTGGTTTCTAAATCAAATTTTTTTACTTTTACCGTCATATATTTTAAAAGGTTTTTATCTATCCGTTCATTTTTTTCTAACTCAGAAACCAGATCACCTTTACCTTTAATTTTAAAATGAATGTAGTTACCTTTTTTATTTTTTTTAATAATATATGATAAATTCATTAATCCCCAATTTTCAGTTTTTACAACGTCACCTTTTAATTTTTCAACCATTTTGGAGTATTTTTCGGTCAATTGCTTTAATTGACTATTACTTGTATCTTGTCTAGCTATAATTGTGTGTTCGTATAAGTTCATTTTTATTCTTTATAAAAAAAGAGGATATACTATTATAATTGTTTAATTACAACAGTTAAAACCATAATAAAATTTTGATATCTAAATGTTTTCAGTAATTTTTCCAGGTCAAGGTTCTCAAATAGTGGGTATGGGATCAAAACTATATGCTAAATTTAGCACTGTTAAAAATTTTTTTAATCAAGCAGATGAAGTGCTAGGTTTCTCAATATCTAAACTAATTCTAGAAGGGCCTAAGAACCAGTTAGATTTAACAGAAAATACCCAACCTTCAATTTTTTTATTGGGATATTCAATATTTCAACTTTTAAAAAATGATTACAATATTGATCTTAATAAAGCCAAGTTTTATGCAGGACATTCTTTGGGTGAATATACGGCATTAGCTTGTGCAGAGTCATTAAGTTTTGAAGATACACTAAAAATTTTAAAGCTAAGAGGAAAAGCCATGCAAAGTGCCGTTCCAAAAGGTCAAGGAAGCATGGTAGCTGTATTAGGCTCAAACGTAGAAAAAATAGAAAAAATTATTGATGAAAATAAAAATAAATATGAATGCTTTGTAGCTAATGATAATTCTATAGGACAGTTAGTTGTTAGTGGAAATAATAATGATATAGATAAATTTATCTTAGATTTAAAATTAAGCAGTATTAAGAATATTAAACTACCAGTCAGCGCCCCCTTTCATTGCAAGTTAATGAGAAAAGCTACGGACATAATGAGTAAAGAAATTGAAAAATTAAATTTTAAGAATCCAAAAAATATTTTAATTTCTAATGTATCTGGTAAAGACATGACTAACCCCTCTTTAATCAAAGACTTATTAATAAAACAAATCGAGAGTAAAGTACGTTGGAGAGAAGGTGTGCTTTTTATGATAGATAAAGGTGTCAATCAATTTATAGAGATTGGACCTGGTAAAATTCTATCGGGCCTAATTAAAAGAATTGATAAAAATGTAAAAGTTAGTGCAATAAATGATGAAGAAGATATAAGCTTAATTAATATAAATGATTAATTTTAAAGGAAAAAAAATATTAGTAACCGGTGCTACAGGTGGAATTGGAAGAGCACTTGTAAAAAAATTTACATCTTTAGATGGAACTGTTCTTGCCACAGGTACAAAAACAGAAAAATTAGATGATTTAAAAAAAGAATTTCCAAACATTAATGTTTTAAAATTTGACATTTCAGATCATTCTAAAATAGAAGAGTTTATAGAAAATGTTTCATCTCAATTATTAGGAATTGATATCTTAGTTAATAATGCAGGTATGAATATGGACAACTTATCATTAAGAATGAAAAGTGAAGAATGGCAAAAAGTTATTGATATAAATTTAACCTCAACTTTTTATTTAAGTAAGTATGCTATTAAAAAAATGTTAAAAAATAAATATGGAAGAATAGTGAACATAACTTCAATTGTAGGTCATACAGGTAATTTGGGACAATCTAATTATGCAGCTTCTAAAGCTGGAATAATAGCTATGTCAAAAAGTTTAGCAACTGAGTATGCAAAAAAAAATATTACAATAAACTGTGTATCCCCTGGTTTTATCCAATCTAATATGACGGATAAAATTGTAGAAAGTATAAAGGCCGTATTAACATCTAAAATCCCAATGAGTAAGCTTGGAACTGGTGAAGATGTATCAAATACTGTAGCTTTTTTATCATCTGACGCAGCATCTTATATTACTGGAGAAACAATTCATGTTAATGGGGGCATGTATATGGCTTGACAAAAGTCAGTATTAATCTATTAAGAAAATAAAACACAAAGGAATAAAATGTCAGAAGATATTTCAAGTAAAGTAAAAAAAATAGTTGCAGATCATCTAGGAATTGACGAAGTAAAAGTAACAGAAGAATCTAGTTTTATAGATGATTTAGGAGCTGATAGTCTTGATACAGTAGAGTTAGTTATGGCTTTTGAGGAGGAGTTTGGATCAGAAATTTCTGACAGTGAAGCTGAAAAAATATTAACTGTTGGTGATGCAGTAAAGTTTATTGAGGGGAAAAGAAATTAATTTTATTAAATGTTCTTAAAAGAAGAGGGGATGATGATTGTTTTATCTTCTCCATCTGGTGCCGGTAAAACTACACTTGCAAAAATTCTTGCTGAAAGAAGAAAATTCAATATTTCAATATCTCATACAACAAGAAAACCAAGATTAAACGAAGTTGATACTAAAGATTATTATTTTATTAATCAAGACCAGTTTGAATTGTTAATAAATAAAAATGAATTTTTAGAATATGCAAAAGTATTCAAGCATCATTATGGAACTTCTAAAACATCAGTTATTAAAAAATTAAAAAAAGGAGAGAATGTTATATTCGATATAGACTGGCAAGGAACCGAACAAATAGAAAAAAGAAAATTAAAATACAAACTATTAACATTTTTTATATTACCACCAAGTAAAGAAGTTTTATATAGCAGATTATCAAATAGAGATATGAAAGATAAATTAATAGTTGAAGAAAGAATGCAAGAATTTTCAAAAGATGTTTTACATTGGAAAAATTATAACTACGTAGTTATTAATGATAATTTAGAAAATTGTTATAAGGAGATAAGCTCATTAATTGATTCTGAAATTTACAGAACTAAAAATAACTACAATATAGAGCTAATTAAAAAACATGTTAACAAATTAATTTTTTAGTAGTTCATAGGCTTTAGTTAAATTAAAGTATGTCAAAGGGCTTAAATTTTGAGGTCTTAAATTACAATTAAGATTTAGATTTTTTGCAATTTTATCAGGATCTTTAAAAATTAATTTTAGTGGGTTTTTAATCATTTTTCTTCTTTGATTGAAAAAAATTCTAGTTATGTACTCAATATTTTTTGGATTTTGAATATCAAAAAATTTTTTTTTTGGAATAAAACTCAGTAATGTACTGTTAACCTTAGGCTTTGGGTAAAAACATTGTGAATTTATATCTAGCTCTTTTTTAATATTTAATCTCCAATTAGAAATTATAGATAATCTTCCATAATTTTTTGTATTTACTTTCGCTAATATTCTATCAGCTACTTCTTTTTGAAACATTAATATAAGTTTTTTAAATGTAGTTTTTTTTGTTTGATAAGTAATCCATTTTGTTAAAATTTGTGTTGAAATATTGTAAGGTAAGTTTCCAAATATAGTTATTTTCTCTTTTGCTAGCGAATCAATCTTAAAATTTAAAATATCTTCATTTATAATAGTTATTTTATTTCTAAATTTTTCATTTAAAATTTTAACTAAATCAAAATCTTTTTCGATTACAAAAATTTTATTTGGTTTTTTTTTAATTATATAATCTGTTAAATTACCTGTACCGGGTCCAACTTCTAAAATTATATCATTATTATTAATACTACCAACTTCAATAATTTTTTGAATTATATTTTGATCAATAAGGAAGTTTTGTCCTAAGCTTTTTTTAGCTTTAATTTTCATTTAATGTTTCAAAAAATACCAAAGCTTCTTTTAAAGAGTTTGGTTTAGATTTCTTTTCTCCTAACATTTGATTGTTTGGGCCATGATCTGGAGAAACTCTAATAAAAGGTAGTCCAAGAGTGATATTTATTGCATTAAAACCGAATAATGTTTTTATAGGGGTAAGAACTTGATCGTGGTACATACCGACAATAACGTCAAATTTTTTCAAATTTTCCTTGATAAATATAGTATCCGCTGGAAATGGGCCTTTAACTAATAAATGATCTTTTTGGAGAATTTTTATAGCAGGTATAATTATTTTATTTTCTTCACTACTATTATAATTTGACTCGCAATGTGGATTTAAACCAGTCACAGCAAGTTTAGGAATCTTATTAAATTTTTCTTTATAGAATTTATTAATTATTTTAATTTTATTAACTATTATTTTTTTGGAAATTTTTTTATTTACATTTTTTAAGGGAATATGGGTTGTGATAGGACTTACTGATAATGATTTATTAAATATTAACATAACTTCATTATTTTTTCTTTCTGTTTTATGGGCAAGGTACTCAGTAATACCTTCAAATTTTTTACCAAGAAAATGTTTTTTTGAAATAGGACCATTTAATAAAGCAAAACCTTGTTTTTTTTTTAGTATATTTAAAGCAGTATCGAAACATTTTTCAATATATAGGGCTGATTTGCTTGAAATTTTACCAAATGGTTTTTTAAAATTTAAGTCAATATTAATTAAATTTATTTTTTTATTGTTAATTTTTAATTTATTGATTTGATTTTTATCAATCATATTAAAAGCAAAAGAAAAATTCATTTTTTTCATTTGCATTTCAGCAATATTTTTTGATGCAATTAAAATTATAGCTCTACTATAATTTTGTACTAGTTTAGATTTAAATATTTTAAAAAAAATTTCTAAAAAAATGCTATAAGGTTCACCTGCAACAATTATTAAAGGTTTATTTTTCACTGTAATTTACATTTTGCTTAATTCTATTAAAATGAATTATTGAAAATTGATTTAGCTGTCTATTTTTTTCATATAAAATAAACTTTTTCAACTGGTCTTCAAAGTTTAGATTAATTTTTTCTTCTTTAATGTCTTTTATTTTGATGATTAGTACTCCTCCAGGTAGATTTATCATATTAGTAAATTCTCCTATTTTTAAATTAACTAATTTTTCTTTTATTAAATCTGATAATTGAGATTCTTTAATCCAGCCAATATTTCCACCATTTCTTGCTGAATCAGATTGGCTATATTTATTAGCTGTATTTTCAAATCCTATTTCTAATATATTTTGTTTAATCAAATCATATTTATCTTTTAATTCGCTTGTATTTTTTTCATTGAATAATATTTCAGCTAAAAGATAATTTTTTTCTATATTATTATTCATAATTTTTTTTTTAAGTGTTCTTTTCAACTTATCTTCATCTATTACAACCTGATCTTTGAATTTTTTATAAATATATTCATTCCATATTGCTTCAATTTCTAACTTTTTTTTAACATCATCCAGTTTTAATCCAAACTTGTTTAAATATTGCTCAAATTCACTTTCACTATTAATATCCAATCCTGTATAAAAATCTTTAATTATTTCTTCCATGTATTCTGGGTTCTGATCTAAATCAAAATATTTTATTAACTCAATTTTTTTTATTATTTCTTTGATTATTGATGTTTTTGCTATTTCCAATACTTCATTTTTATTTATCGATTGAAGGCTATTATTTAATGCCATTAAATATTTATATTCTTTTTCAATATCTACATTAGTTACTATCTCATTATTAATTTTAAACTTAATAGATACTTCATTAGAAAAACCAATATTAATAAAAACTATTAAAAAAAAAATAATTAATGAATTTTTTTTTGATAGAGTGTGATTTATCACTTATTATTTCTTTATATTAGGACTATTTGTCTGTCCAAATGGCATTATTGTTATAGTAAAAAATAATTGTTCTTCAGGTCTCATTGAACCTGTGCTGTAGTATTCTTTTTTATATTCTATACCTGCTACTAGACAATCATTTTTGTATTCATAAATTAAATTATAGAATTCTGTTAAATTTGTTTTTTTATTTTTTCTTGTAGAAAATCCTAGTGAATTATTTTTATTAAAATTATAAGATGTTTTGTTTGATATATAGCTTTCATTTCCTATTAGATTGCTTTCTTCCATAAATTCAAAACTTGTGACAAAGTTATTAATTGTAAATTCTGAATTAATAAAATTATAATTCGTTGTATCTAAGTTGTTATCTAATGAAAATTTATAATCAAAATTTAAAAAATTATTAGGAGAAATTTTTAGATTTCCAAATATATCTGAATACTTTTCGTTCATAGTACTTGTTTTTGGTAAGTCAGAATTAACTTTATCCCTATAAACAGTAGCTAAATTTAATGAAAGTATCTCATCATTATTTTTATTGGTTTTTTTGTATTCACTACCAATAGTTAATGACTGACCGCCTTCAACAGCATCACTAACAGCTATTCTATCGAGAGAAAAAACATTACTAACATCTATTTTTCTATCTAAATTGTTAAGATTTTTTGTTGGATTTGGACTATATCTCATTGAAACCTTTGGAGTTAAATAGCTATTATAATTATCTTTTTCTTTTTTAAGTGGAAAAGAGGACTCAAATAAAACTGTACTAAGAATTTTGTGTGAATTGCTATTTCTGTAAGATGAAGAATTCTTTGAGTCAGAATTTACATTTTTTAATAATAAACTATAATTATTTTTTAATCCACTTTTTTGAATTAAAGGATTAGATTTAAATAATAGGTTATTAATTAATACAGTTTCTTCTACATTTGTATCAAATTGCCTTTGATGACCAGAAGCATCAAGTGTTAAATCCCCATTTAGGCTTTCACTTTTTTTAAATTTTTTTAAAATATTAATATTTGGAAAAACAAATTCATATTTATCGCTTGGTTTTGTTATTGATAAATTTTCGTATACTTCTAAGGAAGAATTAATACTTAAGTCATCTCTACTAGCTTCAAAATTTAAAAGTGAAGCAAGAGAGGAATCACTTTCAATAAGTGGAGATTTTAATTTATATGATTTTAAATAATCGTTGTTAGTAGTTTTTTGTATTTTTAAATTAATAGTACTTGCATCAAATCCACTTAAACCAACATTATAAACAGATTTTGAAAAAAAATGAGTTTTAGAATTACTTTTATCATTAGCCACTCCTGTGTCATGACCATCGTTAAAACTTACATCAACTACATGGCTAGAATTTTTAGTTACAGTTCGATACTCAGATTGTAATAAATATTCTAGATTAGAGTATAAACGTGGACTAAACGTTAAATCTTTATTATCAGATATTGCACTATAATAAGGTATGGTTACGGATGTTCCTAAATTATTAGAACTAGTTAATTGTGGCATTAAAAATCCAGACTGACGTTTAACCGTAGGGTCTGGATGAAAAAATTTTGGAAAATAAAAAACTGGTGTATCATATATTTTAAGCCAAGCATTTTTATAATTAATTATTTTTTTTGATTTATTATGATCAATGCTTTCTGCAGAAATTTGCCAAGGAGGACACCCGTCTCTTTTTTTGCAAGTTGTAAAAACACCTTTAGATATTTTTGTATTTTCTTTATTTGAGTAAACAGTGTTCCCTTTTAATCTTGGTTGATTATTATCATTTCCAAAAGTTGTATTATTAAAATTTACTATTATATCTTTTCCAGCAATTTCACTAGTTCCTAAATTTATCATTGCATCTTGAAATAAAAATTCATCTTTAGTGTTGGTTATAAGTTTAACTTTATTTCCTTTTAGAGATTTTTCGTTTAACCAATATTTAAAGGAATCTAAAAAAAATGAGTTTCCTAAATTGTCAATAATATTAGTTCTATATTCAGATATTATTTCCATTTTTTTTCTATTAAAAATAATATTTTCAGTATTAACTGTGTACTTGTTTTGGACTAAGACAATAGTTTTACTATTTGTTTTAATAATTTCTTTATTTCTATAGTAAAATATTTTTTTTGCATTTAACTTTAGTTTATTTGCAGAATCAAATATCTCAACATTTCCTGTAGCAACAAAAATATTTTTTATTTTATCATATTCAAATTCATTGGAATTAATTATAATTCCATCATTAGTTAAAGCTTTAGCTCCATTTTTTGCTTTAACTAAGTTACCATTTTCCAGAAATTCAATTTCTGAAGATTCAAAAATAAAATCATCAGAATATGCATTACTTATATTTAATAAAAAAATAAAAATAGTAGCAAAAAAAAATAAGATATTATTTTTCATTTATTCTAATCAATCCAATTGAACTTAATAAAATTAATATTATTTGGGGCATCCATATAGCTATAAAAATTGGTAACTTCTCATTTTCTCCAAGTAAATTTGAAAAATAGTTAATATAGTAAATTACTACAGACAACAATATACCTAAAATTAAACTGAAAATTTTAGGCTTATCTTTCTTAATATTAAGCATAATAATACTTGAAAAAATGGTCATTATCATCAAATAAAAAGGATAAGAAAAAATTTTAAGATTATGAGTATCAACCTCGAGTGTAGAGTAGCCTAAAGTTTTATAATCTTTTTTTAGTTTGTTAAGTTCCCATAATGACAAAGATGATAAGTTTGAAAAAAGACTATTTATTTTTTCTAAATTAAAATTAGTTTTAATAATTATGTTTTGATGGATTGTAGATGCTAAATTATCCTTTGAAATTTCTGCTTTTTCAATTAACCAGTTATTGTTCTTAATATTGACTTTATTGGTCTCAATGTTTTGAATAAAATTAAATTTTTTATCGAACTGAGTTATAGAAACGTTAATTAAAGAATTTTTATTTATTGTTGCGGCATTTATAATGCTTATGATTTCATCAGATTCATCTTTAATCCAAAGACCATTTTCTGTTACCACGGCTAAATACTTATTATCTTTTGAAAAATGATTTTTGATATCAAGATGCATATGTTTAAGTTTTGATGAAAAATGATAAAAAAAAGTAATTATAAAAATTCCCAAAACTAAAGAAATTAAAGATGTTATTTTTATTAAATCTAAATTTGTTAAACCAGAATGTTTAAATAACGATAATTCATTTTTTTCATCAATTTTTAGAAAAAAAAATTGAGTTGAAATCAAAAATATAAATGGAAATATCGCATAAAGAATAGATAAAGAATTTAGTGATGCCATTAGAATCGGGTAAAAACCATTAACATTAAGATCTTTAAAGTAATTTATCTCTTCTAGTACACCGAGTATTAATATTAATCCGAAAAAAACTAAAGTTATTTGACTTAGTAAAGTCAAGTATGTTCTTATTATATAAAATTGATAGGTTTTAATAATCATTTTGAAAATTTTAATTTTTTTAATAAAGAAAAGTAAAAAACAGTAAAAACAATAATTGGCATAATAGAAAATAATAAAATTAAAAAGTCATGAATACCTGTGTATCTGACAGAAATTTCTGAAAAAATAATTACTACAGTTCCAATAAAAAATAATATAAATCTAAAACGTTGGTAATTAAAACTATCTTTAGATTTTATTATTAAGATTGAAGCTATTAAAGATAATAAAGGCAAATAGAATGGTAAAATAATTCTTTTAAAAATCTCCTGCTTCATACTTTTTGAATTTTTTTCGTTACAAGCAAAATATTTTTCAAAAATTTCATTATTAACTTTTGAAATTTTATTATTTCTAACTGAAATAATGCAGCTAAATAAAATTTTTGTACTAATTTCCTGAACCTTTGGAAAAGTAGTAGTTTTTGTTCTATATTTTGAAAGATTAAATTCTGTTTTATCAAAACTAAATACAGTAGTTTTATCACCATAATTATTTATGAACTTTCCATCATAGAGTATAAAATAATTTTTTTTATTTTTATCTTTTATCATAGCGCCTTTTTTAGCGATAATTATTTGTGATTTTTTATCATTTACTTGATCTTTTAAAAAAATATTATCAAATGAATTATCTTTATTTTTTTTATCTATTAAAATTGTTAGTCCATTTACAGTATCAACAAATTTTTTTTCTTTTATTAATGCTGGAAAAAAATCTAGCTGTGAAGATCTTATAAAAGAACGCGCATTATCTTGAGAGAAAGGAACAATATATGATGTAAAAAGTAATTGTATAAAAACATAAATTAAAGATATTTTTATTAATTCATTTACAAATTTAATTTTTTTAATTCCAATTGTCCAAAATATAATTAATTCATTTAAATCTTCATATTTAATTACAATGTAAAATAAAGATATAAAAAATACAAATGGAAGTATTCTGCTAAGAATTTTTGGTAAATTTAATAAAGTATAAAAAAAATATATTTTGAAACTGTGTCCATCTTCAGAAACAATATCTAGGTAATTTACTGCTTGTATGACCCAAACTATTAATGAAACACTCAATAATACATATAGAAAAAAAAGAGCATGATCTAAAGAGAATTTTCTAAATATTAATTTTTTCATTGAAATTTTAATATATAAAACTTATATACCATACAACTTTAAGTATATATTTAATAATTTATGACGGTTCAAGTCTTCTATAAAAATAGCGATAATTCAAATAATCTAGCATTATTTGTAGAAGATAATTTTAACGTCAGTAGCTTAAAAAAAAAAGTTTCTAATGTTGAACTTTCCTATATTCAGGAAATATTAAAAAATTATAATTTAACAAAAAATATATTAACTTTTGACTTAAATTCTAAAAAAAGGATTATTTTAATAAATGTTAAAAACAATTTAAAAAGCTTTGATGTTGAAAAACTTGGTGCAGAATTCTATGACTTTATTAAAAATAACCATATCAAAGAATTATCTATAAATTTTGATAGTTTAAATAAGAAAAATGAAAAAAACTTTTTAGGACTTTTTCTACATGGTTTAAAATTAAAATCTTATGAATTTAATATTTATAAATCTAAAAAAGAAAAAAAAATATTTTCAATAACTATATTTGGTAAAAAAAATAACGCAGCATTTAAAAATGAATTAAAGTTTAAAGCATTAGAGGAAGGAACTAATTTTGCCCGAGACTTAGTTTCTGAACCACCTAATGTTCTTAATCCTAAAGAATATGTTAATAGACTTTTAAAACTAAAAAAGTTAGGCATTAAAGTTACAACTTATAATGAATCACAACTTAAAAAATTAGGAATGCATTCTCTTTTAGGAGTTGGAAAGGGAAGTGTAAATGAGTCATTTCTAGTTACACTAGAATGGAATGGAAATAATAAAGATAAAAAAGCGCCTTTATCTTTTGTAGGAAAAGGAGTTTGTTTTGATACTGGTGGAATTTCTTTAAAACCAGCAAAATTTATGGAAGAGATGAAATATGATATGGCAGGCTCAGCAGTTGTTGCCGGACTAATACAAAGTTTAGCAATTAGAAAAGCAAAAGTTAACGCTGTAGGAGTAGTTGGCTTAGTTGAAAACATGCCAGGTGGTAATGCTCAAAGACCAGGAGATATAGTTAAATCTTACAGTGGAAAAACCATCGAAGTTTTAAATACAGATGCAGAAGGTAGATTAGTATTAGCTGATGCTTTAAGTTTTACAGAAAAAAAATTCAAACCTAAATTCATCATAGATTTAGCAACTTTAACAGGTGCAATAATCATGGCATTAGGTGAAGAATATGCTGGATTATTTTCTAACAATGATGATCTTTCAAATAAAATATTTAAAGCTGGAAAGAAAGTTAATGAAAAAGTTTGGAGACTACCATTACATAAAAATTATGATAAATTAATGAACTCTCCAGTTGCAGATATTCAAAATATTAATTATTCAGGTGGAGCGGGTTCAATTACAGCCGCACAATTTTTACAAAGATTTATTATAAATAAAACACCATGGGCACATTTAGATATAGCAGGTATGGCTTTTTCTAAGAAAGCTGCAAACTTAAATCCACGTGGAGCCACAGGTTTTGGAGTAAGATTATTAAATCAATTAATAGAGGAACATTATGAATAATTTAGAACAAACGTTATCAATTATTAAACCAGATGCTGTAGAAAGAAATTTAGACAATGAAATTAAAAAGATGTTCAAAAATAAAAATTTTAACATTGTTAAAGATAAAAAAATTCAAATAGCTAAATCTGAAGCAGAACAATTTTACAAAGTCCATGAAACAAAACCGTTTTATAACGATTTATGTGCATATTTATCATCTGGACCAATTGTTGTTATGATTCTTGAAAAAAAAAATGCAGTATTAGAGAATAGAGAGCTAATGGGAGCAACAAACCCTAAAGATGCAGACGAAGGAACTATAAGAAAAAAATATGGAATTTCTATTGATAAAAATTCAGTTCATGGTTCTGACAGTGTTGAAAATGCCAGAATAGAAATTGATTTTTTTTTTAAAGACTAAGAATAAATTTTTAAAATAGAGTTAGGGTATAATTTGTGTTCCTTTTTAAGAATTTTTTTTGCTAGTGAAGCAGCATTCTCATTAGTTGTAATTTTAACCTTTTTTTGCATAATTATTTTTCCAGAATCCAATTTTGCAGTTACATAATGAACTGTGCACCCTGCGAATTTATCTTTATTCTTAATAGCTCTATCGTGCGTGTTTAATCCTTTATATTTTGGAAGTAGTGAAGGATGAATATTAATTATTTTTCCATTAAATTTTTTTATAAAATTTGATGATAAAATTTTCATAAATCCAGCGAGACAAATAAGGTTTATTTTATATTTTTTTAAAAAAATTAAAATATTTTTTTCAGCAACTTTACTATTTTTAAAATTAATAATTTTTTTTTTAATGCTAAACTTTTTTGCATATTTTAATCCTTTAGCTAATACAGTATTTGAGATAATTAAATTTATTAAAATAGGTGATTTTTTTGTTTTAGAAAATTTTATTAGGTTTTTTAAATTACTTCCTGTTCCTGAAATAAAAACAGCAGTGTTTACTTTTTTATGACCAGTCAATTTTTCCATTGAGTTTAACTTTATTTTTACCAGAAATTATTTTTCCAATAACATAGGGTCTGTACTTTTGAGTAAAAAATTTTTTTACTTTATTTAAATTTCTTGGGTTTATTATAATACAAAACCCAACTCCACAATTAAATGTTCTTAACATTTCGCTATCGTCTATTCTGTTTTGTTTTAACCATCTAAAAATTTTTTGAGTTTTAACTTTAGTCAAATCAATATAAGCAACTAATCCTTCTGGAATGACTCTTCTAATATTATCACTAAGTCCTCCACCTGTTATGTTAGCACACCCATTTATAAAATTTTTATTAATCAAATTTAAAACATCTTTGACATAAATTTTAGTTGGTTTTAATAATTCTTTTTTAAGAAACTTATTATTTTTTAAATTAATTTTTTTTTTATTTAGAATATGTCTTATTAATGAGTATCCATTAGAATGAATACCATTAGAAGGTATAGCTAATACTAGGTCATTTTTTTTTATGTTTTTTTTATCTAGTATTTTTTTTTTATCAACAACTCCTACAGCAAACCCTGCAATATCAAATTTACCTTTTTCATAAGTCCCAGGCATTTCAGCCGTTTCTCCTCCAACCAATTCACAACTAGAATGTTTGCAACCCTTGATGATTCCCCTTAAAATTGATTTAAGTTTTTTTAAATTGATCTTATTAATAGATATATAGTCCAAAAAAAGTAAAGGTTTTGCACCCTGAACTATTAAATCATTTACACACATTGCAACTAGATCAATACCAATAGTGTCATATTTATTTAAAATATTTGCTACTTCAATTTTTGTGCCTACACCATCTGTACTTGCTACAATCTGTGGGTTTTTAAAATTTTTAGGAATGTTTGAAATTGAGCCAAAACCACCGATATTTTTAAACTTTTTATTGCCTTTATTTTTTGGTGAAATATTAGATATAAATTTAACAAAATTGTCAGCAGTTTTAATATTAACCCCACTTTTTTCGTATGTAAATTTATGTTTTTTCATTATTATTCAATATGTCATTTATAAATAAATTAAAGAAATTTAAAAAAATTTATTTAATTATTATTACATCTGTTTTATTTTTAAATACATTCTTAATTTTAAAAATACACGCAGTTTCTTTTGAAATAGCTGAAATAGAAATTTCAGAGCAGTTTGATTTAAATTTCAATAAAAAAAAGGTTTTTGATAAGGCGTTTAAAGCTGCATTTGAACAATTATACATGATGACAACTGTTTCAACTTATAAAGAAAAGTTAAATAAAACTAGTTTACAACGCATAAAAGGATTAATTGATTCTTTTAACATCAGTGATGAAAAATTTATTGATGATAAATATTATGCGAAATTTAATGTAGATTTTGATAAAAAAAAAACATTAAAGTTTTTTGAAGATAACAACATATTTCCATCGCTACCAAAAAAAATTAAAATTTTATTATTATTAATTTTGATAGATTTAAAGGATGAAAAATTAATGATATTTGATGAAAATCCAATTTTTAATAATTGGAACAAATATTCTAAAAAATCAGATTTATTGAATTATATTCTTCCTAACGAAGATTTGGAAGATAGAAGTTTTATAAAATCAAACCTTGATTCATTAGAAGATTATGATTTTGAAGAAATTATTAGAAAATATGCATTAGAAAACCATATTGTTACTATAGCTTATAAAGATAAAGAAAATTTAAAAGTTTTGTCAAAGATTAAATTAAAAAATAATTATAAAATTATTAATAGCAACTACAGTAATGTAAATCTAGAAAATAAAGATTTGATAAAAAATTTTATTTATGAGCTTAAAAAAGTTTATGAAGATAACTGGAAAGAATTAAATATAATCAATACATCAATAAAATTACCCATAACGATATCACTATCATCACAAAACATTAATAAGATTGAATTATTTGAAGATTTAATAAATGATTTAGATTTAGTTTCAAATTATTATATTTTGTCTTTTAACAGTAAAAAAATTTATTACAAAGTTGTTTATAATGGGCAACCAAAAAAATTGCTAAATGAAATTACTAATTATGGTCTTGAAGTTGAAAATGAAAATAATAACTGGAATATTAAATGAGTAATTTAAATCAATTGCTTTTAAAATTTGATTTAAAACAAAATTATAGGGATGAAGATTTTTACGTAAGTAAAAGTAACTTTTATGCTTTTAATTTAATTAATCAATGGCCTAAATGGGAAAAAAATTTTTTAAATATATGTGGTGAAAAATTTTCAGGTAAAACTCATTTAACTAATATTTTTTTAAAAAAATTTAAAGGTATAAAAATTAATGCAAATAATTTTAAAAATAAAAACTTAAAGGAATTAAAAATATATGAAAATATAATATTAGATAATTTTGAACAAAATATTGATGAACGTTTGATATACTCTCTATTTAATATTGTTGATCAAGATAATAAATATTTGATTATAAACTCATTAATCCCCATAAATGAAATAAATTTTAAATTAGAAGATTTAAAATCAAGAACTAAAGATTGTTTAGTTGCCAACATTGAGAAACCTGATGATAAATTAATGTTTGCTCTTATTTTAAAAAATTTATCAGATCGTCAAATTACAATTGATAAAAAATTGATTGATTTCATTATTAAAAGAATTGATAGATCATATGGAAAAATATTTGAATTCATATATAAAATTGACGATATAAGTTTGAAGAAAAAGAAATCAATTGATATTAAAATTATTAATGAGGCATTAAAGGAATAAATTGAATAAGTATAGAACTCATAATTGTAGTGAATTAAACAAAAAAAATAAAAATCAGACCATTGCTTTATCAGGATGGGTAAACAAAAAGCGTGATCACGGTAATCTTTTATTTTTAGATTTAAGAGATAACTATGGTGTTACGCAATGTTTAATAGATAAGAGCAATCCTAACTTTAAGGAATTAGAAAAACTTCAACTTGAAAGTGTTATTAAAATAAATGGTAAAGTTTCAGAAAGAAGCAAGGATACAATTAATAAAGATCTTAAAACTGGAGAAATTGAGGTAAACATAAATTCTTTTGAAGTACTTGGTCATTGTAAAGAACTTCCTATGCCTGTTTTTAGTGATCAAGAATATGCAGAAGAGATTAGACTTAAGTATAGATTTTTAGATTTAAGAAGGAAAAAAATTCATGATAATATTATTTTAAGATCTAAAGTAATTTCATTTATAAGAAGTGAAATGTCAAAATTGGGGTTTTTAGAATTTCAAACACCAATTTTAACATCCTCAAGTCCCGAAGGTGCCAGGGATTTTTTGGTTCCTAGTAGACTAAACCCAGGAAAATTTTATGCACTTCCACAAGCTCCGCAGCAATTTAAACAATTAATTATGGTTTCTGGGTTTGATAAATATTTTCAAATTGCTCCATGTTTTAGAGACGAAGATGCAAGATCAGATAGAAGTCCAGGTGAATTTTACCAATTAGATTTAGAAATGTCTTTTGTAGAGCAGGAAAATATATTTGAAGTAGTTGAAAAGTTAATGGTTAGTGTATTTAAAAAATTTTCATCCAAGAATTTAATGTATGAAAAATTTCCAAGGATAACTTATAAAGATGCTATGCTTAAATATGGTACTGATAAACCAGACCTAAGAAATCCATTATTAATTTATGATTTGACAAATATTTTTACGCGTAGTGATGTTAAGTTTGATATTTTTAAAAAACTTGTAAAAACAGGATCAAAAGTAAGATGTATTGTAACTAAAAATACTAAAGATAAACCAAGAAGTTTTTTTGATAATGTAGACAAATGGGCTAAAGATCAGGGTGCATCAGGTCTAGCATATTTTACAATTGAAAAAAATAAACAAATTTCAGCTAAAGGACCTGTCGGTAAATTTTTTACAGAAGATGCTTTAAAAGAAATTATGAAAATTACATCAGCTGTCGAAGGAGACAGTATATTTTTGGCTTGTGGAAAAATTAGTGAAGTTGAAAAAATTTCTTCTGAAGCAAGAAATAAAATAGCAAAAGATTTAAATCTAATAGATGATAACAAATTTGCTTTTTGCTGGATAGTTGACTATCCAATGTTTGAACTGGATGAATCTTCAAAAAAAATTAAATTTAGTCACAATCCTTTTTCAATGCCACAGGGAGATTTAAAAAGTATTGATCTTAATAAACCGCTTGATATAAAAGCTTATCAATACGATATAGTTTGTAACGGCATTGAACTATCATCTGGAGCTATTAGAAATCATATACCTGAGCTGATGTATAAATTATTCTTAATTGCTGGATATGATAAAAATGATGTAGATAAAAAATTTAGTGGCATGATCAATGCTTTAAGTTTTGGGGCACCTCCTCATGGAGGCATAGCCCCGGGTATTGATAGAATAGTTATGTTATTAGCTAATGAGAAAAATATAAGAGAAGTGACAATGTTTCCAATGAATCAGAATGCACAGGATTTAATGATGAATGCACCATCAGATGTATCTGAGCGTCAATTAAAAGAATTGAGTTTAGCTTTAAAAAATAAATAAGTCTATTTTTTCCCTTTTAAATTAATTTTTATATCCGATAGATCAATAAGATTTTTTTTATAGTTATTTCTAACAAAGCCCTTACTAGTAATATCTTTAACAAGTTTTAAAAATTGATTTTGATCATCTGAATTTTCATCATCATTATTAGTTTTATCTGAGCCACTAATTGATGGTGTGTGAGCTAAATCTTCTCTGCTTTGATATGATATAGCCAATTCTCTAAAAATATAATCAAGAATTGATGATGCACTTATTATTCTATCATTACCATAAACTTTACCTGATGGTTCAAATTTTGTATTTACATATGCATTAATGAATTCATCCAAAGGCACCCCGTATTGAAGGCCTAAAGATATAGCTATCGCAAAGTTATTCATTAAGGCTTTTACTAATTCACCTTCTTTGCTTGTATCAATAAAAATTTCTCCAATTTTTCCATCTTCATATTCTCCTGTATGCAAATAAACTTTATGATCACCTATAGTGGCTTTTTGTATATAGCCTTTTCTTCTATCGGGCATACTAAATCTTTTGCTCACACCTTCATTAAGTTTTTTAACAAAACTTTGTTTTGTTTCTTTGGATATTATCTTAGGTTGAGTATTTTCAGTAATTATATCAATTTTTTTAGTTTCTAAATTTTTGCTATTTTGGTCCAGACTTTTCGTTTTTCTTGTATCAAGTTTTACATCGAGTACCTCAAACTTACCATCATCTCTTTTTTCGAGGCTTGATAACTCTGTTTCATTTATGCTGTCTAAATAATGATTAACTTTAAAGCTACAGGTATAATATGTTTCTACCAAATATTTTGCCATTTTGTCCTTATAAATAAATTTTTTTTGAGTCTTATGATAATTAATGTATATACAAATTGATACTATAGTCTAATTTATTTTATTCAATTTAAAATTGAATAATAAAGAAAAAAAAATATGTTGACATTTTTAAAACAAATTTTCACTTGGTGGAATCATCAAACATTAGGAACAAAAATTAAAACATTTTTTTTTGGAAAATTTGTTGGTAAAGATAATTCTGGAAATAAATACTACTTAAGTAAAAAAGGTGAAAGATGGGTTGTTTATAATGGAGAAATTGAAGCGTCAAAAATACCTACAGAGTGGTATTTATGGATGCATTTTTTAAGTAATAATACAAATGATTTAAATAATTCTAAAAAATATTTTTGGCAAAAACCTCACCTTTCTAATCAAACAGGAACAGATAACTCTTATCATCCAAATAAAAACGGTAATGAAATTGATAAAAAGTATAAAAGTTGGAAAAATTAAAATTTTATATTTAATATTATTCTTTAATATAGTTTTTTTTTTATTTCAAATTCAGGCGCAAGATAATAATGTTTCTTTTAATTATTCAAAATTTGTCGAAATAAAAATTTTAGATAAAGTTAGTTCTAAAAGTACAAAACATATACTGGAGATTGGTAAAGAAAAAAAATTTAAAAATTTATTAATAAAATGTTTAAAATGTAAAAACTCAGAATTTGATGATATACCAGAAGTTACAGCCTATATGCAGGTAAAAGATTTAAATAATAAAAATAATGATGAAGTTTTTGTTTTTAATGGTTGGACTTTTTCGTCTAGCCCATCTTTAAGACCATTCGATCATCCTGTTTACGATATGTGGCTGCTAAGTTGCTATTAGCTAGTATAAAATTTATCATTATCAAGCCAGCCAACATTAAAATCAGATTCTATAAATTTTTTATGTGTCAGAAGTTTTTTTTGCAAGTTAATTGTAGTTGTAATTCCCTCTATAACAAATTCATCTAGAGATCTAAGCATTCTTTGTATTGCTTCATTTCTGTTTCTTCCATGGCATATTAATTTGCACACCATACTATCGTAATAAGGAGTTATTTTATATCCTTGGAAAATAGAACCATCTACTCTAGTTCTAAATCCAGAAGGTTGGTGACACATACCAATAGTTCCTGGCGAAGGTTGAAAGTTTTTACTTGGGTCTTCAGCATTAATTCGGCATTCTATTGCGTGACCTCTTGGTTCTATGTCACTTTGTTTTAGAGCAGTTTCTCCTGTAAAAGCAATATGAATTTGTTCTTTTATAATGTCTATTCCTGTTACCATTTCAGTTACAGGATGTTCCACTTGAACTCTTGTATTCATTTCTAAGAAATAAAATTTTTTATCTTCATAAATAAATTCAACAGTTCCTGCTCCTTCATAACCAATTTTGCTAACCATATTAACTGTTCTTTCAAATAAATCTTTTCTAATTTCATTAGTAAGAACCGGGCTAGGAGTTTCTTCAATTAACTTTTGGTGCCTTCTTTGGACACTACAGTCTCTTTCATGAAGATGAACAGTTCTATTTTTTCCAGAAAGAACCTGTACTTCAATATGTCTTGGGTTTTGAAAATATTTTTCGATATAAACTTCATCATTATCAAAGTATTTTTTTGCTTCAGATCTTGCTTCAGAAAATAAATCATCAAAACTTTCTTCTTTATGAACAATTTTCATTCCTTTTCCTCCACCACCTCCAGAAGCTTTAATTAAAACTGGAAAACCTATTTGTTTACAAATTTGTTTTGCTTTAATTTTGTCAGAAACTCCACCTTCAGAACCTTCAATTATGGGCAACCCATATTCTTTTGCTATTCTCTTTGCTTGAATTTTATCTCCCATCATTTTTATTAATTTTGATGAAGGACCAATAAATTTAATATTGTTTTTCTCTAAAATTTTTGCAAAATTTGCATTTTCAGATAAAAAACCATACCCAGGATGAACGGCTTCTGCTTTCGTAAGTTCTATAGCAGACATTAAGGCAGGTATATTTAAATAACTATTAGCAGGTAAGTGAGAACCTATGCAGACACTTTCATCAGCAAGTCTTACATGCATACTATCTTTATCAACATTTGAATGAACGGCAACTGTTTCAATACCCCATTCTTTGCATGCTCGTATTATTCTAACAGCAATCTCCCCACGATTTGCAATCAATATTTTTTTAAACATTATTCAAGGATAATGATAGTTTGACCAAATTCTATTGGTGAACCATCCTCAACACAAATTTCTTTTACAACACCATCTAATGGACAAGGAACATGGTTCATTGTTTTCATCGCTTCAACTATCATAACTGTATCACCCTTTTTTATTTTTTTTCCAATTTCAGCAAATTTTTTTCCTCCAGGTTCTGATGAAAGGTAAGCTGTCCCAACAATTGGTGAAGTTACTTTTGTTCCAATTTCAACTTGAGTTTCTGTAATCTTAGAAGATGAAATTGTTTTTGTTTCTTTAGTATCAGGCGATGCAATTAAAGAGTTTAATTTTGAAACTTTTATTTTTGTATTGCCATCTCCATACTCAAGTTCAGTTAATCCATATTCATTTAAATAATCAGTTAATTCTTTGATAAGTTTTTTATCTATTTTCATTTTATTAATAGTTTTTGCATTGCAATTATGGCTAAAATATATCCATTATCACCAAGGCCAAAAATGCCCCCAGTTACAATATCACTTATTAATGATTTATGTCTAAATTCTTCTCTTTTGTATATATTTGAAATATGCAATTCAATTATTGGTTTTTTTAATATATCCAAAGCATCTCTAATAGCTACAGATGTATGTGTAAAGCCAGCTGCATTTATTATTACACCATCATATTTCTGCTTTGCTTCTTGAATAATTGTTACTATTTCTCCTTCAATATTAGATTGAACAAAATCTAAATTTATATTTAATTCTTTGGATCTTTCTAAACAATTATTCTTTAATTTTTCAAAAGTTATTGAGCCATATTGTGATTGTTCTCTTTTGCCTAATAGATTAAGATTAGGGCCATTAATAATTATAATATTATTACTCATTCAACACTTATATAGTATGAAAAAAATAAACAAAATAAAAATAAAAGTAAATGGTAAATTATCTACAATTAAGGAAGGTTTAAGTTTATCAAATTATATTAAAAAATTAAAAGTGCCAATTAAAAAAGTAGCAATTGAATTAAATCAAGAAATTATGGATAAAAAAAAATTAAATAAAATTAAACTTAAAAATAACGATAAAATTGAAATTGTTCATTTTATAGGAGGGGGTTAAAATTGAAAATTGATCATTTTACAGTAGATAAAAAGAAATTTAAATCCAGATTAATTGTTGGAACAGGTAAATATAAAAATATGTCAGAATGTGCAAAAGCAATTAAACTTTCTGGTGCTGATATGGTCACAGTTGCAATAAGAAGAGTAAATATATCTGATAAAAAAAAACCTTTATTAATGGATTATATAGATCCAAAAAAAATAACCTATTTACCAAATACAGCAGGATGCTTTAATTCAGAAGAAGCTCTAAGAACTTTGAGACTTGCAAGAGAAATAGGGGGGTGGAAATTAGTTAAGCTAGAAGTTTTAGGGGATAAAAAAACTTTATTTCCCGATATGATTGAAACTCTAAAATCTACTGAAATTTTAACTAAAGAAGGATTTAGTGTAATGGTTTATTGTACGGATGATCCTTTAATGGCTAAAAAATTAGAAGATGTGGGAGCTAAGGCTATAATGCCTTTGGCTGCACCAATAGGATCAGGACTCGGAATTCAAAACAAAACCAACATAAGAATAATAAGAAGCCAAACAAATTTACCATTAATTATTGATGCAGGTATAGGTCAAGCATCAGATGCAACAATGGCTATGGAATTAGGATGTGATGGAGTTTTAATTAATACAGCAATTGCTAATGCAAAAGATCCATTCAGGATGGCAGTTGCTATGAAAAATGCAGTTTTAGCAGGAAGAGACTCTTATTTATCTGGGAGAATAGATAAATCAAATTTTGCTATTCCATCCTCACCTATTAAAGGTTTGATTTAGTTTTTTTAAAAAATTTTTTTTTGTAAAATTTTTTTTTTTTAAATTTATTTTTTTTATAAATCAAATTATTTTTTTTTTTATTACTTGATTCTTGCTCTGTTAATTTTTTAAGTTTCGATATACTTTGAATTATTTCAATAATCTTTTTTGTTTTATTCTGTAGTTCAATTAAATAATCTGGAATTATTAGCGAATTATCAGCAATAATTTCAACTTTAATTTTATTTTTACTTTGGAAGTATTTTAAATGTTCAATAAAATTTTCATTTATAAAATTTTTTATTTTTTCACAAACTTTCACTTTTACAAATTTTGCTTTACTTAAGACTGCTTTTACTTCCATTAACTTAACTATTTTTAAAGCAAAAGATTCATTTGTAAGGTTAATTTCCCATTTAATAGCACTCTCTCTTAATCGTTGTCTAGACATTTCTAAAAGACCAAAATTACCAATTCTTCCAATTTGAATTCTCGCTCTATCTTGACGACATCTTTCTTTAAATCTTCTTTCTACTGTTTTTCTATTTGAAAAACTTATCATATCAATGAAATCTATTATGATTAATCCAGACAAATCTCTAATTTTAATTTGTCTAGCTATTTCATCCGCAGCCTCTAAATTTGTGTCTAGCGCAGTACTTTCAACGTTTTTTTGTTTAATAGATTTACCAGAGTTTATGTCTATTGAAACTAAAGCTTCTGTTGGGTTAATAACTAAATAACCACCAGAATTTAATTTAATCTGACTTTCAAATATTTGATTCAATTTTTCTTCAATATTTTCTTTAAAAAATAGTGGAGTTTTGTCTCTATATTTTTTTATTTTTTTTAATTTTTTGGGCATCATAATCTTCATAAAATTTTTTGCTTTTTGATAACCTTCATTACCCTCTATAATGATATTTTGTGTTTCATCATCAAACATATCCCTTAAAGTTCTTTTTATTATGTCACTTTCTTGATGAATTAAAGATGGAGCTAATGAATTTAAAGCGGTTTCTTTAATAGAATTCCAAACTTTAATTAAATTTTGAAGATCATATTCTATTTCATTTTTTGTTTTATTCGATCCAGCAGTTCTTACAATAATACCCATTTCTTTTGGTATTTTGATTTCATTTAAAATAAGTCTAATTTTTTTTCTGTCGTTAGGATTAAAAATTTTTCTTGATATTCCGCCACCCTTAGAAGTGTTGGGCATAAGAACAATGTACTTACCTGCTAGAGAAATAAAAGTACTTAATGCAGCACCCTTTAAACCTCTTTCGTCTTTTGAAACTTGAACTAATATTACTTGATTTGGTTTAATAACTTCTTGAATTTTATATCTTTTAGTTGTGTATTGATTCTCAGATTTTCTAACTTTTGATGTTTCTACTTGTTCCTGATTTTCTTCTATAAAGTCTTCACTAGTGGAGTTACCATCACTTAAAATATTTTTTTCTACAGGATCCTCACTAGAAAGATTCCCATCATTTAAATTTTTTTCTTCTTGTTCTTTGCTTTTTTTTAAAAGTTCCTCTCTTGTTTTTTCTTCTTCTATTTTTATTTTTTCAATGTCACTTTGTGGCAATTGATAGTAATTTGATTGAATATCATTGAAAGACAAGAAGCCATGTCTTTCTCTTCCAAAATCAATAAAAGCAGCTTGTAACGATGGTTCAACCCTACTTACTTTCCCTAAATAAATATTATTTTTTATTAAAGCATTTTTTAGACCTTCGTACTCATAATCCTCAATATTTCCATTTGATTTAAGTACAACTCTAATTTCATTTGGATGCGAAGCATCAATGTATAAATTTTTTTCCATAATTTTATATTTGTAATTTTCATTTAATTAATTGTTAATTCTGTATATATTTTTTGCCATAACATTAACAAATTCATTAGTTAAATAAACTAAAATGATTCGTATTGTAAAAAATTTTTTTTTAATAGCAATTACTGGGATATTACTATCTGGAATAATTATACTTATAATATTATGGGTTTTTTCAAATAAACTACCAGATTATAAATTTCTTAAAAGCTACAAGCCACCAGTATCAAGCAAAGTTTACTCAGGAGAAGGAGAACTTGTAAATGACTTTTCTAGTGAAAAACGAATATTTGTACCATATAATTCAATACCTGAAATAGTTGTTAACTCTTTCTTGTCAGCAGAAGATAAAAATTTTTTTTCACATCCTGGAGTTGATGCAAAGGGTGTTGTTAGAGCAATTATCAATAATATTCAGAATTATCTATACTCAAGAAGGTTAGAGGGGGCCTCAACCATAACCCAACAAGTTGCAAAAAATTTTTTATTAACAAATGAAGTAAGTCTTAACAGAAAAATTAAAGAGGCAATTTTGGCATTTAGAATAGAAAGAGCTCTTTCAAAAAAACGAATTTTAGAACTTTATTTAAATCAAATATATCTGGGTCAAGGAGCCTATGGTATAGCATCTGCTAGCTTAGAATATTTTGACAAACCAATAAGTGAATTAAATTATATAGAATCTGCAATGCTTGCTGCTTTACCTAAGGCACCTAGTAAATATAACCCATACAAGAATATAGAATTAGCAAAAATTAGAAGAGATTTTGTTTTAAAAAATCTTTATGAAAATAATTATTTTAATAAAGAAATGTTTGAAAGACTTAAAAAAGAAAAAATCATTTTAAAAAAAAGAAAAATGATTTATCTAGAAGATACAAGGTATTATGTGGAAGATATTAGAAAAAATTTAGTTAATAAGTTTGGTTTTGAAAAAATTTATAAACAAGGTTTTAACATAAAAACACCAATGAATTTAAATTTACAAAATATTGCCGTTACATCTTTAAGAAAAGGTTTGGAAAAATATGATCAAAGAAAAGGATGGAGAGGACCTTTAGCTCATAGAAAATATAATAATTGGTTTTTGAAATTAGATTCTTTTAAGTTAGAAAAATCAATCGGTTGGGACATAGCTATAATAAAACAAATAAATAAATTTTCATCATTAATAGAAACAGATAAAAAAATAGAAGGAATTATAAATTATGAAAGTATTTCATGGACAAAAAAAGAATTTAATGAATTATTTAAAATAGGTGATGTTATCTATGTTGAAAAAATAAAAGACAATTATTATAAATTAAAACAACTACCCAAAGTTAATGGTGGAATAGTAGTTATGGATCCTTTTACCGGCAGAGTTTATGCCTTGTCAGGAGGGTTTAGTTTTAAAAAAAGTGAGTTTAACCGTTCTACTCAAGCTCTTAGACAGCCTGGGTCTGCATTTAAACCATTTATTTATACTCTTGCATTAGAAAACAATTATACTCCTTCATCGTTAATTCTCGATGCACCATTAGTTTTAGAGCAAGGTGTCGATTTAAAAAAGTGGAAACCAGAAAATTATGGTAAAAAATTTTATGGCCCGTCTACATTAAGGGTAGGGTTAGAAAAATCTAGAAATTTAATGACTGTGCGAATTGCACAAAAGTTAGGTGTTGAAAAAATAGTAAATTTTTCAAAAAAAATAGGGATTTATAATGATCCTAATGAACTTTTATCAATTTCTTTAGGATCAACTGAAACAACATTATTAAAACTAACATCTGCATATTGTTCATTTGTAAATGGAGGAAAAAAAATAGAACCTATCTTGGTAGATAGAATTCAAGATAGTGAAGGAAATACAATTTTTAATAATGAAAAGAGATTATGTAATAAATGTAGTGAAATTTCTTATCTAAGCGATAAAATTCCAAAAATAGCTAATAATTTTGAACAAATATTTTCACCTGAAACAGCTTATCAAATGACTTCAATATTAGAAGGAGTAGTCCAAAGAGGTACTGGCAGAGGATTGAAAAATTTAAATTTAGATTTAGCAGGAAAAACAGGAACTACAAATAATAATACCGACACTTGGTTTGTTGGTTTTACTTCAAAATTAGTAATAGGGGTTTATGTAGGAATGGATGAACCTCAATCATTAGGTAAATATGAAACTGGAGCAAAAACTGCAATGCCAATATTTAAAGATTTTGTCAAAAATGCAGTTAAAAAAAAAGATGCTAGACCGTTTAAAGTACCTAAAAACATAATTATGTTGGTTATTGATCCTGTTACCGGAAAAAGAGCAAGTTTTGGAGCAAAAGAAACAATCATTGAGGTATATAAACAGAATAATAATAATTTTGAAAATTATCAATTTAAAGAAATAAACGATAGATTTAAAAATAACAATATATTAAGGTTTTATTAATGGATAATGAATTTTTTAATATTAGATTAGAAATTGAAAAAATTAATTTGAGGATAAAGGAGTATCTTTGAAAAAAATAATATATATTCGATTTTAGGAAAAAATAATTTAAAAATTTCAAATCCAAATTTTTGGAAAGATAAATCAACAGCTCAAAAAATAGTTAAAGAAAAAAAATTACAAGAAGATTTGATTAATTCTTACGAAAATTCAATTAAGAAATGTAAAGAACTGACTGAATTCTACGAACTTGCAATAGAAGAGAATAATCAAGTTATTTTAAACGAAACTTTAAACGATATCTACGAATTAAAAATAAAAACTAAAAGAAACGAAACTAAGTGCTTCCTTTCCAATGAAAGCGATAGCTTAAATTGTTATATTGAAGTTCATGCTGGTGCGGGTGGAACTGAAAGTCAAGACTGGGCTGAGATGTTAAGAAGAATGTATATTAAGTGGTCTACAAATAAAAATTTTAAAACCCAAATAATAAGTGAACACAAAGGAGACGAAGCTGGAATAAAATCTTCAACAATTAAAATAGAGGGTGATTATGTCTATGGTTGGGTCAAATCAGAGTCTGGAATTCATAGGTTAGTTCGTATTTCTCCATTTGATTCTGGTGCACGGAGACATACAAGCTTTGCAAGTGTGTGGGTTTATCCAATTGTAGATGAAAACATTAATATTGAAATTATTGAAAAAGATTTAAGAATTGATACATATAGATCTAGTGGAGCTGGAGGACAACATGTGAACACTACAGATAGTGCAGTTAGAATTACTCATTTACCAACTAAAATAGTTGTACAATGTCAAAATGAAAGATCACAACATAAAAACAAAGAAACTTGTATGAATATGCTTAAAGCAAGATTGTATGACTTTGAATTAAAAAAAAGAGAAAAAGAAACAAAAAACTTAGAAAACTCAAAATCAGATATAGGATGGGGCCATCAAATCAGATCTTACATATTGCACCCATATAGATTAGTTAAAGATAATAGGAACAATCACGAAAGTTCAAATCCAGATAAAATTTTAGATGGAGAAATAGACGAATTTTTAGAAAATTGTTTATACAATAGTAATGATTAAAAAAATTATTAAATTTTTTATTTATTTATTTGGGGTTATTGTTTTAGCAAGTCTATATTTAAGTTTTATTGGTTTAGAGACAAATAAGTTTAATCAATTAATAAAAAATGAAATATCTCAAGGTAACAAAAAATTAGAAATAGAGCTAAAATCTGTTAAAATTTTACTTAAAATAAGCAACTTATCAATTAACCTTAAGGTCGTAGACCCAGTTTTAATTTTTGATGAAAAAAAAATTGAATTAAAGCAAACTGAAAGTAATTTATCAATTATATCTTATATAAATAAAAATTTTTCAATTAATAATTTATTAATTTCAACAAAAGATATTGAACTACAAGAGGTTATTTCAATAGTAAGATCGTATAAGAATAGTCCCGAGTTATTTATTCTGCAAAAAATTATAAAAAAAGGGTATCTGGCAGCCGATATTAATATAAATTTTGATGAAAAGGGTAAAATCAAAAAGGACTACAAAGTAAAAGGTTTAGTTAAAAATGGAAAAATAAAATTATTAAATAAAAAAACGATCAATGATTTAAATTTTAATTTTCAAATTAAAAACAATGAATATCAATTAAAAGATATTAGCACAGAGTTTAATCAAGTAAAATTTTCTTCAAAATTAATAAGTATTAAAGATGAAGAAAAAATTTTTTATGTAAATGGATTCTTTAAAAATATTCAAAGTGATATAAAAATAGGGCTATTAGAAAGTTTACTTAAAGATTATTATAAAAATATAGATAATTTAAATTTTAGTTCAGATAATAAATTTTCATTTAATATAGATAAAAAATTTAAAGTAAAAAATATAAAAATTAATTCTAAAATAAATTTAAATAAATTAGATTTTAAAATTAACGTTCTAAATTTTAAAAAATACTTACCAAATCTTAAAAAAAAAATCAGACTTAATGATCATTTAATTAAATTATCTTTTAAAGAAAAAGTATTAAACATATCTGGAAAAGGAAATTTTTTAATTGATAATAAATTGGATATTTTAGAATACAAGTTTATCAAAAAAAATGATAGTATTTTTTTTGATACAAAAATTATCTTTGAAAAAAATCCATTGTTAATTGATTTTTTAAAATATGAAAAAGAAAAAAATGTTCAAGCTTTACTTAAAATTGAGGGTTTGTTTAAAAAAAAAGAATATATAAATTTTAATAAAATCTCACTAGAAGAAAATAATAATCATTTTTTAATTGAAGGGTTGTCTCTAAACGAAAAACTAAAAATCAACCAAATTGATAAAATTAAAATAAATTTTTTAAATAATGATAAAATAGATAATAAAATTAGTTTATCAAGAAACAAAGAAAATTATAATATTAAAGGGAAGATATTTGATGTTAGTTATCTATTAGATAAAATGTTAGAAGACAATGATAATAAAAGTATATCAAAATTATTAAATAATTTTAATTCAACTATTAAAATTAAAATTGACAAAACACACTTAGATAAAATATCTTTTTTAAATAATACAAATGGAAGTATAACTTTAAAAAAAGGTGGCATAGTAAATTTAAATCTTGTTTCTAATTTTTCTGATAATAAAGAGTTAAAATTTACAATAAATACCAATGATAATAATGAAAAAATTACCACTCTTTTTTCAGGTAATGCAAAACCATTAGTTAAAAGATACAAATTTATTAAAGGTTTTGAAGAGGGAAGTCTTGATTTTTATTCAACTAAAAAGGACACCGCATCAAGTTCGAAGTTAAAAATATACGATTTTAAATTGAATGAACTTCCAGCATTAACTAAAATTTTAACTTTAGCTTCACTTCAAGGTATTGCAGATCTATTAACTGGTGAAGGTATCAGATTTAATGATTTTGAAATGACGTTCTCTAATAAGGGTAAATTGATGACTATTGATGAAATCTATGCTATTGGACCTGCTATTTCAATTTTAATGGATGGTTACATTGAAAATGATAAATTAGTTAGTTTAAGTGGAACATTAGTACCAGCCACTACAATTAATAAGTTTATCGGTTCTATACCTATACTTGGTAACATTTTAGTTGGTAAAAAAACTGGTGAAGGTGTTTTTGGTGTTAGCTTTAAAATTAAAGGACCACCAAAAGATCTAAAAACAACTGTAAATCCAATTAAAACTTTAACACCAAGATTTATAACAAGAACTTTGGAAAAAATAAAAAAAAATTAAGATAACTTTACTTTGATATGTCTTTTTTTACCAAGTGATAATTTAATAAAATTATTTTTAAATAAATCATTTGTAATAATTAATTTTTCATCGCTTACTACATGATCATTAATTTTTATTCCCTTACTCTTAATTAATCTTCTAATTTCACTCTTAGAAGTTTCTAACTTTGATAAAATGATTAAGTCTAAAATATTTATTTTTTCATTTAAATGTTTTTTGGTTAATGAAATTGAAGGTAATCCTGAGCCTAGCTTATTTTCTGTAAATGTTTCTTTTGCAGTCTTTTCACAAATTTTCGTTTCTTTTTTACCATGCAACATTGAAGTTGCTTCGTTTGCAAGAGTAATTTTTAATTTATTAATATCTTGATCTTTAATTTTATGTATTTCATTAATACTTAAATCTGTAAATATTTTTAAAAATTTTACAACATCTTTATCATCTACATTTCTCCAAAATTGCCAGTAATCATATGCTGATAAAAATTTTTTATCCAGCCATACGGCACCCGTTTCAGTTTTTCCCATTTTGGCTCCAGAAGCTAAAGTGATTAATGGTGTTGTTAAACCATAAACCTGTTTGTTTGTATGTCTTTTTATTAAATCAACACCATTAACTATGTTTCCCCATTGATCAGAGCCACCCATTTGTAATACACATTTTTCTTTTTTGTTTAATTCAAGAAAATCATAAGCTTGAAGGATCATATAATTAAATTCCATGTAGCTTAATGATTGTTCTCTTTCTAATCTAGTTTTTACACTTTCAAAACTTAGCATTTTATTAATTGTAAAATGTTTTCCTATATCTCTTAAAAAAGAAATATAATTTAATCCTTTAAGCCAAGAATAGTTATTTACAAATATAGGTTTTGTTTTTGGATTATTATTATTTAGAAAATTTTCTAATATTTTTTTAATATTTCTAATATTTTTTTCAATTTTTTCTTCGTTTAAAATAGATCTTGTTTTATCTTTACCAGAAGGATCTCCAATTCTTGTTGTTCCACCACCCAACAATACTATTGGTCTATGACCATGTTTTTGTAATAATCTTAAACACATTATTTGAAGTAAACTTCCGACGTGTAAACTCTCAGCTGTACAGTCAAAACCAATATAACCACTGATTTTACTTTTATCCATTAATTCAGATAAAGATTCCTCACTTGTACATTGATAGAAAAAACCCCTATCATTAAACTCTTTTAAAAATTTATTCATAAATTATAGTATCTACAATATACAAATTTTAATAAAAAAAAATAAGAATGGGAAAAAAATATATAGCTTTAGGGTTAATGAGTGGTACTTCAGGAGACGGTATTGATGCATCAATAATTGAATCAGATGGTCAAAATAGTTATAGGGTATATATTGATAAGTATTTTAAATATGATTTAGATATTTATGAAAATATTCATGTTCTTAAGGACAAAATAAACAATCAACCAAATAATTTGATTAAATATGTCAAGGAAGTATCAGCTCTTGAAAAAAAAATTACTCTATTTCATGCAAAAGCAGTTAGTGAAACTTTACCAGAAACTAAATTAAATGTTGATTTTATTGGATTTCATGGACAAACTATTTTGCACAACCCTACATTCGGTATCACTAAACAGTTAGGTGACGGAAGCTTACTTTCTAAATTGACAGGTAAAACAGTGATTTATGATTTTAGACAAAACGATATTAAAAATGGAGGAGAAGGAGCTCCATTAGCACCAATTTTTCACAAACTTTTAGTTAATCAAATAGGAGTAGGTTTACCAGTATCAATATTAAATATAGGGGGAATTGCTAACGTTACAAATTTAAGATTAGAAGTGCTTCGTAATAAATTAGTTGCTTATGCAAATGATATTGGACCTGGTAATTGTTTAATAGATGAATGGGTGAAAAATAATTCAGTACAACAGTTTGATAATGAAGGTAATTTAGCTCAATCAGGAAAAATTAATGAAATTATTTTAAATCAAGCTTTAGAAATTTGGAGACATAATCATAATAGTGACGATTGGATTAATATGGGGTTTTATCCTTCACTTGATATAAAAGATTTTGACCTTTCTTTTGTTAAAGGACTTGCATTAAAAGATGGTGCAGCAACATTAACAGAATATACATCACAAATCTTAGCAGACTACTTTAATAAAGTTTCAGATTTTAAAAATATATTAGTTTGTGGTGGAGGTAGAAAAAATAAATTGTTAATAAGTAAATTACAAAATAAGATAAAGCAAAAAATTATACCAACTGATGATTTTGGAGTTGATGGAGATTTTGTTGAGTCACAAGCTTTTGCATATCTTGCAATAAGATCATATTTAGGACTTGAAATTTCTTTTCCAAAAACTACTGGTTGCAAAAAAGCATGCACTGGTGGTGTGTTAGTTAAGAATTTTTAAAAAAGAGTCGTTTCCTTTTTAATATATTTATTTAATAACTTAATTAAGCTATCCTCAACTTTTGTAAAAAAATGATTTGCCTCAGGTACCGATTGAAACTCAACGTTAATACCTTTTTGAGCACTCAATCTTTCATTTAGTTCATTTATACTTTCCAAAGGAACCAACTCATCTTTCTTTCCATAAACCATAAGTCCAGATGTTGGGCATGGAGATAAAAATGAAAAGTCATATACATTTGGTTGTGGCGAAACAGCAATAAAACGATTTATTTCTGGTCTTCTCATTAATAATTGCATTGCAATTAATGATCCAAAAGAAAAACCAGAAATCCAACATTGTGAATTATTAAAGTTTTCTCTTTCTAACCAATCTAATGATGCAGCAGCATCTGCAAGTTCGCCTTGACCATTGTCAAAATCACCATCACTCTTTCCTACACCCCTAAAGTTTACTCGACATACTGAAAAATCATTTTCCATAAAAATATTAAATATTTCAACAACAACTTTGTTATTCATTGTTCCACCATATTGTGGATGTGGTTGAAGTATTAAAGCAATTGGGGACGTATTTTTTTTACTTTTAAAGTATTTAGCCTCTAACCTTCCAGCAGGGCCAGGTATAAAAACTTCAACTATTTTGTTATCCATAAGTGTGATTGATAATTATTCTCAAAAACAAATTAAATTATTTATATAAAAAAATACGTTTAACATAAGTGGGTAATAAAATGCTATTTTTTTTATTTAGTAAACTTGACTAATTTAGTATGGTATATATAAACCCCAATAAATAAAGGTAATTATATGAAATTAACCACCAAAGGAAGATATGCGGTAATGGCTCTGGCTGACATAGCTAAATTCGATAATGGTGGACCTGTTTCACTAAGAGACATTTCTTTAAGACAAGGTATTTCATTACTTTATCTAGAACAAATTTTTTCAAAGTTAAAAAAAAATAATATTGTTAAAAGTATTAGAGGTGTTAATGGTGGATATATTTTATCAGATAATCCTGATCAAATAAAATTATCAAATATTTTTTCGGCAGTTAATGAAGAAGTAAAAACTGTTCAATGTAAAAAAGAATCTAAAAAAGGCTGCAATGGCAAAAGTTCAAAATGCATAACTCATTATTTATGGGATGAACTTGAAATGCATATTCAGATTTTTTTTAATAAAAAGAATTTAGGTGATTTAATAAAGGATAATAATGAAAACAGAATCTAACACTGATAAAAGAGCAAAGGAAATAGAAAAATTAAAGAAATATAAATATGGTTTTACAACTGATATTGAAAGTACTAGAGCACCCAAAGGTTTAAGCGAAGAAGTTATAAGGTTTATTTCTAAAATTAAAAAAGAACCTCATTGGATGCTTGATTTTAGATTAAAAGCCTTTGAAAGATTTAAACAATTAAAAGAACCTAGTTGGCAAAAACCTAAATATCCTAAAATTGATTATCAAGATCTTTATTATTACTCAGCACCAAAAAGTGTAGATGATAAACCTAAAAGTCTAGATGAGCTAGACCCAAAACTTTTAGAAACTTATAAAAAACTTGGAATACCATTACAAGAACAAGCAAGACTTAATGGTATTGCTGTTGATGCAGTGTTTGATTCTGTGTCTGTTGCTACAACTTTTAAAGGTGAATTAACAAAGCAAGGAATTATATTTTGCTCAATGTCAGAAGCTATTCAAAAACATCCTGAACTTGTTAAAAAATATATAGGGTCAGTTATACCAACTTCTGATCATTTTTTTGCAACACTAAATTCTGCAGTTTTTACTGATGGCTCATTTGTTTATATTCCAGAGGGCGTTAGATGCCCAATGGAACTATCAACTTATTTTAGAATTAATGCATCAGAAACTGGTCAATTTGAAAGAACATTAATTATTGCTGATAAGGGTAGCTACGTAAGTTATTTAGAAGGATGTACCGCTCCTATGAGAGATGAGAATCAATTACATGCAGCCAATGTAGAATTAATTGCATTGGATGATGCAGAAATTAAATATTCAACAGTACAAAATTGGTACCCTGGAGATAAAGATGGAAAAGGGGGTATTTATAATTTTGTAACTAAAAGAGGATTATGTAAAGGAAAAAATTCTAAAATTTCTTGGACCCAAGTTGAAACTGGTTCGGCTATAACATGGAAATACCCTAGCTGTATTTTAAAAGGGGATAATTCTGTTGGAGAGTTTTATTCTATAGCTATTACTAATAATCATCAAAAAGCTGACACAGGTACAAAGATGATACATTTAGGAAAAAACACCAAGAGTAAAATTATTTCAAAAGGAATTTCTGCTGGTTTTTCTGATATGATGTATAGAGGTTTAGTTGATATTTCTTCGAAAGCAGATAATTCTAGAAACTTTACTCAATGTGATTCACTTTTAATGGGAAACAAGTGTGGGGCACACACTATTCCATATATTAAAAATAAAAACGTACAATCTAATATTGAGCATGAAGCAACAACTTCAAAAATTAGTGATGAGCAGTTATTTTATTGTAATCAAAGAGGTTTAAATCAAGAAGAGGCAGTAAGTTTAATTGTAAATGGTTTTTGTAAAGAGGTATTACAACAACTTCCAATGGAGTTTGCTGTAGAAGCGCAAAAATTAGTAGCAATTAGTTTGGAAGGAAGTGTAGGGTAAATGTTAAAAATTGAAGGTCTTAAAGCAAATATAGATAATAAAGATATTTTAAAAGGATTGAATTTAGAGATTAAACCTGGAGAAGTTCATGCAATTATGGGTCCTAATGGATCTGGGAAAAGCACATTATCAAATGTTTTATCTGGAAAAAAAGGATATGAAATAAGTGGTAAGGTTACCTTTGAAGGAAAAAATTTACTCGATTTAGAGATTGAAGAAAGAGCACATAAAGGAATTTTTTTGGCTTTTCAATATCCTTTAGAAATACCAGGTGTTAATACAAATATATTTTTAAAATCCTCTTTAAATGCAATTAAAAAGTCAAGAGGAGAAAAAGAATTAGATGCAATAGAATTTTTAAAGTTAGTCAAACAAAAAGCATTAGATTTAAAATTTGATGAAAAAATTTTAAGTAGACAGCTTAATGTTGGATTTTCTGGTGGTGAAAAAAAGAAAAACGAAATTTTGCAAATGTCTATTTTAAACCCAAAATTATCAATTTTAGATGAAACAGATTCAGGGCTCGATATCGATGCGTTAAAAATTGTATCTGAAGGAGTCAATGCATTGAGAAGTAAAAAAAGTTCTTTTTTAATTATCACTCATTATCAGAGATTATTAGATTACATTAAACCTGATTTTGTACATGTTTTAATTAATGGAAAAATTATAAAATCTGGAAAATCAGAATTAGCACTTGAGTTAGAAAAAAAAGGATATGAAAATTTTAATTAAATGGAAGAACAATTGAAAACAGATTTTGATAAAGTAGTTAAAAGCCTAAAGCTTTCTGAAGAAAATATTAAACTTAGAAAAAAAAATCTTAATGAATTTATTAAAAATGGATTTCCAAATAAAAGAAAAGAAGAATGGAAATTTTCTGACTTAAACCAAATCATAAATTCAAATATAAAAGAATTAACTTTTTTTAATACTGATTCTAAACCCTCATACATTGAAGAAACATTGTACATAGATAATTTTGTGCATAATAAGATTGTTTTTATAAATAGTTACATTTCGAATATTGACTTTAGTCATGAAAAAAAAGATAGGATTGAAATAATAGAAAATTTAGATTTAATTAAAAATAACAATCAAACAAATACACTGGTTTCATTAAATAGTGCTTTTTTATCAAATTATGTAAAAATAATTATTAAGGAAAATTATTCATTAAATAAGCCATTAATTATTTATAATATTACTAATAAAAAATTAGATTCAACAACTGTAAACCTAAGAACAGATATTACTTTAGAAAAAAATAGTTCTTTGAAACTTATTAATTTATCTAATGACGATTCAGCCAATAATTTTATCAATATAAATCAAAATTTTAAAATTGATAAGGACGCAATCTTAAAAAACTATAAAATTGATTCTCAAGATAATTTGAATATTAAATACTTTTTTAACAACATTGACTTAAGTTATAATAGTTTTGCCGAAACATTTGTTTTTTCAACTGGGTCAAGATTCATCAAAAATGAAATTAATTGTAATTTAAATGACAAGTATAGTTCAGCTTTTATTAATGGTATTATTAATTTAGATAAATCTAAACATCATGAAATAAAAACTAACATTAATCATTTAGCTGAAAATACTAAAAGTTATCAACTAATTAAAAGTGTTTTAGATGATAAATCCAAAGGTGTATACCAGGGTAAAATTTTTGTTGACTCCCAGGCTCAAAAAACTGATGGCTATCAGCTTAGTAAAGCTTTGTTGTTGAATGATAATACTGAATTTGATGCAAAACCAGAGTTAGAAATTTATGCAGATGATGTTAAGTGTTCTCATGGGTCAACATCTGGTAACTTAGATGAAAACTCTATATTTTATTTAATGTCTAGAGGGTTAAATTACAAACAATCTAGAGAACTTCTGATTAACGGATTTTTATTAGATGTTGTTGAAAAAATAACAGATATTGAAATTAAAAATTTTATAAAAAGTATAATGGGTGTTAAAGAATGAATATAGAAAATATAAGAAAAGAATTTCCAATTTTTAATAACAAAGTTCACAATAATGATCTTGTATATTTAGATAGCGCTAACTCATCACAAAAACCTCAGTCAGTTATAGATAGGGTAAATGATTTTTATGGTAAAGAGTTTTCAAATGTTGGTAGAAGCGTGCATTATTTAGCTGTAGCTGCAACTAATCTTTATGAACAAACACGATCTTCTGTGCAGAAATATATTAATGCAAATGATAAAAATGAGATTGTATTTACAAAAGGTGCAACAGAAGCAATAAATCTAGTTGCTAACACATTTGGTCAAAAATATTTAAAAGAAGGAGACGAGATCCTTATAACAGAATTAGAGCATCACTCAAATTATGTACCTTGGCATTTTTTAAGAAAGTCCAAAGGAATTAAAATTGAATTTGCAGAATGTAATAGTGATGGTGAAGTTACAATTGAAGCTATTGAAAAAAAAATTACACAAAAAACTAAATTGATTTCAATTACGCACTTATCTAATGTTACAGGTGCAATTTTGCCAATTAAAGAAATAACAGAACTTGCTCACTCAAAAGGTATAGTAGTTTTGGTAGATGGATGCCAAGGGGCACCACATTTAAAATTAGATATGAAAGATTTGAATTGTGATTTTTATGCAATATCTTGCCATAAAATGTATGGTCCTACAGGACTAGGAGTACTTTATGCTAAGAAGAAATGGTTAGAAGAATTACCTCCATATCAAGGTGGAGGCGGGATGATTAAGGAAGTTACAAAAGACTATATTTCATACGGAGATCTTCCTAATAAATATGAAGCAGGAACAATGGCTACTGCCCAAGTAATAGCTTTCGATCAATCAATAAAATTTTTAGAAAAAGTTGGAATAGAAAATATAGTTCATCATGAAAAAGAATTAATTGAATATGGTCAAGAAATTTTAATAAAAAATAATTCTGTGAAATTAATTGGAAATCCAAAAAATAGAGGTGCTGTTTTATCTTTTACTATAGAAGGTATTCATCCACATGATATATCAACAATACTTGACGAAGATGGAGTTGCGATAAGAGCTGGACATCATTGCTGTCAAATACTTCATGATAAACTAGGAATACCAGCAAGTGCTCGAGCATCGCTAGGTATATACAATACAAAAGATGATTTAGATCAACTGAATTTATCAATTAACAATTGTAAAAAAATATTTAATTTAAAATGAACATAAAAGAACTTTATCAAGAAATAATTTTAGAACATGGAAAGAATCCAAGAAATTTAAGAAAGACTGATAATTTTAACAAAGATGCTAAAGGTAACAATCCTTTGTGTGGTGATAATGTTCATATTTATTTAAAACTTGATGAAAAAAATAAAGTTGAAGACATATCATTTGAAGGCAGTGGCTGTGCTATTTCAATGGCTTCAGCTTCAATAATGACAGATTTGATAAAAGGTAAAGAAGAACTTGAAGTTAAAGAAATTGTAAATGATTTTTTAGGAATGATTAAAGAGAATCCTGAATTAAAATCTAAAAAATTGAAAGAAGATGAAAAAACTAAATTAATGTGCTTATCTGGTGTTAAGCAATACCCAATGAGAGTTAAATGTGCAACTTTATCATGGCATACATTAACGTCAGCTATTGACAATACACAAGAAGAAATTAATACTGAACGTGGAGATTAAAAATGGAATTAAAAGAAAAAATAATTACTGAAATCAAAAAAATTTACGATCCTGAGATACCAGTAAATATATATGATCTTGGTCTAATTTATGACATTAGAGTTGATGAATCTAAAAATGTAGAGGTTGATATGACCTTGACTAGTCCAAATTGCCCCGTAGCAGAAAGTCTACCAGTAGATGTAAAAAAAAGTATTACTGACTTAGAAGAAGTAAAAAATGTTGATCTAAAGTTAGTTTGGGCTCCTCCTTGGAATCAAACCATGATGTCTGAAGCAGCAAAGTTGGAGTTAAATTTATAATGAACCAAATAATTAAATTAAGTGATAAAGCAGCAAGTAGAATTAAAGAAATTATGTCAGGAGCTGAAAATAATTCATTAGGTGTAAGAGTAGCTGTTAAATCAGGAGGTTGTGCAGGAATGTCTTATGTAATGGAATATACTAAAGAAATTAATCCTAACGATGAAGTTATTGAGGATAAAGGAGTTAAGGTTTTTGTAGATGCTGCCGCTGTAATGTATTTACTTGGAACTGAGATGGACTATAAAAAAGAGGAATTTTCATCATCTTTTGTTTTCAATAATCCCAATGAAACCGAGCGTTGTGGCTGCGGTGAGTCGTTTAAAATCTAGTATAAATTTATTGCATAGCAGTATTGTGTAAATTGCATATCTATAGTATAATCTTTAGTATGAATAAATTTGAATTTAAAAATCTTGTTAAAAATTTAGAAAAGTCTTTGAAGGAAAGATCTTTTTTTAAAGTCTTACGCAAGGAAGTAAACACTGGTGCAAATGGCACACAGGATTATGTTGTTAAAAAAGGAATTAACAAAGATACAATTGCAACAACTAAACAGTAATTAACTTTAACTACTGTAATACATCTCAAACTCCACAGGATGAGGAGCATGCTCGAATTTGTGTATTTCTTCAAATTTTAATGCAATGTAAGCATCTATTTGATCATCTGTAAAAACATTATTTTGTGTTAGAAAATTTCTATCCTTATCCAAATTTTCCATTGCTTCTCTTAAAGATCCGGACACTGTAGGGATACTTTTTACTTTTTCTGCTGGCAAATCGTATAAATCTTTATCAAACGATTTACCTGGATTAATTTTATTTTTAATTCCATCAATTCCAGCCATTAGCATAGCAGCAAAAGTTAAATAAGGGTTACCGGCAGCATCTGGAAATCTGATTTCACATCTTGCACCTTTTTTGTTTAAAGTAATTGGTATACGACATGAAGCAGATCTATTTCTAGCTGAATAAACAAGTAGTACTGGAGCTTCAAATCCTGGTATTAATCTTTTATAACTATTTGTAGTAGAGTTAGCAAAGGCATTTATAGCTTTAGCATGCTTTAATATTCCTCCAATATAGTTAAGAGCAGTTTGAGATAATCCAGCATAAGAATTACCAGAAAATACTGGTGTATTGCCTTTCCAGATAGATTGGTGAATATGCATCCCTGAACCATTATCTCCCGCAACTGGCTTAGGCATAAATGTTGCAGTTTTTCCAAAAGAATGAGTTACCATTTGAACAACATATTTATATAACTGAACATTATCTGCTTGATCAACTAGAGTTCCAAAATACATTCCTAGTTCATGCTGACTTGGAGCTACTTCATGGTGATGTTTCTCAACTTTTATTCCTACTTCTCTTAAACTTTTTAAATACTCACTTCTCATATCTTGTTCACTATCAACTGGTGGCACAGGAAAATATCCACCTTTGATTGGAGGTCTATGCCCCATATTTCCATTTTCATAAATTTTACCAGAATTATAAGGACCTTCTTTGCTATCAATCTTAAAGCTACATTCGTTCATATCATTTTTAATTCTAACATCATCAAAAACAAAAAACTCCGGTTCTGGGCCGAAGAATGCTTTATCACCAATACCTGTTTTTTTTAGATAAGCTTCTGCTTTTTTAGCAACTCCTCTTGGATCTCTTTCATAGGGAGTTTTTTTTATTGCATCTAAAATATCACAAAAAATCACTACTGTATTGTGAGATGTAAATGGGTCCATAAACATTCTTGATGTGTCAGGTTTTAAAATCATGTCAGACTCGTTAATAGCTTTCCAGCCAGCTATAGAAGAACCGTCAAAGAATACTCCGTCATTTAACATTTCATTATCAACAATAGTTGAATCCATTGTTAAATGTTGAAGTTTGCCTCTAGGGTCAGTGAATCTTAAATCAACAAATTCAGCTTCTTTTTGTTTAATAAATTTTAGTACATTGCTAGCAGACATATTTTCTCCTAAATAATTTTATCATGTTTTATTATCAAAAAATTATTGATTAATATTGTTTAATTAATAAATAACAGCTATGCAGTTCACACATACACATTAAACTTATGAAAATAAATTTATCAATCAATTGTTAGTTGAATTATGAGTTTATTAGATAAAGAACCAGTTAAAAGAGCTGAAAAAGCAATTAAAGATTTTGATTTAACTTTAAATATAATGATTTTAGGTACTACCGCAAGAACAGCTATAGATGCAGCTAACTCCCTTAATTGCAAAGTAGGCGCTATTGTTAAAACCCTATTATTTAAGAGTGATAATAAATTTATTTTATGTTTAGTATCAGGTGATAAAAAATGTTCTTTAAATAAATTAAAAAAAATCAACAACAAAAAAGATATTTGTATGGCTTCTCCCGATGAAGTAAAGGCACAAACTGGTTATACGATAGGTGGGGTATCTCCAGTTGGTCATTTAAATTCAATAGAAATTTTAATAGATAAATCTCTAGAAAGATTTAATAATCTTTATGCAGCTGCAGGACATCCAAATTGTGTTTTTAAAATAGATTTCAAAAGTCTACAACAAATTACCAATGGAGAAGTTCGGGATATAATAGAATGAGACAACCAAAATTAATTGATTACTTATTATTAACATTTTTGGCATTAATCTGGGCTTCTGCTTTTTTTAATATTAAAATAGCAACCTATTCATATGGACCTGTAACTATTGCTTTTTTAAGAGTTTTTTTTGGGGCTATTCCAGTTTTGTTATTATGTTTATATAAAAAAATAAAGATAGAGGCATTCTCTAAGGATTGGCATTGGTTTGCAATTATTGGATTTATTAATTTAGTAGCACCTTTTTTTTTGATAAGCTATGGAGTAAAATCAGTACAAAGTAATTTGGCAGCAATTTTAATGTCAACTACACCACTAAGCTCTACTGTGCTAGGTCATTTTTTTACAAAAAATGAAAAATTTAATTTTATTAAAACTTTTGGAATATTAATTGGATTTTCTGGAATTATTTATTTATTTTCAGATAAAATTTTAATAGATGATAACAATTTTATTTCAGCTTTATTAATTTTGCTTGGCTCAACTTGTTATGTAATTGGAGGTGTTTTAACTTTAAAAATTTCTAAGAAAAAAAATGAAAATGTAACAGGATCAATATTAATATGGGCTGTTATAATTTTAATACCATTGGTTTGTTTCTTTGAGAAACCATGGCACTTAAATCCACGTATGGACTCAACAATATCAGTAATTTATTTAGGAACTGTTTCAACAGGTTTAGCTTGGTTGTTAAGATTTAGAATTTTGAAAAATAATGGCTTAATATTTCAATCTCAAGTATCATATCTAATACCTATTTTTGGCATGTTTTTAGGTTACATTTTTTTAAAAGAAATGATTACTTCTAAAATTTTAGTGTCCTTAGTGGCAGTTCTTATAGGACTTTATTTTGTGAAAAAAGCAGAGATTAAAAGATCTATTTAAGTTTAGAGATTTCCTTTATGTGTGATGGGTTAGTTTCACAACAACCACCTAATATGGTTGCACCTTCTTTCATAATTTTTTTAGCGAATTCATAAAAAACTTTTCCAGTTACTTCGCTTCTTGTTCCCATAACAATATTTGGATTTGTTCCAATTTCGTTAAATTTAGCTTGATTAAATTTATGTATCGGTAAAGGCTCTTCTATGCTCCATAAATTTGCTTTAAAACCAAAGGGGATATTTAAATTTTTTAATTCATTACAAGTATGCTCAATTATTTCTAAAGATACGCACGCAGTAATTAAACCTAGCCAATTATTATTTTTATATTTTTTTACTATCTCAGTTAAAGTTTCTTCAGATGGAAGTTTTCCATTTTTTTTAATGTGCAAACCTATCAAAACAGGTTTATTTAATTTTTCAATAATATTTAATGCTATTTCCAATTCTCTACCACTTGAAAAAACATCTAAGTAAAAAAAATCAACATATGGGTTTATTAAAATTGCCTGGTCAAAAAAATCTTTTTCAATTATATTTTTATCTCTTTTATCAACTTTATAGGTGTCATTTTGAGCAGGAAGTCCTCCTGCAATTAAAATGTTTTTTTTTGATATCGTTTTAGCTTTTACTGCAAGTTCTCCAGCTTTTTTGTTTGCAAAATCAAAAAGATCATTAACATTATTTTGTACAAATCTTGTTCTTCTGGTTGTAAAATTATTAGTGACAATTATATCTGCCCCAGCATCTATAAAGGATAGATGAGTATCAATTATTAACTTGTGATATTTTTTATCTAATAAAGCACTAGCTGACCATAATGTTCCTTTAGCTTTTAATCCTCTTGCTAGGAGTTCTTGGCCCATACCTCCATCTAAAATTCTTACTTTTTTAAAAAAATCTTTATTCATTTTTTTTTATAAATTATTTTTGCATTAAAAGAAAATGATCTTCTTTCTCCCTCAACATTAAATGGGTAAACCGTATGCATTAGGTAATTTGGAAAAATTATGAAATCACTAACTCTTGGTGTTAAATTATAAATACTTTTACTTAAAAAATTTCTTTGTCCATTGATAAAATCAATCGTTCCATTTGTTATTATTTTTTTGTTTTTGACTAATTTATTTTTTTTCATATTTTTAGGAACTTTAAGATATCCAACTCCTGACAAATCACCCTCATGATAATGAATGGGATTATATTCATTTTTAAACTGGCTAACAACCCATAGGTTAATTATTTTTATTTCTTTAATTTTTTTTACTTCAGATTTAACTAAATATTTTTTAATAATAAATTTTAGTTCTTTAAATAAATTTTTCTTAATAAAATTTCTTGATAATTTAATTTCTTTGTTTATTTGGCTAGCTAATTTTCCACTATAATCTGATTTTTTATTATTAAATTTATTTTTAATTTCATTATTAATTTTGTTAATAAATGATTTTGATACTTTTCCTTTTCCTATAAGTGGTCCAAACGGTCTTAAAATTTTCATAATAATTTAGTATACCAAAAACTTTAATTAAAGATCATATAAAAAATTCTATTCCCATTCTTATAGCTACAAAAATTACAAGAACCGAAGTCACTAATGCTAATAAACGTGAAGAGAATATTTTTAAATTTAAAAAATTACCTATTTGTCCACCTATTAGAACACCAAAAAAAAGATACCAGTAATTTTGCAAGTCGTAGAGAACTGAATTTTTTGTTAATTGACCAGCTATTCCTGAGATAGAATTAATTAATATAAATATTGATGCCGTTGTAACAATTTCCTTTGCTTTTCCCGCTCTTAATAAAAAAAGTATAGGACTTAAAAAAATACCACCACCAATTCCAACAACTCCTGATATAAAGCCTAGTAATGATCCTATTACAATTGCTATAATGTTAGAAATTTTTTTATAATCTTTTTTTTTATCATCATATGATTTAAAGTTTATAAGCAATAATGATCCAGCTATTGTCAAAATTAAAAATAATAAAATTTCAAAAAATTTTTTTTCAACAGGTAAAGAACCTCCAATAAATGCTAAAGGTATTGATCCAATTAAATAAGGTATTAATAATTTTATGTTTAAGTTTCCAGACTTAATATAATTAACACAATTTCCACTTACAACAATTATATTACAAGAAAGAGCTATTACAGGTAAAATATAATACGGTATGTTCCAGATTAACAAAAGAGCTAAATATGTAGAGCCACCACCGAATCCAACACTAGAATATAAAATAGCAGTTACAAAAAATAAAATTGGTAATATAATCATTATTAATATTTTAAATTTATGATTGTAAATATAGCACTTTTAACAGTTACAGACACCAGAACTTTCCAGAATGATAAATCAGGTTCAATTTTGATTAAAAAAATTGATGAGGCTAAACATAAATTGGTAGATAGAAAAATTTGTAAAGATAATAAAAAAGATATAGTTAAAATTTTAAACAACTGGTCAAATCAAAAAGATATTGATGTTATTATAACTACAGGTGGAACAGGTTTGACAGGAAGAGATATAACACCTGAAGCGTTAAATGAAATTGCTGATAAACATATCGTAGGTTTTGGTGAAATATTTAGAACAATTAGTTTAAAAACTGTTGGTACATCAGCTATTCAGTCAAGGGCTTGTGCAGTTTTATCAAATGGAAAATATATTTTTGCACTTCCTGGTTCTTCAGGAGGTGTTATAGATGCATGGGATGGAATTTTAAAACATCAATTAGATATAAATCATAAGCCATGTAATTTTGTTGAATTGTTTCCACGACTAAAAGAAAAATAAAACTATTTTTTTTGTCTGGTTGCTATGTAGACACCAAGTGTAGCAACACCAAATCCAAATATATCTATTACACTTAAATATTCATCTAAAAATATCCAAGCCATAATTGCAGATGTGGGAGGCACTAAAAAGAAAAGAGTTACAGTTTTACTTGCGGAGCCTTTATGAAGTAAATACATTAATATAGTAAATGCCCCAAAAGACACTAGTATAATCTGATGACTCATTGAAATTATAAAAGTTGATGTAAAGTCAATAAATGGTTTTTCAAAAATCAAAATAATTAAAGTATGAAATAAAAAACCACCTATAGCTTGGTACATATTACTTACTGGTAGAGGTAAATTATTAGTAATTTTTTTTTGCCATAAGGTTGCTGCAGTTACAGACAATAAAGAAATTATTGTTGCAATAACAGCAGTAGTAGGGAGGTTAGAACCAATATCAAAGCCTAAGACCAGAACAGTACCCAAGAAACCTAAAAGTACCCCAGTCCATTGCCTCCATGTAACATTTTCTTTTAATAAAGGACCAGCTAAAGCATTAGTTAGTATTGGTTGTAATGTAACTATTAATGCAGTAATCCCAGTGGGTAAACCTCTTGAAACTGAAAAAAAAACTCCTCCTAAATAAATGCCATGAAATAAAATCCCACTAACAATTGAATTTAATAAATTTTTTTGTGAGGTGATAATTTTATATTTTTTATAAATTGCAAATAAAAAAAAACCAAGAGAAACAAGAAAAAATCTAAAGCAAAGTGCTGCAAATGGACTACTATTATCTACAATAGGTTTAGTAGTTATAAATGCGGAAGACCAAAGAATAATAAATATTAAAGGAAACAGTCTAACCATAAGAAAAAGAAATATCTATTTTTGGTATTTCTCTTTCCATTCTGAATAAGATATTCCATAAATATGCTCTCTTGCTTCAGGATCTGTAATTTCTATTCCTTTTTTTTCAGCTTCTTCTCGATACCATTTTGATAAACAATTTCTACAAAACCCAGCAAGATTCATTAAATCCAGGTTTTGAACATCTTTTCTTTCTCTAAGATGATTTATTAATTTTTCAAAAGTTGCTGATTGTAATTCTTTTTTTGTATTATCATCCATATTTAATTAGTATATAAATTATTAATGAAACTATCTGGATCATACCAAATTAATTTAGAAAAACAAAAGGTTTGGAATGCTTTAAATGACTCACAGATATTAAAAAAAGCTATACCTGGATGTGAAGAATTTAAAAAAAATTCTGATACAAAATTTACAACAACTGCAACAAATAAAATTGGTCCATTTAATGCAACATTTACTGGAGATATAGAATTACAAGATCTTAATCCGCCAAATAGCTATAAGATATCAGGTTCAGGTAATTCACCTGTTGGATTTGCATCGGGAGAAGCCAGTGTAACTCTTGAAGATCATGAAGGTGGAACAAAGCTTACTTATATAGTTGAAGCAAATGTTGGTGGAAAAATAGCACAAGTTGGATCAAGATTAATCGATATGACAGCAAAAAAAATGGCGGATATATTTTTTGGAAAATTTTCAGAATTAATTGAACCTCAATCAGAAGTAGATAAACCAGAAGATAAAATTGAAAAACAAGCTTCAATTAAAAAAGATAATGCTCAAATCTTAAATAAAACATTAGTTTATTTATTTATTGGAACTTGTTTAGCAATTGCAGGTTATTATTTTCTAGCATAAGTAGAAAGTTTATTTTTTTCATCTTGAGTAAGGCTCGTCGTTGTGTTGTAATTTGTCATTACTAATTAATCGAGAAGGAGAGAGCTTGATGACAAAAGTAACTATAGAAGTTAATGGTAAAAAAGTCAGTAAAGACGTACCTGATCACACAATTTTATCTGTATTTTTAAGAGATCATCTAAATTTAACAGGAACACATGTAGGTTGCGATACAAGCCAATGTGGAGCTTGCGTTGTACATGTTAATGGTAATTCAATAAAAAGTTGCACAACATTAACTGCTGACATTAATGGATCGAAAGTTACAACAATTGAAGGTTTGGCATCTAATGGAAAAATGCATCCAATGCAGGAAGCATTTAAAAAAATGCATGGGCTTCAATGTGGTTTTTGTACTCCAGGAATGGTTATGAGTGCAGTTGACTTATTAAAAAGTAAAAAAGATCCAAGCGATAAAGAAATTAGAGATTGGCTTGAAGGAAATATTTGTAGATGTACGGGGTATCAAAATATTGTTGCTGCAGTTAAAGAAGCAGCTACAAAAATGTAGAAGGAGAAATTAAAATGGTAAGCTTAGTAGGTTCTAGAGTAGAAAGAAAAGAAGATAAAAGATTTTTAACAGGAAAAGGAAGATATACTTCAGATATTAATATTGCCAACCAAACATATGCAGTATTTGTAAGATCTCCTCATGCAAGAGCAAAAATTAAGAGCATTAATATTTCTAAAGCGTTAAAATCTTCTGGTGTGGAAAGTATTTTAACTGGAGAAGATATTGCAATTGATAAAATTGGAGGTTTAATTGCGGGCTGGGCTATTCGTAGTGAAGATGGTACAGAGATGAAAGTTCCTGCTAATCCACCTCTAGCAAAAGATGTTGCTAATTTTGTAGGTGAACCTATTGCTGTTGTTATTGCAGAATCATTAGATGAAGCAAAAATTGCTGCTGACTTAGTTAAGATTGATTATAAAATATTAAAAGCTATTACAAATACAGCTGAAACAATGAATAGTGATATTATTCATGAAGGTATAAATAAAAATCTTTGTTATGATTGGCTGCTTGGTGATAGAGAAAAAGTAAAAGAAGCTTTTTCTAAAGCTGACAAAATTATTAAAGTTGATTTGATAAATAACAGACTTATTCCAAATGCAATGGAGCCAAGAGCATGTGTCACCGACTATAATACAGCGTCAGAAGAAATAACTTTGTACACAACAAGTCAAAATCCACATTTATCTAGATTAATAATGTCAGCATTTGGTGGGGTAGCTCCAGAAAATAAGCTTAGAGTAGTTGCACCAGATGTTGGTGGTGGATTTGGTTCAAAAATTAATGTTTATAATGAAGAAATTGTTTGTAGTTGGGCTACAAAAAAAATTCAAAGACCTATCAAGTGGGTAGCTGAAAGAACAGAGTCTTTTTTGACTGATACACATGGAAGAGACCATGTAACTCATGCAGAATTAGCTGTAACTAATGAAGGAAAATTTTTAGGATTTAAAAATGAAACTATTGCTAATTTAGGAGCTTATGCAAGAGTTTTTGGAACAGTAACTCCAACATATTTATTTGGACCCTGTGCAACAGGTGTTTATGAAATTCCTGCTGCATATTCTAATGTAAAAGCTGTTTATACAAACACTGCGCCAGTTGATGCTTATAGAGGAGCTGGAAGACCAGAGGCCACTTATACAATTGAAAGATTGGTTGAAAAAGCTGCTATGGAACTTGGTATTGATAGAACAGAATTAAGAATAAAAAACTTTCCAACTAAATTTCCATTTAAACAAACTTTAGTTCATACAGTAGACTCGGGAGATTATGTGGCTGGACTTGAAAAAGCAAAAAAAATGGCAGATTACGATGGTTTTGTTACAAGAAAAAAACAATCACTAGCTAATGGAAAATTAAGGGGGATCGGAGTTTCATCTTATTTTGAGGCGTGTGGAATAGCACCATCTGCAGTTGTAATGTCTTTAGGTTGTGGAGTGGGACTATGGGAATCTTCAGAAGTTAGATTTAATCCAACGGGACAAGTTTCTGTTTTTACTGGAGCGCATAGTCATGGACAAGGTCATGATACCACATTTGCTCAAATTGCAGCTGATGAGTTAGGAGTGCCAATGGAAACAATTGATATTGTTCATGGAGATACCGACAAAGGTACTTTTGGAATGGGAACTTATGGATCTAGATCACTAGCTGTTGGCGGTATAGCAATAGTTAATGCATGTAAAAAAATTGTAGCAAAAGGAAAAAGAGTTGCAGCTAAAATGCTTGAAGTAAGTGAAGATGAAATTGATTTTAAAGATGGAGAATTTGTTGTGACAAAATCAAATAAGAAAAAAACTATTGGTGAAGTTGCTTTTGCTTGTTATTTACCAGGTAGTAGAGATTCAGATTTTAAATCTCCATTACCAGAAGGTGAAGAACCTGGGTTAATAGAATCATCATTTTTTGATCCTGCAAACTTTTCATTCCCAGCAGGTTCTCATATAGCTGAAGTGGAAATTGATCCAGAAACGGGTGAAGTTAAAGTTGAAAAATATACTGCAGTAGATGATTTTGGTAGAATTGTAAATCCTTTAGTCGTTGAAGGACAAGTTCATGGAGGAATAGCACAAGGGATTGGACAAGCATTACATGAAAATACTAAATACGATGAAACAGGACAATTAATTACAGCTTCATACATGGATTACACTATGCCAAGAGCTGATAATTTTCCTGATTTTAATTTAGGATTTACTTGCACTCATGCAACATCAAATCCATTAGGAGTTAAAGGTTGTGGAGAAGCAGGAGCGATAGCTTCACCTCCAACTGTAATGAATGCTGTTATTGATGCTCTGGAAGGACAAGAAATATCAATGCCTGCTACAGCAGAAAAAGTTTGGAAAGCTTGTAGGTCTTTAAAAAAATATAAATCTAAAGCCGCATAAGGAGAAATATGAAAACATTTAATTATTATTCTGCAAAAGATATCAAAGAGGCAACTAAATTAGCCTCATCTAACTCTGCTTTTTTAGCGGGAGGAATGACAACAATACCATCAATGAAGTTAGGATTAGCAAGTTATAATGATATAATTGATATCAAAAAAATAAAAAAGCTTTCTGGAATTAAAGTAAGTAGAAAATCAATAATAATTGGCGCCATAACAAAACATGCTGAGGTTGCTAACTCAAAAGATGTTAAAAAAAAAATTCCATCTCTTGCTGTTTTAGCTGAAGGAATAGGAGATCCTCAAGTTAGAAATAGAGGAACAATCGGAGGGTCAATTGCCAACAACGATCCAGCTGCTGATTACCCATCAGCTTGTATTGCATTAAATGCAATTATACATACAAGTAATCGAAAAATAGAATCATCTAAATTTTTTAAAGGAATGTTTGAAACAGCTCTTAAAAAAGGAGAAATAATTGAATCTGTAGAGTTTCAAATTCCTGAAAAATCTAGTTATCAAAAATTTCCAAACCCTGCCTCAAGATATGCAGTTGTTGGTGTTTATGTTGCTAAATTAAAAAAAGAGATCAATGTAGCTATTACCGGTGTAGAAAGTTGTGTTTTTAGATGTAAAAAAATTGAAGAAGCTTTAACAAATAATTTTTCAGCCTCAGCAATAGACAATGTAAATATATCAAGTAAAGGTTTTAATTCTGATATTCACGCATCAGCAGAGTATAGAGCACATATAATAAAAGTAATGGCTAAAAAAGCAGTTTCTAGCTGCTAAGAGTTTAAAATTATCTAATTTTAATTTAGACTTATGCAGATGAAAAATTCATTTGATGAAAAAATTTTAGAAGAAGCTAACGACTGGGCTAAGGCCAATCAAAAAGTAGTTCTTGCAACAGTAATTCAAACATGGGGATCTTCGCCACGCCAAGTTGGTAGCAGAATGGTAGTTAATGAAAATGGAGATTTTTCAGGTTCAGTTTCTGGAGGGTGTGTTGAGTCTGCTGTAGTTAGAGAATGCATTTCAATTATAAAAGATAAAAAACCATTTAAAAAAATTGAGTTTAAAGTTACAAATGAAAGCGCTTGGGAAGTTGGACTTGCATGTGGTGGAGAAATTGCAGTTTATTTGGAACAGGTAAATTAATGAACTCATTTACCTTTTGGCATAAAAAAACAAAAAAAAGATGGGAAAAAATATTAAATATTTCTGATTATGGAATGCTTTGGCTTACATTTATTAAAGGAATAATTATAGGACTATTAATTTATCATTTTTTTATTAAATAATGAAATTAGAAACTTTAAGAGAAATAATAAAAAAAAAAGAAAATAAAAATGAATTTGCAATTGTTACAAATTTGGCAACAGGAAATAGTGAAATTTTTGAAAGTGGAAAGTCATTAAGCAAAGATTTTGAAAAATTTATAGGTCAAATAAATACCTTTTATCAATCAAAGAAAAATGGAATAATTGAGGGTACTGATGTATTTGTAGAAAGTTATATTCGACCCATCAAAGTTATTATTGTTGGCGCTGTCCATGTAGCTCAATATTTAGTTGATTTTGCTCATAGTTTAAATTTTGAAATATCTGTAATTGATCCAAGGGGTTATTTTGCAACAGAACAAAGATTTCCCAATATGAAAATAATTAATAAATGGCCAGATGAAGCATTTAAAGAAATTAAAACTGATACCAACACTGCTTTAATTGCCTTAACTCATGACCCAAAAATTGATGATCCAGCTCTTCAACACGCATTAAAAAAAAAATTTTATTATATTGGAGCTTTAGGAAGTAAAAAAACTCACACAAATAGATGTGAAAGATTAAAAAAAGCTGGGTTTATTGATCATGAAATAAATTCAATTCATGGACCTATTGGTATAAAGCTGGGTGGAAGATCTGCTCCAGAAATAGCATTATCAATAATTGCGCAACTTGTTGCTGAGACTTATAAAAAATGAAAAAATTTTTAATAATTTAATAATTAATTTCATGATTTCAGCTATTCTTTTAGCAGCAGGACGGTCTAAAAGAATGCATGGTGAAAACAAGTTATTAAAAAAATATAAAAAAAAATATTTAATTAATCATATTTTAAAATCTTTAATTAAAAGCAAAGTAAATAAAATAATTGTTGTATTGGGTCATGAAAGTAGAAAAATTAAAAAAATAGCTTTAAAAAATAAAAAAATAGCTTTTGTAATTAATTCACAATATTTAAAAGGAATATCAACATCAATTAAGTGTGGATTAAAGAAAATATCTAAAAAAAATGTAGGTTTTTTAATTACACATGCTGATATGCCTTTAGTTTCAAAAACAAATTTAAATACTTTATGTTTAGCTTTTAAGAATAAAAATAAAGAAATTTTTGTACCTGTTTATAAAAAGAAAGTTGGAAATCCTTTAGCTTTTAAATATTCAATGATTCAATATCTTAAAAAAATCAAAGGAGATAGGGGAGCTAAAGAGTTAATTAAGTCTAAGAAATCAAAAGTTCAATTGATAAAAATGAAATCTAAATCTATTTTAGTTGATTTTGATCAATTAAAGGACTTCCCTTCAACCATTTAGAATCTTCTCCCTCATAATGTTCTTTTTTCCAAATAGGAGTTCGTTTTTTTATTTCCTCAATAACATATCTTGAAAATTCATATGCTTGAGAACGATGTTTGCAAGCAACAGCTATGATTATACTAGTTTCACCAAGTTCGACATGCCCTTTGACATGTTCAATAAATACAGCAATATTGTTAAATTTAAATTTTGTTTCTGCTTCTTTATATATTTCTTGAAAACTTTTAATTACTAAAGCATCATGACTGTCATATGTAACTCCAGTAACTTTTTTATTATCATTTTGATCTCTAACAGTGCCGACAAAATATAATGAAGCACCGCATTTACTTGAAGCTATAAACTTTTGAGCATTAGCTAGATTAATTTTTTCTTTTGTAAGATCTATGATTTTAACATGAAGCATCAACCACCTCCTATTGGAGGTATGATCCCAATATTTTGTTCTTTTGTAATTTTATAATCATCTCTAATAATATTGTTTTCTTCAGAGCAAAATGCTGACGATTGAACTAATTTTTTATAATTATCATTTCCTTTGAAATTATTTTCTACAAAATTTAATATTTCATTTCTTAGATCTTTTATTGAACTTTTTTCTTTTAAATTAAATTCTAAATAATTTTTTTTGCTAAAGTCACGACTAGCTCCAAAAAGCTCTAATTTGATTTTCATAAATATTTTTTATTAAAATTAAAATATATTGTCTAGGAATTTTGGTAAACCATCAGGATTGGTCCAAAGTCCACTTTTTCCACCTTCTTTGATCAGCAATTTAACATTATCAATTTTTAAATGAGGGTTTACAATTTTACTTAAATCATAAATAGTAATCAGTGCAGCATTAACTCCCATAATAGCCTCCATCTCAACTCCAGTTTTAGCTACTGCGGAAACAATACAAAATACCTCTAATGAATTATCTTCTTCATTCATAATAATTTTTGTTGCCGTATGATCTATTGGTAGGGGATGGCATAATGGAATTAATTCACTTGTTTTTTTAACTCCTAATACTGCAGATACTTCAGCCAAAGTAATTGGATCACCTTTTGGCATTTCTTTATTTTTAATTAATCTAAAAACTTTTTTTCCAACATA
>Ga0315339_1000317_pt1 | contig 68141 bp, 51 predicted proteins | sample ASW17metaG_FD_204514 | JGI IMG/M metagenome (GOLD analysis project Ga0315339, IMG submission 204514) | Ammonia-oxidizing marine archaeal communities from Pacific Ocean, United States - ASW #17 | ecosystem: Environmental > Aquatic > Marine > Oceanic | place: USA: California | collected 2016-12-05 | reverse complement strand
CTGTTCGCCTGTTCCCAGATGTGCCGGAAGACCATCCCGCCATTGGTTCTATTGTATTAAATATGTCCGCCAATATTCTTGGGTTGGGAAATGCCGCTACTCCACTAGGGTTAAAAGCCATGGAAGAGCTCCAGGAAATCAACCCGGATAAAGATACGGCCACCAATGCCATGTGCACTTTTTTAGCGATCAATACATCCAGCGTGCAGTTGATTCTCCCAGCCACTGTGGTGGCACTGATGGGGGCTACATCAAGTCAGATCTTCATAACTACCCTTTTTGCCACGGGCATGTCCACGATTGCGGCCATCACCGCGGTTAAGTTTCTTGAAAAAAGAAAACAGTTTATTATTCATTCAGGAGGAAACGCATGATTGAATCTTTTCTCCAGAGTGTAAACCAAGTTTCCAGATATATTATTCCTTTATTGCTTGTGGGGATTCCTTTTTACGGGTTAATCTTCAAAAAAGTCAAGGTGTACGAAACCTTTGTTGTTGGTGCAAAAGATGGGTTCACTATCGCGATTCGCATTATTCCATATTTGGTTGCTATACTTGTGGCAATTGGAATGTTCCGGGCCTCCGGCGCACTGGATCTATTGCTCAACTTTCTCTCGCCTGTTTTAACCTTTATTGGATTCCCTCCGGAGAATCTTCCATTGGCGTTGATGCGACCTCTATCCGGAAGCGGATCCCTTGGTCTTTTGACAGATTTAATTAATCAGCATGGCCCCGATTCTCTTATTGCCAAAATTGGGGCCACCATGTTTGGATCTACTGAAACAACATTCTATGTATTGGCCGTTTATTTTGGATCTGTGGGGATTCTGAAAACACGCCATGCCTTAGTGGCTGGACTTTTTGCTGATGCGGTGGGTGTGTTTAGTGCTGTCTATATTTGCCGGTTCTTTTTTGGTTAGTGGGTAAGTCTTAAGAAATGGGGTGGTATGGGCGCAATCTATTTCCGCCAAATAAAACAGGTAACCTTTTAATGCGTTCACCTATAAAGAAACCAAATCGAAATATATAATTATAAAAAAGGACTGAAATTACTTTTATCTAATTTCTCCCTTATAATCCTCTATAATCTGGTTAGCGTCAAGACGACTTCTTTTATATCGGGAGTAAGGTGAATCATTTTCATTATAAATCGAAATAACATATACTGCTACCCAGTTTGTTGATGCCGTTGCGCGGGTTAAATCGGGAGACACGGTGGTTCGCACACCACCGGACATGGATTCTCGGGTTTCAAATGGTTTATCAACGGTTGGGTTGTTCACTGTTTCCTCGGAATAGCTTTGATCCTGAAGGACAACAAAAGAATCAAATCCATTCTCCAGTGTAATTTCAGCGCAGCGATATAAAAGACGGCGGGTTGTTCCCTCTTTCGTCGTATGCTGGTTTCCGTAGAACCGAACTTCAATCATATTTTCACCCACAACTTTATCTTCATAACCGCCCATAGAATTTCTCGGACCATAAGCTGTCGCGCATGCGGAGAAAACAAGTGTCATAACTATGCTTCCAAATAAGACAAAATTATTAGGTGTTTTTATTGAGTGAGTCATAATGTGACTCCTTTCAAATAAATACTAATATTGAGCAGGTTCACCTTTTTGGGGTGTTGCGTTTTTAATGAAATCCCGAATATCATCATTCGCCTGTTTCAGGTCTTCTGACCTGAGATACATCATATGTCCGCTACGGTACCCCTTAAAACTAAGGCGGTCTTTCATCCGTCCACTGGGATCCAGTCGCCACATGGTATATTTCGCATCAAAATATTTGGTGGCACCATCATAATAACCGGATTGGATCATGGTATGTAAGAAGGGGTTTTGCGCCATCGCTTGGCGGAGGTTTTCTCCTGTTCTATTGTTAGAACTATCCCAGGGTCGAACAGGGCCAAACATATTGTATTTGACATCTGTCTTAAAATTCAACACATTTTTGTAATAGTAATTTACTGCTGGTGTAAACGAATGTAGCCAGGAGGTAAGCTCTGAATTAAAATCAGGGCGTTCACCCCCTTTTGTTTTATCAATTCCCTTATATCTTGAATCCAATCGACCAATGGTATACCCTTCTTCCCGTAATAATTCTTTCCAGAAAAAGGATGTGGGTACATCCAGGTTATAGGAAAGAATGGATGCTTTAGAAATGCCAGAATATTGTGCCATTCTGCTCGCCGCTTCCTCTCTATCTCTCTGGGTAACATAGCCTCCTTTGGCAATAACGGGCATGAGTTCATTAATGGCGTAATCCTCAACAATTGGCAAAAGATCTGTCAGATCCTTCCGTTGAAGATTCGATGGTAATTTATTGTGATACCAGGCTGCAGCCGTAAAATAAGGTAAGCGCAATGCGGCACCAAGCGGACCAGCCCTACGACCGTCACCGGAATCAATTCCCAATTCTGTTGGTGAAACAAGAATCACTCCGTTCAAATACATCCATTGACTACCTTGAAGGGCGTAAGACAGACCTGATACCCGTGTCGTACCATAACTTTCACCAATGAGATATTTGGGGGATTCCCATCTATTCACCCGCTGGATAAATGTATTTATCCATTCGGCTAAATATTTAATGTCCGCATTTACACCAAAAAATGTTTCTTTTTTTGTTTCTTTATCTATAATTCGCGAATACCCCGTATTAACAGGATTTACAAAAACAATATCCGCCACATCTAATATTGAATGGGGGTTCTCTTTGGCGCCATAGGGTTGAACAGGAAACCCTTCGCTATCTACTTTCAGAATCTGCGGGCCAGTATAAGCCAAATGCATCCAAACAGAACCAGAGCCGGGACCACCATTGAAAGAAATCATAATCGGCCTTGATGCTTGATCTTTTATACCGGTTCTTTCATAATATGTATAATGAACCGCCGCAATGGGCTTTCCATCTTCATCCCAGACCGGCTGTGTACCTGTTGTTGCTTTATATTCAATGCGATTTCCCTGGATAGTGGTCCGGTGCATTGTCATTACTGTCGTATCCGCCGGAAGTGATCTACTTTGGGCCAGGATGGCCCCAACTAATACGATGTAGGTTAATAGTTTTGATTTCATTTTATCCTCCTAAAAGTTATCTACTTTCCGGTAAGCTTCTATCACGGCCATTTCTCCAGCCTTTCCAGATTTAGAGTTCCCGTGTTCCATTCCCAGAATGCCATTAAACCCCTTACTGTGAATATGTTTAAACACATTCAAATAATTGATCTCCCCTGTAGTGGGCTCTTTTCGACCGGGATTATCCCCAATCTGAAAATAGGCAATCTCATTCCATGATTTATCCATATTGGGAAGCAGGTTCCCTTCTGATATTTGTTGATGATAAATATCAAACAGAATTTTACAGGAGGGGCTATCCACCGCTCGGCAAATTTCGTATGCCTGTGGAATTTCTGTTAAAAACTGGCCCGCATGGTTGGTCCACCAATTAAGCGGTTCCAAAACCATTATAAGGCCGTGGGGCTCTAACAATTTACTCGCTCGGCGCAGAGCTTCTACCACGTTGGCAGTCTGGTATGCCATTTCTTTTTTTAGGTCCACATGCCCCGGGACTACCGTCATCCATCTTGCATTCACCCGCTTGGCTATTTCAATCGAATCTTTCACATTCTGAACAAATTCATCGTGGAGTTCTTTATCGCCACTGGTAAGATTCGGTTCCCGCCAATAGATTTTATGGGCCACAAAAACACCCATATCCATTCCCAACCTGCTCATCTTTTTAGAAATTTTATTTTGATCCGATTTAGATCGACTTTTCATGCTGTTGTCTTCCAAAGAGCGAAACCCATGGTCGTACATGAACTGCAATTGATCAATGAGATCATCACCGGCGTTATGTTTAAACATGCCAAAGTGAGGTGCATAATTCAAGTTAAAAGGTTTCTTACCCGTGGACTTTTCCCAGATAGTTCGTGCCAATAATCCGCTGGTAATAAACGGCGCCGATGCAACCGCCATACTTTTTTTAATAAATAATCTTCTTTTCATTGTTTACCTATAAGTTGAAACACCGGGAACGGGGATAGGATAATTGCCTTCCTTGTCGGGTTGAACCGGCGCATTGTCATTAAATGAATGGAGTTCCGGCACAAGTTTATGATCAAAAGCCATGGCTTCGTCCCAAGTGATTTTCTGCCCGGAATAAGTGGCCATTCGTCCAAGAATGGCCGACATGGTTGCCTCGGCACCTCGGTTGGTATCATCCATTCGATAATCGCCTGCCTTAATTGCGGAGAACAACTCGTTGTGCTCCTGTTGATACGGATTAATATCGTCTTCACCTTCATGGTTATAGACTGCTTTTCCGCGCTTATTTTTTATCAATCCAAAATGGCTGCTGTTGGTGATCACACTCCCACGCGTGCCTTGAAAAACTTCTTCCACACGGTTCATACACCCTTTTTGATGGCGGCATTGACTAGCCACCACTTGCCCGTTTTGGTAGGTAAATTCTACAAAATGATGGTCGAAAATCTGGCCATGGTCTTTTCCTTTTCTCACTTCGCGACCACCCATTCCTTGGGCTGAAACGGGCGTAGTGCCGATGAACCAATTGGCAACATCAATATTGTGAATGTGCTGTTCAACAATATGGTCACCACACAGCCAATTGAAATAGTACCAATTTCGCATTTGATATTCTAATTCTGTTTGTCCGGTCTGACGGGGCCTCACCCATACGCCACCACTATTCCAATAAACTTGTCCAGAGATAATCTCGCCGATCTTCCCGCGATCAATTTTATTTTTTATGTATTGATAGCTCCGCTGGTAATGCCGCTGGAGTCCCACAACTACATTCAGTTTTTTACGGTGGGCTTCTTTCCCTGCGGCCAAAACCGTTCGAATTCCAGCCACATCTGTTGCTACCGGTTTTTCCATAAATACGTGTTTACCTTGACTGATGGCATATTCAAAATGAAGTGGGCGAAAAGCCGGAGGTGTGGTCAGAATAACAACATCCGCCATATCAATGGCTTGTTTGTAAGCATCAAACCCGGTAAAGATGGTTTCGCGATTTACGTTAATTTTTTCTGAATCGACAAATTTTTCAATGAGTGTTTTTAGACATTCTTCTGCCTGATCGCCAAAAGCATCGGCCATGGCAACTAAACGAACATCAGGATCGGCTTCTAATGCTTGAGAAATTGCGCCGGTTCCACGGCCACCACAGCCTATCAGGGCCACTTTTATTTCACCTTCAAAGGATATCAGTTTTTTTGATTCGGCCGGCAATCGGCTCATTAAAAATCCGGCGGCAGTTATTTTAGCTGAATGTTCTAAAAACCCACGACGGTTGATCGTTTTAATTTCATTTTTCATAATGCCTCAAAATTCTTTTTGGGGACGAACCCACAATTTATGTAGATCTTTTTTTGTAGGTTCGGTCCGTGGACGAACAATACGAAAACCAATATGGGTTGCGTCTGTGTGCCACCACAAACTTTTGGGAATTTGGGGGTCGCGCTGTTTCCATGCGCGTGTAGAGTGGCCCCTGGCCGCTGACCGTAACCGATCTGGATCATCTTTAAATGATCCGCCGCGAACAACCCTTGGGTAAAGCATCCGATTCTTCTTCACCGGATTCTGAACCCCCTTCTCCCACACAATATAGGCCTCAGGATCATAACTGTCCAAGACCCATTCGGCCGCATTCCCGTGCATATCATAAAGGCCAAATCCGTTAGGTTTCTTCATCCCGCTTTTATGAAGTTGGCCTTCACTGTTTCTTTTGTGCCATCCAAACTGATCAATACTTTTTGTTCCTTTCCCAAAGGAGTAGGCAGTGGATTCCCTGCTTCGACAGGCGTATTCCCATTCAGCTTCGGAGGGCAATCGATAGTAATGGCCTGTTTTCGCTGTTAGCCATTTGCAAAATTGAGAGGCGGCATACTGGGTTACATTAATCATGGGGTATCCATTTTTATTATAATTCACATAGGGCGTCGTCGCGCTTGAAACACCATCAATATCAAAATTAATGCTCCCCATTTTTGATTCTACATGATCAATTTCTCGATTCACAAATAATTCATAAACATCCCAACTGATTTCCATTTCACCCATCCAAAAATCACCAACCACAACCGGATGGGTAGGGCCTTCATCTGTTCTTCTATTCTTTTCTCCTTGGGGGCTTCCCATGCTGAAGTCTCCCCCATTAATTGGTATCATTTTTATCTCCTGGTTCGAACCAGCAATCATTTCACGGTAAATTTCGAAAGAGCTCTGCTCATTATTCGTATTTTGAAGAATGATTGCCAATTCAAGGATTAAAAAAATATTCAAAATTTATACTTTCTTACAACTGATTAGACTTTATCATGAATTTCTATGGCCACACGAAGACCGGAGGATAAATTCTCGCCGTGTTAATTCAGACATGGATATCTATCATAGTCTTGATTAAAAAATGATCCCCCATTATTACACAATGGTTGAAACCTCCTCAAGTGGTTTTTTGATTAATTCCGGCACTGTCGTATCAGCCGCCGGATAGCCCACCGGAATGAGGAGGGATGCTTTTTCATTTGGGGGGCGGTTTAAAATTTCCCCCAAAAAATTCATTGGGCTCGGTGTATGGGTTAGCGTTGCCAAACCTGCATGATGCAAGGCTGCCAATAAAAACCCAGATGCAATCCCAACCGATTCGTTTACATAGTAGTTTTTTCGTTGGCTGCCATCATCGTTAATATCATAGGCTTGTTTAAAAACAACAATAAGGTACGGTGCAATATCCAAAAAGGGTTTATGCCAATCTGTTCCAAATTGGTTTAAATCTTCCAGCCATTCCTTTGTAGCCCGATGACGATAAAATTCTTTTTCTTCCAATTCAGCCGCTTGCCTAATTTTTGCCTTCACAGCTGGGTCCTTAACAACCACAAACTGCCATGGCTGCTTATTGGCCCCGGATGGGGCCGACGCAGCTGTTTGGATACAATTATAAATTATTTTTATGGGGACACTTCGATCAGAAAATGTTCGAATTGATCGGCGTTTTGACATTTCGTTTAAGAATGTTTCTGACCGAGACTGCATATCCTCACCGGTAAATTCTTGAAAGTCTAGTTGTTTGAATCCCATATCTTTTGCCTAAATTTATCGTTGCATATGAAGAAAGAATTTAATTCACCAAAACCTGGGAAGAAGCTTTTTGTTTTTTTTATCATTTGTTTGGCGTTGTTCGCAATCGGATGTCCCCACGATGAAAAGGCCGATAACTTTAGTCCCACCGTAATATTGATTTCCATGGACGGATTTCGCTGGGATTATTTCAATAAAACAAATACACCCAATTTTGACGAATTAATAGATGGAGGATCGAAGTCAGAGGCGCTTATTCCATCTTTCCCAAGCAAAACCTTTCCCAACCATATTACAATTGTGACTGGACGATATCCGGAAAACCATGGCATCATTGCCAATCGAATGTATGATCCGGTTTTTGATGAGTATTACTATATCGGGCAAGGGAGTGCCCCAGTCTTGGATGGAAAATGGTATAATGCAGAGCCCATCTGGGTGACCGCAGAAAAGCAGAACCAAACAGCCATGACCATGTTCTGGCCCATTTCGGAAGCAGAAATTATGGGCGTTCGACCCTCAGAATATTTTGTATATGATGGTTCTGTTTCCCGAAATGATAGGGTAGACCAAATCTTGAAATGGTTAGATTATCCTTCGTCTAAAAGACCCCAATTTTTAACCACATATTTTAGCCATTTGGATGATGTTGGTCATCGCTATGGTCCTGATTCCGATGAAGTAAAATCAGCCATCCAGGAAATGGACCGTACCATGGGCCGGCTTATGGATGGCCTCAAATCCCGAGAAATTTTTCAAAAAGTAAATATAATCCTTGTTTCCGATCATGGCATGGCGACCACATCATCTGATTCTATGATTTTTCTAGATGATTATATTCATATGGATGATATTGAAGTTGTTGACTGGACACCCGTCACAGCCATCCGCCCTAAAGTTCATATCGACTCCATTTTTCAAAAACTCAATCATGTCCATCCAAAAATGTTCGTTTTTAAAAAGGGGGCTGCGCCAAACCGGATTCATTATAATAATAACCGGCGGATTCAGCCCATTAATGCCGTAGCAGCTGAACATTGGTCCATCACAACTCGGGAACATTTCAACATAGATGACCATGCAGAAAAATATAACGGTGCCACCCATGGATTCCACCCCATTTACCCATCCATGGGCGGCATCTTCGTTGGTCATGGTCCCGCTTTTAAATCTGGCTTGAATGGACCGGGCATTACCAATATTCACCTTTATGAAATGATGTGTAAAATTTTGGGATTAACGCCGGCTGCAAATGACGGTAGCCTTGATTCCACTATCATTTTTCTTTCCAATTGATTTTCCTTCCCACTTCTCACTGCAATATCATATACTTCCCAATCCTTAAAAGGAGGTAAAGGAAGAATATGGACGCAAAACTTATTTGGCTTACTGGATTTGTAGGCCTTTACTGGGCATACTGTTTATTCTGGGGTTTTAAAGGAGCCCGTGATGCCAAAACATCGGCAGATTATTTTCTCGCTGGCCGATCTATTGGTGTTTGGGTTTTTGTTTTAGCAGCCACCGCAACCAGTTTCAGTGGGTGGACTTTTGTGGGGCATCCTGGAAAGATATTCACCGATGGTTTGCCTTATGCTTTCGCTTCTTTTTATGCCCTAACCATTCCGCTCACCGGCGTTTTGTTCCTCCGGCGACAGTGGGTGTTGGGCAAAGTTTACCGTTATATCACCCCGGGAGAAATGTACAGCGACTATTATGGTGGTAATGCCATGCGACTTTTGACTGTATTGGTGGCCTTTCTATTCAGCGTTCCATATTTGGGTGTTCAACTCCGGGCTTCTGGAAATTTGTTTAATGTCCTTACTGATGACCTCGTCAGTGTAAATTTTGGCATGTTTGCCCTTACAACGGTGGTGGTGATCTATGTAGCATCTGGGGGATTAAAATCCGTTGCTTATGTTGATTGTGCTCAGGCCATTTTGCTTGCGGTGGGAATTGCCATTTTGGGTGGCATCGCCATTCATTATGCCGGCGGATGGGGTGGTTTCACAGGCGGTTTGGCGGATATTGTCCAAAAGGATGTTTCGTCTGGACAAAACCTCACCCCTGATGGATATTCAATGAAGGTTGCTATACCGGGGAGCATTCAAATGGTATCCGCTGGGTCAAAAGCATCTGGTGGTGCGTGGACGGGCATCATGTGTATGACTTACATGTTTGCCCTCATGGGGATTCAATCTTCGCCTGCTTTTTCCATGTGGGCTTTTTCAAATAAAACCCCTCAGGCATTTCGTTGGCAGCAAGTTGTGGCTTCATCGATTGTTGTCGGCATTCTGTTGTTTACATTCACAATTTTTCAAGGCATGGGTGGCCAAATTCTTGTGGCCAATGGCGTCTTGGAAAATATCAGTGATAAAAACCTTATCCCTGAGTTGATCAATTTACTTTCTGATGCGGCGCCTTGGCTCGTAGGCTTGCTAGCTGTGTGTGCACTTGCCGCCATGCAAAGTACTGGTTCAGCCTATATGTCCACCTTTAGCGCCATGGTAACAAGAGATATTTATACCAAATACATTTCTCCTGGCGCATCTGATCAAACACAAAAAATGACTGGAAGGCTCTTTGTGGTGGTGGTGGCTGGAGCAGCATTAATCGTGGCCGCAAACTCAAGTCAGGCAATTGTTATGTTGGGTGGCCTAGCGGTTGCCTATGGTTTCCAAATGTATCCCGCACTGATCGGTATCTGTTATTATAAAGGATTTACCACCAAGGGTGTTGTTTTTGGGTTGGTGGTCGGACTGATCGCGGTTACCTTAACGGATAAAACATCGGCCTGGTTTGGAGTACCTTGGGGAGCGTATCCTTTGACGATCCACAGTGCTGGTTGGGGAATTTTCTTCAATCTGTTGACCACATTCTTGGTTTCACATTTTTCCGGCGAGTCGGATGCTGCAAAAGTAGTGAAAACTAAAAAACACAAACTCCTCCAATCTATTACAGGTATGACACCAAAAAGAAAAAAGAAAATCAAATTAGCTTGGGGATTAACACTTGTATGGTTTCTTGTGGGCTTTGGGCCCTTTGCTACCATTGGGAATGATTTTTTTTCTGATCCCAATTCACCCGTATTGTGGGCACCCTTTGGGTTGCCATCTTTGTGGGTTTGGCAACTTATGTTTTTGGGGTATGGTATATTTGTTATGTGGTTTCTTGCCTTCCACATGGGGTTTTCTGAACCCATTGACCCTAAAAAGGTCGAAAAATTATCCAAAGAATTTGTTTGATTTTATCATAACAATCGGGGAAATGGGATGAGACCATTTGAAATCATTTTATTCATATTGCTTGGTTGGTCAATAATCAGTTTTTTTTACAGTCCGCATGAAAGAAGGCATTCAAAATTATTGTTAAAAATAATTTTTTCTGTTTTTCTTATTCACTTATTTTTAGAGCAATCGCGATGGCAGATGTTTCCAGCCTATATCTTAATCGGTGGAATACTGTTGACACAAAATCGATCGGCAAATTCAATATTAAAATTTATTTTTATTGGGTTGTTTGGTTTGTCGTTGATGCTTTCCATGGCTGTTCCGGTGATCAAAATACCCAAATTAACCGGGCCATTTACTGTGGGAACATCCATCTATCATTGGGTAGATCAAGATCGGCTAGAGTGGTTTACAGAAAACCCAAATGATAAACGGCAAATGATGGTTCAAATATGGTATCCGGGTGAAAAGATTAAAAAGGCAAAGCGATCATCTTATTTAGATCGCCTGGATATTCGCGCTGAAACGATAGGCGCCGCCGGTAATTTCCCCGGGTTTATTGCCAATCATTTGGCGTTGACAAAAACAAATAGTTTTATAGACATAAAACCCAATCCCGTTTCGGCGCCCTTTCCAATTATAATTATTTCCCACGGGATTACAAGTATGCGACAAATTCATACGTCTCTGGCTGAGAAGCTCGCTAATCATGGATATGTGGTGATTATTCCAGATCATAGTTATGACGCAAATCTCACTATTTTTCCTGATGGAAGTGTTGCGGATTATCGATCTGAAATTACCGGTGATCCTGACAGTATTCTCATTCGGAGAAGTCAAATCAACACGCGTGCAGCCGACATTCATTTTCTCATAAACCAGCTGGAGCGGATTCAGTCTGGTGAAATTATACACCCTTTAAATGGCTATTTAAACTTGAATAAAATTGGTCTGACCGGCCATTCTTATGGTGGTGGTACCAGCGTACTCGCTTCTTTCCAGGATGATCGAATTGGTGCCACATCAAACTTAGACGGGTGGATGAGTCCCCTCCCTAATAATATTATTGAAATGGGTCTATCACAGCCGTTCTTATATATTGGACGACCCAGTTGGGAAGAGTCAGATTATCCCAATAATTATTCAGACCTGGATAAAATAATAAAAAACAATAAAGGGCCTTCTTTTAAAATAATCATAAAAGAAACTCAACATTTAAATTTTACGGATGCACCTTTGTTTTCTCCTTTTGTACATAAAATCTTAGAAGTTGGAAAGGTGGATCGCAAGAGATCTGTTTTCTTGATCAATCAATTGTCCTTGGAGTTTTTTGACCAATTTCTTAGGGACAAACCCAGTCCAATATTGAATAAAACACAACCTGTTCCGGAATTTACCTTTCATTAAAAATGTCCCAAAACCGCATATTCCTCATTTCCATTATATCGTTGATTCTAACAGTACCTTGGTGGTTTTTTGATTATTCAGGTACAATTATTCTGGGGCTCCCGGATTGGGCTTTCTATGCCGTTTTTATGGCCATTCTCTACTCTATTGTAATCGCCTATATTTTAGGAAAATTTTGGAAAACCAAGGAATAGTGTGAATCAAACCCCATTGCTCGGTACAGGCGGCATCATCTTCATGGGCTTGTATCTTCTTTCCCTTATTCTTATTGGTTGGCTGGGTCGCAAGGCACAAAAAGAAAATACCCTTGCTGACTTTTATCTTGCGGGACGGGGCCTGGGAGTATTTGTTCTTTTTCTCACCCTTTATGCAACGCAATACAGTGGCAACACGTTGGTTGGGTTTGCGGGGCGGGCATACCGTGATGGCTATGACGCGTTGGTACTGATTACGTTTCTTTCTGCCGCTGTGGGTGCCTGGCTCTTTTATGCCCCCAAACTATTTCGCCTTTCCCGTGAGCATCATTTTATTACACCCATAGATTTCATTGAGTATCGTTTTAATTATAAATGGCTTTCTATTTTGGGTGCAATATTATGTATAACTGCTCTGGCCAATTATATCTTAACAAACTTAAAAGCCATTGGATATATCGTTGTTGCTGTGACCGGTGGGGCTGTTCCTTTCGCAATAGGCATTATAGTCCTGTCTTTAATAATGGTCACTTATGAAACCTTGGGGGGAATGCGCAGTGTCGCTTGGACCGATGTTATTCAGGGCACCATTCTTCTTTTTGGTGTGATAATTATTTTTATAATAATACAATTTGAATATGGTGGCCTTTCTATTGTTTCAGATCAACTCATGAAAACTGCCCCAGAAAAATTCTTTTCTCCAACTTGGATTGAAAAACGAACGTGGATCAGCACGGTTGCGTTGGGCTTTTTTGGTATTTCCATTTATCCTCACGCCATCCAACGCATTTATTCCGCCCAGAATGAACATACCCTAAAACGATCCATTCAAATAATGGCTTTCATGCCATTGATCACTGTTTTATTTATGGTGGTTGTTGGGATAGTCGGCTCGGGAATCATCCCCGGGCTTGATAGAGCCGGTAGTGAAAAAATCACACTGTTGGTCTTGCAGGATTTGAGTCAGCGTGGTGCCATCATCGGCGGCCTTTTGGTTTTGTTTTTATCAGCAACCATTGCAGCAATTATGTCTACCGTAGATTCTGCATTACTATCCATGTCCTCTATCATCACCAAAGATATTTATTCCCGGTTCAAACCAACGGTCAATCAATCCGATTTAACCAAAATCGGGAAGCTCCTCTCCTGGTTCATTATGGCAATTGCTGTTTATCTCGCCATTATATTACCCCAAACGATCTGGCGGCTGTTGGAAATCAAACTGGAACTTCTAATCCAAGTAGCGCCTGCTATTTTCCTCGGACTTTATTTAAAAAAACTCAAATCAAAATCTGTATTTATGGGAATGGTCATCGGAACACTTGTTGCTGTAAGTATAATGATTGCAAACAAACTAGGCATGAACATTCCATCCAAACCCTGGGGTGTTCATGCGGGTGTATGGGGATTAATGATCAACATCGGTACAATTTATTTTATGGAAAAACTTTCTGGTTTTAAAAATGAATAAATTAAACCTTTCAGGACTCATGCACCTTCTGATTGTCTATATTGTTTGGGGAAGTACCTATCTTGGAATCCGCGTGGCGGTACAAGAAGGGTCTGGCTTCCCGCCTATGATCATGTCTGCCACGCGGGTGTTCGCCGGCAGCTTAATCCTTGTTGCGCTGGCACGATTCATTCAAAAACAATCCCTGCGCTTAACCAAAGAAGAATGGGTCGTCTTATCTGTTTCTGGGCTGGCGCTTTGGTGGGGCGGAAATGGATTGGTTGCAATCGCAGAAATGACTGTCCCTTCCGGATATGCTGCCTTAATCATTGCATGCACACCAATCTGGGTGGCAATTATAGAATCTATTTTGGATAAAAAGCGGCCTTCAGTTTTTCTCGTTATTTCATTGTTAATTGGAGTTGCTGGTATTGCAGTTTTAAACTGGCCGGCAATTATAGCCGGCAACCTTAATGATCTTAGGGGTTTGTTTTTATTGATCATTGCCGGGTTAAGTTGGGGTGCCGGTTCTATATATCAAAAAAGAAAAAATATTCATACCACACCTGAGATCAGTTCTGCGGTACAGCAATTCACCGGTGGGGTTGCGCTCTTGATTACCTCTTTTATTATATCTGAGCCGACTATAAATCCGGTTCCATCCGCCTGGTGGGCTTGGGGATACTTGATCATTTTCGGTTCTGTAATTGCATTTACCTCTTTTGTAAAAGCATTAAAATTGCTCCCACCTAATGTTGTATTTACCTATGCCTTTGTCAATCCTGTCGTGGCGGTGATTCTTGGGTTTTTTATTTTAGGTGAACCCATCACCCCGTGGACTTTTGCTGGTGCAACCTTGGTTATCATTGGGGTGCTTGGGGTGTTCAAAGAACAAAAGAATGGTATTCCCCAACATGATTAAATTCATGGGCAACAAAACTCTATTTTTTGAGTTTTTATAAAACATATTCCCGAATTCTATAAACTAAAGTCTTTACCTAATGATGAAAAAAATCATTCTTCTTACTGTTGCCCTGTTTACCATTTTATCCGCCCAAAACACTTGGATGTATTCCGGTCGGGTCCATCCCGAGCTGAAGTGGCAGACTATTTCAACCCAACATTTTAATATTCATTATCACCAGGGGATTGAAGACATCGCCAAAGAGGGGGCCATTATTGCGGAACATGTTCGCCCCACATTATTGGCACAAATGGATCTGGATACGATTCCACGGATTGATATTATTTTCACGACAGAAGATGAAATCATGAATGGCTTTGCCACTTGGATGTACAACACCTTTATATGGGTGGATCAAAATGATGCTGCCATCTGGCTGGAAAAAGGGAAGTGGCTTGAACAGGTTCTGTCCCACGAACTTCAACATATCGTTCTTCTCCATAAAATCAAATCCTGGATGCCCGATCCCATGGGCCAATTATTATCCGGAATCCCGGGGTGGGTTATTGAAGGAACAGCAGAATACGAAACTGAAAGCTGGCGTCCCTATCGTGCAGATCTTTCCCATAAAGCCCATGTCCTTCAAAATAAAATGGGTTCAATGGATCCTCACCATGATGGTTTTTCAAAGATGCTCTATTGGGCAGATCGGTTTGGGGATTCAACGATTACAAAAACATTAGCATATCGAAATGATTTTAAAACCTTTTCATTTAAAACGGGATTTAAAAAAGCAACCGGTATCACCGTAGGCCAATTCAACGAAGACTGGCGCAGGCAGATGAATACCTATTACTACGGCTATCGCTCACAAAAAGAATCTTACAAAGAAATGGGTGAAGTGTTTACGCTCCCCATTAAAAAAATGCAGTCATTTTCATTTTATGAAGACAGTACCAAAATTGCCCTGCTTGGTTTGCTTGATAAAGAACAGCGGGATGTTTCTCTCATTATCGCAGAGCGCGATACAGTCAAGGAACAGGAACGTTTTGAAAAATGGGAGAAAAGCATTGAAAAGATTCAAGAGAAAAAAAAGAAGACAAAAAAGGATTCTCTCGCTTTAGAAAAATCCTATAAAGAAAAAGTACTGTGGAAAAAAGATGAAGTAGATTTTGGACAGTTTCACCAAAATATGGCTTGGTCCGCTGATGGAAAAAAACTGGCTTATTCGAAATACCATTTTGGAATAAATCAATCCATGGTTTATGATATTAAAGTTTACGATACCAATTCTGAAAAACACCGATGGCTGACCAAATCCCTGCGGGCAACCTATCCCGTGTGGTTGGATTCCAACACAATCGCTTTTGTTGCTCACCATAATAGTGTATCCAATATTTATACTTTAAATATCAGCGGGGAAGAGCCAAAGCTACTGACAAATTTTATGGATAATACTCAGATTGCATATTTATCCGTTTCCCCGGATCAGGGTTCGATCGCATTTGCAATGAATCCAAAAAATGGAAATATGGATATTTATACGTTGAATGTTGAATCAGGTGATCTGAAGCAAATTACGACCGAACCCATGGCAGACATTGGCCCCGTGTGGCATCCAGATGGGACGGCAATTTCTTATACATCCAATGCCAATGGTGTGCCGAACATCCATACCATAAACCTGAGTACCGGAAACGCCACAGTAAATACAGATGCGGGCGATGGGATTTGGTCCCATCAATGGATGCCAAATGATTCGCTTGTTTTGGCATCATCCTTGGGCGATGTGGATTCTGTTCGATTGGTTAAGGTCAATCCTTTCCGCAAGCCCGATACTAAGCCGCTCTCTTTAAGAGACAACTATACCTCCTGGTTAAAAGCGGGACCGAATGTAGCTTTCGTCAATGAAAAATCCGATTCATTGCCGGAAATATCTAATCCTCAAAAATATAAATTCACAAAACACATGCGACCTTTTATCACCTTATTTTTACCCACCCCAACACCATTCGGAATGGCATCTTGGGTGGATGCCTTAGGACGAAATTCATTTGCAACAATAGGATATCTTAACCCGAACGATGTCAAACTCAGCGGTATTTTGCTTGAGGTTGTCACAGCCAGTTTTGGACCATTGTGGACCGTTTATTATTCACACAATATGGATGGAGCATTCCGCCGATACAATAAAGCAAATATGATTGATATTAAGGATGGTCTTTCCTTGGCTCTAACTCACCCCATGAATTTCGGAGAATCGCCGTCGTCTAATCATAGCTTATCATTAAGGGCTTCTTTTATTAATCATAATACTACGGTTGGAAATAAAACCGATAAAAAAACAGGTGAGTTGATTCCACTGGATACAAGTCAATATGTAAACCTGCCCATCCCGGAAAAAGGAAAAGAGGGTTTGATTTCATTGGGTTATGTTTGGTCAAACAAACGCCCTCATGCCTGGAACAGCCTTCATCCAACTCAAGGTTATGGTCTTTTGGCAGAAGTGAATTACGCCAACAAAAATCTTTTCGGAAATTTCAGTTACACCCGTTTTAAAACAGATATGTATGCCAACATTCCCATTGGCAATACGGCGCTATATTTCCGCCTAAAAACAATGATGTATTCCGGACAACCGCCTGCACAGGATTTTCTTGGGCTTACGGATGATGAGCCAATCTATATTAGTGGAATCGGCCCCAGTGAGTTTTTGCCTGAAAATCATAACCCAAGAGGGTGGTCCGGTCATCGACTGGGCGATAAGCTCATATACGGATCTTTAGAATATCGTCTCCCAATTGCGCCAAAAACTGCATCCGTAAATCTTATTTCAGATTTCGGTAATGCTTGGTCGGCTGATAGAGAAAAAGAAAAAATGGTTGTTACCGGAGGGTATGAATTACGGCTTGCTTTGGGGGCATTTGTTCTGTCCGGGGGTGATGCACAAACCATCGATGACTGGAAAAATGATAAAAAACCGCTTCGTTATTATCGTCTTGCCTTGACCAATCCGTTTTGAATTCAAAATAATTATATAGTTTACAAATTGTTTCTTTCCCAATATCCTAATTTGGATGTAATCTTTGTTGCCTGAAATTTATATTTCATGCTTTTTTTCACTTACTAAAGGCAAGCCAGCAACACCTTTTACGTGACCTCACAACAGTCTAAGATCACCGCTATCGTTGGTGCCCAATGGGGCGACGAAGGCAAAGGGAAAATCACTGATTTCTTTGCTGGCGAATCCGACTACGTGGTTCGTTTCCACGGGGGAAACAATGCCGGCCATACCATCATCGTTGATGGTGTTACATTCAAACTTCATCTCATCCCATCCGGAATTGTCTATGGCGAGCCTATGTCTATTATCGGCAATGGCGTTGTGGTAGATCCCAAAGCGTTACTCGATGAAATTGCATATGTAAAAGAAAAAGGGATCAATCCAAAACTTATGGTAAGCGATCGGGCTCATGTGATTATGCCTTATCATATTTCCATGGATGGGGCCCTTTCTGGACATCAAGGCAATCTCGCCGCCGGAAGCACCCGTCGTGGAATTGCGCCTGTTTATGCGGATAAAATGTTCCGAAATGGCATCCGCATGATTGACCTTTTAGAGCCGAATGTGTTTAGAGAAAAATTGGAAAAAGGCTACACCTTTGCTAAGGGAATAATTGAGAAAACACTCAACTCTTCTTTGGATATTTCTATGGTTGAAATTTTTGATACCTATTTAGAATATGGACAAAAATTAAAACCCTATATTCAAGATACTTCTGTTGAACTTTATAACGCCCACAAATCAGGCAAGTCCATTTTATTTGAAGGTGCGCAGGGTATTTCTCTGGATGTGGATCATGGTGTCTATCCTTTTACCACGTCTTCCAATACGGCGGCGGGACATATTTCAACGGGAACTGGCGTAAGTTTCAGAGACATTGATCGTATTATTGGTGTAGCAAAAGCCTATTTGAGTCGCGTGGGAGAAAGTCCATTGCCATCTGAAATTCATGGTGACGAAGCGAAAAGCCTTCGAGATAAAGGCGGAGAATACGGCACAACAACAGGCCGTCCACGACGTGTGGGTTGGTTAGATTTGGTTCAGGTGCGCCAGGCCGTACGCGTCAATGGGCTTACAGAAATTGCCCTAACAAAATTAGATATATTAAACGGATTTGATAAGCTTCCCATTTGTGTCGCTTATGATGTGAGTGGAAAACGCATCACTGAAATGCCGGCAAGCTTAACTGAATATCGGAATGCAAAACCTATCTATGAAACATTGCTGGGCTGGGGCGATCTTCCTCAAAACATTTGGGATAAAGGCTACGACGCCATGCCCCAAACTTTGAAAGATTATATTGCATTTATTGAGCGTGAAGTGGATTGCCCCGTGAAGATTGTTTCGGTAGGACCCCAGCGCCATGAAACCATAATCCGTTGATGATTAAACACAAAGACGCGGAGACCACAAAGATAAAAACCGTAGTTCTTTTTGTGAACTTTGTGTTTAAATAAATGGCGTTTACGAAAGAAATCGTTGACTTTTCCGGGCTATCTAATGATGCCATTAAAACAAAATTAGCGGAACTCAACATTCCGCTCACCACTGAAGAAGCACTCAAAATTCAAAATGATATGCTGGGGCGGGCGCCATCTCTGGCGGAACTCATTTTATTTTCCATCCAAGGGTCTGAACATTGTAGTTATAAAAGCAGTCGCAACCACCTAAAACAATTTACGACTGAAGGGCCAGATGTCGTTCTGGGCGCCAAAGAAGACGCGGGTGTGGTGGCTGTAGCTACAGATAATAAAGGTCATCGCTGGTGCATTGTGATGAGTCACGAATCCCATAATCATCCGTCCCAAATTGTGCCTTACGAAGGGGCCGCAACGGGCGTGGGTGGAAATGTACGGGACGTGTTATGTATGGGCGCAGAAGTGATTGCAGTTACCGATTCATTTCGTTTCGGAAGTATTAAAAACAATAAAACTAAATGGATTCATGATGGGGTGGTAGCGGGTATTGCCGGCTATGGAAATCCGCTGGGTATCCCCAATATTGGTGGAGATCTTTATTATCACGATGGCTATAACGAAAACTGTTTGGTCACTTTGGTTTCACTTGGGATTGTGATAGAAGATGATATTATTCATTCTTACGCGCCAAAAAATGCCGACGGATATGATTTAATTTTACTGGGAAAGCCCACAGACAATAGTGGATTTGGTGGTGCAAGTTTTGCTTCATTGGAGTTGGAAGAAGAAAAGAAAGAACAAAACAAAGGGGCGGTTCAAGAACCCAATGCATTTTTAGAACGACACCTGTTAAAATCATCCTATGCGCTTTTTGATATCCTGAAAGAGAAAGGACTTATAAACAATGTCGGGTTCAAAGATTTGGGCGCAGGTGGTGTGGCTTGTGCCAGTGTGGAGTTGGCAGAAACATCCGGCTACGGCGCGGAAGTTTGGATGAACAAAATTCACATCGGCATGGATGGGTTACATCCGTCCGTTTACCTTTGTAGCGAAACACAAGAGAGATTTATGTGGGTGTGTTCGCCGGAAATTACACCACTGATTTTAGACCACTATAATACTGTGTTTGACCTTCCCGGCGTGAGCACCGGCGCTCGTGCTTCCGTAGTAGGGAAAATTCGAAATGACGGCCAATATATTGTCCACAATGGCGATGAAGAAATTGTAAATGCGATAGCAAAAGAAGTGACGGAAGGCTTTTTATACGACCGGCCTTATGAATCGCGGAAAAACAATTTTGTAGAACCTAATCTGCCGGAACCGACAAATTACAATCAAGTTTTGTTGGATATTTTATCTCACGAAAACATGGCGAGTCGCGAACCTATTTTTGAGCAGTACGACAAACAAGTTCAAGGTCGTATTCATACAGAAACAGGTTTGGCTGATTCTGGCGTAATGGCGCCATTTAATTCAGAAAAATATCCGGAAGAAATTCGCAATGTAGGAATCGCCCTTTCCACCGATCACAATCCAAGATACGGATTGATTGATCCTTATTGGGGTGGCATAAATGCGGTGGTGGAATCCATGCGGAATGTTGCTTCAGTTGGGGCAACACCCCACGCATTATCCGATTGTCTCTGTTTTGGAAATCCGGAGAAACCACACCAAATGTGGGAATTTGTGGAAAGCGTTCGTGGGGTGGCTGATGCCTGTAATGCCATTACTTTAAAGGATAACCCCAACCATGCCACACCAATTATTGCGGGAAATGTGAGTTTTTACAATGAATCAAAAGGTGGCGCGATTCCCCCCAGCCCCATTTTGAGTTGTTTGGGCCGACTCAAAGATGTAAACAAAGCAGTACCAGCTTATTTCCAAAAATTGGATTCTGTTGTGTTAATGATTGGCAAACGAAAAAATGAATTGGGCGGTTCAGTTTATTACAGTCTGTATGATGAAATGGGTGCCAATGTTCCGAAGCCTAATTTAGAAGAAGTAAAAAACCAAATATTTGCCCTGACCGATTGTATTGATGGTGGCTTGGTTTTATCCTGCCATGATATTGCTGATGGTGGTGTTGCATCTACCCTTGCGGAAATGACCTTTGGGAACGATATTGGTTGTGATATAAATATTGATAGCAACCTTTTGAATGAAAAATTATTATGGTCCGAAACGGGTGGATTTATTTTAGAAATATCATTGGAAAATGTTGATGGAATAAAAATCATATTTTCACATGTTGAATTGGATGTTTATGAAATTGGAAAAACAATCGGCAATTTAATTCAAATAAATAACGTTGTTGGTTTGACAGTGAATAAAGCAAAAGAAGCGTGGACAAATGGATTACGTGAAAAAATTTAGATCCACGAAGACAACAAGAGTGCAAAAAAATATTATGTTTTATCTTTGGGGGCTCTGCGACTCTGTGGCAAAAATATAATGAGCAATGTAGATTACAAATCAGCCGGTGTTGATATTGATGCTGGAAACGAAGCTGTGGATCGCATTAAAGATGGGGTAAAATCAACTTTTACGTCTAATGTGCTTACAGGGATCGGGAGTTTCGGTTCGCTCTACGATCTGAAACCTATTCTTGAAAAATATGATCATCCGATCATGGTTCAAAGTATTGATGGTGTGGGGACAAAAACAATCATCGCTCGTAAACTGGGGAAATTTGATACTATCGGAATTGATTTATTGAGCGCCGCCGCCAACGATATTTTGGTCATGGGTGCGCGGCCCCTTACTTTTCTGGACTATATTGCAAACGACAAACTGAAGCCGAAAATTGTAGAAGAAATTGTATCCGGAATGGTAAAAGCGTGCAAAGAAACGGGGGTCTCTTTGGTCGGTGGTGAAACTGCCGAAATGCCCGACACTTATCTTCCCGGTGAGCACGACCTAGTGGGCATCATCACCGGTGTGGTGGAAAAAGAAAAAATCATTACCGGGGAAAGCATCAAACCCGGCAATGTAGTGTTGGGGCTGCCTTCTAACGGCCTGCACACCAATGGTTATTCATTTGCACGAAAACTCTTTTTTGAAATTGGCGGTTATGATGTGAATGATACGATCCCGGAGTTGGAAAAATCGGTAGGCCTTACTTTGCTTGAACCCCACATCAATTATACTAATCATGTTTTTGCCGTTTTAAATAATGAGATTGACATCAAAGGCGTTGCACATATTACCGGTGGTGGATTGATTGAAAACATACCGCGAATTTTACCGGACGGGTGCGGCGTGAAAATTCAAAAAGGATCCTGGCCCATTCTCCCTGTTTTTGATGTAATGCAATCTATTGGTGATGTGGATGAAGATGAAATGTTTCGTGCTTTCAATATGGGTGTCGGGATGGTCTTCATTGTTGATTCTAACGATGTGGGTTATGTAAAAGGCGCCCTAAAAGAGTTGGCGGAAGTTTATAAGATTGGTTCCGTTGTAGGTGGAAAGAAACATGTTACCCTTAAATAAAACAACCACGAAGGTGCCAAGAGCACACAAAAAAAATTCTTTTAAATCTTTGCGAACTCCGAGACTCTGCTGCAAAAAATTATAAATATTGCCATCATCCAATTCCCCGGTTCAAATACAGAGCGAGAAACCCTTATGGCCTGCAGGCGTGTAGGATTAAACCCGGTCGAATTTTTATGGAATGAGTCGGCAAAAAAATTGTCTGATTTTAATGGTTATGTGATTGTGGGCGGTTTTGCTTATGAAGATCGTTCCCGTGCCGGCGTGATTGCGGCGCTCGATCCCATCATGAAACTGATCAAGATTGAAGCAGAAAAAGGGAAACCTGTTTTAGGCATCTGCAATGGGGCGCAAATCTTGGTGGAAAGCGGGCTCGTCCCTGGGCTGGATGGCCATCGTGTGGGGGTTGCCCTGACAGACAATAAACGTGTAAAGGGTGGCCATGTTATCGGTGTCGGCTACTATAATACATGGTCGAATTTGAAACTGTCCGCACCTTCATACCGCTGTGCCTTTACGCGACAGTTGAGCACCGATGATATCATCAACATCCCCCTGGCCCATGGCGAAGGACGATTTATTATTCCTGATAAGCTGTTGGAAAAAATGATCGCCAACGACCAAACTGTATATCGTTATTGTGATGATGATGGAAACGTGGTGGATGAGTTTCCAACGAACCCCAATGGATCTATGCACAACCTGGCGGCGGTGTGTAACCCCGCCGGGAACGTCATGGCCATGATGCCCCACCCGGAACGGACGGAAAATGGAGATGCAATTTTTTTATCCATGAAAGATTTTATCGATAACGGAAATCCGTTGACCAACCATACACTGTCCTTTGAGCGTCCCCATTATAAAGTAGTAAGCTATAATCCAAATGATGATGCCGCCGAATGGGTTATAGACATGATCATTACAGATAACGAAGCGTCATCTGTTCATAATACGCTGGTTCGCTTAGACCATGATGTTTCCATCACGCGGCAGACCCATTGGGAAATTTCCGTAGATGGCGACCGGGAATCCATCCTGAAAAAAATTGATGCTACCGGGGAACTCTATAATTCCAACAAAGAATTCATCAGCAAAACCACATCTATGCAAAACACAATATCCTTCCTAGTTCGGCAAAAAGAAGACATGGTTGGACGGGCAAAATTTGAATCCCTGACACAACGATTTGAAATCGGCGGAATTACTAAAATAAAACGCGGCGTCATATGGAATATCACTGTAAACAGCGGTAACTTGGAAAATGTTTTAGGCAACCTTTTAGATACACACATATTTTTCAACCCATTATCTCATGAATGCTATCGAATCAACTGAACACTATAAAGACCGCATTAAAGCGGAACTGAATAACACCTTAACCAAAACGTCTTTGGCTGGTGGATCCAAACGAACCGGGAAAGTTCGGGACCAATATGATTTTGGCGACAAAGTTGCGCTCATTACTACCGATCGTCAAAGCGCCTTTGACCGCGTTTTAGCATCCATTCCATTTAAAGGACAAGTCCTAAATCTCACCAGCGCATGGTGGTTTGACCAGACAAAAGATATTATTCCAAATCAAGTAATTGATGTCCCTGATCCTAACGTGACGTTGGCGAAAAAGTGTGATGTCTTTCCCATTGAATTTGTGGTTCGTGGATATATTACCGGCAGCACCAGCACGTCACTCTGGACAGTTTATAATAAGGATAACCGCACATATTGTGGAAATGATTTACCGGAAGGCTTAGTGAAAAATCAAAAGTTAACTGCCAACATGCTCACACCCACCACCAAAGAAGAACATCACGATCGACCCATTGCCCCTGATGAGATCGTAAGCGAAGGATGGATGACACAAGAAGATTGGGATTATTGCAGCCAGAAAGCATTAGAACTTTTTGCGTTCGGACAAAAGAAAGCTGCGGAAAGCGGCATGATATTGGTGGATACCAAATACGAAATGGGCCGGGATTCAAGTGGTGAAATAATGCTTATTGATGAAATCCACACGCCGGACTCAAGCCGTTACTGGATTGCGAAAACTTACGATGAGCGCATGACGGCCGGCCAGGAACCCCAGAATATTGATAAAGAATTTTTACGACTTTGGTTTGTGGATAATTGTGATCCTTATAATGATGAAACATTGCCGGAAGCGCCGGAAGCATTGGTGGCTGAACTATCGAGCCGCTATATCTATTTATATGAAACCATAACGGGCGGGTTGTTTCCTTTTCCTGATTTGGGAAAACCTGTTAATGAACGAATTAATGAAAATTTGAAGGAAGTATTATGAAAACAGTAATAATTATGGGTTCCACGTCCGACGAACCCCATGCAAAGAAAATTACAAATAAATTAGATGAATACGGCATTACCTGGGAACAGCATGCAGCATCGGCACACAAACAGCCGTTGCAAGTTTTAGAAATTTTAACCGCGAATAAAGATGAAAAAGATATTGTGTATATCACTATCGCTGGGCGGTCCAATGCCTTATCCGGATTTGTGGCCGCCAATTGTGAATTCCCAACCATTGGTTGTCCACCATTTTCAGATAAAACAGATATGCTGGTGAATGTTCATTCCACATTGCAGATGCCAAGCAATACACCGGTCTTGACAATTCTTGATCCGGGTAATTGTGCTTTAGCGGTTAAACGAATTTTCGGTGTCTAATCATCTGAATGCGGTTTCGCCACTGGACGGACGCTATAGCAGTAGCGTAAAGTATCTGTCCGCCTACTTTTCCGAATCAGCGCTCATGCACTACCGCCTGAAAGTTGAGATTGAATATCTTGTTGCTCTAGGCAGAGAAAAATCTATTAAAGAGCTTCCGACCTTTTCAAAAGGTGAACAAGCGCGACTTCGGAAAATATATCAAAACTTTAATTCCACCGGTGCAGAAAAAGTAAAAGAAATTGAAGCCACTACTAACCATGATGTAAAGGCAATTGAGTATTACATTCAAGGGAAAGTAAGGAAAGGTCTTCACCCCTGGATTCATTTTGCCTTGACGTCAGAAGATGTGAATAATTTATCCTATTCACTCATGTGGCAGGACGGGTTGTCTCTGGTTTATTTACCTGCGCTCCAGTTAGTAAACAAAGAACTAAAGAAAATGGCTCGGAAATATAAAAACGCATCCATGCTGGCGCTGACCCACGGCCAGCCCGCGACACCCACAACATTCGGAAAAGAATTGGCCGTCTTCTGCGCCCGGTTGGAGCGACAAATCGACCAGATCAAAACCCATAACCTGTTGGGGAAATTCGGCGGTGCCACAGGAACATGGTCCGCCCATATGGTGGTGTATCCAAAAACAAACTGGACTTCCTTCACATCCAAATTCATTAAATCGCTCGGACTTGAGCCGAATCTGGTTACCACCCAGATCGAATCCCATGATTCCGCCGTAGAAAGCTATCACCAAGTAGTTCGTGTTAATTCCATCCTGACCGATCTCTGTCGGGACATGTGGTCTTATATCAGCCGTGGGATTTTAGGACAAAAAACAGTGGCCGGCGAAGTGGGCTCATCTACCATGCCCCATAAAATCAACCCCATCCAATTTGAAAATGCGGAAGGCAATATGGGTCTCGCCAATGCGCTTCTGAATCATCTCGCCACCAAACTTCCTATTTCCCGAATGCAGCGGGATCTCACCGATTCAACTACTTTACGAAACCAGGGCGTGGCTTTGGGACATTCCTATTTAGCCCTGCAGAATATTTTAAAGGGCTTTAGCCGGATTACTATTAATAAAACCCAAATGTCGAAAGAGATGGATAATCATTGGGAAGTTTTGTCGGAAGCAATTCAGACAATCCTGCGAAAATCCGGAAAAACGAATGCTTACGAACAGCTAAAAAACTTGACCCATGGAGAATCGATAAATGCAGACTCCTTGGCAAAATTTATAACTGGATTGAAGATTTCTGATGAAGATAAACGGACATTATTAAATCTTACACCAAAATCATATACTGGGCTTTCATCTAAACTTGTGGATTTAATCTAATGTGTGGTCTTGCCGGTATTTATTCCCATAAATCAGTTGCTACCGAACTCTACGAGAGCATCATTCATTTGCAGCATCGCGGACAGGATGCCGCTGGGATTATGACCTATGATAACCGTATGCATAAAGAAAAGGGGGTGGGGCTCGCAAAAGAAGTTTTCAATGAATCAAACATGGAGCTTCTTACTGGTAATATCGGAATTTCTCACAATCGGTATCCCACCCACGGCGGGTTTAGTCATGGCGAAGTACAGCCCTTCTGGACGTCTGTCCCTTACGGAATCGCTCTGGCCCACAATGGGAATCTTACCAATTATCAGAGCCTTGCTGAAGAAATCACAAACAAAGATAGCCGGTATTTAAACACCAATTCCGATTCAGAAGTATTGCTTCACTATTTTGCAGATTTACTCCACACAAATAATCCGCCTGAAGATAGTGAAGAATTTTTCTATCTCTTGTGCAGTGCGGTTACCAAAATTTTCAAGCATGTAAAGGGTGCCTATTCCGTCGTAAGTATTGTTATTGGAAAAGGGCTTGTGGTCTTTCGCGATCCCCGGGGAATTCGCCCGCTGGTGAAAGGTGAGCGATCCAATGGTAATGGTGGCAAGGATTACATTTTCGCGTCCGAAAATACCATGTTTTATTCATTGGGCTTTGAGCCTAAAGGAACCGTGCTCCCTGGTGAATTGATTTATGTAGATGAAGCTGGAAAAGTATTCAGCAAGCGATTGGTTAAAAAATCATTTAATCCCTGCATTTTTGAATACGTGTATTTCGCCCGCCCCGATGCCACTTTGAATGATGTAAGCGTCTATCGATCCCGACTTCGGATGGGTCAAAACTTGGCAGACGCGTGGAAAAAGAAATATCCCAAAATAACCCCCGATATTGTGATACCTGCTCCAAGCACAGCCAACACATCGGCCTTGTCTTTTGCCCATGAATTGGGTGTTCGCTATTCTGAAGGCTTGTATAAAAATACCTTTATTGGCCGAACCTTTATTATGCCGGGACAAGCAGAGCGAAAGAAATCTGTAAAATATAAACTGGTGCCACAAGAAACAGAAATTCGTGATAAAAAAGTGCTGATTATGGACGACAGTATTGTCCGGGGAAATACCAGTAGGGAGATTGTGCGTATGCTTCGGGATTTTGGCGCCAAAGAGGTGTATTTTGCCGTTGCCTGTCCGCCCGTAAAATGGCCCTGTTTTTATGGCGTAGATATGCCAACCAAGAACGAGCTTATTGCTGGAAATATGAGCGAAGATGAAATCCAAGAATACTTGAATGTGGATGCGCTTTTGTACCAAAAAATTGATGATTTGGTAGAAGCGGTCACCCGGAAAGGAAATCACTATATTGATACACCTTGCATGGCATGTTTGGATGGAAATTATGTGGCTAATGATATTGACGATGCCAAGATCGCAGAAATGGAAACGATGCGTCTGAATGACCGGAATGGTAAGCAACCATAAGAATTGAAGAAAAAAAATAAATCCATCGGTATAGGGCTTGCCCTTGGTGCTTCTTTTGGTGTTGCGATTCGGCCATCTGTTGGTATGACAATTGCCATGGCGATTAATAATATAAATAAAAATGATAAATAATTTTATATTAAAACCTTTGTGAGCTTTGTGGCTCAAAAAATATTAGTCATCGGTTCCGGCGCACGGGAACACGCTATCGTTCGCGCATTGGATCGCTCGCCCCAAGAAAAAGAAATTTATTGTCTTGCTTCAAATATGAATCCGGGCATTGCCGAGCTCTGCGACGAAATACTAATTGGGAATTTCAACGACCCAGATTTTGTTGTGAGCTATGCAAAAGAAACGGGAACCATTTTAGCTATAATCGGACCAGAAAACCCCTTAGCAAATGGCGTGGCGGATGTACTTTGGGGAGCTGGTCTAAAAGTAGTAGGGCCCACAAAAAATTTAGCTCAATTGGAAACATCAAAAGCATTCACCCGAAATTTATTGAAAGAATACAATATTCCCGGCGGTCCTATATATCAGACATTTAATTCGATGGATGGTGTGGCCGATTTCTTAAATGAGCTTGGCGAAAACTATGTGGTAAAGTATGACGGCCTCGCCGGCGGAAAAGGTGTAAAGGTGGCGGGTGAACATTTACATTTTCATGATGAAGCATTGGCTTATTGCCAAGAATTGGTGAATAATAATGGCGAATTTGTCATTGAAGAAAAATTCACTGGAGAAGAATTTTCGCTCATGAGTTTTTGCGATGGCGAGACCTTAAAGCACATGCCTGCTGTTCAAGATCACAAGCGAGCTTACGAAGGCGATTCCGGGCCAAATACCGGTGGGATGGGGACTTACTCTGACGCCAATCATTCGCTCCCCTTCCTGTCGGTCGATGAAATTTCCCAAGCACATGATATCAATATTAAAACCGCGAATGCGGTAAAGGATCAATTAGGAGAAGGATACAAAGGCATCCTTTACGGTGGATTTATGGCCACTGCCAATGGTGTGAAGCTCATCGAATACAATGCGCGCTTTGGAGATCCGGAAGCCATGAATGTTCTCTCGCTTTTGGAGTCTGACTTTATTGAGATTTGCAATGGAATTACTGGTGGAACATTAGATAATATTGATGTACAATTTTCGAAGAAAGCCACCGTTTGTAAATATGCTGTTCCGGAAGGATATCCGAACAACCCCGTAAAGGGTGAACCGATTGACGTTTCGGGTAATTCTAATCCAGATGGTTTGTTTTATGCGTCCGTTGATTTCAAAGGGGCAAGTTTGGTCGAAGCTGGAAGTCGAACTGTCGCAGTTCTGGGAATTGCAGATACAATTATGGCCGCGGAAAAAATTGCGGAAAAAGACGTGTCTGCTATTGCTGGTCCGCTCTTTCATCGGACTGATATTGGGACCGATGAAGTCATTCAGAAGCGTATTGATCATATGAAATCCTTACGATGATTAAGCTCGGTGTTATCGGCTCCACAAAGGGGACGGACCTGCGTGCCATATTTGATGCGATTAAAACCGGTGAATTGAATGCGCAAGCTTGTGTTGTTATGTCTAATCGAAAGAGTGCTTATATATTAGAACGAGCCAAAAATCATAATGTGCCGGCGGTGTTTATTTCTCATAAAGGAAAATCCAGAGAAGAGTTTGATGCTGAAATTACGTCCCTTTTAAAAGAGCATAATGTTGATTTGGTTTTACTTATTGGATTCATGCGAATTTTATCCGCAGAATTTTGCCGAGAATGGCGAGACAGACTCTTGAATGTGCATCCTTCGCTGTTGCCGAAATATGCTGGCAGGATGGATACCAACGTTCATAAAGACGTGCTAAATAATAGTGAAACAGAAACGGGTTGTACAATTCATTTTGTCACAGATGAGGTGGATGGAGGACCAATCCTCATTCAGAAAAAATGTAATGTAGAACCAGATGAAACTGTAGAAACATTAAAAACAAAAGTGCAAAAATTAGAGGGCGAAGCTTTTATTGAAGCGATACAATTAATACAAAATAATTCTCATGTTAAATAGTCCTACTTTAAATCAAAACCCAATCAAAATTAATCGGGCACTCATTTCAGTTTTCGATAAGGCCGGTGTGGTGGAACTGGCTCAATCACTCAAGAATCTCGGTGTAGAAATTTTATCAACCGGTGGTACAGCCGGGGTGTTGCGTGATGCCAATATTTCTGTCACGGATGTTAGTGACTACACAAAGTTTCCGGAAATTATGGATGGCCGTGTAAAAACTATTAATCCGCTTATTGAGGGTGGAATTCTTGGCCTTCGGGACAAACACAGCGCTGATGCCAAAGAAAAAAATATTCAATGGATTGACCTTGTGGTGTGCAACCTTTACCCCTTTTCAGAAACAATTTCCCGGAAAGATTGCGACTTGGCGTTGGCTTTAGAAAATGTGGATATTGGCGGTCCCACCATGATCCGATCCGCTGCAAAAAATGTTGGATGGGTTTGTGTGGCGGTAAATCCGGCTGATTATTCCATGATCAGCGATGAATTGCAATCGGGTGAAATTTCTTTCAAGACTCGACAGTTATTTTCCTCTAAAGCTTTTGGGCACACGGCACAATACGATACAATTATACATAATTATTTAAAAGAAGAAGAATTATCAGCTGATCTGTCGTTAACATATATAAAACATTCTGACATGCGATATGGCGAAAACCCTCACCAATCAGCTGCTGCTTATAAAATACCCGGATATAAAGATAATAATATTCTAAATGCTAAAATTTATCAGGGTAAAAAACTATCATATAATAACATAATGGATGCAGATGGCGCTCTCGCTTGCATTAGAGAGTTTGATGATCCTGCGAGTGTGATTGTTAAGCATTCTAATCCATGCGGTGTTGCCGTTGGTAATAATTTACTAGATGTATATAATAGAGCATTTAATGCGGATTCTTTGTCTGCCTTTGGAGGAATTGTTGCTCTTAATCGTACTTGTACAGCAGAGGTTGCAATTGCTATTACATCTATTTTTGTTGAAATAGTTTTAGCGCCTGATTTTGAAAAAGAAGCCTTGAGAGTTTTTACAAAAAGGAAAAACCTTAGGGTTTTAGAAATTGGTGAAATTATAAAACGAGAACCTAAGCTTGAATTAAGAAATATAGACGGCGGCTTACTTATACAAAATGTTGATGTAAAAATATTAAAAAAAGAAGATTTACAAATTGTCACAAAAATTCATCCATCTTCTCAAAATATAGAGGATGCGCTCTTTACTTGGAAAGTTTTGAGACATGCAAAGTCTAATGGTATTTTAATCTCAAAAAACAAAACCACGATTGGTTTGGGTGCAGGACAGGTTAGTCGTGTGGATGCTGTTCATATGGCATTAAGAAAGGGGGCAGAAAAAGTAAACGGTGGGGTCTTGGCATCAGACGCTTTCTTTCCCTTCAGAGATAGTATTGATGCAATAAAAGATTCTGGTATAAGTGCTGTTGTGCAGCCCGGAGGATCAATTCGGGATCAAGAAGTAATCGATGCTTGCAATGAGTATGGAATTTCTATGATATTCACTGGAACTAGATGTTTTAAACATTAAAAGGATAATTGTTTATTCTATGTCTAGTAAATATGGTGCGTGCTTTTCAATAATTTTTTTCGCAGTTTTATCGCTACACTTCAATTTTATTGATAATTTTTTAAAATTAATTTTATTTATATTTTCAAATTTAAAATCATCTATAAAACTATCAAGGGTTTCATTTTGAATTAAGTTAATGATTTTAGATTCAGCAGGCGTAGAATTCCATTTTGGATCCCTTGGGTTTGCTTTAATACTATATTTTGCGCTAATTAATTCATTTTTGAAGTGTGAATTAAATGCAACCGGTGATTCGGTATTAAATCTGTCGGGTTTTATGGTTAATAAACTTTCTGCCTTATCTATATCTATTCCTGATGACATAAACCAATCTTGATATTCTATTATAGGATTATATAGTGTGTTTTCTGGTATAAGCGTTTTCCCAAACCTAAGAGAATCAAGATATACATATATCATCTTATTGAGCGCAGAGACAAAAACTTTATTTTCTAATTTTGTACTTAAAGTATAAATATACTCATTATCTAATGTTCTAATTAAATTTTTATTAACAAATCTAATTGAATCCTTTGGATTGGATATAATCGGATTAGAAAGCTTAAGCTTTAATGTCCATTTCATTATATGGGGTATATAGTATGTTTTGTCATTTGGTTTCTTATTTTTACCAAACTCTTGATTCCACAACCTATTATAATAATCAATTCTACCATTTATATAATCAATAGAGTCACATCTAATGGATTCGTTTTTAACATCAAATTTTCTATAAAATATTTGATCTTGAATAGGATCATAAAATTCGACTTTATTGCTCGTATAAAAGCCATAAGCATTATCAATTGGAAGCAGATATTTAAGTAATGACCTGGGCGTAGAGTTTTGATTGGAAAATTTATGACCAACTAGTTGTGAGACAAGATTATATATATCGGGCTTTAGCATTTTATATAAATAGTTATTCGGAATTTCGGATTAAACAGATTAATAGGTCAATATAATAATAGTATTTACGGATTATAACCAATCATTTCGGATTATTTATTTAATTAATTTGATTACGACTCTAAATTTCCTAATAATTAAACCTAACATATATAATTATTTACTTTAAAATACTCATTTTTTTAATGTTTATTAAAGCCAAAATAAAACATTAATGTTAATTTGGTCTTTGTTTTTAATGTTTAATAATAATTTATTTTTCTATAAACTTTATTATAACAAATAAACCTTTACCAATTAAAAATTGATATGCTCATTTAACAAACACCTAAGTATTTTTATAAAGCACCAGTGGTTGACAGTCGTTACGCTATTATACATAAGTTTTCATTTTCTCAAAATTGTTTTTTCATCACCCAATGAACGTTTAGCGCGATTAGGCTTTCATGTGAGAGGGGTTCTTAAGATTATTTTAATATTCAGGAACGATCGGGTCAACCGTTCTTGGCTAGGCTTGAATTCCACTCTCTAAAGTTGCAATATCAAACCCAAGTGGCTCTGGGTGTTGACATGCTTGGCCAGTGCGAACGCCGCAGTGACTCATGACAACGATGGGTTTTGTTCCATCTGTTTCTTTGTAACGCAGAGACATGGTTCCCATTGGAAAACTTTTGAGTGAATTTATTTGATATGTTCTTCAAAAAAGAACTTCCAATTGTTTATCAATTGTCATCACTAAAAACTCCAGTAAAATAACCATACGCTAAAGCAAAAGAGCAGGCAGCTAAAGAAAAATTTGCTTTACTTTGTGCTTTATCGGCACTTTCCATATGAGCATCGTATCCTGGCTTCCATTCTTTCATGCTATTGGCGGCATCTCTTGAAGCTTTAGCCCCATTAGCCTGCTTTAAATATGAAGATCCTGCAATTCCGGCGGCTGCAAGAACAACCGCTTTGCTAAACATTGGGTTTTCAACTATTATTTCGAACATAGATTCTTGATTTGGCTTTCTTTTTCCTGTGAGTCTTTCGGGCGGTTCCTTATCCATAATTTCCCACGCCAAAACCTCAAGCTCTGTAATAAAACCATCGGGTTCGCCTTTATAACGAAATGAATATTTATTTGGTTTTGATTTTGAAGCATAAAGCTTTCGCACTTTAACTCTATATTTGTTTTTTTTAAAACTAATTGATCCCGCCAATAATTGCTGAACACCTAGAGCGCTTAAACCCGCCTGTAAACATTCATCTGATAGACAGCCTGCGGATCCCATTGCCAATCCAGCTATTTTTTCGTTTATATTTCCCTGATCCATTAACAGGTTATCACTTGCTTTAGTCAACTCCTCAAGAAATCGATTGAATAAGGTTTGAGTTTCCAAATCAGTGATCCCAAAACCTGAAAATTGGGCCGCAGCAATTCGAGGGCTCTCTTGCGCGCTTTCAGTTTGGCCTAATACAAACGCATATCCAAGCAAAATACAAATACAAAGTCGTCTTTTCATAAGCCGGTCTCCTTTATGGGTCTATTGAAAAAAACAACTGAATTTAAGGGTTCTCTAAATTGTTTGGATGGTTATTTTGGTGGCCGGATGTGCTTCAAATGGGTCGGGTCGGAAACCCCCTATGCTACGTAATTTTATATCCCAGGAAGAAATTAAGGATCTTGCTATCGCACGAACGGCAAAAAATGCTATCGAAGTCGCTCGACCAACCTGGTTTCGGGGAAAGGAAATTAATCCGTCTATATATGAATGGAAATTCGATGGGTGGCCTCGATTAATTAGATAATATATCAATAAATTCTGTGAAAGAAATACGGTTTTTACCAAAACGCGATGCTTTAAACACTAATACCGTGGCACACTTGGGTCAACCAGTTGTGACCATGCGTCGATGCCCCCCTCCAGGTTTGTCGCTGCATATCCAAGCGGTTCCAAAAATCTGCACACCGCAGCAGACCGAACCCCGGTGTGGCACATAACAACAATGGGGGTATCTTTGTCTAATTCTTCGTGACGGAGGGGAATCGTGCCCATGGGTATATGAACGTGGGGGTCTATTTTGGCGTAAGCCACTTCGTGGGGCTCCCTCACGTCCAGTAAAACAGGTTTTTCATTTGAATCAAATAAGTATTCTAACTCTGGTGCGTTTATTCTTTTCATTCTAAACTACTATTCATATTTTAATTATTAAACTTACATTCTGCTATGAAACTTCGGAGGAATCTCGTGAAATTAAAACTATTTCTATTTCTAAGCGTCTTTATATTGATTAGTTGCACGTCTAATGGTGCCGAGCGGAAACCGATGAGACCAAAAAATTTCATATCCCAGGAAGAAATTAAGGAGCTTGCTGCCGCAGGAACGGCAAAAGATGCTATCGAAAACGCTCGACCAATCTGGCTTCGGAGCAAAGGAATTGATCCGTCTGTATATATGAATGGGGTGTTGATGGGTGGCCCCGATCAATTAGACAATATATCAATAAATTCTGTGAAAGAAATAAAGTTTTTGCCTTCGGCCGAGGCGACAACTATGTACGGTACCAATAATATGGGCGGTGTCATCGAAATTAAATCTCGATAGGGTTTACTTCGGGGTAGTCTGTTATTATTCCGTCCACGTCCCATTTTCTAAAAAAGGCTATACCCGGTCCTGAGTTAACTGTCCATATGTTTGTTCCTATACGATTACGTCCACAATAGTCCATCGTTTGATTGTTAAACATATCCGCTCTTGGGTGTAAATAATCGGCTCTGGAAAGAGGTGTGAACAAAATCATCCGTCTGTTTTCCACTAAAAACCCTGTTTTGATTCTGGGGTCGACGCCCTTTACTCTTCGAAGCGCAACAGGATTAAAGCTGGAAACAAGGGTTGTTTTGTGTCTGTTTTTTCTTTGAATTATTTTGGCCACTTTTGTGGCCGTTGAAATATCTAATAGTTTATGTATCTTTATCTCTATGTTTATAATATAGTTAATAGGAAGCTGCTCAAGGACATCCATTAGTCTGGGTATCTGCTCCATTTCCCCACCGCGATGAGTGACGATGTTTAAATTTTTTAAATCCGACCATATTTTATTGTAAATATAACCAAACCCATTTGTTTCCCGTTCTAAATCAAAATTGTGGGAACAGATGATTTCACCGTCTTTTGTCTGGACAACGTCCAATTCAATTCCGCCAAGCCCCGCGTGGACAGCAGCTTCATAGGCTAATCGTGTGTTTTCCGGTGCTTTGTGCAATAGACCGCGATGCCCGTAAAGCGTGAATTTAATTTTTTGGCTGGTTTCTTCTTCTTTTATCAGACTAATACCAAAAAACACAAAAAGGCAGAGCCAGATTAATAAAATAAATATTAGAAAAATCGTTAAAACTCCATTCTTTTTGATGGGTTAAAGAAATTGATAACAAATTAATTTTAAAATAAAAATATACTATTTGTTTAAGTGTCCATCTAACTGTGTAATCTTATCCAATTGTCGCTGTAAAATACCAACTTAATTTCGGATAATTTAGAATGATTTTAACCATTGCCATTTTAGCTGTTTTTGTTGTGATTGTTTTGTTTGTGGTGGATGCAAGCCGAGATCCGGTCATTACGAGCAATGTTTCAACATATTTTCAACCTTTTGCTGCGGAAACGATCGTTAAACATGAATATGCCGCTCGTCCTAAGTTGGTTTGGGAGACAATTACGCGCCTATCAAACTATAATTTTTGGTTCCCTGGAATATTGCGATTATTGCCGGTTGTTGAATCCGGTCCATACGCCCATCGTTTTTCTTTTGATAGGTTCAATTTCCAACCTGGTTCTTTTATTCAAATCCGTCCTTTTAGCTTCTCGCCATCATTTCGTGGGAAAATCCTATCAAAAGAAGAAAACAAACAATTGGCCATGGAGATGCGTTTTAACCCATTACACAAAGAAACGGTTGTGTTTAATCTCAACCCAACGGCCGCCGGCACTTCAGTCGTCTGTCGTCGGACAAGCCGTGGTCTCTTCTCTTGGATGTCTATCTGGGGGTTTTCAAATAGTAAATCAAAAATTTTAGATAATCTCGGTTATTTTATACCTGAAGATGTGGTGGTAGAAAAAGACGATACTTCTTCGTCTCAAGACTTGGGGCCTCAATATAGTCGAGAGGCAATTATTGCTCGGTCTGTTCAGGCTGGGCTCGATGGCAATATGGATTTGATCAATGCCATTCCAGACAAACCCACCCGTGGAATGGCCAAGGCGATGCTCATCCAGTCAAAACGCAAGGGAAATAAAATGCCGGACCACTTGGTTAAGGCGCTGTCTGAGGAACCAACGGTTGGTGCTCCTACATCAACAGGCGCTTCGGCCGACACTGTCGGGCTTCCGGACTTCTCAACGCCGGATGATTTAATTTCCTTTGTTGTTAACAGGGCCCTTGATGGTGACGATGAGCCCATAGCCGCAATAACCGACAAGCCTACACGGGGGAAGGCCAAAGCAATGCTAGTTAAAATTAAACGAGGCTCTGTTGAGCGGCCGGCCATGCCTGTGTTGTCTTCTCTCCCACCAGCTCCCCCTGCTTCAGAAAGCGCCCAACCCTCTTTGGGGGGAGAGTCAGATGAAGACTTAATCTCGCGATTGGTTGTGACTGGTTTAAGTGGGAATATGGATGAAATCAATGCTTTGGACAATCGGGTTTTACGGGGAAAAATTAAGGCTGCAATTGTAAAAGCTAAGCGCGCTAAAGCATAAAGAACCGGTAGTTTTAAAAACTATAAAGACTCGCTACTCTTTAATGGGTTGTCGGGTCTTTTTTATTAACACAAAATTTACACTTTTAACAGTCACCTGCTGTGACGAATGTCACTGTTTATACGATATTGAAATTGATAAAGACCTTCTGCCCCACGAATGGGAATCGTTGCTTCAAAAACTAAATTCATTTCGTCCGTTTTACCGGAAAACAAACGCACCCCCGAACCAAATATATTTGGGTGTGGTGTAAGATAAAGATGGGTTAGGTGGGGCGCAAAGCGGATGTTTGTTTTTCCGCCGCCGGCGATAAAACATTTTTCAGTATTTAAATTTTCTATTATTTCTTTGGGATTATCGTCTCGGTGTACAACAATAATATCCCGACCCTCTAATTTTTTTTGAAGACATTTAAAGGTGTTAGAGCCCACGATTAGGGGCCAACCCATTGTTTGTTCTTTAAACAGATAAAGATCTTTGGACCAAGTAACGCTTTCGTGGGGATGACGGGCGATATAACCATCTTGTGTAACGGCAGCAATAAGAATTACATCCACTATTCGTCAGTAAATGTGCCGGCGGCAACAAATGTCAATTTATTTGGATCAATATAATTTTTGATAGCGCTGTTGACTTGGTCCAGCGTGAGCCTCCGGATGGTGTCTGGATGTTGATCTAAATATTCAACGCTCCTGCCTTTTTCAGCATTGGACAAAATTTGTGCGGTCAAGCCGCCCGTTGAATCCATGCTAACTTTGTATGACCCCGTAATTGTTGTCTTTTTTGCCTTCAATTCCTCTTGGGTAACACCAGTATTATACCAGTTTAATATTTGCTCCATGGTAGCGTTTTTCCCAACATCCAAAAGATCCGGCGCGAAAGTGCCCCATGTGCTCCAATAACCATCACTGCCGAAACTGACACCGGCTAAAGAAGAACCAATACCATAGGTAAGGCCCTGTTGGTCTCTAACGGTTTGCATTAGTCGCGCTGAAAAATTTCCACCCAATATGTATATAGCCATCATAAGCGGGTAATAGTCCGGGTGGTCTCGATCAATTCCGACGGCTTGTCCCAAATACATATCCATGCTTGTTTTTTCCGGAATTTCAATCTTTGTCTCATTTTCTTTATTTAATCTGGCCTTTAAACCTTTGAAATTCAATGATGTTTTTTTCTCTCCCCAACCGTTCAATTGGTTTCCCAATGTTTCGTTTATTTGAATAGGGTCTACATCTCCCGCGGCAGCAAAAATTAAATTACCCAATCCATAATATTTCTCGTGAAATCTTTTTAGTTCGTGTTTTTTCACGGATTTAACGTGGTTAATTGTTTCGTCAACTGTTAACCGGTGGTTCGGGTGGTTTTGTGGATATAAACTTCTTAAAAAACTAATCATGGCCTGTTGTTTTGTATCTTCTTTTAATCTTTCAAGGTTGCCAACCATTCTAGTTTTTAGGGTGGTTAATTCTTCGTCTGGAAAAGACGGCGTACGGAGCTGTTCTGCCAACAGCTGAATAACGGTTTCTATATTATCTTTTAAACAATGGCCTGCGAACTGTACATGGTGACGGGTACTGGAAAAATTAAGTTCGGCGCCGACAGACTCCAATATATCGCTGATGGTATATTTATCTTTCGAAAGGGTCCCTTTGTCCATCATAGCCGCTGTAATTGGGGCAATTTTTCTATTTGTTTCAGGGCTGAATAAGGACCCGCCCAAAAAACTCCCGGCAAATGTAATGACATCTTTTACACCCGTAGGCATAACCAAGGTCTTTAATCCTTCTTGCTCTGCGTTAATTATAACCTGTTTCTTAAAAATCCCCATCTCAGCCCATCTTTTTTGTTTTTGGAACAAACCATCCTGTGGTACTTTTTTCTTCAACTAAATATTTTTTAGCTACCCGTTGGATATCTATGGTAGATACTTTTTCAATATGATCCATAAATGTTGTATAAAATGTCCAGTCACCAATTGCGATTGCTTCATTCAAAGCACTGGCTACTGCATATGAACCATCCCGGCTAAAAGCAACGCTGGCCCGTGTTTGCGCTTTGGCCCGGGCGATTTCTTCTTTTGTTACTCCGCCATTAATGATTTTTTTGTATTCTTCTAAAACAATATCTTCCACAGTTTGATGGTCTGTGTCCGGCGTAAGAAATATATAAGTTATAAACATGCCGTTATCTTTAAGGGGGAAGTCATACATCAACAGTGAGGTGGCCAAACCCCGGTCCACAATTGTTTTATAAAAACGGCTGGTTTTACCTTCGCTGAGAACTTTTCCTAGTAATTGAAAAGCGTATGTATCTTCGTGTAATCCTTCCTGTGTTTTATGCCCCACACCCACAACGCCGGTTTGTCCTGCTCTTTTAACCACCGTTCTGCGAGGGCCTTCCTGCTCAGGTTCTTCGGTATACATTTCAGGGATGTTGTTCTTGCTGGCATTGTGCTCCCCAAAATAATTTTTGATAAGCGCCAAGGCTTCTGCTTTATTAAAATCTCCAATTATGGTTGCGGTCGCATTGTTCGGCCAATAATAGGTATGATAGAATTCCTGCAGTCTCTCTGTGGATATATTTTCGATATCAGAACGCCAACCGATTGTTGAGTGGTGGTAGGGATGAGCCAGATAGGCTGTGGCCCAAATGTTTTTATCCAATACATCAAATGGACTGTTTTCACCCCGTTCGTATTCATTGCGCACAACCGTCATTTCGGGTTGGCGGTCTTCGTCCCTTAAAAAAGCAAATCGCATTCGGTCTGCTTCGATGGCAATGGCCCTCTCTAAGTGTTCGCTGGGCACAACCTCAAAATAATTGGTTCTATCGTTCCAAGTTGTGGCGTTGATTTGTGCGCCAATGTTTTGAAGTTCCGTCCAAATGGCCGTTCCTTTTTCTTTGTTAAAATTCCTTGAACCCTTAAACATTAAATGTTCAAGTAAGTGTGTAGATCCTGTATAACCAATAGCTTCATTCCTAGATCCGACATGATAGGTAACCATAAGGGTTGCTACGGGCGCCGAGTGATCTTCCAAAACCAGAACGGTCAGGTCGTTTTTTTGTAGGGTATATTCTTCTATCCCACCAGAAGATTTAACAAATTTAAACCCAGGGAATAGCTGGTTATTTTTGGGGGACATATAAATCTGTAATTGTGCCTTCAAAAACCTCCGCCGCCATTCCGAAGGTTTCGCCCAGTGTTGGGTGGGGATGTACTGTTAAACTGATATCTTCTGCATCGGCGCCCATTTCGATAGCCAACATCCCTTCGGAGATCATATCACCCGCACCGGGGCCAACAATGCCGACACCAAGAACCCTTTTGTTTTCTGGGTCAAACAAAATTTTTGTTTTTCCTTGATTGGCGTTCATGGCGATAGCCTTTCCGCTGGCGGCCCAGGGGAATTCTCCTTTTTCATAGGCAATTCCACTATCCTTGGCTTCGGTTTCTGTAAGTCCCGCCCAAGCCACTTCCGGATCAGTATAAACAACAGATGGAATTGCTTGAACATCGAACGCGGCCGGGTGGCCAGAAGCCACCTCTGCCGCCACCTTCCCTTCGTGAGTGGCTTTATGAGCTAACATGGGATTACCTACAATATCGCCAATGGCAAAAATATTTTTCTCAGATGTGCGTTGGTAAACATCCACATTAATAAAACCATTTTCATTTACTTCAACGCCCGTTGCTTCTATGTTGAGCAAACCAGTGTTTGGTTTGCGCCCCACAGATACCAACACTTTGTTGAAGAATTCTTTCTTAGTCCCTTTTTTGTTTTCGTTTTCAATTGTTACTTCTAACGTACCCTTTTCGCTTGTCTCAACTTTTGTTACTTTTGATGAAAGTTGAATTGATTCGAATTGTTTTTTCAATTTTCGTTGGAGCGGTTTTACCAAGTCCGAATCTGTGCCGGGAAGCAAGTGCGGTAAAAGTTCAACCACGGATACCTTTGAACCAAGTGCCGCATAAACTTGGCCCAATTCCAATCCAATGATGCCGCCACCAACAACTAAAAGTCTTTTCGGAAGATCCACCAAATCCAACGCTGTTCTGGATGTGAGAACAGATGGGTGGTCTGCTGGAACACCTGGTATTGTGGCCGAAACTGAGCCGGCAGCAACAATACACTTATTAAACGAGATGGCCATATCTCCGACATCCGTTTTTACGCTCAATTCAGTATTAGATGTGAAGGTGGCTGCGCCTTTTACCCATTCCACTTTTCGAGCTTTAGCCATTTGGGCAATACCCTCGTTTAGCTGTAATACAATTTTGTCTTTGTGGGCCCGAATAGCATCTAAATCAATTTGAGGCTCGCCATAAGTTATACCCATTTTTGATAAATGAGACGCCTCTTCCATAACCTTTGAAATCTGGAGCAACGCCTTGGATGGAATACACCCGCGATTTAAACAAACCCCGCCTAAGGTGGGGTCTTTGTCAATCAGAATAACCTGTTTCCCAAGGTCAGCAGCGCGGAAGGCTGCGGCATATCCGCCGGGGCCAGCGCCAATAACAACAATTTCTGCATGTTTAGATTTAGCCATAGATTAATCTTTAAAATATGACAAATCAGAAAGAACGGTTGCCAGCCTTGATGTGAACGCGGCTGCGGCTGCGCCGTCAATCACGCGGTGATCATAGGATAGTGAAAATGGCATCACAAACCGTGCCTGAAATTCTCCAGATTCTTTATCAAATACTTGTTTCCACGCACTACGGGACACCCCCAGAATGGCTACTTCCGGCGGATTAACAATAGGTGAAAATCCGGTTCCTCCAATCCCACCCAGACTGGAAATAGTAAAGGTCCCACCTTTCATTTCGTCAGGTTTTAGTTTTTTATCCCGCGCTCGGGCGCTTAAATCCCTGAGGTTTTCAGATAGGTCAAAAATTGATTTTTTATCCACATCCCGCACAACAGGAACGGTGAGTCCGTTTGGTGTGTCCACGGCGACTCCTAAATGATAATAGTTTTTAAAAACCAGGTTTTGATCGGTATGATCCAAAGAGCTGTTGAACGCTGGCCTTTCTTTTAAAACAATTGTGGCTGCTTTCATTAAAAAGGGAAGGAGTGTGACTTTGGTGCCGTTTTTAGCCCCTTCTGTTTTTAATTCTTTGCGGTAGGCATCAATGTCTGTGATGTCTGCTTCATCAAATTGGGTCACATGGGGAATAGATTGCCACGCACTTTGCAGCCGCTCCCCCGTTATTCTTTTAATTCTGGTCAGTTTTTGGATTTCAACGTCGCCCCATTTTGAAAAATTGACCTCCTGTTTTGGGGCTGGGGTGGAGCCGGAAGACATCGCCATTTGCAACTTAATATAGCCGTTGAGGTCATTTTTGGTAATGCGACCTTTTTGACCGGAGCCTTTTATAATCTGAAGACTGATGCCCAATTCCCGCGCCAACCTTCGAACCCCTGGCGATGCAAAAACACTTTCCGAAGATCCTGGGGTTTCAAAGGCGGCTTCTGGCTCAGGTGGGACAAGTTCTTCTGTCTTTGGCTCTAGTTCTGTGGGCGGGGCCTTCTGTTCTGTCGCTTGAGCTTCAACGTTTTTTTCGGTTGTTTCGGTTGTTTCGGTTGTTTCGATTTTCATGAGCAGGTGACCGGGCCTTAGCTCGTCACCCGCCGCCACCAAAATTTCGAAAATTGTTCCGTTAACATCTGCTGGAATTTCCATTGATGCTTTGTCCGATTCTAAAACCACAATTGTTTCGTCCACGGCAACAACATCGCCAACAGTAACAGAGACTTCACTAACCTCTGCGCCATCAATTCCTTCTCCAAGTTCGGGTAAAATAATTTCTTTAATCATTTGTTTTTTTACGCCTTAATGGGGCTGGGCTTATCCGGATCGATGTTATATTTTTTTATAGCTTTTAAAATCGCATCTTTTTCTATTTTTCCATCAGTTGTTAATGCCCGAATGGCGGTTAAAATAATATAATGGCGGTCAACCTCAAAAAATCGGCGCAAGTTTTCCCGTGTATCGCTCCGGCCAAAACCATCTGTGCCTAGGGTATAATATGGCCCTGTTACATAGGGGCCAATTTGTTCCGAAACCATTTTTATATAATCAGCGGTGGCGATTGTTGGGATATTGTGATCGCTGAAAGATTTTATCAGGTGAGCTCTTTTTTGTTTTTTCCTAGGGTTTAACGTATTCCACCGATCTGCCTCTTCCGCCTCTTTTCGTAATTCGCTATAACTGGTTACGTTCCAAATGTCGCACGAAACACCCCAGTCGTTTTCTAGTAATTTTCCCGCTGCTATTACCTCACCCATAAGTGGGCCGCTTCCCAAAAGGCGTATGTCCGGTTGGTTTGCGGATTTAAACTTATACAGCCCCTTGACGATATCATCTTCAATGCCTTTTGCCATGGGGGGGTGAACATAATTTTCGTTTTCAACCGTCAGATAATAAACCACATCCTTGTCCTCTTGGCACATTTCTTTCATTCCCCGGTGTACCACAATCGCAATTTCATATGCATAAGCGAGATCATAAGCTTTTATGTTTGGTGTGGCGGCGGCGGCAAGATGGCTGTGCCCATCTTGATGTTGAAGGCCCTCACCGTTAAGTGTGGTTCGCCCGGCTGTTCCGCCTATAAGAAATCCCCGTGTTCGCATGTCCCCGGCGGCCCAAATAAAATCCCACACACGTTGAAATCCAAACATGGAGTAATAAATGTAGAACGGAATCATTTTAACGCCATGGTTGCTATAGCTTGTACCGGCTGCAATAAAAGAGGAGACGGCACCCGCCTCATTAATACCCTCTTCAAGAATCTGTCCGTTTTTGGCTTCTTTATAATATAGGAATTGATCCGAATCTACCGGGTCGTATAGCTGTCCCTTGTGGGCGTAAATCCCAAGCTGGCGAAAGAGGGGTTCCATACCAAAAGTACGGCCCTCGTCGGGAATTATTGGAACGACATGCTTCCCTATAATTTTATCTTTTGAAAGAATTGTTAATAATCGAACAAATGCCATCGTAGTGGAAAGTTCGCGCTTCCCGGTTCCGTCTATTAGTTCCTTAAAAACTGATTTGTCGGGAACCTCTATCGGTGTGGACCGATCTGTCCTAATCGGCAGTGGGCCGCCAAGCGCGTCCCGCCGCTCTTGTAAATATTTATATTCTGTACTGCCTTTCTCGAAGCGATAAAAAGGTGCTTTTGTCGCCTCTTCGTCTGACATTGGAATGTTGAATCGATCTCTGAAATAAAGGAGCTCTTCTTCATTAAGCTTTTTCTGATTGTGGGTAATGTTCCGGCCCTCACCCGCTTCACCTAAGCCATATCCTTTAATCGTTCTGGCCAAGATAGCCGTTGGTTTTCCTTTAAAATTCTGTGCTTCTTTGTATGCTGAATAAACTTTTAGCGCATCGTGTCCGCCTAATTTCATGTTCTCCAGTTCTTTGTCCGAGAGGTGTTCTACCATTTTTAGAAGCGCTGGGTCTTTTCCGAAAAAATGGTCCCGGAAATATGCGCCGCCCTCTACCACATATTTAAGCAGGTCACCATCTACAACTTCTTCCAGTCTCTTAAGGAGAAGGTCGCTATTGTCTCCCTCCAAAAATTCATCCCAATCTTCTCCCCAAATAACTTTAATTACATTCCACCCTGCGCCTCGGAAGGCTCCTTCAAATTCTTGGATCACCTTCGAGTTTCCGCGGACGGGACCATCCAATCTTTGAAGATTACAGTTAACAACAAAAATAAGGTTGTCCAAATTCTCCCTGGAAGCCAGTGTCAGTGCGCCAACAGATTCTGGTTCATCCATTTCTCCGTCGCCAATATAAGCAAAAACTTTTCGGCTTGTTTCTTTTATAAACCCCCGGTCAACCATATAGCGCATGAAGCGCGCCTGATAAATTGCCATAATGGGGCCCAGCCCCATTGACACCGTGGCAAATTGCCAAAAATCCGGCATAAGGTAGGGGTGGGGATAAGAAGACAATCCACCATCTTTTGAAAGTTCTCGCCGGAAGTTATATAGTTTCTTTTTATCAATTCTTCCCTCAAGGTAGGCCCGGGCGTACACCCCAGGGGAGGCGTGACCCTGAAAGAAAACAAGGTCTTGCCCATCGGGGTGGTCTGCCCCTTTTAAAAAATGGTTAAAGGCAACCTCATATAATGTGGCGGAGGAGGCAAATGTAGAAATGTGTCCACCAATTCCTGGTGTTTCTTTGTTGGCCGCAGTTACCATCGCCATGGCATTCCATCTTACGATTGATTTAATTTTGCGTTCAATATCTCGGTCGCCTGGATATTCCGGCTGTTTCCCCGGCAATATTGTGTTTACAAATGGGGTGCTTGCATTAAAGGGCAAGCGCGCGCCTTTTGATTGAGCATAATCAATAAGGGTTTCTAAAAGAAACCTAGTGCGCTCATAGCCGTGTTCCTCAAGAGCGTCTTCAATGGATTCGATCCACTCTTTGGTTTCGAGCAAATCTATATCTTTATAATTTTCCGCCATTTCTCAAATTATCTATTAAGGGAAGACCCCGAAATTACACTTTTTTATAGAAACAAGATTGGTTTTGTAGGGCGTTCAAAAATTTTTAGATAGCTCTAAGGCGTGCTCTTCGTCTTTCATAATTAATCTGGATTTTAGATCAACAATTATTGCGATATAGCGTTGGTTCTCAGTGGGCGCTGTGCACAAAGAAAGGCCAAATGCTTTGGGTGGTGATATTTTCATGTTTCCCTTTGTTCTTCAAATATAAATCGGCAAAAATTAATAACAATAGTGTGTTAATTTTTGACATGGATTTATCCTCTTATTCGGTCGCCCCGGAAATCCGAGAAGCGCTATACCTCCGGAAGCCAATCTTGGCAATGGAATCTACTATTCTCGCCCACGGGATGCCCTATCCCCAAAATGTGGAATTTGCTTTAGATGCCCAACAATTGGTTCGGAAAGCTGGGGTTTTTCCCGCAATTATTGCAATTCTCAAGGGTAAAGTTTGTGTTGGTTTAAACGAAACCCAGCTTACCCGCATTACTGATGGAAAAAATATTCAAAAAACTTCTGTAAGAGATATCCCGTTTGTATTGGCAAGTGGTGCTTCCGGCGCAACAACCGTTTCGTCCACCATGAGGGTCGCCCATAGTGTGGGTATTGATGTTTTTTCCACCGGGGGAATTGGGGGCGTGCATCGGGGGTGGAAAACAACATTAGATGTCTCCCAAGATCTACATGAATTAAGCCGGACCCCCGTTCTTGTTGTTTCCGCCGGCGCTAAAGCTATATTAGATATTCCAAAAACCGTTGAACGTCTCGAGTCTCTTTCTGTCCCCGTTGTTGGATATAAAACAAATAACTTCCCCGCTTTTTATTCCCGAAAAAGTGGGATAAAAATTGACCATAGTTTTAACGATATTAAATTATTAGCAAATGGATTTATAAAACACCGCTCGCTTGGATTTTCTTCAGGCATGCTCGTGGTTAACCCGCCCCCGAAAGAAAACGAGATTAGCAATAAAGTTGTCTCTGGTTATATTGAAAACGCTCTTCGCCGCGCAAAAAAATTGGAGGTTTCTGGAAAAAAACTAACCCCCTTTCTACTCAATGAGATTTTTAAAGAATCCAACGGTGAAAGCCTAAAAACCAACATTGCCTTGGCGCTAAGCAACGTTAAACTTGGTGCGGATATCGCTATGGAATTAAAGAGCGTTTAGTCTTTTTTTTTAATCACCCCACACCCAATTCTTGCGCCGGCAGCCCCCGAGGGCTGGGAAGACATGTCGTCTTCCCCCACATGTACAACAATGGCCTTTCCTATAACATTTGTGTTTGGAGAACCACCAACAGACCAGCGATCATATTGATCCACGAGGGTGAGTTTTCCTTTTCCGTTTCCATCTATTTGTATATTGCCAATGTCGCCACTATGAAAAGGTGGTGTTCCCCATTTTCCGTGGTTTTCGTTTGTAGGGTTCCAATGCCCCCCCGCTGACTTACCGTCCTCAGAACCACAGTCTCCAATAGCGTGAAGGTGAATAGCTACCGGGCCTTCCCCAAGTCCGGAGATATCCGCTTTTATTTTAACCACGCCCCTTTCTTCAAAAAAAACGATAGCACCAGAAACGCTGCTTCCGTTTTTTGGCTCAACGGTGGCAATTGCTTTTTTTGTATTTGATCCAGAACAGGCTACTAAAATAGCTATGCATGTTAATATTAGGTGTCTTTTCATTTTATTGCTTTCTGTTTTGCCTTGCTGTGGTCGGTTGTGGCTTTTTTCATCTTTTTCCAAACAGCGCTGTACCAATCCGAACCATGGTTGATCCTTCTTCTGCCGCTATTTCATAGTCGCCGCTCATGCCCATCGAAAGGTCTTTGAGCGCCGCATTCCCCAGCTCTTGGTTTATTGAATCCCGAAGGTTTCTTAGTTCAACAAAGGCTTTTCTTATCTGTTTTTTGTTCTTTGTTCTTGGGCCAACTGTCATCAGCCCCGTAATTCTAATGTTTGGTTCTTCTAAGCAAGAAATTATTTCATTTCTTTGTTTGGGCGTAAATCCGTGTTTTTGCGCTTCTCCGCTCGTGTTCACCTCCAACAATGTGGGGAGGGTTTTGTTTAAGGCCTTTGCCTTTGAGCTTATTTTTTGAGCTAGCCGAATAGAGTCTACAGAGTCTATTGTGTCAAACAGCTCCAGACAGTTGTTAATTTTATTGGTTTGGAGGTGTCCAATAAACCGTTTTGTTAATGCCGGCATAAGTTCAAATGATTCAAATTTTTGGTTTGCTTCCTGTATTCTGTTTTCCCCAATAGCTTCTATACCCGCTTCGTAGCATTTTTGAATGAGAGAAAACGGGTGTGTTTTTGTAACAGCTATAAACTGAACGGGGTGGCTGTAGCCACCCCGTTTTTGTGCTGATTCAATTTTATGTTGAATTCTTTCTATCGCGCTTATTAGACTCATGCATCCTTGTTGTTTGTCCCAACGTCTTCAAAAGAAAGCTGGTTGTCTTTTGGCTCTTCGTCTGTTTTTTCCTCTTCGCTAATAACCCGAGTTATAGATGATATGCTCGCACCTTCGTCTAGCTTTACTAACCGTACCCCTTGGGTCACGCGACCAATGGTTCTAATCGCCCCAACGGATTGCCGCATTAAAACGCCAGAATCTGTTATAACGATTAAATCGTCTGAATCGACTACTTCCATTATTTTTACCATTTTTCCGGTTTTGTCTGTACACCGCATTGTCATAACGCCTTTACCGCCGCGCGTTTGTGTGCGATATTGTATTACCTCTGTTCTTTTCCCCATTCCTTTTTCTGTTGCTACCAATATCGTCCCCTCCCTTCTCACCACAAGCATTCCGATCACACGATCTTGGGCAGATCCTAGCTTAATGCCTATTACGCCCATGGTTTTTCTGCCGCTTGGTCTAATGTTTTTCTCGGAAAATCTGATTGACTTTCCTTCGTGGGTTCCCAATAGAATATCGTAATCACCATTGGTGATTCTTGCTTCTATAAGCTCATCACCCTCCCGGATTTCGATGGCATAAATACCTCCTTTTCTAGGGTTTCCATAAGCAGACAAAACGGTCTTTTTTACAATGCCGTTTTTGGTGGCCATAACAATATAATGATTCTCATCAAATTCTTTCACGCTAACAAACGCTTTTACTTTTTCTCCCGGCTCACATCCAATTAGGTTCACCACCGCGCGGCCTCGGGTTGCGCGACCGCCTTGTGGAATATCATAAACCTTTAGCCAGAAACACTTACCCTTATCTGTAAAAAAGAGCATATAGTTGTGCGTATTTGCAATAAACAGGTGTTCAACAAAGTCCTCGTCTTTGCTCATGGCCCCTTGAATGCCGCGCCCGCCGCGTCGCTGGGTCCGGTAGGTGTTTAGCGCGGTGCGCTTTATATAGCCCTGGTGGGTTATGGTTAATACAACCTCTTCTTCGGCAATCAAGTCTTCCATGGAAAAGTCCATATCAACCTGAATTATTTCAGTTCTTCTTTCGTCTCCATATAGTTCGCGAATATCTGAAAGCTCTTTTTTTATAATATCCATTCGCTGTGTTTCGCTTTCAAGAATTCCCCTTAGGTTTGAAATAATTTTAATCAATTCTTTATATTCAGCCACAACTTTTTCTACTTCAAGCCCTGTTAGTTTTTGTAGTCTCATTTCCAGAATGGCCTGGGATTGAATTTCTGATAAGCCGAAACTGTTCATTAGGCCTTCTTTGGCTTGTGTTGGGTTTTTGCTGCCGCGGATAACCTTTATAACCTCATCAATATTGTCTAAGGCTGTTTTTAACCCTTCGAGAATATGTGCTCTGGCTTCTGCTTCTTTTAGCTCAAACTGTGTGCGACGAACGACAACCTCATGGCGAAAATCTATAAAGTGGGTCAAAATTTCTTTTAGGGGCATTATTTTCGGTACACCCCCCACAAGCGCTAAAAGAATGATGCCGAAAGTGTCTTGAAGCTGTGTGTGTTTGTACAGTTGATTCAAAATTACCTCGGGAACCGCATCTCTTTTTGTTTCAATCACTACGCGAATTCCGTCTTTATCTGATTCGTCTCGAAGGTCGGAGATTCCAACCACCTTTTTGTCTCGGACTAAGTCAGCGATTTTTTCGACTAAGTTTGCCTTGTTTGTTTGGTAGGCCACTTCGGTAATTACAATGCTGTTTCTGCCCGATTTGTTTGTTTCAATGTGGGCCCTTGCGCGCATTTTTATTTTTCCACGCCCTGTTTCATATGCGCTTTTTAGTCCATCCATTCCCATTATAAGTCCCGCTGTTGGAAAATCCGGCCCTTTAATGTGAGTCATTATTTCTTCTGTGGAAATGTCTTTGTTTTCAATTAGGGCAATTAAACCGTTTACAACCTCCGTAAGGTTATGTGGTGGGATTTTTGTCGCCATCCCAACCGCAATTCCTTCTGAGCCGTTCACCAACAGTGTCGGCACTGCCGATGGGAGAACGGCTGGTTCTTTTAATGTTTCGTCAAAGTTTAGTCCCCACTCCACCGTATCTTTGTCCAGATCTTTTAGCATCTCGCTTGAGATTTTTGTCATTCGAGATTCGGTATAACGCATAGCCGCGGCATTGTCACCATCAATAGAACCAAAATTTCCCTGCCCGTCCACCAGCTCATACCGCATAGAGAACGTCTGTGCCATTCTAACAAGTGCATCGTAGACCGAGCTGTCTCCGTGTGGGTGATATTTTCCAAGGACGTCACCGACAACGCGAGCAGATTTTTTGTATGGGCGGTTCCAGCTAGACCCCAACTCGCTCATACCAAAAAGTATTCTACGGTGAACGGGTTTTAAACCGTCTCTCACATCTGGTAGTGCTCTAGACACAATTACCGACATGGAATAGTTAAGATAGCTTTCCTTCATTTCGTCCACAATGTCGCGTGGAAGAATGTTGTCTCGATTAAAATCGCCCATAAGTTTTTCCTATTTTTTAAACATCAAGGTTGACGACAAATTTAGCGTTTTTCTCAATGAACGTTCTGCGCGCTTCAACGTCGCTTCCCATGAGATTTTGAAATGTTTCCGCCGCCTCTCCGGCGCTTTCCACCGTCACCTGCATCAGCGTTCTGCGCTCCGGGTCCATTGTTGTTTCCCAAAGCTGACCGGGGTTCATTTCGCCCAGCCCTTTATATCTCTGGATAGAGACCTTTGTGTTTTTGTTATCTTTTTTCATTCTTTCTGTTAACAATACGCGCTCGTTTTCGTCGTAAGCATATGACTCTTTTTTTCCCTGAGATATGCGAAATAGCGGCGGCAGGGCTAAGTATAAATATCCACCATCTATTACTTCTCTCATTTTCCGGTAGAAAAAAGTTAACAGCAGCGTTCGGATGTGGGAGCCGTCCACATCCGCATCTGTCATAATGATTATCTTGTGATATCTTAGTTTTTCAATCTCTAGGTCTCCAGCCGCTTTTTCGCCCAATTCTTCTTCTGAACCACCAAAGCCAGCCCCAAGAGCTGTTATCATTGATTGTATTTCGTTGTTTGAAAGAAGCTTATCAATCCGTGCTTTTTCGGCATTAATAACCTTACCTCTCAGGGGTAAAATTGCCTGGGTTCTTCTGTCTCGGCCTTGTTTTGCAGAGCCGCCCGCAGAATCACCCTCAACCAAATAAAGCTCACAGAACACGGGATCTCTGTTAGAACAGTCTGATAGTTTTCCAGGAAGAGATGAGCCCCCCAGTGCGCTTTTTCTCCGGATCAGTTCCCGGGCTTTTCTCGCCGCACTTCTACTCCTGGCGGCCAAAAGGGCTTTTTCAATAACCCGGCGGCCAATGGATGGGTTTTGTTCTAAAAAATCTAAAATTCCTTCGTACACAGCCCTATCCACAATGCCTTTTACTTCTCCGTTTCCAAGTTTTGTTTTTGTTTGGCCTTCAAACTGTGGCTCCGCAACCCTTACGCTAATTATGGCGGTTAGCCCTTCTCGAAAATCTTCTCCAGAAAGTGTTATTTTTTCATTCTTTTTTGCCTTTATCAGGTTGTTTTTTGTTGCGTGGTTGTTCATGGCCCGCGTTAGGGCAGAGCGAAACCCCGACAGGTGTGTGCCGCCTTCAATGGTGTTAATGTTGTTTACAAAAGTCAAGATGTTGTCGTTATAAGTATTACCGTAGCGCATGGCCACCTGAACGGGGGCTTCGACGTCTTCTTTGTTTACCGTGATAATTTTGTTATGAAGAGGGTTGTTGTGTTCGTCTAAATATTTAACGAAATCGCTTAAACCTCCTTTAAATTTGAAGGTGTCTGTTTCGCCGTTTTCGCTTCTTGCGTCTTTTAGTATAATTTCGAGGCCACTGTTTAGGTAGGCCAACTCCCGAAGGCGCTCGGCTACAATGCTATATTCAAAACCTATTGTTTTAAAAATCGTATTGTCTGGGAAAAAACAAACAGTTGTTCCTGTTTTTTTTGCGGCGCCCGTTACTTTTAATTTGTTGTATGGGTCTCCTCTTTTGTAGTCTTGTCTGTGAACCTTTCCGTCCCGCTTAACCTCTACCCACAGCCACTCTGACAGGGCGTTTACGACCGAGACCCCAACGCCGTGGAGCCCCCCCGAAACCTTATAAGATCCTTTGTCAAACTTCCCGCCGGCATGAAGAACCGTCATGACAACTTCAACCGCTGGCCGGTTTTCTTCTTTGTGCATATCTACTGGAATTCCGCGGCCATTGTCTTCAACGCTAACCGATCCATCCGGATTAAAAACAACGACGATCCTTGTGCAGTGCCCGGCCATCGCCTCGTCTATCGAATTGTCTACCACTTCGTAAACAAGGTGGTGAAGCCCTCGCTTGCCTACGTCTCCGATATACATCGCAGGTCTTTTGCGCACCGCCTCAAGCCCCTCTAATACTTTGATGTTTTCTGCGCTATAGCCCGCCTTGGCTTGTTGTTCCGTCATATAAATTTTATTTCCCTTATTGTTTTTTGTCCAAGCTCTTGGTTTAGCTTTTTGATTATTTCGCTCTTTTTAAACAAAAGCTCTTGTCTCCAAGATGCGTTTTCAGTTTTTATTGTTAGAACGCCGTGTTCCACTTTTTCAGGGATAGTCTTTTCAGCTATTGTTGTTCCAACAACCCCGTCCCAAATTAAAATTGCGTTGTTTTGTTTTACGCCTTTTTCTAGCCCCGCGCTTTTTAAAAATGCGCCAATTGATGTCTTTAGTTTTTCCACTATCTTTCCAGGTGAAAACTTTGGTTCTCTGTGGCGCCAAGGTCAATGCCATGATTTTTAAGGTTGAAAAGATCTGTGTTTGTGATTATTGTTTGTGTCTTTTTCTTAAGCAACTCAAACACCGCGTCGCTTCTTTTTAAATCAAGCTTTGCAAACAAATCATCCAACAAAAGAGTTGGGGATGCCCCCGTTTTTTTCTTAATAAACAGGTATTCGGCAAGCTTTATGATTACGAGCGCTATTTTATGCTCTCCCTGCGATCCAAAGGTTCTTAGTTTTTTGTCATTAAATAAAAAGTTTATTTTATCTCGGTGGGGACCAACGGATGTTTGTTTTGTTATTAAGTCTTTTTGGTGTGCCCCCCTAAGCATTGTCAACATTTGGTTTTTGTTGAATCCTCGATCTTCGGTTTTCAGTGAAATTGTTATTGAACCGTCCCCGTAAGAAGCCGAAACCGTTGAGAGACAGTCTATAAAGTCTTTGTTTTTTTCTTTCCTTTCCCTCCAAACTTTCGTTCCAAGCTCCGCAAGCGTTTCGTCCCACGGATCAAAGCGTGATACTTTTTTTTTCTCCCTTAGAAGTGCGTTTCTGTGTTTAAGGGCTCTAAAATACCCAGAAAGAGTTTCAAAATAACTTCCCGATGTTGTTGAGTAAAGCTTGTCAAAATAATTTCGCCGGTTTCCGGGGCTTCCTTTTGTTATGCGCTGTTCTTCTGGTGACAGTATTATAACGGGGGTTTTTCCTATAAGGTCTTTTATTCCAACGTCTGATCCGTTTATTTTTATTTTACGCCGCCTGTCTTTCCCCTGTGAAAACAAAATGCTGTTCTTTTTTGTTTTCGACAAAAAAACACCCTCCACGCGAAAGGTGTCGTTTTCGTGTTTTATAATTTCAGACGTTCTGTTGGTGCGAAAGCTTTTCCCAATTGAAAGAAGATGAATTGCTTCCAATACCGCTGTTTTGCCAGACCCGTTTTCCCCCCAAATAACATTAATGCCGGCGCTAAATTCCATTTCTAATTTTTCATGATTTCTGAAGGACACCATTTGAAGACTATGAACGGGCATTGCCTAGCGCTTTTCTGAAAATAAAGATTGTAGGTTTTGTTTTTATTAATATAAAAACCAATCCCTAGTCGTTTAAACGAATTGGCATAAGAAGCATTGTTAGTTTTCCGTTTTCTTTTTGAGTTCCTGGGTAAAAAAGAGCCGCACTTATGGGCGTTTTAAGTTTAATCGTTACTTTTTCATCATCTATGTGCGACAAGATGTCTTTTAAATAAAGCGCATTATACCCAATTGCCAGGTCTTCGCCGTTAAATTCACCAAATATTTTTTCTTGGGCTTTTGAGGCTTTTTCTGGATCTTCTGTCGTTATCTGCGTTTCTCCTTTATTAAGCCTGAGCGCAATCTGGTGTGTCGATTTGTTCGAAAAAATAGATACGCGCCGAACGGCAGACAATAGCTCCTCTTTGTTTGCAGAAAACTCTTTATCGTTATCTTTAGGAATGACGCTTTCAAAATCGGGAAACCTTTCGTCTATTATCCTTGTAAAATATGTATCGTCCCCGATAGATGCTGTTATGTGATTGTCTCCCATCCACATTTTAATTGGGTCGTCACCACTCAAAACACCCAACAAAAGGCTTAAAAATTTTCTGGGCACAATTACGTCTCCTGAAAATTCATCTGCAGAATAATCTCTTCTTGTGTACCTCACTAGCCGATGTCCGTCGGTTGCAACCGCGGTTAACTCCTTTTCGTCGAAGCGAAATAAAACGCCAGTTAGGGCGGGCTTTAATTCGTCTCGACTTACTGCAAATGATGTTTTCGAAATTAAATCTTTCAGTGTCTTTGCGGACACCCCCATCGCTTTTCTATTGTCAACTTCGGGAGTTGCTGGAAATTCGTCTGCCGGCTTACCCATTATATCATACGAGCCCGCATCTGTAGCCATGGTTATTTTGTTGTTTTCATCTGCCGTAAGCGTCATTCTGGCGTCGTTAGGAAGTTCGTTCGTTATGTCCAACAACGTTTGAAGCGGAAGAGCAACGCTACCAGAAGATTCAACGCTGACGGGGAGGTTTACGATAATTGTAATTTCTAAATCAGTCGTTCTTAAAACGGCACCGCTTTCTTTAACATTAAAAAGAACACTGCTTAAAATAGGTAGAGTAGAGCGGGCTGGGGTCGCTTTTGATAGTTTTTGTAGCGCTAATTGTAGTTCAGTTTTTGATGTTGAAATTTTCATGTTTTTTTCCAAAAAATTAATAGGGTTTCAATCAAAAAATTATGGCTTTAAAAGATAAACGACATTAATAAAACCGGGGTGTTTTAACAAGCAGTTTTCCGTATATGAGCCCCTGTTTCATATTTAAATAAGAAGATTATTTTTAAAGAGTTTATTTATATTAGTGTGGATAACGATAAGAAAAACTTTTGCCGCGCGAAGAACTCAAAAAATAAGGGGGCTTTCTTAAAAAACCTTAACCAATACTTTATGTGGAGAACAAAGATACGGGTGTGGATAACAATAAAGTTTTCAACAAAAATGTTTTTTTTAGATCAAAAAGGCCACGTTTTTATTTAATGTGGAAAATCGCTGTGGAAACTGTGGGAGACCATCAATCAAGAATGTTTATAAAGAAGTTTTTTCGCGCATCCCCCACCCAGCCTTCAAACCATTCTCCCCGTTTTTTATTTAGTGCAAGGGTTTCAATTTGGTTCCAGTGTTTTGATAAATCTGCTTGCCCCCCAGGTTTTGACGCCTCCACCCATAGCAGATGATAACCATATTCAGATTGTATGGGCCCAGCGCACTCGTTTTGATTAACTTGACCAAGCACAAGCCCAAACTCTGGAATCGGATACTTTGTGGGGTCAACCCAACCGAGACTTCCGCCGTTTTCTTTTGTTTGGTCGTCCATCGAATGCTGTTTAATTGTAGAAATAAAGGCTAAAATTGTTTTTGACGAATCTTTTAGAGAAAGGGCTTTTTTGTATGCGGCTGATTCGTCCTTGTCTGTAAGTGGCGGGCTCAACAAAACATGCCGAACCTTTATTTTTTCTCCAACAGTTTCCTGTGTTTCAATAATATGATACCCAAACTCTGTCTTTACCGGAAGGCTTATTTCTCCAGGCTTAAGTGTAAAAGCAGTTGACTCAAATTCTGTTACAAGATTGCCACGACGGACAAAACCAAGAGAGCCCCCACTGTTTTTGGAGCCCGGATCTTGGGAGTATTGCGCGGCAACCTCTTCAAAAGAAACCTCACCGGCTAATATTTTTTTACGCAGGCTTTTCAAAAGGGCGACGGTTTTATCGACTTGCTCCGAACTGGGCTCTATCTTTACGAGAAGATGTCGCAACTTTACAGTTGTTGGAAAAGGAGGAATGCTATCTCGGTAGGATTGAAAAAAAGACACCACCTCGTTTTTGTTCACAGAAACCCCCCCCATTAAGCCTTGTTGGTATTTTTGAGCAATCATCATATCCTTAATGTCATACCAATATTCTCGGCGAAAAACGCTTAGCGGTTGACCCAGCGCCTTCTCGGCTGCGGCTTCACTTCCCGCTTGAGCTATTATATTGTTTATTTGATCGTCTAGGGTTCGGTCTATTTCCTTGTCTGATACCACAATAGAATCCAACTCAGCCATCATCAAAACAACCTTTCGATTAACGACAGAGCGAACAATCTCTTGTTTAAGCTGTAGAATTTTATCTCCATCGCTGTCTGGGTTTAGCCGTCGCTGGAAAACCGCCATGGACAGGGCCTGGTTTATATCGCTTTTAAGAATTGTTTTGTCGCCAACTAAAGCGGCAACACCATCAATTGATTGGCGGCGCTTTGTTTCTTTTCCGGTTAAGGGCTCGTCGTTTGTTGTGTTGGCGCCCACCCCTTGTTGGGGCAGAACAACAGAAAACAACAGCAGCGGTAACAATTTTTTGTAATTCATTCTCGGTCCTCTGGTGTGCACACCAACGAAAAAAGCAACGCCAACAGCGGGGCCGCCTCTATTTTTTTAATACAATACTTTTATCTTTTTTTTAGAGTCTTTGTTCCAATTTTTGGATAAAGACACTTAAGAAATTACCCACCAGCAGCCCGAGAAAACAATTCCACAAATTTTTTAGAAAAAGAAAAAGAATCAGAAAGAGAGGCTGTTTTAAAAGAAAGAACGAGAACCCCAGAGCGCCCGGTGACAAACTTAAAAGGATGAGAACCTCCTCGAAACACCCGATGAAGCCTTTCAAAGAAAATTTGGGGACTTATGCCCGAGGGAACAGCCTCGAGGTTAATTGAAAACTCAGCACCGCTTATTTTACATTTTGAAAAAGGATAAAAATAAAGCGCACACTGAAGGTTCGCTATTTTAAAAAGATTAATTGTTTCTTCCCGAAGAGGGCCAAAGCGGTCTATTATCTCATCTTGTACGGCACTAACCGCGCTCACAGCTCTCGCCGCAGATATTTTTTGGTAAAAGTACAGGCGGTCTTGTACAAGGGGCATATATTCCTTATCTATTTGAGCGCTGCCCGAATAAAGAACAGAAAGTTTTTCCTTTTTTACCGGGGCCCCCTCCCCGCGATTTTCCAAAACAGCCCTGTTTAGTATTTTATTATACAGCTCAAAGCCAACGTTCGAAATTTGACCGCTTTGCTCATAGCCAAAGAGGTTACCCGCCCCACGGATTTCCAAATCTTTCATGGCAATTTGGTATCCCGACCCTAAATCAGAATAATACTCTATGGCCTTAAGCCTTTGATAGGCCTCAGAAAGGAGGGCGGTGCCCGCCGGAACACATAAAAAACAAAAGGCCTGCCTTTCTCCGCGACCAACCCGCCCGCGGATTTGGTATAACTGTGACAACCCAAGCTTTTGTGCGTTGTTAATAATAATTGTATTTGCATTTGGGACATCTAACCCAGACTCAATTATTGTTGTGCAGATTAAAATATCAACACCACCATCAAAAAAAGACAAAATTGTTTTTTCAAGTTGTTTGCTTGGCATTTGGCCGTGCCCGACAGCAACGCTGGCCGTCGGGAAAAAGGAACCAATTTTTTCTAGGAGAAAGGGAAGGTTTTTAATATCGTTATGTAAAAAATAAACTTGCCCCCCGCGGTCGATTTCTTTTTGAATAGGCTTTTTTATATACGACCAATTAAAAGAGACGACCTCTGTTAAGATGGAAAGGCGATCTTGGGGTGGCGTTTTAATCTTTGAAGTATCTCGAATTCCCACCAAAGACTGTTGTAGCGTCCTTGGTATCGGCGTTGCGGTCAAAGTTAGAACGTCTACACGACTTTTTAGTCGACGGATGTGTTCTTTGTGTTTTACCCCAAAGCGGTGTTCTTCGTCAACGATCAACAGCCCAAGGTTTTCAGTAGAAACGTCGTCGTTCAGAATGCTGTGCGTTCCAACCAAAACATCAATTTTTTTATTATGTAGCCGCTCAAGAATCAGGGCCTGCTCCTTTTTTGTTCGAAACCGGGACAGAAGCTCCACGTTCACCCCCAGTACCCCCAACCTGTTTTTACATGTAATGTAGTGTTGATCAGAAAGCACCGTTGTTGGCGAGAGAAAAAATGTAACTTTTCCAGAAAGAACAGCCCGCATTGCAGCGCGGAGGGCAACCTCTGTTTTTCCAAACCCCACATCACCATAAACTAGGCGATCCATTGGGGTTTTTTTGTCTAAATCGTTGTTGATATCTTTTATAGCCTCCAGCTGGCCTACGGTTTCTTGAAACGGAAAACTATCTTCAAGCTTCTGCATTAAACTATTATTTTTGATATACCGAAAACCGCGGGGTTGAGATCGGGCTTGATATATATTAACAAGATGGCCCACCACCTCTTCTGCGCTCTTTTTTGTAAGGGCTTTTTGTTTTTCCCACAACCCTGAACCTATCCGGGCAATTTTGGGGGCGCCGCCGCCAGCGCCGATATACTTATGAACACGGTTAAATCGGCTTATTGGAACAAAGACCGAATCCCCACCCGCATATTCTATTTTTATATTTTCCTCCTGAGCGCCGTCAGCCCCCACGGTTTCTAGTCCGCGATAAACACCAACCCCATAGTCTATATGAACCAGAAAATCCCCCCAGGTGAGGTCGACCAAGGAAGAAACTCTTTCATACTGTTTATTTGAACCAACTACGGCGGCGGCTTTTTGTACCCGCGCTTTTTTCCCGCGCACCGCAAAACAGGCAACCCCCAAAGACGGAAGAGAAAACCCCTCTCGAAGACTGGTGGGAACCTCGAGCATCTCATCTCTTCGAGGAAAGGGCTTACCCAAAGGGTTAAACAAAAAAACAGACCCCGCTGAAAGCTGACTAAAAATGCGATCGACCCCTTTTTCTTGAACGGAAGAGGGAAGCTCTTGAAAAGAAAGGGGATCGACAAAAACATCAATTTTATTTTCACCCGACAAAAAGGAAACGCCGCTTTCGGTTATGTATAACACATAGTCACAATATAGCGCCAACGCATCTGAAAGGGGCGACTGCTGTTTGTTCCTATGAACAACCGGGGGGCGGAGATGAAAGCGCGACCGTTTATTAGACGACAGCTGAGTTGTGGGGTTATATGTACGTATGGAGTCAATTTTGTTTCCAAAATATTCGATACGAACAGGGTGTTTAGCATACAAAGGAAAAACGTCCAATATCCCCCCTCGACAGGCAAAGGTGTTTGGCGAATGAGAATGATCAACCCGCTCATATTTCCAAAGAGTCAATTTGTCTAAAAAAAGAGCCATTGGCACCTCAGAACCAACGACACAGAGCAGAGAGTCTTCGTCGTGGGTTTTTGGAGAAATGGTGAGACATTTTATCGCACCAGCGGAAGAAATAAACACGCCGGACCTCTCAGAGAGTAGCGCATTAAAAGATTGTGTAAAAACGACGCGGTTACGAGAAACAAAACCGGGAACAGAAGACGCGTCTTTTCTGTAATCTGGAAAGCTAAAAACGCGACCACCAAGCAAACCAAGACAATCAGAATAGAAAGCCTCCGCGCCTTCCTCGGTTTGGCATACAATAGCGAGAGGACTTGATGTCTCTTGAAAAAGAACAGAAAGAAAAAGCGCACGAGCAGATGAATTATTTAATTCGAGTAAAAACCCCTCTCCCCGCTCAAGGTGTGTTTTGACTGATAGAAAGGAAGGGGAAAAAGATATAGATTTAAATAGTTTTTTTAACATATTAAAACACCCGTTTCACGTGAAACAAAAACTAAGCAACAAGCATTACAGACAAAACAGATACATCGGCCGGCGTTATGCCAGAAATTCTTTGTGCTTGGCCAAGGGTTTGCGGTCTAATGCGACTAAACTTTTCTTTTGCTTCCGCAGACAGCCCGGCTATATCGAGGTAATTAAAGCGGGGAGGAATTAAAACGTTCTCTTGTCTTTTCATTCGGAGAACTTGTTTTTTTTGTCTTTTAATATATCCCTCATATTTGATAATAGCTTCGGCCTCTATATAGCTTTCATACACGAATGGCGCCGGTATTTTTGTATCTGTCACCGTAGAAAAAAGAGACTCAGGAAGACTGTGGATATTTACAGATGGCCGCCTCAAAAGAACGGCGGCCGGCGTTCTTTGTTTAATTGTCGCTTCCCCCAATTGGGCCAAGGTGGTGTTTATTTCCGAAGGATTAACGGGCGCTCCTAAAGAAGATACGATTGTATCAAGCCCAAACAGGATGTCTTTTATACGGCGCATTGCTGGGGCGCCTATCAGGGAAAATTTTTCAGACTTTTGTAATAATCGAGCGTGTGCATTCGAAAAACGAAGGAGAAGTCTATACTCTGCGCGAGAGGTAAACATGCGATAGGGCTCAAGCGTGTTTTTTGTAATTAAATCATCAATGAGAACGCCGATATACGCCTCGTCTCTAGAGAGAACAAGTGGGGGTTCGTTGTTCACATATTGAATGGCGTTGATCCCAGCAACAAGGCCTTGTGCCGCCGCCTCTTCGTAACCAGACGTACCATTTATTTGTCCTGCGAAAAACAAGCCAGGAATCTCTTTTGACTCCAGAGACGATTTTAGTTGTGACGGGGAGAAAAAATCATACTCAATAGCATAGCCGGGCCTAAAAAACCGAACAGTCTCCAGGCCGGGAATCGTTCGCAAGGCCATTAGTTGAACGGCTTCAGGAAGGCTTGTTGAAAACCCGTTTAAGTAAATTTGATCCGAATTAACCCACTCCGGCTCCAAAAAAAGAACATGCTCGTCATGATGAGAAAAGCGGTGAATTTTATCTTCAATAGAAGGGCAATATCGCGGCCCAACACCAACAACGTCACCAGAAAACATGGGACTTTTTGTTAAGTTTTCGGCAATAATATTTTTACACGAGACACCGGTTTTCACAGTATGACACGGAACATTTGGTGGATTAAAGGTTTTTGTTTGATAAGAAAAAGGCGCTGGCGTTTCATCGCCGAAAGCCGGCGTTACTTTTGTCCAGTCTATAGAGTTTTTATCAAGCCTAGGCGGTGTTCCGGTTTTTAGCCGGCCAGCAAGGAGCCCGCGAGAAACAAGCGCCTCCGTAATGCCCTCTGCGCCACTTTCACCCATTCGCCCAGCGCGAATTTTTTTCTGACCAACATGAATAAGGCCACCTAAAAAGGTGCCACAGGTTAATATAACCGTTGGGGCATGAATTTTATCTTTTCCGCGCAACAAAACACCCGAGATAGCGCAGTTTTCTATAAGTACATCCACAACCTCGCCTTCAATTAGATGGATATTTTTTTCACGATACACAAAAGAGGCTACGGTCTTTTCGTATAACCGCTTGTCTACCTGAGCCCGGGGAGACCAAACGGACTTGCCTTTTGATCTATTTAGTATTTTAAATTGAATACCGCTCCGATCTGTGGCAAGACCCATAACACCCCCAAGAACATCGATTTCCCGGACCATTTGACCCTTAGCAAGACCACCGATGGCAGGATTGCAGGACATGCGACCCACAGCAGAGAGGTCAAGCGTAATTAGGCCAACAACCCCGCCCCGACGCGCAGAAATTAAAGCAGCCTCAACACCGGCGTGTCCAGCACCAACAACAAGAACGTCAAATTTTATTGTACGGAGTTTCACGAGAAACTATTTTCCCACACACATGGTTGCGAAAACGTGATTTAATATATCGTCAGGTGATGTTTTCCCCAAAATGGCATCAATCGCGTCCAAAGAAGCGCGTATTTCGAACGAGAAAAGCTCAACATCAAACGTGGGCGGCGTGATAATGTCGCTTGCGCGACCCAACGCGGCGGAACAGTCTTTTATTGCACGATATTGTCTGCCAGTTGATAGGTAGGTCATCTCAGTGGATATGTTATTAATCCCAAGTTCTTTTATTATACGACGCTTAAGAACACCAATGCCAATTCCTTTTTTAGACGAGATATGTATAACACGACCGTTGTTTGTTTTTTTACCCCGCAAGTCTTGTTTGTTCAAAACATTAATTATGGGGTTGTCGGATTTCTTAAAATGTTTCTTTTCTGGATTGTCTGTGAGAGAAATTATTAAATCTGCGGCTTTAATATGACGATAGGTTCGGCTGACGCCCTCTTTTTCAATGATGTCTTGGGTTGTGCGAAAACCAGCAGTGTCAATAAAAAGGACAGGAACACCACCCAAAAGAAGCTCAACCTCTATTGAGTCTCTAGTGGTGCCGGGAATGTTGCTAACAATAGCGCGATCTGATCCAGAAAGACAGTTTAAAAGCGTTGATTTCCCCACATTCGTTTCCCCAACGATAACCGCGGTAGCGCCATAATTTAACAAGCGCCCAAGAGCATAGGTCCCCTTAAGCTGCTTGACGGTAGCGATATCCTTGTTTAACAAAGAAGAAAGGTTTTTTTTCTCAGAAACAGACACGTCTTCTTCTGAAACATCCAACTGATGTTCAGCCCGAGAAAGCAACTTTGAAATGCTTGTTTGAAGCGAAGTCAAAATCTTTGAAAGAGAACCACCAAGGATCTTTTGTTGGCTTCGAGACGATTCAATTGATTTTGAATGGATTATCGCGGCCACCGCCTCCGCCTGCACTAGGTCTATTTTCCCATTTATAAAAGCTCTTCGCGTGAATTCACCGGGCTCAGCAATGCGACCACCACATTCGCAAACCGCACTCACAAAGGCATCAACAATAGCAGGGTTTCCGTGGGATGATATTTCGACAACATCTTCACCGGTATAAGACCCTGGTCCCCGAAATAGAGTTACAAGGCAGCGGTCAATAAAGTTTTTATCAAAACCCCTTAAAGAAGAAAGGGTGGCGCACCGGTTAGAAAAGACCTGGCCCCCAGATAGTTTAGATAAAATATTGAGGGAGTCCGAACCACTTATTCGAATATTAGCGACACCACTATGCCCATATGGGGTTGTGGGGGCGACAATCGTGTCCCAGGGGGTCATTTTTTCTTTGGGGGCTTACGCACCACCGTTTGTTTTTTTGTGGGAATCGGGGTGAGATATTTTTGCTGAACAATGGAAAGAAGATTAAAAACAGAATAATAAAGGTTTAACCCAGAAGGAAAAGTGTAAAATAAAAACAGAAAAAACACATTCATAAAATACATCATCATTTTTTGCTGACCACCAGAGCCTGGTACCGCCATAAGTTTTTGTTGTAAAAACATTGTGATACCCATTAAAAAAGGGAGTATGTTTATTGGAAAGCCAGCAACCGTAAACAGGGTATCGGGCGCACTTAAATCCGTTATCCACCCAAAAAATGGTGCACCACGAAACTCTATTGTAGATCGAAAAACAGTGAAGAAAGAGATTAAAATAGGCATTTGCAGCAACATGGGAAGGCAGCCCCCCATGGGGTTTACACCCTCTTCTTTAAAAAGCGCCACTTGTGCACGACTAAACTTTTGAGAATCATTTTTATATTTTTCTTTCAGCTTTTTAACCTTAGGCTGTATGTCCTGCATTTTTCGATTAGACTGAAAGCTTCTTTTGGTAAGCGGATTAAGAAGGATTTTTACCAGGATCGCAAAAATAATAACAACAACTCCGTAATTTGGAATTATCGCGTACATTTTTGAAAGTGACCACGTAATAAATTGTCCAAAAGGTCTAAAAACAACCCAACCAAGGTTCATGGTTTTCTCTAAATCAACACCTAAATCTTTAATTCTTTTGTATTCTAAAGGCCCAATGTATAGATCAAACCGTCCACTATTTGATGTGCTTTGTCGCAACCCTGTGGTAAACACGGGGCGCTTTCCATCAACCCTTCCCCTCACAACAGCCCCCACACCCACATCTTCTGGAATGATTGCAGCAATAAAATATTTTGTCTTTGTCGCCGTCCACCGGGTGTTGCCCGTTTGTTTTTCTTCGTTGGGACTGTCAGCCTTGGCGGTCGGATCCAAAAGCTCATCCCCCAAATAGGCATAGCCCTGAAAGTAAACGTAATCATCTTTCAGGTTTTTTTCTGTTGGGGGAAGACCGCCAGGCCAAACAAGGCGATATTGCGCACGAGATATAAAACGATCTGGCTGATCAAAAATGACATCTAAGCCGATTTTATATGTATTTGGGTAAAAAGTTAATCGTTTTTTAATAACAAAATTATTATAGACTGTTTTAAAGGTGACGCTTTTTTGTTTACTAGTGGCGTCTACATTATAATACGTACCAACAACATCCCAACTGTTATCAAGGGAAACACTGTCGCCATCCAGCGAGACGAAAACAAGAAGCAAATTGTTCGAATTATAATTATCAATTATATTTACGTTGGAAGAGTCGTGTTTTGAATATTTATCGAAAACAAATTTGGAAAAAGAGCCGCCGTTTTTGTTTGAAATGGTGGCCGCATACAAACCGTTGCTAACAACAAACTCTTGTGTTTCTACAGATGACATGGGAGAGGACATCAGAATATTCTTTGTTTCGATGGGGGCGCTGGCGCTGGGTTTGGTTTGAGATTTGTTTGAGCTCACCTCACGAACAGCGGTGGGTTTTTGAACGGGGGAGACCAAATCCATATACCACGGAGTTAAAATTAGAATAACGGCAATAAGCGCGAAAGCCAGTAGTGTTTTTCTATCCATTTATTTTGGTGTGGGGTCAAACCCGCCGGCGGAGAACGGGTGACATCTAGATATACGCTTAGCGGTTAACGCAAAGGCCTTAAAAAAGGAAAAGGCCCTAAATGCGTCGATGCCATATCGAGAACAGGTTGGGTGAAACCGGCAACTTCCTCCCAAAAAAGGAGACAAGGCGATTTGGTAAAACTTAATGATATAAATAAATAAAGAATTAACGGTTTTATTTATTTTGCCCAAAAAAAGGTGACCCACTAAGCCGACAGGGACTTTCGGCCCTTTTTACGTCTTCGCGCCAAAACCTTTCTTCCCCCAACAGAAGACATTCTCGAGCGAAAGCCGTGTTTGTTTTTCATTTTTCTTTTACTAGGCTGATATGTGCGCTTCATTATTTCTCCAAAATTAGCCGGGGAAAGTACCAAAAAATCATAAAAAAGACCAAAGAAAAGGGTGAAAAGTTTAAAGTAATAAAATATTTTAAAAAGAAGGAAAAAGACAATTGTTGCATGACCGGTAAAGGCCATAAATTGAGTATAACCTAACTGTGGAAAACTTGTGGAAAACCATTATATGACGCACACAGATCTTTGGAAAAGAGTCAAAGACAACTTAAAGAAAACCTACCCTCAGCACGCATTTTCGACTTGGTTTGAGCCCATTGTTTCTATAGGGCTTAACAATGATGAGCTTATTTTAGAGGTTCCAAACCAATTTTTCTTCGAATGGATACAATCTCACTATAAAGAATCAATTTATATGAAGGCCGAAGAGGAGTACGGTAAAACAATTCAAATCAAATACACGGTCTCGCCAGAGAGCGGCTCGCCCGACGAACCGCGAGCAACGGAGATAGAGCGGAGTTATTTACCAAAAAACAACCAAAGAAAAAACAATATAAACGGACAATATACCTTTGCGTCCTTCATTGAAGGAGCCCACAACCAATTCGCAAAGGCGGCGGCACTAAGCACTGTTGATTCTTTAGGTAAAAAAGCCTTTAACCCGCTTGTTATTTATGGTGGGGTTGGTATGGGAAAAACGCACTTGCTCCACGCAATAGCTAATAAAATTATTCAAGAAAAAAATAACAAGACCCTTGTGTGTGCTTCAAGCGAAAAATTTACAATGGATTTCATCTCATCAATACAAAAGAATAGAACGATTGAATTTTCAAAATCATATCGAAAAGCAGACGTTCTTTTGATTGACGATATTCAATTTTTTCAAGGAAAAGAACAAACACAAGAACAGTTTTTCCACACATTTAACGAGCTGTTTCACAACGGAAAACAAATTGTAATGACAGCTGATCGATATCCAGGAGAAATGATTGGATTGCAGGATAGACTATTATCAAGGTTTAAGTCGGGCCTGTCTGTTGATATTCAACCGCCGGATTTTGAAACCCGGGTGGCGATCGCAATGGAAAAGGCTGAGCAAAACGGCCTAAAGCTCCCCTATGACATAATAGAGCTTATTGGCACACACATAAAGAAGAACGTCAGAGATATAGAGGGAACAATCATAAGATTGCTTGCGCACGCATCTCTGTCTAACCGGGAAATCGATTATAGCTTAACAAAAAAGGTGATTAAGGAGCGGCTGGGCAAAAGCTCAATTACCGATTTAACGGTAGAAGACATTGTTCGTCGCGTATCGGAAACAACACACATAAAAGAGAAAGAGATTGTTGGCGCAAGCCGGAAAATGGAAATTACCGAAGCTAGACAAATTTCAATTTATTTATGCCGTGAAATTTTAGGTACCCCACTTGTAAGCATTGGAATGCATTTTGGTGGAAGAGACCACTCAACAGTTTTGCACGCATGTCGGGTTATTGGGAAGAAAACGACACAAGACCACAGAATTGGTGCGCTTGTTGGTGAGTTAAAAAATGAGCTATCGTTTGCTTTAAATTAAAGTGGCGAATTATTCACCACCGCCATTTTCATTATAATAATCGTAATAATCTGAGTAATAGGCCTCATAGGCTTCGGAATTATAGCCATCGTCTTCGCCTTCTTCGTTCGTTTGATCCTCCTCGACGGTAGAGTCTACAGTGCTTTCAGCTGGCGGGGCTTGTGGCTCTGAAGATACGGGTATATTTGGAGAAAGGCGGTGCGACGGGTGACTGTTTCGAAACAACACCCCCAATAGTACAGAGAAAAACAGCAACACGGCCGAAAGCATGGCGCCCTCGAGATTAAAAACAAAACCACCAAACATGTTTTGTTCCCAACCATACTTCAACAGAACAGCAGAAGACAAAAGAAAACCAAAGACAATAATTACATTACCCGTGACATCTGGCAATTCAGATTGCATGATCGCTGCGTATAGAAACCAAACCAAAACTCCGGCAATTGCAAAAAAGATCCCGAGTAAGTAGTTTTCTACGAGAATTGATGAAAAGAACGCAATGATGGCCACTGCCGGAATAAGAAAACCGACACCAGCCCGAATGTTGTTATTCATAATAAAAAATGATGTTAAGAGTGAAAAGAGCCTCGGATTTATCTTCAGAAAGTTGCCCAATAAAGGACAAAAATGCAAGCATTTATACGTTTAACGATTTATTTAAAATCCGCTGTAATTTTACGTGTTTAAAATGGCAAAGAAGAATAAAAATATAAACGTTGGGGTTATCGGTGTTGGCCACCTTGGGCGCCATCACACAAAACATTACGCCCAACTAAAATGCGCCAACCTTATTGGAGTCTATGACATAGATAAACGGGCGAGGGAAAAAACGGCGCTAAAGTATAATACGAAACCGTTTGATTCAATGGAGGCGTTGATTAAAGAAGTTGATGCCGTATCAATCGTAACACCAACGCACCAACATAAAGTGGTGGCTGAATCCTGTATTAAAAGCGGGAAACATGTTTTTATCGAAAAGCCAATTACAAAGACACTGAGGGAGGCGAATGCCCTGATTAATCTTGCCGATAAAAATAAAAGATTAATTCAAGTTGGTCACATAGAAAGGTTGAACCCAGCTTTAATTCCTCTTTCCAACCTAGACATTGATCCAAAATATATTGAAGTGCAGAGGTTGGCGCCCTATATGAGTCGCGGAACAGACGTTCCCGTTGTTTTGGATTTAATGATACACGACATTGACTTGGTCTTAGCTTTTGTGAAAGCACCTGTAGAACAAATTCAAGCTAGCGGTGTTTCAATTATGACAAGGTCGGTAGATATTGCAAATGCTCGGATTCGGTTTGAAAATGGTACCGTAGCTAACATCACATCCAGTCGGGTTGCAAAAGATCGCGTTAGGAAGCTTAAGGTTTTTCAAC